>Ga0302267_10000187_pt1 | contig 79510 bp, 68 predicted proteins | sample III_Bog_E1_3_FD_194555 | JGI IMG/M metagenome (GOLD analysis project Ga0302267, IMG submission 194555) | Peat permafrost microbial communities from Stordalen Mire near Abisko, Sweden - III_Bog_E1_3 | ecosystem: Environmental > Terrestrial > Soil > Wetlands > Peat | place: Sweden: Abisko... | reverse complement strand
GGGTTGCGTTTTGCTGGACGATTTTGGCATGCGAAACACCTCTACTAGGATTGTGCGCCAAAAGGGGTTAATTGCCTGCACTTGTGGTGTGGGTGGAAGGTGTTGGATTTAAGCAGGTTAGCAAAATTCAGTCGGGGGAAGGGCTTGCGTTTTTTGGATGGGGTAGGGGGGATCGGGTTGCAGGCCTGCCGGAAGGCACATTCTGTGGTTGGATCGATTTTCAAATGCGTTTGCCCTGGGGGTTGTTTTCTTCGGAGAGTTTTGAAACTTGTCTCGTTGTAGGATGGAAGCCAAGCCTGTTAAGGGGGTGCGGATGAAAAGGACGGCCTGGGTGCTTGTTTTGCTGACGCTGGCTGGGGCGGGGCTTGGTGCACAGGACGACACGCCGACTCCGGATGCGGATGGGGTCTATGAGCCGTACGCCGGCGTAAGACCGGCGCGGCTGGTTCAGGCTACCCCCGCGGTCGTTTTGCCGGAGGAGAGCCGGGCCGGCGGAAGACACATTTGCACGCTGAGCGCGGTGGTTGGCGTGGATGGGACGGTTTCAAAGATTGAGGTGGTGGGCCCCAAAAGCCCGCTGGACGATGCGGCGATTGCGGCGGTGAAGCAGTCGCAGTTTGCGCCGGGGACTTTGGATGGGAAGCCGGTGCCCGTGCGAACTTTTGTGTGGATTCCGTTTCTGGGCGCGGATCAACCTGCGATTCCGGTGGCCGGGCCGCCGAGAAGGATAGCGGGGTTTACGATGCCCAAGCCGCTGAAGACTGTGGAAGCTGAGTTTTCCGACGAGGCGCGGCGGAAGCGGGTGAGCGGGTCGTTGCTGGTTTCGTTTGTGGTGACAGAAGAGGGTTTGCCGGCGAGTTTGCGGGTTGTGAATCCGTTGGGGGCGGGGTTGGACGAAGAGGCGCTGAAGGCGGTTCGCCAGTTTCGGTTTTCGCCGGCGACGCTGGATGGGATTGCGGTGCCGGTGCCTTTGACGGTGGAGATCAGCTTTAATCTGCGGGGGCGGTACTGAAGGGGCCGCGGATGGATGCGATTCAGGCTGGCCTGCCGCGCATGCGGTAGACTCGGACGCAAAGCAGGGATTCGGGATTGATTGCGGGAAGGAAATTACCGGCTACGGGGTCGTGGAATCGTGCAACGCCGGGCGGGAACGCAAGTTGGTGATGATTTCCCCGCCCGTCATTGAATCCGCTACAGCGCTCAGTTAAGCGCGCGCTCCCAGCTTTCGCCGCGCAACGCCGGCAAGGCCCAACAGGCCGCTGCCCAAAAGCAACAGGGTGCTCGGTTCGGGAGTGGCAGTTGCTTCAACCTGATAGGAAAGGTTGTCGGTCTCAAAGGGATTGCTTGTGGAGGAAAACGTAATGGACGTGATGTCCTGGCCAAAGATATCCACGTACGCCACTGAATTTCCCCAGTAGGTATGAGTATTCCCATCGTATAACTCGTTACCGGTATAGGTCGCAAGCAGTGTGGCGCCGTCGTAGATCTTCACAGTGTTATCTGCGTCCGGAGATCCCCAGAGGAAGCCGACGTAGTCCACGGGCTTCGAAAAGTTGACCGTAGTGGTATCGCCGGGTTGGACGTCGATCCAGTTTCCGGTCCCCCCAGGGTTGGTGTCCTTGTTGAAGACGTAGCTCCCGGAGTAAGTGGCATAGCCCGCAGGGTCAGTCGTGTTCGGGGTCGAACCATCGTAGGTGATGGTGCTGGTGAGGTTCGCCACGGTGCTGGTTTTCGCGCCATAATTCACGTCAAAGCTGGTTGCGTGCGCCAAGACCGATGTGCCTGCAAGAAGAGCGCAAACAACGGCAAAGTTTCTGGTCCTCATAGAATGAATCACCTCAGGTTGGTTTTCGTAGAGCAAATTCGAGATCCGTACACCCGTACCATCAGAGCGGACTTCAGCGTTGAAGGAAAGGGACAGCCTATTACTTGGTAAACTCCATGCAATCCAACCTCCAAAGTAATGCGCTCAATAGAAAGGAGATATTGGATTTTGTGTGAGCATATGTGCAATATTTTGCGTTCGATGAGGATAATCTCTTCCCATAGCGAAGTGTTTTGATCTGGGATCGCTCTTTCGGCACCGGGACGGAATCGAGCGAGCGGGGTCCAGACCCCGGGTTCCACCCGGGGCTACTCTCACCTTCTCCCTCCGGGAGATGCATGTTACCAAGTCCATTTCTTCCGTCCTGCTGTGGCAACCCGCCCATGCGATAGACTTGGACGCAATGCGGGTATTCGGGATTGACTGCGGGACAGAGATTACCGGCTACGGAGTTGTGGAATCGTGCGAGACCGCGCGTGAATCCAAACTGGTGATGATGGCCATGGGCGCAATCCGGCTGAAGAAGGCGCTGACAACCGCCGAGCGGCTGGAGCAGGTGTATCGCGAACTGAGCGAACAACTTGGGCGCTGGACGCCGGATGCGGTGGCGATTGAAGAGGTCTTCTACTCAGTGAATGCCAAGAGCGCGCTGAAACTGGGGCAGGTGCGGGGCGTGGCGCTGCTTGCGGCGGCTACCTTGCGGCTGCCGATTGCGGAATATGCGCCCTTGAAGATCAAGTCGAGCGTGGTGGGGTACGGGTTGGCGAAGAAGGAGCAGGTGCAGTTTATGGTGGCGCGGCTGCTGGGGTTGAGCGAGGTTCCGCAACCGGCGGACGCGGCCGATGCGCTGGCCATTGCGATTTGCCATATTCATACGGCGCAGACGCTGCTCGCGCAGGGGGCGGGGCGATGAGGGGGCCCGGTCTGAGGCTGGCCCTGGTTTTGGCTTTGGTGATTCCGGCATTTGCATCCGATGGTCCGGCGCCGGTGTTTGAGGTTGAGTACACAAATCCGGGCCTTACGCCGGCCCACTGGGTGCTTACGCTGAATCCGGATGGCAGCGGGCATTTCCACTCCGAGCGCGGCGATGCGCCGCACGACCCGGCGCAGGGGTTTGAGGCAGCGAACGTGGATCGGGATATCCAGGTGAGCGCGGAATATGCGGTACGCGTCTTTGCCACAGCCCGCCAGCACAAGCTGTTTAACACCGCGTGCGAGAGCCACATGAAGGTCGCATTCCAGGGGTGGAAGAAGCTGAGTTACCGAGGGCCGGACGGCGCGGGGAGCTGCACCTTCAACTACGCGAAGGAGAAGGACGTTCAGGAGCTGGGCGAGTCCCTGGTGGCCGTGGCGGAGGCGATTGAGGAGGGCGCGCGGCTTGAGGTTCTGCTGCAGCATGACCCTCTAGGGCTGGACAAGGAAATGGAATACCTGACAGAAGCGGCGGGGGATGGGCGTGTGCAGCAGGTTGAAACCATTCGGGGAATCCTGGAACGGCTGGCCGGCGACGAGGAAGTGATGGACCGGGTGAGAAAGCGGGCCCGGGAGTTGCTGGCGAAGGCGCAGGGATAAAGAGTGCAAAAAGCGGATTTTGGAGTAACTTTGCTGTAAGAGCAATGTCAAATGGTGAGTGGGGTTGCGTGGAAAGGTGGTATTCCGTGAGCGGATATGAGGGAAGCATGGTGAGCTGCGGCGGGATGAAGATGCGCAAGTGGGGCGTTTGCGCCTGGGCGCTGGGTGCGATGGTGGTTGCGGTGCTTTGGGCAGCGCCGGCGTTGCGGGCCGACGATGCCGGGCCTGCTCCGCGGACGGTGCGGTTGAGCAGCGTGGATGGCCAGGTGCAGATCTCGCAGGGCGGGCAGGTGCTGGCGGATACGGCAGTAGCGAATTCGCCGCTGTTTGAGGGCACGCGTGTCGCAACCGGGGATGAGGGGCGGGCGGAGATTCAGTTTGAGGACGGTAGCCTGGCGCGGCTGTCGCCCAACAGCTCTTTGACGCTGACCGTGCTGCGCGGCCAGGGCGCCACCGCCGAGGAGGAGATTACGCTGGAAGGCGGGCTGGGCTATTTTGAGGTGCAAGGTGGCGGGCAGACGGGAGCCTTGCGAGTGCGGTTTGGCGACTCTCTGGTGACAGCGAACGGCTTTACCGTGATGCGCGTTGACATGGACAACGCGCCGGGAGCTTTGGCGGTATTCTCAGGCAATGCGCACCTGGATCGCAGTGGTGCGGTTTCCGTTGACCTGCACGGCGGCGAAAGTGTGGCGCTGAGCGCGACGGACGCGACGCATTCCATGTTGAGTGAGACCATTGAGCCGGATTCGTGGGATGCCTGGAACTCCGATCGCGACCAGTCATTGGCCACGGAAGCGGCCAGCAAGACCGGAGCAACCTCGGGGCTTGGCCAGAGCAGCAATCCAGCATGGAACGACCTGGATGCCAACGGCAACTGGTACAACGTGCCCGGAGAAGGCCAGGTCTGGTCACCGACTGAAGCGTCGGATGCGAATTGGGACCCGTATGGCAGTGGATATTGGATGAATACGCCGGCCTATGGGTACGCGTGGGTATCGGGCAATGCATGGGGATATCTGCCCTACCAATGCGGCATGTGGAACTGGTATGACAACTTTGGTTGGGGCTGGGCGCCGGGTGCCGGCGGCTGCGGCACCCTGTTCTGGGGCGCCGGCTACTACGGCGGAGTGAACATCGGCAGGGGCTATACCGGCTACCGTCCGCCGTTGCGTCCGCATCCTCCGAGACATCCAGTGGGCGTGTCGACCTTGATTGCCGTCGATCGTCAAACGGTGGGGCCGAATGTGATTTTGCCGCCTCGCGACCGGAGTTCGGCGGTGCAGATTGCCGGGTATGCGGTGACGCCAATGCACTCGTTGAGTGTTCGTCCGGCGTATGACCGCTCCGCCACGGTTTTGAGCAACGGGACGGTAGTGACCCATGTGGGAGGTGTTCCGGCGGCTGGGCAGGGGCGTTTCGGTGGCGCGGCCTATAACGGCGCGCGTCCTCCGGCGGCTACGGGAACAACGACTCGCGGCGCGGCTCCGGCTTCGAGGTCCATGAGCAGCCCTCGCGTTTCTTCGGGTGCCAACAGCGGAGGCGGCGGCCGTGCTCCCAGCTTCGGCGGCGGCGGCGGAGGCGGCGCACCACATGCCAGTTCCAGTGGGGGCGGGGCGCACCACTAAGTTGCGACTTAGCACTCTGAGAGAACGCCCGAACGAACTGAATAACTTCAATGAAGCATAGCAAAGGCCGCCCAAGTTAGACTGGGCGGCCTTTGTAATGCTATGTCATGTTTTGGGTCGCGGCGGGAGTTACTGCTTCCCGGGGCGATAATTGCCGCGATGGTTGGCGCGATAGATTGCGCGCGAAGTGCGGTTGAGGCGATGGTTGAGACGGGCGCGGTTACGGCGGTTGAGGCGGCCGTGATCGGCGGCGCGCATCCTGTGCGCCTGGCGGCCGATGGAAGCTTCGCGGCGCTCGAGCTTGACTGCCTTGCGGGGGTTGATGCGGCCTGTCTGGATGCCCTTGCCAATGCGCTGCTGCTGGTTGTCGCGGCGCTGGCCGATGGTTGCGGCGTGGCGTTGCGTCAGAGCCGGCGCGGTCGTGGCCGGGGCAGCTTGAGCAAAGCCAATGGTTGAGGTAATTGCGAGAAGTCCGACGCCAAGCAAAGAAACTTTCATGGTCTATCTCCCTTGAGGCGGCGGTTTGGATTTACATCTCGTTCCGTTCCGCGCTCACATACATTGAGACACAAGGGGCTGTTAAGTGTTGCGTGCATTCTTTGCGGAGTCCATCTTTCGATGGAGAGAGGTTCAGATGAGTTAGTCGGCCTGATTCAGTCCTGGTTGGTTTGAAGGGCGCGCCAAAGGGCGGCGATGGACTCAACCGGGAGCGCCTCGGCGCGGGCGTGGAGGTCGATGCCGGCCGCGCTAAGTGCGGATGTTATCGCCGCGGGAGCGATGCCGGCGGCACGCAAATTATTGGAGAGGGTCTTGCGTTTTTGCGCGAAGATCTGGCGGACAAAGGGAGTGAAGCTGGACTCGTTCAATCCGAGTTCCGCGAAGCGCGGGGCAAAGCGCCAGCGGAATACTGTGGAATGGACATCGGGGGGCGGTGAAAAGGCTGAGGGTGGCAGCGTAAAGAGATTTGTGACCGGTCCGTAGAGCTGGACGGTGACGGAGAGCAGTCCGTAGTCGCGCGAACCAGGGTCTGCGGCGATGCGGTCGGCGACTTCGCGCTGCACCATAAGGGAGGCTCGGTCAACGGACTTGTGATTGGCGGCGAGTTTCAGCAGGATTTGCGAGGTGATGTAGTAGGGCAAGTTGCCGAAGACGAGCAGCGGGTGACCGGCAAGGGCCGCTGCGGCGGCAAAGTCGAAGCTGAGTACGTTCTCGTTGTGGACGGTGAGGCGGTCGGCGGGAAAGCGTGTGCGGAGGTGGGCAGCCAGGCCTGAGTCGAGCTCAACGGCCACCACATGTGCTGCCCGGGCCACCAGCGCTGTAGTGATGGCGCCGGCTCCGGGACCGATTTCTACGACAGTGCGGCCGGAGAGATCGCCAAGTGACTCGGCGATGCGCTGAATGGCGTGGGCATCGTTGAGGAAGTTTTGTCCGAGCTTAGGATTGGCCGGCATGCTGCCTTGATGGTAGCGGAACTGGCCGGGGCAGTGCGTGCAGTCGGCGGTCAGCTCTCTTTGCGGTAGAGCATGTCGCGCATCACACGGCGTCGCTCGGCGTTGAGGCCAGGGTCGGAGTCCTTGATGCCACCGGCTTCTACAGATGGCTTGCCGGGCTCTGAGGCGGCATCGGGCTCGCTGCACTCGGGACACCGGTTGGCGAAGCCGGGTTTTTCGGGGCGAAGTTCAAACTCCTCGCCGCAGAGGATACAAGTTTTGATCGGAAACGTCATTGCTCTGCTCATGATTTTACCAAAAAACAGCAGGGCAGACGGCGCGGAATTGGGACGCATCAGTCGGTTCAAAGGCCTTCAAGCGGCGCGGACGGGCCTGGATAGAGGCGCTTGACATACCACAACACCGGCAGACCGAGCAGAATGAGGGCTGTTCCCATCAACGAGCCTTTGAGGTTGCTGGCATAGCTCGAGATGAGTACAGCGGTGGCGCAGAGAACAAAAACGGCCGGGAGAACCGGGTATGCCCACACGCGATAAGGGCGCATAGCGTCGGGGCGGGTGCGGCGGTAAACGAAGACGGTGGTCGCTGTAAGCATGTAGAACAGCCACTCGGCGAACACGGCCAACTCGAAGAACTGCGCAAACTTGCTGAGGAAGAGCAGCAGAACGGTGGAAATGAGCGCCTGGACGATGAGCGAAGTGGAGGGCGACTGCCAGCGGGAATTGATGTGCGCGAACTGGCGGAAGAAGAGCCGGTCGCGAGCGGCCGCGTAGGGAATGCGGGCACCGGACATGATGGTTCCGTTGAGGGTGACAAAGATGCTGAGGGCCATGGCCGCAGCCACAAAGCCGGCACCGGCGGGGCCCGCGACAACGGTGAGCGCGGTGACGGCGGGGCGCTCGCTGGCTGCTATCTGGGCGGCGGGCAGGATGTACTGGATGGCGGCGTTGGTGGCCATGAAGAGGAAACCAACGATGAACAGTCCGCCGATGAGGGCGATAGGCAGGGAGCGCTCGGGGCGCCGCACTTCGCCGGCAACCATGGTCAGGTCGTTCCATCCGTCGTAGGCCCAGAGTGTGGCGATGAGCGCGGCCATGAATCCTCCAACGCCTCCCACGGCATGTGGAAGACTGGTACGGAAATTAGACCAGGAACCCAATGTAAAGCTGAAGCAAAACACTGCAACCGCCAGAATTAGAATGACTTTCAGGCTCGTAAAGACGAGTTGGAAGTCCGCGGCTTTCTTGATGCCAAGATAGTTGAGCCCGGTGATAAACCATGTGACGGCGATGGCGAAAAGCTGGGACCACAGCAGTGGAATGGGGCCTGGAATGGGGTCGCTAAGCCAATGGAAGGCGGGGAAAAAGCCAAGCGTCCGGGCCAGGCCGATGGTGACCGCGGCAATGGAGGCGGGCTTGGCGACCGCGAACCAGGTCCACATATAGAGGAAGGCGGTGGTGTCGCCATAGGCTCCGCGGAGGTAGACGTACTCGCCGCCGGCATACGGCAGCATGGCTCCGAGTTCGGCGTAAGTCATGGCGCCGAACAGCGAGAGCAGGCCGCCGACGATCCATGCGAGGTAAACCAGGGACGACGAGCCAACGTCCTGCATCATCTCGCGTGGGACCAGGAAGATGCCGCTGCCGATGATGGTGCCGACAACGATGGCCGTGGCCTGGCTGGCTCCGACAACGCGGGGCAGGCCGGCGGGCTGAGATGTCAGTTGTGCGGAGTCTGCTTGGCTCATGCGGTGAAAAAGAGTCTACCACTTGCGGTGGAGCAGAATGCATTTAGGCTTGATTTGTTGTCCATTTGCGGGTTTTCAAGCCTGAGACCGCAAGGGGAGAGGAACGAAGCGGATGAATTTGACACCCTTCCTGCTTTTTGACGGCAATTGTGCGGAAGCCATGGCGTTTTACCAGTCTTGTTTTGGAGGCGACTTGACGATCACCAAAATGGGTGACACGCCCATGATCAGCCAGATGGCGCCCGAGTTGCATCACAAAGTGGCCTATGCCCAACTGAAAAGCGGGCTCATTGAGTTTTCAGCAACCGATTGGATGCACGCCACGCGAAAACCGAAGCAGGGCAATACAGTCGCCATGTACCTGAACTGTGGGCAGTACCAGGAACTGAGAGCAATCTTTGACCGGCTGGCGATGGGAGCCGACCCCGAACTGCTTGATGATCTGCAGGATATGCCGTTTGGCAGCTATGGGCATCTTGCCGACCGATACGGCGTTCATTGGTTCTTCCGTGGGGAGAAGTGAGCTGAGTGAACCAGGCAGTACGTTTCCTGGGCCGGTTTTTTTCTGACCGGCCCTCCCGTATCAATCCCACTTCTTGAGTGTGGTCCAGGCCTGGGGGTAGGGCGCTTTGCGATGGCGCAGCCAGAAGTAGCGCAGGTGCTCGTGGTCCATCGTCCAGGGAGAGTCGAATGGGCCGAGGTCGACGACTTCGGCGTACTTGTCAGTGTAATCCCGGGCGTCGCGGCCCAGGGTGAGGACGGATTCGCCGGTGAAGCCCTGGTATCCCCAGTAGTAGAAATTCTGGTGTCCGCTGATAGCCGGGGGCAGACCGTACTTTGGCCCCAGGACCGTGACGGCGCCCGCTTCTCCATAATTGCCGCAAAAGATGGCGGTTTGGGTTCGGATATCGGGGGGCAGGGCGTTGAAGCGTGTGGCGAAACCCTCCACCATCTGCTGCCAGCCAAAGCGATCGGAAAGGATCTCCGGCAGCGGGCCTGTGTAGGTCTCAAAGTTGGTGCTTTTGGGGTTGAACGGGGCTGAGTAGCTGTTGTAGGAGCTGGGCGGCAGAACGGTGAGCACGATGGGGCCGGTAAACAGGCAGAGGTCGACGATGAAGTTGACGCCGTAGGCGAGCAGAGGCCAGTCTCTGCGGGTGAGACGGCTGAAGGCGACCGATCCTGCGGCAAAGAGGATTGGGTCGATGGGGGCCAGGTAGTAGTCCTTGCCGTGCATCAGCATCATCAGGCCAAGGAAGACCAGGTAGGTATAGCCGGCGAATCGCCATGGGCGGGCGGCGCGGGAGAAGATGAGCCAGCCGAGGCCGCCAATCCAGAGGGGCGCGGTGGTGTAGAGCAGGACCTTGACTTGTTCGTAGAGGAAAGCGAGCGGCGGGTATTTGATGTTTTTGCTGGAATGGGAGACGGTGGACAGGAACTGGTAGGTCGGGAACTGATGGGTGTACTGCCACCAGAAGTTGGGCAGGGCAAGCAGGATGAGGACGGCAACGCCGGCGGCGCAATAGCGCGACCAGAGTATGCGGCGTTGGGGGCTGAAGAGCAGTCCGACAAAAAGGGCGATGAGGAAGAAGATGGTGGAGTCCTTGTTCTCAATGCCCAGGCCGGTGAGGAGGCCGAAGATGAGCCAGGCGCGCGGGCTGGCGGAGCCGTCGGCGATGCGCAGCACCACCAGCAGGGCGCCCATCCAGAACACGGGCTCGAAGGAGTTCATGGAGAGGTAGTTGCCGGTGCCGAGCAGCACGGGCGTGGCGAGCAGCGCCGTCATGGCGAGGAACTGCGCGGAGCGGCGTCCGCCGAGCTGCCAGGTGAGAATGCCGGTGAGGGCGATGGTTACGCCGGCGGCGAGAAAGCTGAAGATGCGTACGCCGGTTGGGGTAAGTCCGAAAAGCATTTCGGCGAGGCGGGCCTGGAGCGCTACCAGCGGCGGCTGATCGACGTAGCCGAGGGCGAGGTGTCGTCCGCAGACCAGGAAGTAGAACTCATCGCGGAAGAATCCGTAGCCGAGGTGACTGCCCCACAGCGAAGTGAGGAAGTGGAGCAGAAAGGTCAGGACCAGAAAGAGGGCTGCAAGCAGCAGGGCTGGGCGCAAGGGCGTTCGCTGTGGCAGGTGCGAAGCGGGTTGCGGCAAAGGTGCGGCTCCTTGGCGCAGCTGGAGCTGGCGAGATGCATTGCGTTCGGATGTGTCTGCTGTGAGAATACCCTGCCCCGGATGGTTGGATGTTGGTGGAGTGAGACGGGGTTCGCAAAGTGCGTAGAGGGCGAGCCAGCCTCGCAACGTGCGCGAAGCCCGGCGAAAAGGGTTGTTTTTGGGGATGAAATGGCCGTTTTCGGGGACTTTTTGACCCGAAATGCCGCAAATAACGGCGACTTTTCGGGGTTTATGTTTACTGGTTGGTACACATACGCGCCTTGGTAAAGTATTGATTGCAAGGGGCATAGTGGATGCTGGTGGCCGTAAAAACGGGTGATTTCAGGGGGGAGGGGGGTGGGGGTGTATCTGTTTTTCGCTGATTTGCGGTCCTCTGGCGGTCTATTTCGGCGGCCATGATTGAATTGTGCGCGTTCCGGCGAATTAAACTGCAAATCGCGGAAGAGAAATTTGGGGTGGGTGAACATCCCGTCTGTTCCCGGGTTTCCTTCGGTCGGTAGGGATGACAGTGCTTTCTTTTGGAGTTGGGACTGGATGGGAGGGTTGCGCATCTCCGGTCCCCGACAAAGAGGGACCGGGGCAGCCCTCCGCCCAGACTTTTGGCAGGAGCCAGTTTTGCAGGGGTTAAAACCCGCCCCCTATCAGCGCCTTTTCGGCATGACTGAAGTCATGCCCTGATACAAAGCTTCGAAAGGTGCCGAAGCTGTGAAAGATACCAAAGCTGCGAAAGCTGCCAAGGCTGATGACGAGGTTGCTGACGAGGAGCCTGCGGAGATTGGGCTTGCATTCCCGGTCCCCAAAAGCCAGGGACCGGGGACACCGAGCTTTATTGATGGGTGGGTCGCGGGTGGGAGGCGGTGCTGCCTTCGGTGAGGCCCAGCGACCACTTGATGGCTTCAAAGTACATGGTGCGGATGTCGGGGTCGTCCCAGGACTCCTCGGTGTGGCCGAGGGTGGAGTAGAAGACGCGGCCTTTGCCGTACATCTTGGACCAGGCTACGGGGAAGTCGTGGTCGGCGCGGTGGATGCGGGGGTTGTTGTCGTAGTCGAGCTTGGCGGGGTCAAGCGAGAGCAGGACGTTGACCTTGTCGCGCGACCAGGCCTTGGGCTGGTAGATCTCGTCGTATTTGACGAAGGCGGCGGGGAAGTGGCGGACGGCGGGGAAGTTTGGGTCCTCATTGAGGATGGGGGCGTTGAAGGTCATCCAGGGATGCTGGTCGAACCAGCCGCCGATCATCTCGCCGTATTCGGGCCAGGTGTAGTTGGTGTCGAGCGCGGCGTGAATGCCGACGAAGCCCTTGCCGTCTTCGTGAATGAAGGAGAGCATGTCAGCCTTCTGGCTGTCGTCGAGGGTGAGTTCGCCGGTGGTGCTGGCGAAGATGAGTACATCGAAATAGTTGAGGTTCTTGGCGTTGTTGCCCAGGTTTTTCTTGGTGATGAGCTCGGTGTCGGTGCGCAGGGTGGTGTCCCACAGGCCGGATTGCTTGCCCATGTTGTAGATGGCGGCCATGGCGTCAGGGACCGAGTCGTGCTCGAAGCCCTTGGTCTGGCCGATGACCAGGACGTGCTTGAGGTGAATCTGTTTGGCGTGGGGCACGGGGGGTGTTTGAGCGGCTGGCGCCTGCTGGCCGTGGAGGCTGGCGGACGTGAAGAAGGCAAGGGCAAATAGGGCGGGGAAGAGGGAGCAAAGATTCCTGAAGGCGCGCACGTTTTCTCCTTGAGTCTGCGAAGTCTGGTGGATCGTGAAGCGGTTCAGGACCTGAGAGCATGTGGCCCAGTTGCCGGGGCCGAAACGGGGCCTGGAGTCATCCTATTTTGACGCGTTAGAAAGGCGCAAAATTGGCTACCCGGAGATTGTACTCGCGCGCTGCGGGGTGACGGTGAGCAGGCTGGCCAAGGCGAAGGATTTCAACTGCCACCAATGCGGGAAGCGGGTTTCGATTCAGCGGCGGGAGATTGTGGCGGCGGAAAGATCAGCGTGCGCGGACGGATTCCGCAAAGGATTCGTCGGGATTGAGCGGCCGGGTTGGAGCTTTCCATGGAAGGCGGAACTCGAAGGCGGAGTTACCGCGTGTGGGTTTTCCGGCGGCGGAGCCGGTTGAATCGCAGGCGGCCTGGGCCATCTGACGAAGAACGGTGGCAATGGGCGAGTCGAGATTGACGAGCGCCTTGCCTGTGGACTGCATGGTGCTGACGGCCTTGAAGTCGTTGGGGATCTTCCATTGCATGGGGCGGGTGAGGGCCTTGTTCAGGTGCTCGTCGGTGAGCCCCAGGAATCGCGACTGGTAGCGGTTGACGACGATCTCAAGTTTGGGTCCATCGTCGGCGGCGAACTGAGCGATGAGGCGATTGGCGTTTCGCAACTCAGGAATGCCGACCTGGGTAACGAGGTAGGCGGTTGCGGTGGGGGCGAAGAGATTCATCTGGCGAAGGTCGATTTTTTTGCCGGCATCGATGACGATGTTGTCGAATTGTTGACGGGCGACCGCCAGCAGTCTTGCAATTTCCGCGCCGGAGGGCAAGGCTTGCGGCATGTCCGGCGCTGCGAGTAGGGAGAGGCCTGAGGAGTGGCGGGCGAGGAAGGAGTGGAGCAGGTCGGGAGTGAGATTGGCGGTGTTTCGAAGGGCGTCGGCCACCGAATGGGGGGTATGGATGCCGAGGTTCAGGGCGGCGTCGCCGAGCAGCAGGTTGAGGTCGATGAGCAGGGTGCTTTGCTTGGACTGTGTGGCCAGCGCAACGGCGAAGTTGCAGGCCACGGTGGTGACTCCGACGCCGCCTTTGGAGCCAAGAAAGATGTGGAGGCGGCCCTTGGCTTGTTTGGGAGCGGCGGTGGGGCGGCGGTGGGCGGCGATCCAGGTGAGCGCGTGGGTAACGGCTTGCTGATTGAAAGGGAGGGTGAAGAACTCGCGTGCCCCGGCGCGCATGGCCTGGAGCATGAGCTCAGGGTCGGGACGGGTAGCGAAGGCCATGACGATGAAGGTACTGTCGATGCACAGGCCTTCGACCAGGGCCAGGGCATGGCGCGGGTCGCCGTCGAGATCGATGAGGATGCCGTCGAAAGGGTGTCCGAAGAGGCGCCTGGTCTCTTCAAGGGGTACAGCATCGGGTTCAAAGTCGCGGGTCAGGACGTTTCCGCAACGGGCCAGCGCGCTTGAGGCGGCGATGCGGCGCTGGCGGTCGGGGCTGATGACGGCGATGAGGAGGGATGGATGGTGGGTGTCGGCTGTTCCCATGGGGGAGTTATCGGCAGGGGGCGGGGGAGTATGAGCGGGGCTGAATCCAGCGTTGGGACGCGACGGAGAGGACTATGGCTCGAAGGAGTTACACGGAGCTGTATCTTCGGCCCTCCTGTATCTTCCGCTCGCGAGGATGGGCGCGGAGCCGGGATGCATGTTGTAGAGGTAGACCCAGCAGGGAAGGCTGCGGCCGTCGTCGAGCGTGACTGGGTGAAGGACGCGGACGAACTGGCTGTCGGCGGGGGAGTGCGGATGAAAGTCTTCGTAGGTGTCGAGCTGGGCGAGGAGAGTTGCGGCGAGATGGTCGTCTGGCGGGAACTGGAAGACGATGCCGTGGACCTTGCCGGTGATGGGGTTGAGCATCAGGCCGGGGTATTGGCCGAGGTGGTAGAGGGTGCCTTGGAGGTGGGCTTCGGCGATGGGGTGGAGCTGGGCGACCGCGGAGGCGATCTCGGCGGGGGCGAAGCCGGGGCGGAGGGTGCCGTAGACGAAGAGGTGGTTGGTCATTTCGGCGGGGTTGCAGGGGCGTTTTCCGCTGAGGCGCGGGCTATATCTTCGAGGGCGGCGGCGAGGAGGGTGGGGTCACCGACTTCTTGCGCGGCTTCAAGGTACGCGGCGATGGACTCGGGGCTGTCGAGGTGTTTGATGGGGTCCCAGAGGGATGTTTTAAGTGGCATTTTGGCTGTCCTGATTCTCTGTACTATGGTGTCTTCGGGTCTGCGAGCCACTTTCCGGTAACTTCGATCTTGAATTCTTTGTGGTAGCTTTCGAAATCCCTCAATGGAAGAGCGTAGACCCAAGACGCGATCGATTGGAAGTTGGAGACTGACTTTCGATTAATGGTCGCGCTATCGCCATCAAAGAAAAGCACAGTGGAGGCCGGTTGCGCATCTTTGGGCCTCAGGAGGAGCGAGATCCTGCCTGATTTGTCGACCACCGTTTCCACGGTACAACTAGTTTCGCAGACATTAGCGAGTCCTGGGTGATCGCTGAGGATCTGTGAGACGGTCCAAAACCCATCTGGCTCGAGCATCAAGGCGTCGACCTTTCCCGATTCCGATTGCTGAGAATTGCCGCCAGGCGACCTGAAGTGGACGATCGTCACGTACATGCGGTCTTGGAATGGCGTGAGATGGTATACAGTCCAGAGACCGAGGGGAGCACCTACACGCGCGTTGTCATCCGAGTCTTCGACTCGGAACTTTCCAAACGGCTCGCCGAATGCCTTTGCGATTTTTGTTTGTGACTGGCCCAAACTTATGTGAAGTGTCGGAGTTCCGCCTTGAGCGAAGAGCGGCACTGAAGCAAAAATCAGGGAAAATAGCATTGCGCTTGACTTGAGGATTGCCCTATTTCTCGGACTCGAAAATGTGTGTTCGATCATGCGGAGAGTCTACGCTTTCGAATCACTTGGAACCTGTTGAGATTCGTGGAAATGGCTGTAAATGGATTCGGCGGTTTTTCTGGGGACTACGGCGGCCAGGGATTCGGCGGTGGCTTGCTGGATGTCTCTTAGGCTGCCGAAGTGACTTAGAAGCCGCTGGCGTGTTTGGGCGCCTACGCCGGGGATGTTGAGTAACTCGGAGTCTCTATCTCGCATGGCGCGGCGCTGGCGGTGGTAGCCGATGGCGAAGCGGTGGCTTTCGTCGCGGATGAGCTGGATTAGGTGGAGGACGGGGGAGCGGCGGTCGAGGACGATGGGCTCGTCTTCCTGGCCGTAGAGGTAGATGACTTCTTCTCGCTTGGCGATGGAGGCGAGGGGCTGGCTGGTGAGGCCGAGGGATTCGAGGGCTTCGGCGGCGGCGTGGAGCTGGCCGAGTCCGCCATCGACGAGGATGAGGCTGGGGAGGGTTTGGGGCTCTTTGGAGGGCTTGGTCTCGGGGGCTAAAGCCCCAACGTTTTCTGGGGAGTCATTTTCGGCACGACTAAAGTCGTGCCCTTTCAAAGCACCAGATACGGATGGTTGAGATTGGTCGTCTCCCACCCATTCCGCTGAAGAGCGCGGAATGGATGGGGCACCCATAGTTTTCACGCTCACGTTGGTACCAATTGCAGATTCGGCGGCATTGCCGTTTTGTTCGAGGAGGCGTTTGTAGCGGCGGGTTATAACTTCGCGCATGGAGGCGAAGTCGTCTACGCCGAGGACGGTGACGATTTTGAACTTGCGATAGAGTGCCTTGTTCATCTTGCCGTCTTCCCAAACGACCAGCGAGGCAACGGTTTCCGCGCCCTGGATGTGGGAGATGTCAAAGCACTCAATGCGGCGAGGCAATTCGGGCAGCATGAGCAGGTCGGCGAGAGTTTCCTGAATGGCTTTGCGGCTGGGCTCGAGGACGCGGAAGCGCTGCGTGTAGGACTGGCGGGCGTTTTGTGCGGCGAGGTCGACGAGGGAGCGTTTTTCTCCGCGCAGGGGTACGGCGATTTCGATGCGATGGCCGGTGCGCGTGGTGAGCAGGTTAGCGAGGGTCTCGCGGTCGGCAAAGTCAACGGGCACGAGGATGGTGCGAGGGACGTAGTGCTGGTCAATGTAGAGCTGTTTGAGGAGGGCAGAAAAGACTTGGCCGGCGTGGAATGGAGTCTGGGAAGATTCCGATGTTGGGTCGGGTGCATCGTTTCCCACCCATTCCGCTAAAGGCCGCGGAATGGATGGGGCACCCACCCCGGAATCATTTTTGGAAGAGTCGTTTGCGGCACGACTGAAGTCGTGCCCTTTCAAAACGTCGACTTCCTCGCTGGGCTCGTCCGGAATCGGTGCTTCGAGCAGTTCCGGCAGGTCTTCCCAGAAGAATTCGCGGCGGTCGACGATTTTTCCATGGCGGACGTGGAAGAGGTTCACGGCCAGGGAGCCATCTTCAAAGTGATAGCCGAACACATCGGCGTCGTCATCCTGCTCGACGGTCGCGATGCGCTGTTTTTCCTGCAACTGGTGCACGGTGGAGAGCTGGTCGCGGAGCCGTGCGGCGGCTTCAAACTGCTCGGCTTGGGCGGCGGCCATCATTCGTGCGGTCAGCCCGCGCTCCAGTTCGCCGGCACGGCCTTCGAGGAAAAGCTGCGCATCGCGCACGGCGGCGGCATAGGCCTCAGGCGTGGTAAAGCCTTCCACGCACGGGCCCAGGCAGCGATGAATGTAGTACTGCAGGCAGGCGCGGGGGTGGTAGCGGCTGAGATCGACTTTGCAACTGGGGATCAGGAAGCTGCGATGGATGAGCTCGACGATGCGGTAGGCGAGGTTGCCGGGAAAGTAGGGGCCGTAGTAGGCGGCGCCGTCTTTGCGCAGGCGGCGGGTGACAAAGACCTTGGGGAAACGATCCGACAGAGTCAGCTTGACATAGGGATAGGTCTTGTCGTCGCGCAGCAGGATGTTGAAGCGCGGCTTGCGCTGCTTGATGAGGTTGTTTTCAAGGGCGAGAGCTTCTTGCTCATTGGCTACCAGAATGTATTCGAGATCGACGGCCTCGCGCATCAGCGAGCCGGTTTTGGCGTTCGCTTGAGAAGCCTCCAAAAGGTACGAGCGCACGCGCGAGCGCAGGTTTTTGGCCTTGCCGACGTAGATGACCTCGCCGTCGGCGTTCTTGTAGAGGTAGACCCCGGGCTGGGTGGGAAGGGTGCGGATTTTCTCGTAGAAGTCCATGGGTGGGGCCGAGCCTGTTCCTAGCATAGCGAGGCAGGCGGAAGCGGAGTTTGTGCCTTCTGCCCATTTTTGCCTGAGCAGGTAACAATTACACAGTCGGAGGCACCGAGACAGGCCATGCCTGATTGGGCTAAACATATTGAATTCTTATGCTTGCGAGGCGGTTTGCGGTGTTGGCCCGGCAATTGCCATAAGACAGGTGCGAGAAGCCGGATGCCGGCGGATTGCCAGGAGGTGTTCCCCATGCACGGAGGAAAAGAGCTTGAACCGCCGGACGAGACGAAGTTCGACAAGGAACGCGTGAAGGGCGCGATCAACGAGATAGCCGGACGCGCCAAGCGCCAGGTTGGCGAGTGGACGGGCGACAAAGGCGCGCAGGTGGAAGGGATGGCGCAGGAGATGAAGGGCAAGGCGCAGCAGGCCTGGTGCGGCGTGAAAGATGCGCTGCGGACGCTGAAGGTGGAAGCCTCGCGGACGGGGAACAACGTACCGGACGCCGATCCCGATGCGAGCTTTCGGGCGGCCTTCAGAAATCGGCCGCAACGAGAGCAGCACTGAGGCCTGCGCCGGCATCGATGGTTTGCAGTGGTCCCAGCGTTTTCAGTACCTGGACCCTTAACAAGAGCACTGAAATCAAAAAAAGGAGAGAGCAAATGAAGAAGGTGGTTCTATGTCTGATGGTGTTGAGTTTGGCGCGGTTTGCCTGGGCCGAGACGGCCGTGGAAGCAACCAATGCGCGCCTGGTGCACGCCGGCGCTGTGCTCAATGAGGTAATGTCTACGCCCGACAAGGGCATTCCGGAAGAGGTGCTGGAGCACGCCAAGTGCATTGCCGTGGTGCCGCATCTGTTGAAGGGCGGACTGGTGTTTGGCGCGGAAAACGGACGAGGCGTGGCGACCTGCCGCACGGAGCATGGATGGAGCGCTCCAGCATTTTTTGCCATCACCGGTGGCAGTTGGGGATTGCAGATCGGCGTGGAAGGCGTCGATCTGGTGATGATTCTGCAGGGGGACGCGGGAATGAACAAGCTGCTCTCAAGCAAGTTTGAGATTGGCGCGGATGCTTCCGCGGCGGCAGGGCCGGTGGGGCGTCATGCCTCTGCCGACACGGACTGGAAACTGAATACGGAAATCCTTACGTATTCGCGCGCCAAGGGTGCGTTCGCGGGGATTTCGCTGAACGGGTCGGCGATTCGCCGTGATGACGATTCCACTGCGGCGTTCTACGGGCACGACATCCCGACGCGCAGCATTCTGCATGGGATGGTGGAGACGCCCACGGCGGCAGCACCTTTTCTGGATGCGGTGCGGCAGGCGAGGGAGCAGGCGCGGGCGGCCGAATAACCACTTGAGGCAGGCTGGCGCGGGGCAGTGATGCAACCCGCACTGGTCTGCCTCACTCAGGAACTCAATCAGAAAGTTAAACACACACGCCTTGAGAAGAAAGGCGTGAGGAGGAACTATGCTTTGGACGATCTTTGTAATCATTCTGATTCTCTGGCTGCTCGGTTTCAGCCTGCATATCGCCGGAGGGCTGATCCATCTGCTGCTGGTTTTGGCACTGATTGTGCTGGTTGTGAACCTGATCACTGGTCGCAGAAGCGCGCTGTGAGCATGGGCTGCACCGGGTTAAGCGGATTTCACTTCGTTGTTTGATCGATTGATGTTCTGGTGTCGATTCGCAGCTCATGCAGCGCGCATTCGACGTGATTCTGTTCCCCAAGCAAGAAAACTCAGGGCTGATTTTTGAATGCCTGCAAGGAGGGAATGAAAATGGACGACAAGACTCTGAAAACTTTTGATCCCGCAGCTTTTTTGTCGCGTGCCGGAGTGCGCAGAAGACTGGTTGAGTTGGAACCGAACGAGTTCTTTTTTGCGCAGGGCGATGCGGCAGACTGCATCTACTGCCTGCAGAAGGGCCGCGCAAAACTGAGTGTGCTCTCGGGAAAGGGAAAGCAGGCAACGATTATGCTTTTGTCGCCGGGGGATTTTTTTGGAGAGGAGTCGCTGGCGATGTCTCCGGGGTGGCGGGTGTCAACGGCTATGGCGGTGAATACCTGCACGGCCTTGAAGATAGGGCGCGACGAGATGTCTCGCCTGATGCACCAGGAGCCGGACTTCTGCGATCTGTTTCTGAGTTATCTGCTGATGCGCAACGTGCGAACGCAGGCGAATCTTGTGGACCAGATCTTCAACACAAGCGAGAAACGGCTGGCCCGAACGCTGCTGTTGATGGCCGAGGAGAGCAAGCCCAACGAGCCGCGTGCCATGATTCCGCCCATTACGCAGGAGGCGCTGGCGGAGATGGTGGGCACCACGCGGTCGCGGGTGAGCTACTTCATGAACCGTTTCCGCAACCTGGGGCTGATCAGCTATACCGATCGCATCCGGGTGCATCGGCCGCGGCTGGAAGCGGCGCTGCTGGATCAGTTCGCGTGAGAGTGAGCGTTCGGTCAGGGCTGCTGCTGGTGAATGTGTTCAGCGCGAACGTCGTTGGCTGTGAAGAGCGCAAGAAACGGTGCGCCGGCTGCGGCAGCCTCCACAGCGGGACGGCCGTTGGCTTCCTGGCGTTCGACAATGCAGACGACGGCAGCGATGACCATGCCTGCTTCGCGGGCGGCTTCAAGGGCGTTGATGGTGGAGCCGCCGGTGGTGCAGACGTCGTCAACAATCACCACGCGCGCGCCGGACTTGCAGAAGCCCTCGATGCGGCGGCCGGTGCCGTGGGCTTTCTCTGCCTTGCGCACCAGAAAGCCGTGCAGCAGCGGAGCGCCGGGACTGGAGAGAGCGCGCCAGGCGCTGGCTGTGGCGACATTCGAGACGATGGGGTCTGCGCCCATGGTGAGTCCGCCAACGGCGTCGGCCTGAATGCTGTGGGCTGTGAGCAGGTCAAGAATGGCCTCACCGGTCAACCGGCCGCCTTTGGCGTGGAGCGTGGTGGTGCGGCAGTCGATGTAGTAGTCACTTGTGCCGCCGGAGGAAAGCTTGAACTGGCCAAGGCGGAAGCTGAGGCGGGCGAGCTGGGCGAGAAGCTGTTGAGCGTGGGATTCAGTGGGCATCGATTCGATTGTAAAGGGAATCAGGGGCCTGGTGCATCGCGGTGCATTTGAGAGCCCCACCGTGAATGAAGAATCGTTCACAAATGGATGTTGGCTGTGCCTTTTTCCGGATTCCTGAATCTAAACCACCATGGATATCGCTCTTTCCCCTTTCCTTGAACCCATGCAGCGTGATCCTCGAGTCCGGTCACGGCAAGTGCTTGCGAATTCTTCTCATCGCGTATTTCTTTTTACGACGCTTCTTGTGCTGACTCTGTCGCAATGGTGCAAGGCCGACGCGCAGCAGGCGCAAGTGGCGGGATATTTGCTTGCCGGCTCCGATGCGGTTGCGGATTCAAACTCTGCAGCGAGTGCGAACGCATTGCCGGACGGCCTTCAGGTTCAGACGACGAGCGCGAATGCGGCCGACGACAAACCAGCGCCGCAGACCAAGCGAATTCTCGGGATCATTCCCAATTTTCGGGCCATCGGTGCGGACCAGAAGCTGCCTCCGGAGACGGTGAAGGAGAAGTTTCTGGACGCGACGGATGACTCCTTTGACTACTCGTCTGTGTTTATTCCGCTGGTGCTTGCGGGCTACTCGCTGGAGACGAATTCTACGCCGGAATTTGGACACGGAGGGGTAGGCTATGGCCGCTACTTATGGCACACGGCGGTGGACCAGACCAGTGAAAACTATATGGTAGAGTTTTTTGTTCCGGTGCTGACGCATGAAGACACGCGCTACTACACGCTGGGGCGTGGTGGATTTGTGAAACGCGCGAGTTACGCGCTGAGCCGGGCGGTGATTACTCGGACGAACTCAGGCAAAGAAGAGTTCAACATCAGCGAGGTGTTTGGTGCGGGGGCAGCAGCGGGCCTATCGAACCTCTACTATCCATCGGCGGAACGCAGCTTTGGCAATACGGGCAAGCAGTGGGGCATCAACGTGGGCGTGGATGCGATTGCGTTTGTGGCCAAGGAATTTTGGCCGGACATCAATCAGCGGCTCTTTCACGGAAAGCAGTGAAGGCAGTAAGCCGATAAATAGGCGTCGAAGCCCGGGCCTGAAGGCCGCCTGGATTGTGCGTCTTATTCAGGGGGTTAAACAGACTGCGGAAAAAGTCGGGTTTTGAGTCAAGATTCACAAAGAACATCCCTCGGGGGCTAAAGCCCAGCATTTATTTTCAACCACTTGCGGCACGGCTGAAGCTGTGCCCTTTCAAAACTTCGGCCATTTGGTAGTTTTTCCGCAGCCTGTAAAACCCCCTGCTCGCTCCGCGACGGCTACATTTTGTCCATGTGCTTGAAGCCGTGGGTGCCGAGCAGCATGAGGGAGAAGAGCAGGAAGTTGTAGCTGGCGTGGACGATGACGCTTGCGGCGAGAGAACGCGTGGTCAGCCGCGCCCAGCACAGGATGAGGCTGACGACCACCAGTAAGAGAAACGGACCAAGCGCCCAGCCGGTCTGTTCGGCGTGCATCAGTGCGAACGGAACGCTGGTGATGACCGAGCCAAAGACCATTGCGGCAAGCGACCACTGCGGATGGCCGAGGCTGTCGAGCGGCGGCGCGGGCCTGTCGGTGGCCTTTTCAACGGACCAATCGAAGGCGGTGGAGAAGGCGGGCAGCAGAAAGCCGCGGAAGACGATCTCTTCAAAGAAAGGCGCGAACGTAACTCCAAAGGCGAACAGCATCCAGGCCGCGGCGCTGCTGTCAAAGAGCTTGTCGATGGGCGCGTCGGAGGGGCCGGGAAGCAAGACCTCATCGGCCATGGCGAGGATGAAGCAAAGCCCCGCCGCGCCGAGGAGTGGCGTCATGCAGCGCAGGGCTCCATACACGTTCCATTGCAGTCCGTCCGACAGGCTCTTTTGCCAGACGAGCGGAAAGATGAGCGCTGCGCCGATGGCCGTGAGGAGGTAAAGCGAGGCCATGCTGGCGATGGTGTAGTGCACATCACCCATGGCTGCCTGGACAGTGGAGATGCCCCAGAGATGGAAGTGAAGCGCGGAGCGGGTGAGCAGGCCGGACCCGACAAAGCCAATGATTCCCAGAAGCGCGAGAAGCGCTACATGGCCAAGGTGCGGAGTGCGCGGTGGGCTGATTGGTTCCGGGATGGAGTGCTGGCGAAAGAGCGGCGGCTCGATGAAGTTTGTCTCTTCGGAAGATTCGGCTAAATACAACTGATCTCCGGCGAATTCTGTGGTTCCCGGAGGTTCGGCAGGCGGAATTTCTTCAGCGGATTCAGCAGAAGCAGGGACTTCCGCTTCAGGCGCCGGAGCGAGGCTCGCTTCTTCAGGGAACTGGCTCATGCGCGGCCTGTCTTTTTTGCGCGGGGACCGGGTTTGCTGGGAGCCTTTTCCGCGGCTGGACTGCCGGCTTTCGCGCGAGTGGCGGCGAGGTCGTCTTCCGCGGGGGTGTTGCGGTAGACGCGCTTTGCTTTTGGAGCAGGTTTGTTTTCTTCCACCCCTTGTGTTGAAGGGCGCGGAATAGATGGGGCACCCGGATATTCTGCCTGAGCAGGGTCTTCGTCCGGATCGATTGCGGCGAGTTTGCCATTGGCCGATGTGTAGTAGCGGGTGAGGAACTGGCCGGTGAACGATTCAGGCGTTGCCGCGATCCTGGCTGGCCTTCCCTGGCCGACGATGCGCCCGCCGTCTTCGCCGCCTTCGGGACCAAGATCGATGATCCAGTCGGCGTTGCGGATCACGTCGAGATTGTGCTCGATGATGATGACCGTGTTGCCGAGGTCGGCCAACCGATGCAGCACTTCAAGCAGCTTGCGCACGTCGTCAAAGTGCAGGCCGGTGGTGGGCTCATCCAGCAGATAAAGAGTGCGCCCGGTCTGGCGCTTGGAGAGTTCGCGGGCCAGCTTCATGCGTTGCGCCTCGCCGCCGGAAAGAGTGGTGGCGCTCTGGCCCAGATGCACATAGCCCAGGCCGACATCGACCAGCGTTTGCAGCTTCTGGCGGACGGTGGGCACGTCTTCGAGGATAGTGAGCGCGTCTTCAATGGTCAGGTCAAGAACGTCGGCGATGGAGTGGCCTTTGAACTTTACGGCCAGCGTTTCCTGGTTGTAGCGGCGGCCGTTGCAGACCTCGCACTGTACGTAAACGTCAGGCATGAAATTCATTTCAATGCGGCGCTGGCCATCGCCCTGGCAGGCTTCGCAGCGTCCGCCGACAACGTTGAAGCTGAACCGGCCGGGCTTGTAGCCGCGCTCCCGCGACTCCGGCAGCATGGCGAAGAGATCGCGGATGGGCGAGAAGACCTGGGTATACGTGGCGGGATTGGAACGCGGAGTGCGGCCAATGGGCGACTGGTCAATGCGAACAACTTTATCCAGTTGCTCGGCGCCGGTGACCGACTCGTGCGCCCCCGGTTCCTCGCGTGAGCCGTAGATGGTCTGCGCCAGCGAGCGATACAAAATATCGTTGATGAGGGTGCTCTTGCCGCTTCCGCTGACGCCGGTCACGACGGTCATAATGCCCAGCGGAATCTTGATGGTGATGTCTTGCAGGTTGTGTTCGCGCGCGCCGGCGACGGTGATCCATTTGTCTGTGAGGGGGCGCGGAGCGGTGCGCTGCAGCATGGTGGCCGCGCCGGAGAGATAGCGTCCGGTGAGCGACTCGGGGCAGGCCATGACTTCTTCCGGAGTGCCCTGGGCGACGACGTGGCCTCCCAGGCGACCAGCGCCGGGGCCAAGATCGAGCACGTAATCTGCGTGGCGGATGGTGTCTTCATCGTGCTCGACAACGAGCACCGTGTTGCCCAGGTCGCGCAGGCGTTCCAAAGCTTGGATGAGGCGCATGTTGTCGCGCTGATGCAGGCCGATGGAGGGCTCGTCGAGCACATAGAGCACGCCGCGCAGCCGGGAGCCGATCTGCGTGGCCAGGCGGATGCGCTGGCCTTCCCCGCCGGAAAGCGAAGCGGCATTGCGATCGAGGGCCAGGTATTTGAGGCCAACTGCGCAGAGGAATTCGAGGCGCTCCACGACTTCACGGCGGATGCGGTCGGCTACCAGCGCCTCGCGGGCCGTGAAGCTGAGGTTGATGGCTGCGGAGAGGGCGCGATTGAGGGGCAGCGCGGTGAAGTCGGCGATGGACAGGCCGCCGATTTTTACCGCCAGCGACTCGGGGCGCAGGCGCTTGCCGCGGCAAACGGGGCAGGGCGTGGCCGACATGAAGTTCATCATGTATTCGCGGTAGCCGTCGCTGCGAGCCTCGTCAATGGTGTCGCGCAGATAGGTGAGAATGCCGTGAAAGCCGGTGCGCGGAGCCTCGCCCTTGGGCGGCCCGTAGACCAGGATGTGCTGCTGCTTGGGCGGCAGGTCTTCAAAGGGCAGCTTGAGGTCGATCTTGTACTTGTCCGCGGCCAGGTGGATGAGCTTGAGCAGGTATTGCGAAGCGGAGCCGGGTCCGAGGCCGCCATCGAGCAGGGGCTTGGACCAGTCGGTGATCACCTTGGCGGGGTCAAGATCGTACTGCGAGCCCAGACCATGGCACTCCGGGCATGCGCCAAAGGCGGAGTTAAAGCTGAAACTCCGAGGCTCAAGTTTTGGCACGTCAAGGCCGCAGTCGGGGCAGGCCATGGAAGACGAGAAAAGCTGTTCGTCCCCTCCGGCAATGGCGACGACGACCAGGCCGTTGGCCATCTGCAGAGCCCTGGTGACGGCTTGTTCCAGGCGCTTCTCCACGGAGGGCTTGCCGGGGGGTGTGGTGCCGGGTCGAGGCCCCTCTCCGGTCCCCAAGTGCGAGGGACCGGGGGCACCCAGGGTTGTTGGCGCTACTGTTGGCTTGAGCAGGATGCGGTCGACGACGGCTTCAATGGTGTGGTTCTTGCGGCGATCGAGCAGCAGCGGCTCGGAGAGGTCGTGCAACTCGCCATCGACGCGGGCGCGAAAGCCTTGCTGGTCAAGCTGATCCAGCATTTCCTTGAATTCGCCCTTGCGGCCGCGGACGATGGGCGCCATCACGGTCACTCGTTCGCCTTTGCCGAGTTCCAGAATGCGCTGGACAATCTGCTCGGCGGTTTGGCGCGCAATGGGCCGGCCGCAGTTGGGGCAGTGCGGCGTGCCGACCGAGGCGAAAAGCAGCCGCAGATAGTCGTAAATCTCGGTGATGGTTCCAACAGTAGAGCGTGGGCTGCGGCTGGTCGTCTTCTGCTCGATGGAGATGGCCGGCGAAAGGCCCTCAATGGAGTCAACGTCAGGGCGTTCGATTTGATCGAGGAATTGGCGGGCGTAGGCAGAGAGGGTTTCAACGTAGCGGCGCTGGCCCTCGGCGTAGATGGTGTCAAAGGCGAGCGAGCTCTTGCCGCTGCCGGAAAGTCCGGTAACGACGGTGAGCGTGTTGCGCGGAATGCGCACGTTGATGTCGCGCAGATTATGCTGGCGCGCCCCACGCACGGTGATGTGAGTGATAGCCATGATAGGTTTCAAAAAAATAAGTCGTGCGGGTTCGGGAATCGGGAGGATGTATCGAGCGAAATCCGCGCCAAAGACGCAGCTACTCCCATGATACTAGCCGAGGGCGGGCCCGCAATCGAGATGCGCAAAGAATGGTGGGGATTCAGACGGGGAACGGGCGGGGGCTCAGGGGCGATCCCACCCATCGAGCCAAAAACGCTCGATGGATGGGGCACCGGAGTTTTTCGGAAAGGATCTACAAGCGGCTGTGGGTGCCGTCGCAGAGCGGGGGCGCCGCGCTGTGCTTGCAGCCGCAGAAATAGACCGTCTTGGTTTCAGTGGCCTCAAACTTAACCGGGGTAAAGTCGGTGACCTTGTGGCTGCCGTCGCAGAAAGGCTGCTTGGCGCTAAGGCCGCAGGCGCACCAGAAGTAGCTTTTGCCGGCTTCGACCTCTACTGGATAAGGGCTTTTCTGAGCAATGGTTGGTTCGGACATTGGGGCAATCTCCTTGGTCGGTACTGAATGCATTATCGCCGACCAAAGCCAGATGAACCCGTTGCCCGCGGTGTGCAGGTTGGCTCAGCGTCTGAACCGGCATGAGTGTAAAAGTGGTGGATCAGGCAGCCGGGCTCAAGTTGTTCCAAAATGGGCGTTTCCGGACCATTCCCGTTCAGGTACCCGTTTAATTAACAGGGTCGCACAGAAAAAGTGGGAAGATTCTGCGACAATCTGGAAAGTTGATGGACAGTGACGGCGGCGTTGCAGCCGGCCGTGAGCCGAAAGAGTCAGAGTTCGGAACCCCATGTCGAGTGAGGCGAAGCAGAAGCGATGACGGATCTGGTGAATTTTGTGATGTTGGTTGCCGCGTCGATTGGCTCAATGGCGTTTGGGGTGCTCGCTGCCTATTGGGTGCTGCGTGTTGGATTCTCGCTGATGCGGCCGCAACGGCAGGAAGTTGCAATCAAAGCCAGGGCCAGCGTGGCGCGCGTCTAGGCTTTTCAGGGCAGAGGTTTGAGCAATCCGAGCGCAGCATTTCTTTGCTGGCAATGCAACGGAAAAGCGCCTGGCTTGCGGTGGATATCTTGGAAATCTAAAGCCAATTACACAACCCAATCAACCATTTGGAGAAGATTAAGCAGCGGCACGCCTAGTTTGGCTGGTTGTTTTGCGGTTGCTGTTGTTGCTGCTGTTGCATCCGCTGTTGGCGCTGCTGCATTTCTTCCATGATTTCCTGCGACGAGCGGGGTGATCGGCCATTCGGGAATCCAGCGCGGGGTTCAAGCGGCATCGTTTGCGGCTGCGGCGGCTCGGGTTCCTGGACGACCTGCTCCTCTTGTTCATTTTCGTCCTGATTGCCAGATTGGTTGTTGCGAGGTTGCGGCTGAGAGACGCCTGTCTGGCGGGCGCTCAGAATGATGTGCCGCGGTGTTCCCGGCGCCAGGTCGCCAATCATCAGGACGTTGTAGCCGGAGCCCTGGAGCAACTGGGAGAGGACATCGCCGGGATTTCCCGGTCCATAGGCGCCAAAGATCCGCTCGTCCGTGCCGAATCCATCCACCTTGATGCCGGTGGCGGTGGAGACGTCTTTGAGAATCTGCTGCAGGCTGGAGTTGGCCGCGTCGATGCTCAGGCCGTTGCTGTTCCAAACCACCGAAGCCTGCGCGGGTTCGGCAAAGGCTGGCCAGTTGGGCTTTTCGGGCGGAGGAGGGACAACTTGAACGGGAGCCACGGGCTCAGCTACGGGCGCCGGGTGGGTTGCGCTGTGTTTGCGTGGGTGCAGGGGCCTTTGGGTTGGCATTGAAGTTGCCTGGATTGCCTGCGGCGAGGGGGCCTGAGCACGCAGCAAGCCCGCGGAGGCCAATACGCAAATTGCCAGGAGCGATCGAGCGGCGACGGAGCGGCACAGCGATCCGGACGCGTGCATGCCGGAAGTGTGCCTGGGGGTGGCTGCGAGTCGAGATTGGATTGTTGTGCGCATGGAAATCTGCTCCCCGGCTCTGTTGCCGCGTCCCCCTGCCCGCCCTGCGAGGCCGGACGCGACGAATAACTCACCGTCCCACTGTACTAGACTAACAGTGGCTCGCGGACGCTCGAAATGAGTTTCGCGGAGCGGAGAGGGAAGTGAAAAAATGCGCCTCTGGTCAAAGGTTTCGCCAAGGGTCTGGTCAGGAGTTTGGCCGGTCGCAATCCTCGTTTCCGGCATGATTCTGGCGCCGATGCGGGGCTGGGCGACAAGTTGCACAACGCAGGCGGAGATGTCGCCGCAGGACCGGAATGCGCTCGCCGGCGTGGGCGGAAAGCTGGCCCAGGCGGTGCTGGCGCAGGACTTTAGCGCGCTTCAGGGGGCGCTGCTGCCGGCCGAGGCGGGCGACTGGGAAGGCATTCACGACGCCGCCGAACTGGGCGCGCCGCTGGTCAAGGATGGCCAGGTGCAACTGCGCAGCCTTTATCTGCTGGACGCGACCACCCTTACGGTTACCGCGGACACGCAGTTTTTCTGTTCCAACGCGAGCGGCTCCCTGACGGTGACCATGACCATGCGCTCGCTGCCGCCGGGCAAGTATGCGGTGGTGTTGGCGGATGCTGCCGCCGCTCCGCTCAACGGGCAGATTGGGCTGGTTTTGGCCTGGGATCCAACCTCTGCGCCGGGAGCGTGGAAGCTGGCCGGTTTGACGGTGCGACAGGGCAGTTTCGACAGCCACGACGGCGTCTGGTATTGGACGCGGGCGCGCGACCTGGCCCGCAACGCCCCGCCCCTAGCCGATGGCTGGAGCGCCTGGTATAGCTATGAGGCGGCCCGTTATTTGCTGGTGCCGGTGGATTTTATCTCTTCGCCGAACCTCGAAAAGCTGGCGCAGGAGCAGGCCCAGATCAAGGATTCGCCGCAGGATGCGTTCCCCTATTCGCTGCAGGACGGCGACCGGGTTTGGAAGATCGATGCAGTGCGGCTGGACGCGAGCCTGCACGAGCCGGATCTGGCTGTGGCGTATGAGTCGACCGGAGTGACGGATAGCGCTGCGGTGCACACCGAAGCAACGGCAGTGCTGAGTGCCCTGCTGAAGGCCCATCCGGCGCTGCGCAAGAACTTTCATGGCATGTGGGCGGTGGCCGTGAAGGACGGAAAACGGACCCCGGAACTTGAGTTGCCCATGGCGCAGATACCGTAAGGGCAGTGGCTAGTGGCTAGTGGTTAGGGATTAGGGACTTAGGGACTTAGGGACTTAGGGACTTAGGGACTTAGGGGACTTAGGGGACTTAGGGGACTTAGGGGACTTAGGGGACGTCCGACTTGGTCCAAGTTTTGAAAGGGCACGACTTCAGTCGTGCCGCAAGTAGCTGAAAATATGCCTGGGCTTTAGCCTCTGAGGAACGCTTTTGGGGCCTTCCAACACAGGCTTTCATGGAAAGGGACAGCAATTGCCAGCAACAATTGATTTGCGTTCGGATACAGTGACTCGGCCTTCCGCTGAAATGCGCGCGGCCATGGCGGCGGCTGAGGTGGGCGACGACGTGTACGGAGAGGACCCCACCGTAAACCACCTGGAGCGGCGTGCGGCGGAGGTTTTCGGGCGCGAGGCGGCGCTGTTTGTGCCCACCGGCACCATGGGCAACCAGATCGGCATACGCCTGCATACGCAGCCAGGGCAGGAGGTGATTGCCGAGTCGCGGGCGCACATTCTGGACTGGGAGATGGCTACGACGGCCGTGTTTTCCGGCTGCCTGGTGCGCGCGGTTCCGGCGGATCGCGGCATCCTGACCTGGGCGCACATTGAGCCGGTGATCTACAAGCGCGGAGCGTTTCGCGCGGCCACAGGGTTGATCGAGATTGAAAACACGGCGAACCTTGCCGGCGGTGGTTGCACGCCGGTTCCAGTGCTGGAAGAGATTTGGGCGGGCGCAAAAGAGCACAGGCTGCCCACGCATCTGGATGGGGCGAGGATCTTCAACGCGGCCACGGCCCTGCGCACGGATGTGAAGGCGCTGACGCATGGCTTCGACACGGTCATGTTCTGCTTGTCGAAGGGTCTGGGCGCGCCTGTGGGGTCGATGTTGACCGGGTCGGCGGAGCTGATGGAGCGGGCAAGGCTGTTCCGCAAGGCTCTGGGCGGCGGTATGCGGCAGGTGGGCATTCTGGCTGCGGCGGGACTGATGGCGCTGGAGCAGGGGCCGAAACGGCTGCACGAGGACCACGCCAATGCGAAACTGCTGGCCGAGACGCTGGAAAACATTGACGGAGTGGAGATCGACGTGGACGCCGTCGAGACCAATATCGTGATCTTCAAGCTGAGCGGCGGCAAGAGCGCGGCAGGTCTGACCGGCCGGCTGAAGGCGCGGGGGATTCTGATGTCTGCGGTGGGGCCGAACACGGTGCGGATGGTGACCCACCTCGACGTGAGCCGAGGCGATTGCATTGCAGCGGGCGAGGCACTGACTGAGGAGATTGAAGCGGCATGAACCAAGTCCCCAGAGCAGCACTGCACTTGACCGGCAGGTTTACTGCCGCAATAGACTACGCGCGGACGCTGCACATCGAGCGCCGCAAGGGAACGGACATTCCCTACATGGCGCATCTGCTGGGCGTCGCGGCGCTGGTGATGGCCGAGGCGGGCCACGCGAGCGTTCCGGTCACCGAAGACATGTTGATTGCCGCCCTGTTGCATGATGCGGTGGAGGATCACGGCGGCCGTCCGCGCCTCGAAGACCTCAAGCAGAACTTCGGCGAGAATGTGGCCCGCATGGTGGAGGGGTTGACGGACAGTTTCAGCAGCGATTCCGAGCACAAGGGACCCTGGGAGGAGCGCAAGAAGTCTTACATCGAGCGCTTGAAAAGCGAACCTGCGGATGTTCAGCTGATCTCTGCGGCCGACAAGCTTTACAACGCCAAGTCGATGCTTGACGACTACCGCGTGATCGGGCCGGAACTCTGGAAGCGGTTCCATCGAGCGCGGACAGATCAGCTGTGGTATTTCAATGCGCTGCTGAAGGTCTTCAAGGAATTCGCATGGAGCCGGACGGCGCAGGAACTGGAGCGGGTGGTTGTTGAATTGACGTTAATTTCCGCGCAGGAAGACCGCAAGTAACCTCTGGTTCACGCAGGCAACAGGCCCAGGTCTGCGGCAGGGGCTTGCCTCGTTTGAAGGCAGCAAATACACTCATCCGGAGCGTTTTGAGAGCGCTACCCACAGGACCAAAAGGAAAGCCCATGCGAGTCGGGTTGTTTACACGCGAATACTCTCCGCTGGTGTACGGCGGAGCGGGAGTTCATGTCGATTATCTGAGCCGGGAACTGGCCCGCGAAATTGAAGTTGAAGTGCATTGCTGGGGGCCGCAAAACTCTGATCTGGGCAACCTGCATGTGCGCGGAGCCGAGCCATGGGCTGAAATCACCAATGGCACTGAAGGCAAGTTCAAGGGCGCGCTTGAGGCCCTGAGCCTGAACCTGACGCAGGTCAAAGCCCTGGACGGAATCGACGTGGTGCACACGCATACCTGGTATGTGTCGATGGCCGGATATCTGGCGAAAAAACTTTACGGTGTTCCCTTTGTGCTGACCACTCATTCACTGGAACCGCTGCGCGCGTGGAAGGCCGAGCAGCTTGGCTCCGGCTATGCGATGAGTTCGTGGATGGAGCGGACCGCGATTCTGGATGCGGATGCGATCATCGCGGTTTCGCAGGGCACCAAGGCGGACATTCAGGCGGCATACCCCGATGTCGACCCGGCGCGTATTCATGTCATCTACAACGGCATCGATTTGGCCGAGTATCAAAAGACCGACGAGACAGCGGCGCTGACCAAGTACGGCGTGGACCCGAGTGTTCCGTATGTTCTTTTTGTTGGGCGCATCACGCGGCAGAAGGGTGTAACGCATCTCGTGGATGCGATTCGGTACCTGCCGTCGGATACGCAAGTGGTTCTGTGCGCCGGCGCCCCGGATACGCCGGAGATTGCCGCCGAGTTACGCGACAAGGTCGAGGCCGCGCGTGCGCATCATCCGCGCATTGTGTGGATTGAAAAGATGGTCACCAAGCAGGAGGCGATCCAGCTCTACTCCAACTGCCAGGTGTTCTGCTGCCCCAGTGTTTATGAGCCTTTCGGCATCATCAACCTTGAGGCCATGGCTTGCCGCGCACCGGTTGTGGCCAGTGCCACGGGCGGCATCAAGGAAGTGGTTGTGGATGGAGAGACCGGCTACCTGGTGCCGTTCGAGCAGGACCCAGTGACCAGCTTTCCGCGCGACCCGGAGACGTTTGCGCGTGATATCGCGGCGCGGCTCAATGAGATGCTCGCCGATCCGGATCGCTGCCGGCGCTTTGGTGAGGCAGGGCGGCTGCGCGTGGAAGAGACATTCAGTTGGACCGCAATTGCGCAGCAGACGATTGCGTTGTATCGGACGTTGATTGATAAGTCGAAGAAGGAACGGATATGACGGTGATTGAAGGCGACGGACGCAGGCGCGTCATCATTGAAGGCGTATCGCCCACGGTAGACGGAGGGCGGTTCCCAGTGAAGCGCACGGTGGGCGACCATGTGCGCGTGGAGGCCGATGTTTTTACCGACGGCCACGATGCCATTGCCGCCTCGCTGCTGGCGCATCGCGAAGGGCAAAACGAGTGGGTCGAGATTTCGATGCGCGCGCTGGGGCAGGGAAGCGATCGCTGGACAGCGACATTCCGCGTGAGCGAAGTGGGTCGCTATGAATTCAAAGTGCAGGCGTGGGTTGACCACTTCGAGACGTGGCACCGCGATCTGCTCAAGCGCATCGCGGCGGAATCGGACGCGCCGGTCGACTACCTGATTGGCGCCGAGCTTGTGGCTTCCGCAGCCGAGCGCGCATCGGGACCGGATACCGTATGGCTGGCAGCGCGCGCCACTGCTTTGAGTTCCGCGCTCGATGCCGAACAATTGCGAGCGGCTGCAACCGACACCCAGCTCCACCAGCTGGGTCTGCGCTACCCGGATAAACAATTTGCGTCCGAGTCAGAGCGCGTGTACAGCGTCGTCGTCGATCCGGAGATTGCGCGGTTCAGCGCGTGGTACGAGTTCTTTCCGCGCTCCACGGCACAGCAGGCGGGCAAGCACGGCACCTTTGCCGATTGTGAACGGCGGCTGCCTTATGTGGCCGAGCTCGGCTTCAACGTCGTTTATCTACCGCCCATTCATCCCATCGGCGTGAACTTCCGCAAGGGGAAGAACAACAATCCGATGTGCGAGCCGGGCGATTGCGGCAGCCCATGGGCCATTGGATCGGCAGAGGGCGGGCACAAGGCCATTCATTCGGAACTCGGGACGCTTGAAGATTTTCATAGCTTTGTTGCCAGGGCGAAGGAGCTTGATTTGGCCATTGCGCTGGATATCGCCTTCCAGGTCGCGCCCGATCATCCGTATGTGACGGACCATGAGAGCTGGTTCAAGAAGCGGCCGGATGGAACCATCCAGTATGCCGAAAATCCGCCGAAGAAATATCAGGACATCTATCCATTTGACTTCGAGAGCGAAGACTGGCGGGGAATGTGGGTGGAACTCAAAAGCGTATTTGAGTATTGGATCGCGCAGGGCGTGACCATCTTCCGCGTGGACAATCCGCACACCAAGGCGTTTCCCTTCTGGGAGTGGGTGATTACGGAAATCAAGCGACAGCGGCCCGAGGTGCTGTTCCTGGCAGAGGCGTTTACGCGGCCCAAGATCATGTATCGGCTGGCCAAGCTGGGGTTCAGCCAGTCGTATACCTACTTTCCGTGGCGCAACGCGAAGGGCGAGACGACGACCTATTTGACGGAGCTGGCGCAGACGCCGGTGCGCGAGTTTTTCCGCCCCAACCAGTGGCCCAACACGCCGGATATTCTCACCGAGTTCCTGCAGATTGGCGGGCGCGCGGTGTTTGGCATTCGCCTGCTGCTGGCGGCAACGCTGGGTGCGAGCTACGGAATCTACGGGCCGGCGTTCGAGTTGATGGAGCATCTACCGGTGCGGCGAGGCAGTGAAGAATATCTCGACTCTGAGAAGTACGAGATTCGCCATTGGGATCTGGAAAAGCCGGAGAATCTGCGGCCGTTGATTGCGCGCGTGAATGAGATTCGCAAACAGAACCCGGCGTTGCAAAGTGATTGGGGACTCAAGTTTCATCTCTGCGAAAACGATCAGCTGATTTGCTATACCAAAGAGTCGGCAGACCGCGGCAACCTGATTCTTACGGTGGTCAATCTCGATCCGCACCATACGCAGGCCGGGTTTGTGACGCTGCCTCTGGACGAGCTGGAGATTCCGCGCGATCGCAGCTATGAGGCCGAGGACCTTTTGACCGGAGAACGATATCTTTGGAACGGCCCGCGCAACTATGTGGAGCTGAATCCGGCGAAGCTGCCGGGGCATGTGTTGCGGATTCAGCGGCGGTTGAAGGTTGAGACGGATTTCGATTACTTCCTCTGACCCGCGGAGGGCGAAACGGCATGCAGTAGGGTGCGGCAGAGGCCACCCTGATCTGAAAACCCGCATCCAAAACGGTGGCTGGGAATCGCTGCGCATGATCGCATCGGCGCAACTATTTTCCTGGGTTCGCGTTGAAACTATCAACGCACCGGACCGCACGACGGCGTCCGGAATCCCAAATATCGAGGAGTCGATCGATCGTGAAAAAGATTGCAATGGCAGTGTTACTCGCGCTCACCCTTTTGCCTGCGGCCTCTTATGCGCAGGTTGTCATTCGCGTCGGACCACCGCCGGTGATTGTGGAACATCCCGGCCCTCCCCCGGAGCGAGGCTTCATTTGGATTGGCGGCTACCACCGTTGGGACGGCGCGCGCTATGCGTGGGTTCCCGGGCACTACGAGCGGCCACCGCATCCAGGCGCGCGTTGGGTGGGGCATCGCTATGTTCGGCGCGGCGGCGGATGGGTGTTTGTGGAAGGGCACTGGCGCTAGGCTGAAGGTCTTCACCAAAGCAAGAGAGCGGGGCACTGGCCTCGCTCTCGCTGTCTACATTTTGTTTTTCAATCAGCTGATCTCGATAACGTCGGTAGCTGCAGCCGCTGCGGCTTCGGCGCGGATCATCAGCTTTTCCGCAATCGCGTAAAACTCCGCAGCCTGCGGGCTCTTTGGTCCGGCAAGCGACACCGGCAGGCCCCGGTCTCCACCCTCGCGGATGGCCGGGACAAGCTCGATCGATCCGAGGAACGGCACGTTGAACTGCGTCGCCGTGCGCTCTGCGCCGCCTTTGGAGAAGATGTCGATTTCGTGGTGGCAGTGGGGGCAGGTGAAGTGGCTCATGTTCTCGACAATGCCCAGCACTTCCACATTGACCTGGGCAAACATTTCCAGAGCCTTGCGCGCGTCCTGCAAAGCCACGTCTGAAGGTGTGGAAACGACCACAGCCCCGGTCAGCGGGACCGTCTGTACCAGGGAGATGACCACGTCGCCGGTGCCCGGAGGCAGGTCCACAATCAGGTAGTCGAGTTCGCCCCATTCCACCTGTTGCAGGAACTGGCGGATGATCTGGTGCAGCATCGGTCCGCGCATTACCAGCGGCTTGTCTCCCGGCGAAATGTAGCCGATGGAGATGGTCTTGATGCCGTGCGTCAGGTTGGGGATGATGATGTTCCCAGGGCCGACGGCAGGCTGCTGCGCTGAGCCCATCATGAGCGGAACGTTGGGGCCGTAGATATCCGCATCGATGAGGCCCACGCGCTGGCCCAGGCGCGAGAGCGCAATGGCCAGGTTGACGGCGACGGTGGTTTTGCCCACGCCGCCTTTGCCGGAACCGACAGCTACGATTTTGGAGACGCCGGGCAGGGCGAGAGGGGTGGGCATATTGGGGGCGTGTGCCATGTTGCTCCTTCTGGTTGGAAACTTAGCGGATCACTGTTGAGCGTATCTCTGTCAAACCCGGTTCGCTCACGAGCCTTGAATCAGCGCCTGGAACAGGCGTTTCCGCAGACCGATCTCACTTCGATTTTAACAGCCGGCGCGGGTGTCGCCATCGGACCGTGACGCGCCGCCTACTCCTGCACGGCCGCATCTTTGGTGGCCTGTTTTGCCTGCTTGCGGCGCGCAGCTTCCGCCTCGCGGTTTTCACGGCGGCGCAGCGCCCCTTCGTAGCGACGCATCTCGTCCGGAGTCTCCGGCACAGCTTCAGGAATGCGCACCCGCTTCCCCTGGTTGTCGATGGCCACAAACACCAGGTAAGCGCTGGCCACATGCACCACCGTCCCCGTGCGCGTGTTCTCTGCCCAGGCCTTCACGCCCACTTCCATGGATGTGGAGAACGCTCGATTCACGCTGGAGCGAAGCGTGACCAGGTCACCCAGATGTACGGGGCGGATGAAGTCGATGTGGTCCATAGCCGCGGTCACCACGTTGGTGCGCGAGTGGCGATAGGCGGCCATGGCGCCAGTGAGGTCGATAAAGTGCATCAGGCGCCCGCCCAGCAGGTTGCCCAAAGTGTTGGTGTCGTTGGGCAAAATGATCTCAGTCATCTCAGATTGAGTGCTGCCCACGGCGCGGGTGCTGGGATTGAGGATTGCGGAACTTTCGATGGAACTCATAGTGTGCGTGCTCCCTTGGCTACTGCCCTGACCTTGCTCGCCAACTGCAAGTAAAATGGAATTAGCGGCCTGCCTGGTTGTGTTCTCAGGCCGGGCTTTCTGGTTACGGTGTCAGTTCCAGTTTCGGCAATCGCCGCCAAATGTGCAAATGCGCCCAACGGGTTCCATCGGGAACCGGGGCGGGAGAAGAGCAGGATGGACAAGCTTGCAGGCCTGAGAGAGATTCTGGCGATGGACGCCAACAACAGCTTTGCGCGCTATGGCGTGGCGATGGAACTGGCTGGCCGGGGCGAAACAGAGGCTGCGCTCAAGGAGTTCGACACGCTGCTCACCAGTGATCCAGCTTACACAGCAGGCTATTTTATGGCCGCACAGACGCTGGCGAATGTGGGCCGGACGGCCGAGGCTGTGACCCGGCTCAAGGCTGGGGTCGAATCCGCAAGGCATTCCGGAAACACTCATGCAATGAGCGAGATGCAGGCAATGCTCGACGAGTTGGATCGATAAGGGACCTGGGCGGGTCGCGGGCGCGAAGTCACATTTTACGAGAGAAGACGGATTTTTCCATGAAACGTTTGCGACAAGTTCGCATCTATACTGGCAATATGGCGAAATATTCGATTGTCGTTCCTTTTCACAACGAAGAAGAGAATGTCACCGCCTTGTATGCGCGCCTGAAACAGGTGATGGAGCAGGTGGGCGACGACTTTGAGATGGTCTTTGTCGACGACGGCTCCAGCGACCGGTCGTACAAACTGCTGGAAGAGATTGCCGCCGTGGACAGCCGTGTGCTGGTGGTGAAGCTGCGCCGGAATTTCGGGCAGACTTCGGCCCTCGCTGCCGGCTTTGACCATGCGTCCGGCGAGTTTATCCTGGCCATGGACGGCGACCTGCAACACGATCCGAACGACATTCCGATCTTCCTTGAAAAACTTGAAGAAGGCTACGACGTGGTCAGCGGCTGGCGCAAGGAGCGGATCGACAACTTTGTCATGCGCCGCATTCCGTCGCGCTGTGCCAACTGGCTGATGGCCAAGTTGTCCGGTGTGGACATTCATGACTTCGGCACCACGTTCAAGGCGTATCGTCGCGAGGTGATCCAGAATATCCCGCTCTACGGTGAGATGCATCGCTTCATCCCCGCGCTGGCCAGTTGGTATGGCGCGTCGATCTGCGAGGTTCCCATCAAGAATGTGAACCGCGAGAAAGGCAAGAGCCACTACGGCATCGGCCGTACCTTCCATGTCCTTTTCGATCTCATGACCATTCGCTTTCTGCTCAAGTACATGAGCAGGCCGATGCATTTCTTCGGTGGCTTTGGAGCGTTGAGTATTCTCATGGGCAGCTTTGTTTTAACGGCTCTGCTGGTGCTGAAGGTGATGCATCCTCACCAGAGCCTGATGGAATTGCACGGGCCGCTGGTGGTGGTGGGCGCGGTGCTGATTGTGGCTGGAGTGCAGTTGCTGGCTATCGGTTTGCTTGGGGAGTTACAGGTGCGCCATTACCACACCATGCAAAATCGCGCGCCCTATGCCGTTGATCGGCTGGTGCGGCTGATCTCTCCGGAAGAGCAGAGCATGCTGTCAGACCGGGACTGAAAAGCAGGGATCAAGGATCAGGGAACAGGGAATCGGAAACCCCGTTTGGGCCATTGCCTGGGCGGGTTTTTCTGAGTTTGAACGATCTGCGATGTGGTCCATTGAGATGGGGTGAACCTGCAAGGCTTGCAGCGAGCGGGTCTCAGGGTGCATTCTGGCCCTGACATGATCGCCATTCAAATTAAGCAAACAGGCGGACCAGAAGTTCTGAAACTGGCCGATTTGCCCATCCCCGAGCCAGGCCCGGGGCAGGTGTTGATCCGTGTGGAAGCCATCGGGGTCAACTTCATCGAGATTTATTTCCGCAAGGGAGTCTACAAAGCCGCGCTGCCGCTGGTGCCTGGAAGCGAAGCTGCCGGCACGGTGGAAGAACTTGGGCCGGGTGTCATCGGATTCAAGGCCGGCGATGCGGTGGCTTCAGTCAGCGTGCTGGGCAGCTATGCCGAGTACGCGCTGGTCTCGGCGGCGAGCCTGATCAAGGTGCCGGCGAGTTTGACCATGGAGCAGGCGGCCGCGGCCATGCTGCAAGGCATGACGGCGCACTACCTGGCGTATTCGACGCATCCGCTGAAGGCCGGCGAGACGGCGCTCATTCATGCGGGCGCTGGCGGAGTGGGCCTGCTGCTCACGCAGATGGCCAAACGCATTGGCGCGCGCGCGATCACGACTGTCTCGACGGAGGAGAAGGCGGAGCTTTCGCGCGAGGCCGGAGCCTCCGACGTGATTCTTTACACGCAAAAGGAATTCGAGCCGGAGGTAAAACGGCTCACCGGCGGCAAGGGCGTGGATGTGGTCTACGACTCGGTGGGCAAGACCACGTTCGAGGGCAGCTTGAATTGCCTGCGTCCGCGCGGATTGCTGGCGCTGTTTGGCGCATCCAGCGGGCCGGTGCCCCCGTTTGATTTGATTCAGCTGAGTGGCAAGGGCTCGCTCTACGTTACCCGTCCCACGCTGTGGCACTACATTGGCAATCGTGCCGAGTTGGAATGGCGCGCCGGCGATGTGCTGGGCTGGGCGGCGAGCGGCGAACTCCAGCTGCGGACCGAATATGTTTATCCGCTGGCCGATGCCGCGCAGGCACAGATTGATCTCGAAGCTCGGCGGACGACGGGGAAGATCTTGCTGGAGCCGTGAAGAAGCAGGGACTAGGGATTAGGGAATAGGGAACAGCCGGCAGCAGCATTGATCGTTCAAGCGTAGGGTTTGTCTATGAGCACGATTTCGATTTCACCTGAAGATCGCGTATTCGTTCTGACCGGCGCGGGCATCAGTGCAGAGAGCGGGTTGCCTACGTTTCGCGCATCGGACGGGCTCTGGGCCGGCCATCGCATTGAGGATGTCTGCACGCCGGAGGCTTGGGAACGCAATCCCGCGCTGGTGTGGGATTTCTATTCGCAACGCCGCTCCGACGGTGCGAAGGCCCAGCCAAACCCCGCGCACTTTGCGTTGGCTGAGCTGGAACAGCGGCTCGGCGATCGATTGTTTCTTTGCACGCAGAATGTGGACGACCTGCATGAGCGCGCCGGCAGTGTGCGCCTGGTGCACATGCATGGGGAACTGGCCAAGTCGCGCTGTGGCGATGAGTGCGGCACGGAGCCAGTAATCGATCGCGCCGTCTACAAAGACTTGAGTGCGGTGGGCCGCTGCACCTGCGGAGCCCGCATGCGCCCGCACATTGTTTTCTTCGGCGAGATACCGCTTGAGATGGGCCGCATTCAGAGCGAGATAGACAAGGCTACGCTGATGGTGGTCATTGGCACATCGGGATCGGTCTATCCGGCGGCAAGCTTTGTGCTTTGGGCGCGCCAGCATGGGGCGCGTACCGTTTATGTGGGGCCCGAACCGCCGCTCAACGCAAGCGCCTTTACGCATGTGGTGGAAGGCAAGGCCGGCGAAGTGCTGCCCGGGCTGTTCGTCTAGCAAGTCAGAAATTCACCGCGACTTGATGAACTCCGTCCGTCGAAACCGAAGCCCCGTCCAGTCTTCGTCAATGGCGATGGAGCGAACGGTATCAAAGCCCGCCTTCTTCAGTTCGGCCCAACCGGTATCGCGATTGAAGTCGCACTTGTAATTCTTCGACGAGCCCTTGGGATACGCGAACCACACCGCCGCGTCCCCCTTGGCGCGGGCCGTGATCTTTTTGGTGAGCGCGTCCACCTCTGCCTGCCTGGTGACGAAGGCGAGCGAGAAGGTGATTTCGGGCACGGCTTCAATGCTGCGATGGATGTGGGGCACGGGCAGTTTGGAAAGCTCGGCTTCAACGCTCGCCGGGGTGTTGAGAACGAGCATGGTGTTGTGGCCTTTGAGCTGGAGTTTGTCGAAGAGAGTCGCCATGGAGAGTTATCTTATTCGATTCGAGGAGGGAGCCAGCAAGCTTTTTTTGGGCGAGCCCTGCGGATTCAATCAGTTCAGTTTCGCATACGCTGGAAAGACGCTCTGGACGAGTGTAGCCCGCAGCGCCTGGCGAAGATCGGTTGTGGGATCGGGCTCGGTGTTCGATTGCGGATGCAGCGCGGCCGGCTCCGGCGTGCCGGTGTCCGTTGTGTTCACGGCCAGAATGCTTGCGCTGTGACCAACGGGGTCGATCATCAGCTCGGAAGAAAACCCGCCCTGATCGCCATCGTGATAGATGTAGGGGTGGCCCTTCACGTCGACTAGGAAAAAGCCAAGCCCCATCCTCGGCCGCGAACCGTTCGGGCCCGCAGTGTAGGGCGTGGCAGGCTGACCGGGCTCAGCGACTGGCAGCACGCCGGTCCACATTTCTTCAAGTGTGCTGCGCTTCAGCACCAGGTTATAGCGCGGGTTGGCGGGGTCGCCGATGAGGAAGCGCAGGTACTTCACCATGTCCGGAATGGGCGCCTTGAGCCCGCTGTTTGAAGTGGTAATGCCGGTATCGTAGTTGAATGGCTGCGGAGTAAGTGTGGCGCCCGCGCGCAGATAGCTCGCCGAGACATGGCTCTGAAGAAAATAGGGCGCGACATCGAAGTAACTGGAATGCATCTCAAGCGGCTTGAGAATGTTCTTGTCGATGTACACCTCAAAGTCATCGCCGCTGAGCCGCTCAATGATCTGGCCCAGAAACACATAGCCGAGGTTGGAGTAGCTCCAGCGCGTGCCCGGCGCAAAGGCGATGTGCGTATAAGGAAGCATGGCCGCGACCTGCGTCCACCTGGTTGGCTCGAACGGTTGCCAGTCGCAGTTGGTTTGGTCGTCGCAGTCCCACGGCCAGGTGGGGTTGCGGAGTCCCGCGCTGTGCGTGAGCAACTGGCGAATGGTGACCGCGTCGATGGGGCCGAATGCGTCATGCACCTGGCGCAGTTCCGGCACATACTTCACCGCTGGGTCGTCAAGCGAGAGCAGGCCGCGATCGCGCAATTGCAGAATCGCGATGGCCGTCATGGTCTTGGTAATCGAGGCCCAGTTATAGGCAGTCTCAGCGTCAACGGCTTGCTTTGTATCTTCGTGTGCAACGCCGAAAAAGAACTGAGTTGCCTGAGCGGCGCCATGCACAAATGCGAACCCTCCGCCGACCACGCCATGGTGCGTGAGTACGGATTCAAATCGCGGTTGAAGCGCCTCTATGGGTGTCTGGGCGGGCGCCTGGGCGCTGCAGGCCGCAACAAAAAGCAAGGCAGTCAAAACAGGGACAACACATGCGGCAAGAATGCGATTCAACATTGCAACATAATACACATCGCTGCAGCCGCGCTCGTCCCCAACAGTGTGCACCAAAAAATACGGGCGGATTCACGGTGGAATCCGCCCGCTCTTGGAATCTGTATGCGCCTAAAAAGTGAACCGCGAGGCGAACTGGAACTGCCGCGGGGTGTTAATGGTGCTGAGAATCTGGCCGAAATTTACATAGCCGGAACCGGGTGAACTCACGTTCGGCCCTGCGAACTGCGCCTTGTTGGCGATGTTATAGGAAGACACTTCGAAACGAAGGTCTCTCTCTTTCCCGATGGTGAAATTCTTGTACAGTGAGAGGTCCAGATCCTGGGCTCCCATGGTTCTTACGTTGCCAAGATACGCCGGCGCGGTTCCAGCCACAAATTGACTGGCCGGCGTGGTAAAGCAGTTGGGCAGGAACCACTGCGCAGCCGTATGGGGTGCGCCTTTGCTGGGATTGCAGGTCATATCCGTGCGCTGATTGAAGTAGGAGAAGCCCGCCCCAACAACCGGAGCGTTGATTGGGATGCCGTCGCTCAGATAGGCAATTCCGTTGATCGTCCAACCGCCGAGAACCGCATTGCCGGGTCCATTCAGATTAACCAGTCGCCCTTTGCCGATGGGCAAATCGTAGGAGGCCTGCCATGTGAACTGGAGCTTCACTTCCTGGGGGCTGTCTGAGTGTTCGAGGTTCATGTTCTTCCAGTCCTGCGGCGAACCGTTGTGGGAGCCGACAAAGCCGAGCGGCGGATTGCCGTCGTCGGTCATGATTCTGGCCCATGTGAACGTGGCGAGCGTCGTGAAATGATTCGAGAGGCGTTTCTCCAGCTTGGTTTGCAGCGAACTATATTCCGAGTCACCACCCGGATAGCCATGGATGGTGACGCCGCCGCCGCAGCATGCGGAACCATCGCCGAATTGGGGAAACTCCTGCAGCGATACCCACAAAGGCACCGTGGCCTGACCATAATTGGCGTTTGTCGCGGGTTGAATGGCCGCCCACTGATTGGGCACCATGGTGTTGATGAGTGCATCCCTCTTGCTGGCGATGGTGCCCAGATCGAGCTGATTCAGATCGGCCGCGCCGAGCGGGAGGAACAGGCCCCTGCTGCCTACATAACCCGCGGCCAGATGATATCCATGGGAGAGGTCCACATCCCAACCGAAGTTGAAGTTATAGGTGAGCTGTGTGCGCTGCGAGTGCAGCACAGTGCTGAGAAACGATCCCAGATAGGTTGCCAGCCCCTGGGAGGAGCCGATGAGTGGAATGACGCCTGCGGGAAACGGGTTGCTGAGCGAGTACGGCGCCGTTGGGCTGGGTGCCGGGCCGCCGCTGAAATTCGGATCGAGGCTGCTTCCGTAGAGTACCGAGTTGCCTGCGCCCCCGCCGTCGAAAGCAACGGTGTTGGGATCGTTGTTCCAGTTGGTCGCGTCCCAATTGCTTGAGGACGAATAGCCGTCGCTGTCTTCTCCAGCGCCGCTGACCATCTGCGCACTGGGGCCGTAATAGAAGCCGCCGCCGCCGTGGAAAACGATGTCCTTTGCAGGCTGCCAGGCAAAGCCCAGGCGAGGACTGAAGTCTTTCATATTGGTTGTGAACGGAGAGCGATTGCCGGAGGTTGCAAAGACCTCGCCGCCGGTGAACGATACACCGTTGCTTGTGCCCTGCGCCGTGGGATCGAAATATTCCAGGCGGTTATGCCGCTCCGTCTTGCCGAGGAAGATATCCCACCGCAGCCCCGCGGAAAGGGTAAGAGATGGAGTTACGTGGTAAGTGTCCTGAACAAAAGCCGCATAGTACGGACTTGCCGACGCGACGAAGAGATCCTTGGTGAAGTTAGTGGACTCACTTCCCGGCCCCGTCCCCATGCCGAGCAGGAATGAAGCGAAATCGTTGCCTCCCACCGGTGAAGCCGCTCCTGTAGTTTGATCGGTTGCGGACATATCGAAGTAGTAGTTGCCGGACGGAAACGGAGGCTGGCCCACATTCATGAAACGCTTCATGTATTCAAAGCCGGTGCTGATCTCGTGCTTGCCTTTAACCTTGGTGAGGCTGGCGATGACGTCGCTGTTTTCGCTGGCATACTGAAAAGTGTTGTAACAGCAGGTGCCGCCAATGCCGCCCCCCACATCGTTGAAATTCATGAGAGGAAGAATCTTGTAAACTTCCTCCGCGGCAAGGGATGAGGGAAAGCCCAGCGTGGTAATGTCGAACCCATTTTGCGCGGGATCGCCGCCCTGGTTTTCATAGTGCCGCGTGAAGGAATAGCGTAGTTGCAATACGGTGGTTGGGCTCAGGGTCAGGTCGTCCGCAACAATCGCATTGCGCGCATTGGTTACGTTCTGCGCATAGAACGGGTCCCACATATTATTGAACGCATTGACGGTTGCGAGGGTCGTCCGCGAAAAGGAGAAACGGCCGAAGATGCGCTGTTTGTCGCTCTTGTACCAGTCCGCGCGGACGTCGAATTTTTGGCCCGTGGTGGGGTCGATGCCTGGAAGGAAAAAGTTGTTGATCGCGCCGTAAGGCGATGTAGTCGTAGCTGCTTCACAGGTGCTGGGACTCGGATAGTTGCACTTGGGAAACATGGAAAGATATTTCAGCGCAATGGGATTCGGATTGGCAATCTTGTTGCCGGCAATGGGCTGGCGTGTTCCTGCCAACGGTCCGGTGGCCACGTCAGGTTGCGTGGGATCGTAAATCGTATAACTGTCCGCGGAGAAGTCACCGGAGCGTTCCGCGCTGGTGGGAACCGCGAAGTAATTCGATCCGTCAAACTGTGCCTGCTGCGTCGCCTCGTAATCGCCAAAGAAGAACAGTTTCTTACGCACGATTGGCCCGCTGATGGCTCCGCCTTCCTGATAGCGATGGAAGCTGGGCGGCGTGTTGGCCGTGCCGCTGGACAACTGGCTTTGCTTGTTGAAATATTCGTTGGCGGCGAGAATGTCTGGTCTGAAAACTCCGAAGGCATCCCCGTGAAACTTGTCTCCGCCGGACTTGCTCACCAGGCTGATGACGCCCGCTGCGCCGCTCTGATAGGAAGCCGGGGTATTCTGGGTCTCAACGCGATATTCGTCCACGCCATCTTCGGGAATTTCCGACATGGGGATGATCGCGGCGATGTTATTCTCCGCAATCCCCAGTGGGCTGCCGTCCAGCATGTAGTAGACCGATCCAAGCACGGCGCCATTGATGCTATACGACGACACATCGACCCCCGGCCGCCCGCTTGAGATGTTATTGATCTGCGCCCCGTCCGCCGAGTTGGGCGAGCCGTTGGAGGGACTGACGCCTGCGCTCAGTTGAACCAGGTCATAGACATTGCGCGAAAACAGCGGAACGCGATCGATGGTTTCAGCGGAGATAAGTTGACCTACGGTGGAATTGCTTGTGTCAATTGGGTCCACGGTTTGCGAGACGGTGACAGTGTCCGAGACGTTGCCAACTAGAAGCGAGATGTTGACGACACTGGCCTGGTCGACGCTGACAACGACATTGTCCCTGGCGATGGTCTCAAACCCTGAGCGAGCGGCGGTGATCTTGTAAGACCCAGGGTTGAGCGAGACAAAGGAATACAAACCGGCGGCGGTGGAAATGGTGGATTGCGCGATTCCCGTGGCGTGGTTGGAGAGGGTAACTTTGGCTCCGGGGACGACGGCCCCGCTCGGATCAGTGACGGTCCCGTTGATGCCGCCCCGTCCGGCCTGTGCCCAGGCCATTGATCCGGCTGAGAGCAGCAGAAGGCTCGCACAGAGCAATATGTGCAGGAAAGCGGAAGTTATTTTCTTGATCATTTTGGCCATCCCTCATCAATTTGTTGACATTCAAACGTTTGAATAGTAGAAGGCTAATGTAGGATCAAACTTTTCGCGTGTCAAGCGAAAAATCGGAACGCCGTAGTTTTTGGTGATTTGCCGAGATTCATTCCCCAGGTCTGGCTGTCGTGGCGAGGGCAAGTGGCAGGGGTTGGCAGTGCGGAGGAGGGAAGCAATTGGGACAGCGTAAGTCGGGACACGTGACACTGCTGGACGTTGCAAAAGCATGCGGATTCTCCATGTCTACGGTTTCGATTGTGCTGAGCGAGGCGCCGCTTTCACAAAATGTTGCCGAGAAGACGCGGCAGAAGATTCGTGACATGGCGCAGGAACTTGGCTACCACCCAGACGCGTTTGCGCGCTCGCTTCGCCGTCAGCGCAGCCAGACCATCGGCGTGCTGGCCTACGATCTCTCCGACCCCTACTGCATCCCAATTGTGCGCGGCATTCAGCAGCGGCTGCAGCCCGCCGGCTATCTGCCCCTCTTAATGGATGCACAAACTCAGCGCGGATTGTTTGACAAGTATCTTGAGATGATTCTGGAGCGCCGCGCCGAGGGCGTGATCGTCATTGCCAGTTGGGTCTTCGATGAGACCAACCTGCTCAGCGACATTCAGAAGAACAACGTCCCCATCGTGATTGTGAGCCGCGACTTGACCGAGCTTGGCGTCAGTTCGATTCTTGTGGACAACGAAGCCGGCGGTGAACTTGCGATGCGCCATCTGCACGAACTCGGGCACCGCAAAGTTGCGGTCGTTCGCGGGCCGGAGGAAATGTTTGACAGTGCCCCGCGCTGGGCCGGAGTCCAGGCAACTGCGACCGCCGCAGGCATCCGTTTCGATCCTAAGCTTGTCTTCCAACTCCCCAACCTCGTTGATCCCATGTCGGGTTTTGAGGGCGGATTGAGTTGCGCCCAGCGCATGCTCGCATCGGGGCGACCGTTTTCCGCGGTGGTCGCGTTTGACGACCTCACCGCTCTGGGCGTGGTGCGCGGCCTTCTTGGCGCTGGCTTGCGAGTGCCGGAAGACTGCTCTGTGCTGGGGTTTGACGATGTGTTGCCCGCCGCCGTCGCCACCCCTGCAATCACCACAATCCGCCAGCCCCTGCGCGAGATGGGTGTGCTCGCTTCAGAGTGGGTGGTCGAAGCAATCAAAGTGCGGGAACAAAAGAAAGAGCAGAAAGCACGCTTGTATCGCGCGCTGCCGGAGTTGGTGGTGCGCATGTCCTCTGCCGCACCGCCGGCCAGGAAGAAACGGAAGCCGGCAGCTCGAAACGGCGTGACCTGATCTTGAATTCAAAGCGAAGGCTGCTGTGATCGTTCATAAAGTGGATTTGCAATTCGAACCCGAAGAAGGATTTCTGGTGACTCATGAATAAGAACATGCTGCTTAGTTGTTTAGGCCTGCTCGCGGTTACGCCGCTGTTGCATGCGGGAACCGTTACCCCGCTTCATGATGGCTGGCAGTTGCAATCGGCGTGCAGACTGCAGGCGTCGGGCGATGCAATCTCAGTCGCCGGCTTTCAGCCCGATGGCTGGCTGAAGACCACTGTGCCCAGCACCGTGCTGGCTGCGCAAGCGGCAGACGGCGTCATCCCCGATCCCTATTACGGTATGAATCTTCGCCAGATTCCGGGAACAACCTATGCCATCGGAAAGATATTCGCCAACATGCCGATGGACCCGAGCAGCCCTTACCACTGCGGCTGGTGGTATCGCACGGAGTTTACCGTGCCCGCCGCTGCGCATTCCGGCGAGCGCCAATGGCTGCACTTTGGCGGCATCAATTATCGCGGCGATGTGTGGGTGAACGGCCAAAAGGTTGCGGACTCCAGCGCGGTGGCCGGTGCTTATCGCACGTACGACTTCGACGTGACGGACGTGGTCAAGTCCGGCGCAAAAAATGTGTTGGCGGTGGAAACATTTGCGCCGACGGAAAAGGATCTCGGCATCAACTGGGTCGATTGGAATCCATGCCCGCCGGACAAGGACATGGGCCTGTGGGGCGGAGTTGATCTTGAGAGCACCGGCACCGTGACGCTGCGCTCGCCGCTGGCGGTCACTCACTTTAGCAATGACACGCTGAAGACCGCGGAGTTGACGGTTTACGCCGAGTTGCAGAACGCCAGCGATCGCCCCGTCAAAGGAGTAGTCGCGGGGACCGTTGCCGGAATCAAAGTCGAGCAGGCAGTAGAACTCGCCGCGCATGAAGACCGTACGGTTGTGTTTGCACCTGACCATTTTGCGCAACTGAATATTCACGATCCCAGGCCATGGTGGCCGCGCCAGATGGGCGATCCGCACCTTGAACACCTCACCATGAGCTTTCGCGAAGGCGACGTAGTGACGGATGAAAAGAGCGTCGATTTCGGAATCCGCGAGATTACTTCAGAGCTCACCGCGAATGGCAGCCGCCTGTTCCGCGTAAACGGAAAGCCGATCTTGATTCGCGGCGCAGGCTGGTCGCAGGACATGCTGCTGCGCACCAATGAACACCGCCTGAAAGATCAGTTTCGCCTTGTGGAAGACATGAACCTCAACACCATTCGTCTCGAGGGAAAGCTTGAGACCGATGACTTTTTCAAAATTGCGGATCACGATGGAATTCTGGTCATGCTGGGCTGGTGCTGCTGCGACCACTGGGAGCACTGGAAAGATTGGACTGCCGACGATCTGAAGATTGCATCCGAGTCGCTGCGCGCGCAGATGCTCCGCTTGCGCCACCATGCCAGCCTGCTGGTGTGGCTCAACGGCAGTGACAACGCGCCGCCCGCAAATGTGGAGCGCGCCTATCTCGATATTGAAGCGGAGACCCGTTGGCCCAATCCAATTCTCTCCGCTGCGTCGCAGCAAGACACTGCCGGCGGAGGACCGAACGGCGTCAAGATGACCGGCCCCTATGACTATGTTGCGCCCAGCTACTGGTATGTAGACAAGCAGAACGGCGGCGCTTATGGCTTCAATACCGAGACCAGCCCCGGCCCCGCAATTCCCTCGCTGGCCAGCCGCGCAAAATTTCTGACGGACCCGCAGGCATGGCCGCCCACTGAAGATTGGAGCTACCACTTCGGCAGCGGAAAGTTTGCCGACCTCACAGTGCTCGATGAGGCGATGAACGCTGTATACGCCAAGCCTCATTCAGCGGCCGACTACGAGCGGATTTCGCAGACCATGGAGTACGATTCCGAGCGCGCCATGTTCGAGGCCTACAGCAGAAACAAGTACAATTCAACCGGCGTAATCCAATGGATGCTCAACAACGCATGGCCGTCCATGATCTGGCATCTGTACGACTACTACCTCGATGCGGATGCGGGATATTTCGGAACGAAGAAAGCCTGCGAGCCGCTGCACATCCAGTATTCGTACGATGACCGTTCGATTGTGGTTGTGAACAGCACCTACGACCGGGTCGCGGACTTGCATGCGAGCGTGGATGTGCATAACGTTGCGTGGAAGCAATTGTACAAACAGGATGCCATTGTCGATGCAGGTGCGGATAGCTCACAAATCGCCTTCAATATTCCGGATAGTCTCTACGCCGGCGCGGATCGAACTTTCTTCATCGACCTCACGCTGACCAACTCCGCAGGCAAAGTGGTCAGTCGCAATTTCTATTGGGTTCCGGGAACGCTGACGACGTTTGACTGGCCGAAGACTGACTACACGCATACGCCGGCCGCGCGACACGAAGACCTGACTGAACTCGCCAACTTGCCTGCCGCGAAACTGCTGGCCCACGCGGAGATGGTGAAGACCATGCGCGGAAGGGAAGTGCGCGTGGAGCTTGAGAATCCGAGCGCGGCGCTGGCTTTCCAGGTGAGCGCGGCCGTGCGAACCAGCAACGGCGGCCTCATCGCCCCGGTGCTCTGGTCAGATAACTGGGTCGAAGTTGTGCCCGGCGAAAAGCGCGTGCTTACGGCATTGTTGCCGGATGCGGGAGCGGACTCGCCAGTGGTTGAGATTGGCAGTTGGAATGCGGGCTCGCAGTCCGTTACGCCAACAACAACAGCACCGCAGTAAGGACTTGCATGGCAGACGCAACAGGCAGCGCGCAAAACAGACCGGCCAGCCTCAATCGCACGCTGGGGCTGTGGAACCTCATCATCATCGGCATGGTGATCATTCAGCCCGTTGCGCCCATGGGCATCTATGGCGTCATCAGCAACACCGCCTATGGCCATGTGGTCACTACCATTCTTGTTGCCATGGTGGCCATGCTGTTCACGGCCATCAGCTATGGACGCATGGCGCGCATCTATCCCAGCGCGGGTTCGGCCTACACCTACGTCGGCCAGGAGATGCACTCCGCGCTCGGTTATGTGGTGGGCTGGGGCATGGTGATGGACTACCTGATCAACCCGCTCATCTGCATCGCATTCTGCGCCAAGGCCGCGATGAATATTCTTCCCGGCCTTTCCTTCTACGTTTGGATTATCTTTTTCGCATTGTTCTTTACCTGGCTGAATCTGCGAGGCATCCAGACTTCCGCACGCATGAATGAAGCTCTCTGCGCCGGCATGGTGGTTGTCGTTCTGTTGTTTCTGGCCGCGGTGGTTCGCGCTGTCTGGGGAATCCATCACGATCCGGGTTTCTTCACGCATCCCTTCTACGATCCCGCAACGTTTCATGTGCAAAGCATCTTTGCCGGCACTTCAGTCGCGGTGCTCACTTACATTGGCTTCGACGCCATCTCCACATTTTCTGAAGAGGTAAAGAATCCGCGCCGCAACATCATGCTGGCCACTGTGCTCGTCTGCATCATCACCGGCGTGCTCTCCGGGATAGAGGTCTACGCGGCGCAATTGATATGGGGATCCAAACCCTTTGCGATGGACAGTGTGGAATCGGCCTTCGCCATCGTCTCCGGCAAGGCGGGGGGCATCGTGCTCTTTCAGATCGTCAACTTCACGCTGCTCATCGCCAACATGGGCTCAGGCATGGGCTCGCAAATGGCAGCCGGGCGCCTGCTCTATGGCATGGGACGCGGCAACGCGCTGCCCAAGTCTTTCTTCGGCGTCATCGAACCCAAACACCGCGTGCCGCGCAACAACATTATCGCGGTTGGAGGCTTTGCGCTGGTTGGCGTTGCGCTCCTCGAGTTCTTTTCCGCCCGACTGGGCGGGGGCGCATACGATATTGGCGCGCAGTGCCTCAACTTCGGGGCGTTCGTAGCCTTTATGGGTGTGAATGCGGCGGCCTTCGTCCACCACCTGCGGAGCGCTAATCGAGCCAGCATCGGCGCCTACATTACGCCCGCACTGGGCTTTATCATTTGCGGATTCATCTGGGTGCATCTGAGCCACCCTGCGCTTTGGCTGGGCGCACTGTGGATGGCCGCAGGCATTACGTATGGCGCGATTCGCACCCGCGGCTTCCGCTCAGAGCTGGTCACGTTCGAGGTCCCATCGGACGTAGCGTAGCCATCGATCGAACACAATCAGCCCGCAGCACTCTCTACCACAGCTTTGGAAAGATTCCTCGGCCGGTCAACATCCACTCCATGCGCCAGCGCCATGAAGTAAGAAAACAGTTGCAGCGGCACAACCTCCGCAATCGGCAGCAGGTACTCCGGCGCCGCATCGACAAACACGCAGTCGCTCACCAGGCTGACAACTTCGTCATCCCCGCGGTTTGCAATTGCGATCACGCGAGCTCCCTGCGCCTTCATGTCCACAAGCAGTTGCAGCGTCTTTTCGTAGCGCATGATCGAAGCTTCGAGATTGCGATCAACCGTTGCAAGCACCATCAGTGGAACCGTATCGCTGACCAGCGCATTGGGCCCATGCTTCAGCTCGCCGGTTGGGTACCCTTCCGCATGCACGTAAGATGCTTCCTTCAGTTTCAACGCACCTTCGCGCGCAATCGCGTAATGAATGCCGCGGCCAAGATAAAGAAACGTGTTGGCCGACCTGTAGTTCGCCGCCAGCGCATCCATCTGTGCTCGCCAGCCATCCAACTGCTTCTCAATACTGTCCGGCAGCGCCTGCAGTTCACCGATATGCGTAGCCAGCGATTCGGCATCGATCCGGCCCAGCCTTGCGCCTTCATAAAGAGCCAGCAGATACAGCACAGCCAACTGGCAGGTAAAGCTCTTGGTTGCCGGAATGGCCTTCTCAATGCCCGCCGCCAAAGGCATCGAGACATCCGCTTCACGAGCCATGGTCGAGTTGGCTGCATTGGTGATGGCCAGCGTCTTTTGTCCCCTTCGATGAGCTTCGCGCAAAGCGGCCAGGGTGTCTGACGTCTCCCCCGACTGCGACAGCACCAGCACGCTGGGGTGGCGCACATCCGCCTTGGTGTTTGCGCCCCGGCAACTGTATTCGCTTGCGTACTCAACGTCAACGGCAAGGCCGCACAGGTCTTCAAGCAGAATCTCGGCAGCCAACCCGGTGTGCCGGCTTGAGCCTGAGGCGGCAATCAGAATCTCACCCTCGGGAATGGCCCAGCCCGCCAGCATCGCCGCGACATCGGGCTTCAGCGCGTTGTCGGCCAGGTAAAGTGCAAGGGTGTGGCGCAAGGCCAAGGGCTGCTCGTAGATCTCGCGCAGCATCTCGTGTGCAAAAGCAGGCATAGTATCACTTCCACGACTGTTCCCAGTCTACAAGACGAGTTCCAATTACGATCATACAGACTCAATACGATCACAAGAGTGATTGCGATCTGCAAAATTCTCGCTAAATAGGCATATTCTGCGAAAACGAGTTGCAAGTGCACATGTGCAGGGGATTAGAATCGGTGCGATATGTCAGAGTCAATCAACCGTCGTTCTGAACTCATCATCAAGTTCCTCCTGCGTGCCGGCAGCGCAACCATTGAGGAGATTCTTGCAGTGGCCGGCTCCTCGGCGCCAAGCATCCGCCGCGACCTCGTTCGTCTTGAGAGCCGAGGCCTCATCCGCCGCACTCATGGCGGCGCCACGCTGGTGGAGCCGCTGCTTTACGAGCCCTTCCGCTACGACAGTTCGTTTCTGGCTCGCGAGCAGCGCTTTGCCGAGGAGAAACGGCGCATCGGTCTGGCTGCGGCAGAACTCGTCAACCCCAATGAAAGCATCGGCCTTACCGCCGGCACAACCACCACCCACGTGGGCCGCAGCCTGCGCCATCGCGACAAGATTCAGGTCGTCACCAATGCCATCAATATCGGAATGGAACTGTGCAATCAACCCGGCATTCGCACCTATCTGACTGGCGGCGTGGTCCCATGGGCCTGGTCGTTTTCACTTACCGGCAATGCGGCCCTCGACTTTCTCGACGACGTCTATATGGACAAGGTGTTTCTGAGCGTTACCGGTCTTGACTCGGAACGCGGTGCGACAACACTCGAAACCGACGAGGCGCTGGTCTTTCGCAAGATGCTCAAACAGTCAAAACAAGTGATCGTTACGGCCGATTCGAGCAAACTCGGCAAGGTCAGCCCGGCCTTCATCTGCCCCATAGGCGAGATTCACATTCTCATCACAGATACCGGCGCAACCGCCGAGGCCCTCGCCCCATTTGAGCGGCAGAGCGTGCGCATCATCCGCGTATGAGGCTCCGAAATATTGATAGCTCCATTGGAATCCGCTGCACAATCGCCTGCCAGGAGGGCCCCACTTCATGGGATTGAACATCGCGGATCTGGTGGTGATCGTTGCCTATCTCGCCGGCGTAACGCTCTTCGGCCTGCGCTTCCGCGGCAAGCAGCGCACGCTGACGGATTACTTCCTCGCCGGCAACACCATTCCCTGGTGGGCAATCTCGCTCTCCATCGTCGCCGCTGAAACCAGCACTCTCACCATCATCAGCGTTCCCGGCCTTGCGTATGAAAAAGACTTCCGCTTCCTGCAACTTGTCATCGGCTATGTTGTCGGACGCTTCCTGGTCAGCTTCTTGCTTATCCCGCAATATTTTCGCGGCCACCTTGTAACTGCCTATCAGCTGATTGACCGCCGTTTCGGTGGCGGCCTCCGCTCTCTCACTGCCGGACTCTTCCTTATAACTCGTGCCGCCGCTGAAGGGGTGCGCGTGTTTGCGGTGGCTATCGTAATCCGGGTCGCTCTAGGCGGCCTGCTCTCCGGCATGAGCGACTTTGGCCGCGACGTTACCGCCATTGCAATTGTCACTGTCCTCACACTCCTATACACATTTGAGGGCGGAATGACAGCCGTCATCTGGACAGACGTCGTGCAACTGGCCATCTATCTCACCGGCACACTCGTAGCTGCATTTTCCATCCTCCATCTCATTCCCGGCGGCTGGCAGGCCATTGCATCCATCGCCGGCGGCGCGGGTAAATTCCGGATGTTTGACACCACCTGGAATCTAACATCCACCTACACGTTATGGGCTGGAGTTATCGGAGGAGCCTTCCTCACAACAGCCAGCCACGGCACCGATCAACTGATTGTGCAGCGCCTGCTTTCCGCGCGCAGCGAGCGACAGGCAAAGCTCGCACTGCTTTCAAGCGGCGTCGCCGTCTTCATCCAATTCTCAATGTTTCTGCTCATCGGCGCCATGCTCTTTGTGTTTTACAAGCTCTATCCCCCGTCAGTCGCCTTCTCGCGCACTGACCTGATCTTCCCCACTTATATAGTTACCCGCCTTCCTCACGGGGTAAGTGGACTTCTCATCTCCGCCATCCTTGCTGCGGCAATGTCCAACCTGAGTGCGGCCCTCAACTCGCTGTCTTCCACAACCATCATCGACTTCTATGCCCGTATTGTCCCGCTTTCGTCTGAGGAGCGCCGTGTAAGACTCTCACGCTTCGCTACAGTCGGCTGGGGGCTTCTGTTATTCGGCCTCGCAATCCTGGCGCGCAGTGGAGGCAAAGTGCTGGAGATGGGCCTCTCCATCGCTTCCGTTGCCTACGGTTGCCTCCTCGGCGTATTCCTGCTCGGCGTTCTCACCAGGAGCGCATCGCAGCCCGGCGCAATGATTGGGATGGTCGTAGGGTTTATCCTCAACATTTACCTGTGGCTCTTTACCAGCATCGCCTTTACCTGGTACGTCGTCATCGGCAGCATCGCCACATTCCTCGTAGGCTATTGCACAAGCTGGCTGCTTCGCGCTGCAAGTCAATCGATCCGAGTCTTAAGGAGTCCCTAAAAATCATTGCTGTCATCCTGAGCGAAAGGGGCCCCAAACGCTTCCCAGTTTGGGGGTGGTGAGTCGAAGGATCTGCGGTTGTTCTTGTTGTGAACTCCTGGGCTAGAAGCTCTCAAAGGTAAATTGGTTTTAAAACCTCAGTGTGAGGCGGACAAAATGAGCACCATGCAAAGATACTTTCGATTGCTGCTATGCCTCGTCATTATTGTGTACTGCGCCCGCATGTCCGTCGCAGCCACTCCCGCGCAGGTGCCCCAAACCGATAGCGACAACAACTTCAAGTTAGTCGATGCAGTTGTCGAAAACGCAGTGGCGGAACACAATGTTCCCGGCGCGGTCCTCATCGTGGGCCACGACGGAAAAATTGTGCACCGCAAGGCGTTCGGTTACCGCTCGCTTGAGCCATCCCGAGAGGCGATGACGGTCGACACCATCTTCGATCTCGCATCGCTCACCAAGTGCATCGCCACCACAACGTCCATCATGCAACTTGTCCAGCAGGGGCGAATCCGACTCGCTGACTCAGTGGCTACCTATCTTCCGGAATTCGCGCAGAACGGGAAGAAGGACATCACCATCCGCGACCTGATGACTCACTACTCAGGCCTCCCGCCTGACCTCGATCTGAAGATCGCATGGTCGGGCCGCGAAGCCGCATACCAGATGGCCATGCGTGCCAGGCCCACCAATCCGCCCGGTTCTCGATTCGTCTATAGCGACATCAATTTCGAAACCCTCGGCTTCATCGTTGAAAAACTTACCGGCGAATCCTTGAATGATTACGCCAGCCAAAAGATATTCTCTCCGCTTGGCATGAAGGAGACCCGCTTTCTTCCTCCACGGGACTGGGATGCGCGCATCGCGCCGACACAATACGATGAGCAGGGCCACATGTTGCGCGGAGTGGTGCACGATCCAACCGCACGGCGCATGGGCGGAGTCGCGGGGCACGCTGGCCTGTTTTCTACGGCAGATGACCTGGCCAAGTTCGCGCAGGAACTGCTTGGCGGTAACACCATTCTTAGCCGCTCCGCTATTGAGAAAATGTCCACGCCGCAGCAACCGCCCAATGCTGTCGTGCTGCGCGGACTTGGCTGGGATATCGATTCGCCGTTCGCTACCAACCGCGGCGAGTTTCTCCCGGTCGGTTCCTTTGGCCACACCGGGTTCACTGGAACTTCGCTATGGATTGATCCAGTTACTCACACTTACATCGTGCTTCTCACCAACGCAGTGCATCCGCGCGGCAGCAAGGGGACAACCGCACTGCGATGCAAGGTAGCCACAGCCGCAGTTCAAGCGCTCTCGCTTTCGGTGAGCGAAGAAGCAAAGCTGCGCCTTGCCGACATCACCGGCTATAACGAACTGATGCCCGCTGCGCGCCGCATCGCTGCGAGAAACGGCGACGTTAAAGCCGGCATCGACGTACTGGAAGATCACGGATTCCGCGAGCTTCACCCAGATACAAACCATCCAGTGAGAGTCGGCCTGGTGACCAATCAAACCGGAGTAGATGCGCACGGCATGCGCACGGCCGACGCGCTTGCGCACGCCCCCGGTGTGCGGCTCACTGCAATCTTCAGCCCCGAACACGGCATCCAAGGCAAGCTCGACACAACGGCAATTAGTAACTCAAAGGATGAAGCCACGGGAGCGCCAATCTACAGCGTCTATGGAGATTCGGATGAGAAGCGTCACCCTTCCGCGCAGGCGCTTTCCGCCGTCGATGTAATCGTCTACGACATTCAAGATGTCGGGGTGCGTTTCTATACCTACGAAAGCACGCTCGGATATTTCCTCGAAGCTGCGGCCAAAGCAGGCAAGAGCATTGTCGTCCTCGATCGTCCCAACCCCATTGGCGGCGCCTATGTACAAGGTCCTGTTGCGGACCCGGGCAGGGAATCGTTTGTAAGTTATTGGCAGACGCCAGTTCGGCACGGCATGACCACCGGGGAACTCGCAAAAATGTTCAATGCGGAACGCAGCATTGGCGCACGATTGACGGTCGTACCCATGGACGGATGGATTCGCGGCGATTGGTTCGACTCTACCGGTGAGTTATGGGTCAATCCCTCTCCTAACATGCGCGGCCTGACCGCCGCTACACTCTATCCCGGCATCGGCATGATTGAAACTTCAAACATTTCTGTAGGCCGCGGAACCGACACCCCGTTCGAACTTGTCGGCGCTCCATGGATTGATTCGCGTGCTTTGGCGACTTATCTGAACGCTCGCGACATCGCGGGTGTGCGCTTCGTTCCCCTTGAATTCACGCCCGATAGTACCGTCTATGCCCACGAAAAATGCCGCGGCGTTCAGATTGTTATTACCGACAGAAACTCGCTGGATGCGCCTGAGTTGGGTATCGAGTTTGCAGGCGCGCTGCTGTCGCTCTACCCGGCCAACTACAAACTTGCAGGAGTGGATACGCTGATGGTGAATCGTGCGAGCCTCGATGCATTGGCCGCCGGCGAGGACCCGCGCCGAGTCGCTGAGCAGTGGCGCGATGGCCTGGAACGCTTTGAAACCTTGCGGGCGAAGTACCTGATCTATTGATTGGGCATGCCGCTGCGGGACGGTATGCCCGGTGCGTCAAAAGAATGTCTGGACGAGATCAACCACCTGGTAACCCGCATTCAGAATGGGAAGAATGCGCCATTTGTCGAAAGTCAAACATGGATGGCAGATGTCAAACGCGATCATATCTCCCACGCGAACATCGTCCGCGGATTGAATCTTCAAGTAGGCATGTTGATCCATCATTTTGGTAACTGTCCAATGTGCAGGCGCGGCAATTGGAGTAGATGTACCCGGCCGAAAGTGAAGGACGGGAATGGGTAACCCTGAATCAAAGGCAGCGTCGCGCTTGCCCATTCCCACAATCGCCCTTTCCCCCTCGGGCACCGATTGCACATAAGCCCAGACGTGCAGCGCAGGCACCAGGCCGGAGTGCATTGCGCGAGCTATCGGGTTATGCTCAACGATCCTGGCTTGTGCCTTGCGATAAGCACCGGCGTCGTGAGTGAGATAACATCCCGGCCTTAGCACGATCTCAACTTCGGTTCCCAGCGTGGCTGCCGCAAATTCCTCCGCCACCACGTCGTACCAGGCTGAGCCTGCGCCGGAAAGCAGAATGGGGCTACGCTGAAATCGCCCTTCATGTGACAAGCTCTTTGTAACATCAACCGCATGCCGCAAGAACGCGCGTATGGAAGTCTCATCCTGCAAAACTCCCTCATAAATCTCAACACCGCACAGAACAATTGAGGCGCTCCACCGGGACAACGCAGTCAACACTGAGGAGAGCTGCTCCTCGTTGCGAACTCCGGCGCGTCCTGCCTCCACGCCAAGCTCCACCAAAACTCCAAGCCGCAACCCGAGTGATGAGTAATAGCGGCCTAACTGGTCAACCTGCTCCGCGGAATCCACGAGACAGTAAAACTCAAAAGCCGAATCCGAAAGCAGCTCCGCAATGATTGCCATATTCTGCTTGCCGATCAATTGGTTTGCCATCAGAACCCGGCGAACCCCGAACGCATAGGCCACTCTTGTCTGCTGTGCCGTTGCCAGCGTGATGCCCCATGCGCCGCATCGGAGCTGCATGTCGAACAACTTTGGCGCCATGGTTGTCTTGCCATGCGGGGCCAGCTTCACACCGTAAGCCGTGATAAATCGCTGCATCCAGTCAAGGTTGTGCTGCAGTTTGTCCTCATAAAGCACCGCGGACGGCAAGCTGAGATCCTCACGCAGAAGATTCCAGTCGAACGCGAAAACATTCGCAGCATCGCCCGCCGTTGTCAGCGAGCCCAGGCCTTTGTCGAGTGCGGAGATACTAGCGAGACCAGCTTTGGAAATGGATATCATATCGCTCAAAAGTAAAATCTCCCAGCGATCCAAACACAACGTAGAATAGGTCTGGATCATCAGACACTTATAGTCTATATTCTGAAACAGCCGCTATGCTGAACTGCGAAACCATGATACGGAATGCGAGTGTCCTTGATGGCAGCGGTGCTTGCGCAGACCTTGTGGATGTTGCTCTTTGCAGTGGCGAAATCTGCGCGATCGGGCCATCCCTCGCACACCACGCGGCGAAGACCATAGACGCCACTGGCCTGGTACTGGCCCCCGGATTCATCGATGTTCATACTCACGATGATCTCTTTGTGCTTCGTGACCCCGGCATGTTGCCTAAACTATCCCAGGGTGTGACCACGGTCATTACCGGAAACTGCGGTATCAGTGCGGCGCCGGTTGGCCTGAGCGGCTCACTCCCTGATCCAATGAATCTTCTTGGCGACGCAGCCGAGTTTCAATATCCAACTTTTGCCTCCTACGTGGACGCTGTCCACCGCGCGATGCCGGCAGTGAACGTCGCAGCACTCATCGGCCACACTGCGCTGCGCAATAACCACATGGACCGCCTTGATCGACCTGCGACGTTCACTGAAGTCGATCGAATGCGCAAGCAGTTGTGCGAGGCTCTTGACCATGGAGCGCTGGGCCTGAGCACCGGGCTTGCCTATCTGTCAGCAAATGCCGCAACCGTGGATGAGGTAGCAGCTCTTGCCGCACCCCTTGCCGCGGCCGGCGCCGTCTACGTCACGCACATGCGCAGCGAGTCTGAGACCATCCGCGATGCCATGGAGGAAGCCTTCGAGATTGGCAGGATGAGTAAAGTTCCGGTGATCGTCTCGCACTTGAAGTGCGCGGGAGTAGCCAACTGGGGACGCAGCGAAGAAGTGCTGAACGCGTTCGATGCAAGGCGTAGCGAGCAACATATAGGCTGCGACTGCTATCCGTATGCCGCTGGTTCAAGCACGCTGGATCTGCGACAAGTCGACGAGCGCGTGAAGATTACGATTACATGGAGCACTCCGCATCCTGAGGTCGCAGGCAAATTGCTAAGTGCAATTGCCGACGACTGGAGCCTTACGCAAACTGATGCGGCGGGGCGACTGCAACCGGCCGGGGCAATTTATCACAGCATTGACGAGCAGGACATGCGCCGAATACTGGCGCATCCCGCAACCATGATCGGTTCCGATGGATTACCGAGCGATCCGCACCCGCATCCACGGCTGTGGGGTACGTTTCCCCGCGTGCTCGGCTATTATTGCCGTGAAGAGAAGTTGTTCACTCTGCCTGACGCCGTGCATAAAATGACCGGAATGCCGGCGCAGCGTTTCGGACTCGCGGGGCGCGGTCTCATCCGCGAAGGGTATTGCGCCGACCTGGTTCTCTTTGACCCCGAAAAGATTATCGACACCGCTACATTTACTCATTCAGTTCGCGCCGCGGATGGCATTCTCGGAGTCTGGGTCAACGGCGTCCTCTCCTATACCGCGCAAGGGGCCACCGGACTTCGATCCGGTCGGTTTCTAGCCCGGGGTAAGACATACTGGATTCAATAACTCGTGCACTTACCTTGCGGAGAGTTCTTCTCTTCACTGGAGTTTAGCTGATTGCGTGCCAATGATTGATCCTCATAGCCTCTATCTCATCTCGGCAGCGTTTGTCGCAGTGGTCGGGCTCATTGTCCTGATCGCCGTCTTCAAGCTGAATCCGTTTATCACGCTGCTGCTTACGTCGCTCGCGCTGGCCTTGGCCACGGGCATGCCGATGTCCACTGTGGTTCATTCGTTTGAATCCGGTGTCGGCGCAACTCTCGGCCACATAGCCATTGTTGTCGCATTGGGAACGATGCTCGGCAAGATGATGGCGGAGTCTGGCGGGGCCGATCGCATCGCGCACACACTCATCGATTTCTTCGGCGAGAATCGCGTGCATTGGGCCATGATGGTCATCGGATTGGTCATCGGGCTCCCGGCTTTCTTCGAGGTCGGCTTCGTTCTGCTCATTCCCATCGCCTTCACCGTGGCGCGGCGCACTCGGACTTCTCTCATCCTTGTTGGCCTGCCCATGGTGGCCGGCCTCTCAGTCGTGCACGGATTGGTGCCTCCACATCCGGCTGCTCTGCTCGCGGTCACAATCTACAAAGCGGATGTGGGCCGCACCATATTTTATGCGCTCCTGGTTGGCTTGCCGACCGCGGTCATCGCCGGCCCTCTCTATGCCAGATTGATCGCTCCGCATATTCATCTGCCCGCCGAAAATCCCATGGCCGCGGAGTTTGTCGATCATGGAAAAGAGCGCAGCCTGCCGGGCTTTTCGCTCACCCTGTTTACTATCCTCTTCCCGGTCATCCTCATGTTGATTGGTAGCGCGGCAGACGCCGTATCGGCCCCGAAGAGCGCCGTGAACGAGGCACTGCACCTGGTTGGCAATGACGACATGGCCTTGCTGATTGGCGTACTGCTGAGTTTTGTCACGCTCGGCAGCATGCGCGGATTCAATCGCAACACCATCCTCCGCTTCAGCAATGAGTGTCTGGCGCCCACGGCCACCATCACTCTGCTGGTCGGCGCCGGTGGGGGCTTTGGGCGCGTACTCCTTGACAGCGGTGTGTCGCAGGCAATCATCGCAGTGGCTCTCAGCAGTCATGTGCCGCTGCTTCCGCTGGCATGGCTACTAGCCGCTCTCATGCGTCTCGCAACAGGGTCGGCCACCGTCGCCATGACAACCGCCGCCGGCATCGTCGCTCCCATTGCCTTGCATGTGACCGGTGTGCATCCGGAGTTGCTTGCCATCGCTACCGGGGCGGGCTCGCTGATCTTTTCGCATGTCAACGACGGCGGCTTCTGGCTGGTGAAGGAGTACTTCAATATGACCGTTGCGCAAACCATCAAGACATGGTCAGTCTGCGAGACCATCATCTCCGTCACGGCGCTCCTCTTCACCGTTGGCCTGTCCTTCGCAATTTGAGGCGTGGCCGCCGATTATCCTCATCGAACCGCTGAAGCAAGAATCCGATTCCAAATAAAGGGGTTTGAAATGTCCGAGAACCTGCTCCGGCAAAGCATCCATCGCCGTCACTTCCTCAAGGGCGCCGCGGCCGCAACCGTGGCCCACTCCATCGCTCTCAGCGCCCTGTCCGCCGTGCGTTCGCGGAAAGATACGCTGGCCTATGTTGGAACCTACACCGGAGTCGCGGGAAGTGGCAGCAATGGCGAGGGCATCTATCGTTTCGAGATGGATGAAGTCACCGGGGCTCTGCTGCACAGCACGCTTGTTGCGAAGACGCCGAACCCCTCGTGGATCTCAATTCACCCGTCGAAAAGATATCTCTATGCAGTCAATGAAGTCAGCGATTACAACGGAACCAGCGGCTCGATCAGTGCGTTTTCAATCGATCCTGGAACAGGTGATCTGGCCCCTCTGAATGTTGTAAGTTCAGAAGGCGCCGGCCCGTGCTATCTCAGCATCGATGCGCAAGGGAAGTTCGCCTTTGTTGCAAATTATGGCGGCGGCACCACTGCCGTCCTGCCTATCCGTGATGGAGGATTGTTGGGAGCGGCGACTGACGTCCATCGCGATAGCGGCAACGTGGGTGGAACAAAGGCGACCAATGCCCTGGCAGGCAGTTATGCGGTCAGTGGACATGACGCGCCCCACGCCCACATGATTCTCCCTGATCCAGGTGGAAAGTTTGTACTCGCAACCGACCTCGGCCAGGATCGCATTTATACCTACAAGATCAATCCCGCGACGGGGCAACTAAGCTTCACCGGTGGCGCCCACTTTGCTGCGCTGCCCACCGGGAACGGTCCGCGCCATTTCGCGTTCCATCCCAACGGGCGCTGGCTTTATAGCATCCAGGAGGAGGCATCCGACATCGCCTTTTTCCACTACGACGCGGCAACCGGGTCGCTCACCAAGCAGCAGACAGAGTCCGCATTGCCGCCGGGATTCGCAGGCACCAGTTTTGCATCCGAGATACTCATCGCGGCCGACGGGCGATTCCTTTACGCTGCAAATCGCTTGCACGATACCATTGCAACATTTGCAATTGCGGCGGATGGCAGACTCAAGTGGGTCGGAGAGACATCGACGATGGGCGACTATCCAGGCCAGTGCCGGATCGACCCGGGCGGCCGTTTCCTCTACGCCTGCAATCGCCGAAGCGATAGCATTGCCTGTTTCAAAATCAATCGCGAAACCGGACTGCTTGCCTTCACCGGCCAGTACACTGCCGTGGGCAGTGCGGCAAGCATCACGTTCCTCGATTTATTGAACTGAGCGGGCCGCCCAACCGCCTTGTTGGTTTTATTTTTGCATTGCATTCAGCTTGTCGATGGTCCGCTTCAGATCGTCGAGTTTCTGCCCTGCATCGGCAAGCTTCCCCTCCGACGTAAGTCGCTGGTAGTCATCGAAGTCCTTGCCTGCCTGTGCAACCAGCGATTTCACATCGCTGGCCGGCTGCGCCTGAGGAGTTCCCGCCGCCTGGGGCGCAATCGTCGAAGACTCGGTTGCGCTCAATGACGATTGTCCTGACCCGTAAAGCGAGGCGAGCGCTGCCTCGAAGGTGGGCGCATAGGCCAACTTGTCCTGCAGCGCAAGCACCACCAGTCGCAACTCCGGCATTGGGCTGCGCTCTGCCTGAAGATAGATTGGCTCAGCGTAGAGCAGCGCCTTTCCGCATGGAATCACCAACAGGCTGCCGCGACGCACATGCGAACCCTGCTGATTCCAGAGAGTCAGTTGTCCGGACAACTGCGCATTCTGGTCGATGCGGGCTTCAATCTGCTGCGGCCCATCCACCAGCCTGGTCTTTGGGAAGTCGTACACAATCGATGTGCCGTAGTGCTCGCCATCGCTGCGCCCGGCAATCCAGCCAATGAGATTATTGCGGTTTGCCGGGGTAAACGGGAGTATTTCGACAAACTCAAGGCCATCCTCGCCGGGTAACTTCATCAGTACAAAGTTAGGCTGCATCGGCTGAGTCGTCTGCCCGCCGTTCTCTCCCATGCCAGTCTCGGTTGCGACCGTCCAAAGGTCTTCGCGGTTATAAAAGACCTCAGGGTTAGTCATGTGATAAAGTCCGTAAACCTCTGCCTGAAGACTCAGTAACATCTCAGGGTAGCGGACATGCTTGTGCAGCCAGGGCGGCATCGTCGAGGCATCCTTGAAAAGGCTGGGAAAGATATTGCGATAGGCCGCAAGGATAGGATCGTTGTTATCGAATACATAGAACGTAGTAGTGCCGTCATAGGCGTCTACGACCGCTTTGACGCTGTTGCGCATGTAATTGATGGGAACATCGTTGAGCGCGCGATGTGTGGAGTAGGGATAGCTATCCGACGAAGTGAACGCGTCCATCATCCAGGACAGTCGGCCGTCTTCGCCAACCACAATGTATGGGTCCTGGTCGAAGGTAAGAAACGGGGCCAGTGCCGCAACCCGATCGCGAACATTGCGGCGCATCAGCAAGCGGCTCTGCGCGGTGATGTCGTCGCTGAACGGAACCTTCGCAATATCCCCGCGGTCAAACGCAATCATCAGCCTTTGCAAAAAGCCGCCAAGCACAATTCCGCCGCTGCCCTGGTATGAGGTCAGATTGTTGCTCTGTCCCTCGGGAAAGTTGAACTCCTGCTGGCGCGTCTTCACATAGACATCGGTATTGGTCATTTCGCCGAAGTAAATCTCCGGCCGCGTTACAGCTAGTGCCGGCACCGTGCTCTGCACCGGCATGTTACTGAGCATCAAGGTCGGAAGGCCTTCCGGCGTGAAGCCATTTACGGGGTTCATCGTGATGCCATAGCCGTGGGTATAGATGAGCTTGTCGTTGATCCAGTTGCGGCTGCTCTCAGGCAGCTTATCCACATTGAGTTCGCGCACCGCAAGCATCACCTCGCGCAGGTTGCCGTCAATCTGATAGCGGTCAATATCAATGTCTGGAAAGTCGTAGTAAGTCCGAATCTCCTGAATCTGGCGCAGCGTATCCTGCAGCGCATTCACATCCCACAGACGGATGTTCTGCAGTGTCGCCTGGTTGTTTGCCGGGTCCGTTGCTCCCACCGTTGTTTCGGCTGGAAACTCGTGCTGCGAAAATCCATCCAACCCATAGGCTTGCCGAGTCATCTGGATGTTATTGGCGATGTATTGCTTCTCCTTGTCCAGTTCGTTCGGCTTGACAACAAAACTGGTAACATACCAGCCAACCAGGCCCACTGCGACATAGCAGACCACGGCGGGAATCACCGCGACAATGAGCCATCGCCCGCGTGGTTTTAACCCAGCGCTGAGGATTGCAACCAGGCCGCCCAAAGCCAGCGCGACAGCCAGAATCCACATGCCAGCCAGATTCACATGCGCGTCGGTATACGTGACTCCGTCAAAAATAGTGTGGTGCTCAAAGAGCAACTCGAACCGCGCAATGTACTCTCGCAAAGCCAGCACCATCAGCAGGAAACCGGCGGCCACGGAAAGCCCGCGCCAGGGCAGAGTGATGCCGCTGCGGAAGCCGCTCGCCATCGCGCGCGATCCTCCGCTGATCAGCAGGAACAGGCCGGCGAGAACGCAGCTGAGAATGGCCATCGTCAACAGCCAACCCGTGATCAGTTCCAGGGCCGGAAGAGTGAAGAGGTAGAAATTCAGGGGCTTTCCGAATATTGGGTCGAGAAACGCTCCGGGCGAACCCGCGGCCGGGTGGGGAGCATACCAGAAGAGCGCCAGCGCGGACCACTGTGCCTGCATGGCCGCGGCCGTGCCCAGCGCAATGATGAGGGAGATCCCCAGCGCCGCCAATCGCAGCACCGGCCCAACCGGCAACTTCACCGGGTTCCCCGCGATCATGATCGTGTGATCGTCCGGCAGGTCCGCCGAGTGGGCCCGCTTGAGGATGGAGAACACGGCAAACAAAAATAGAAAAGTTACCACGGCAAACGCGGCAAAAACGCCCCACTGAATGCCGCGTTCCTTCCAGAAAACCGACCCGTAGCCAAGCGAGTCAAACCACAGCAGATCAACCCAGTAAGAGAGAATGGTGCGGCTGCCGAAGAGAACAACGGCCAGGCCGGCAAGCAGAAAAAGAAGGATGCGCCTGCGCGGCTGCGAAGATTTTGCTGGAATGGGCCAATCAATATGTTCGGGCAATTTGTTCCCCAAGTCGTTTGCTGCTGCCAGTTGAGAGTTCCGCCAGTTGCGCGGCGCGTCTGCCTTTGGCGCCGAGCCAAGGCTAACGGCCTTATCAACTACACTTTAGTCCTTTCCCGTCGGATTTGCATGAGCGTCGGACCATGGGCTTCGGCTCCCAGTTGTGCGCATAAGACCATTTTGATACTATGAAGACACACATGGTCCGCGCTCCCCAAAGCTCGTCTTGTTGTCGCCTGTCGAACATCTTCGACGGGTGTCTGTTCTAGTCTTCGATCTCCTGCACAATCGATCCAGACGACAAACCCGTTGCTGAACGGCTGGGTATGTCTCTGTGTGTCATCCCCGCTTTCAGCGTCTACCTTGCCCGCAAAGAGGTCAGCATGCCGATCGCCGAAAGCGAAGTTCCCTTAACACAACTGCCCATCCGCCCGCCGAGCGCCGACGTCCCGAGTACGCCCCAGCGCCTCAGCCACCTTCGCCTGCTTGAGGCGGAGAGCATCCATATTCTGCGCGAGGTGGCCTCCGAGTTTGAGCGGCCGGTGATGCTTTACTCCATCGGCAAAGACTCTTCGGTCATGCTTCGCCTGGCCCAGAAGGCCTTTTTCCCCGGCCCCATTCCGTTCCCGCTTCTGCACATCGACACCGGCTTCAAATTCGCCGAGATGATCACGTTTCGTGATGAAATGGCCCGCTCCATCGGCGCTGAGTTGCTGGTCTGGCGCAATGAACCCGCAATTGCCGCCGGAACCAATCCCATCGCCCTCGACACCAAGCGCTGCTGCGGCCTGCTCAAGACGCAAGCCCTGCTTGACGCTCTCAAGCACTACAACTTCGACGCCGCATTCGGCGGAGCGCGCCGCGATGAAGAAAAATCCCGCGCCAAGGAGCGCATTTACTCATTCCGCGACGGCGCTGGCCAGTGGGACCCGAAGAATCAGCGCCCCGAGTTGTGGAACCTTTACAACGCGCGCATCCATCCCGGCGAAACAATTCGCGTCTTCCCGCTTTCCAACTGGACCGAGATGGATGTCTGGCAATACATCCACCAGGAAGACATCCCCGTGGTCGATCTTTACTTCGCCAAAGAGCGCCCCATGTATGTGCGCGGCGATGGCCTGCTGCCAATCGAGCAGGACTTTGTTGCCCGCATCGGCGAGCAGCCGCGCATGGTCAAGTCCCGCCTGCGCTCGCTCGGTTGCAGCCCCTGCACTGGCGCCATTCGCTCCGATGCGGCCACCATCCCCGACATTATTGCCGAACTCGTTTCGTTCAGCACTTCAGAGCGGGCCAACCGCGTAATCGACCACGACCAGGAAGGCTCAATGGAAATCAAGAAGCGGGAGGGTTACTTCTAAAATGGCTTCTCTCGCAACTCCAAATTTCTCCATCGACGATTTTCTCGCCCAGGAACGCGAGAAAGATCTGCTCCGCTTCTCTACCGCTGGCAGCGTCGACGACGGCAAGTCCACCCTCATCGGCCGCCTGCTTTACGACACGCAGTCGGTCTATGAAGACCAGGTGCGGTCCATTGAAGGCAAAGGGACAACGGCGCCCGGCCAGATCGATTTTGCGCTGCTCACCGACGGCCTGCGCGCCGAACGCGAGCAGGGAATCACCATCGATGTTGCCTATCGCTACTTCTCCACGGCGCGCCGCAAATTCATCATCGCGGATACGCCGGGCCACGAGCAATACACCCGCAACATGGCCACCGGAGCCTCCACCGCCGACGCCGCCGTGGTGCTCATCGACGCCGCCAAAGGCGTGTTGCCTCAATCGCGCCGCCACGCATACATCGCTTCGCTGCTGCGCGTTGAGTACATCCTGGTCGCTGTTAACAAGATGGACTTGATCGGCTACGACGAGTCGGCCTTCCGCGCAATTGAGCGCGATTTCTCCGCCGTCCTTAATGAAATCGCAGCCGACACCGGCAATCGCGTCGAAGCCATCTTCGTGCCGGTCAGTGCGCTCGCCGGCGACAACGTGGTCCACTCCACGAATGCGATGCCATGGTATACCGGCCCGTCGCTGCTTCAACTGCTTGAGTCCGTCCCGGCGGCCCGCCATACGCATGCAGCGCCGTTTCGTTTCCCCGTGCAGCGCGTCATTCGCCCCAGCCATAGCTTCCGCGGCTTCGCTGGGCAAATCGCTTCGGGCACAGTTCGCCCCGGCGATGTGATTACCGCCTTGCCATCCGGCAAGAGCGCATCCATCGAGCGCATCGTCACCTTTGATGGCGACCTCAACCAGGCGCATGCGCCCCTTTCCGTCACGCTGGTGCTTGATCGCGAACTCGACATCAGCCGCGGAGACCTCATTGCCTCCGCGCATGCGCTGCCGTCCGTCACGCGCCACATCGGTGCATCCCTGGTGTGGATGGACGAGCGTCCTCTTGCTCTCAACCGCCGCTATCTTCTCAAGCACACCAGCCACACGGTGCCCGCCTTCGTCGCGTCCATCGCGCATCGCACCAACATCGCAACGCTTGCGCACGAGCAGGTTGATACGCTCGAGATGAATGCGATCGGAGTCGTCTCGCTTGAACTGCTCCGTCCCATCGCGCTCGACCTCTATGCCGAAAATCGTTCCACCGGCGCCTTCATCCTGATTGACGCAGCGAGCAATAAGACAGTCGCAGCCGGCATGATTACCTCCGTCGCTGCCGATACATCAGACGGTGAAGACGAACCGGCTTCCCTCACTGGCCCGGTAACTCCCACCGAGCGCGCCGCACGCTGGGGTCACGAAGGCGGTGTACTCTCGCTCCGCGGACCGGTCGAATTGATTGACCTTGTGGAGCGTTCGCTCTTCACCGCCGGCGTCGTCACCCAGCGCATCAACCTTGCTGACGCCGAATTCACAACCCACCCTGAACTCCCGCAACAGTTTTCTCGCCTCCAGTCTGAAGCCGGCCTGCTGGTGATTCAATCCAGCCTCAGCCAGGACGAACAACTCGTCGCAACCGTGCGCGGCAGGGAACTGGTCCTCGAAAACATTGGCAACCATGCGGTTGTCGCAGCCGTACATCGCCTGCTGCATCAGGCAGGCATCCTTCACGATTCGGAAAGGGCGGGACTCTGATGAGTACTCTCCAGATTCACGACGAAGTCGCAATCAAATTGAATGCCGTGCGCTCACTGCTGCAACGCGAAGTCACTGGTCGCGGAGACGTGTGCCTCACCTGCAGTTTTCAAGCGGAAGATGTGCTGCTCACCAAGCTCGCCATTGCCCTCGATCCGCGGATTCCCATCCTCTTTCTCGATACCGGCTATCACTTCCGCGAGACCTATGAATATCGTGACCGCATCGCCCAGGAATGGGGCTTGAACCTGATCAACCTGCTCCCTGAGAAAACCGTCGCCGAGCAGGAAGCCGAACACGGGCTGCTCTTCCAAATCGCACCCGACCAGTGCTGCCAACTGCGCAAGGTTGAGCCGCTGTTCAAGGCCGTGGCCGGCTATCGCGTCTGGCTCACCGGCCTGCGTCGCGAACAGGCAAAGAGCCGCGCTGCGCTTGAAGAATCAGCGCCCTTCACCTTGCCCGGCGGCTCTCAGGTGCTGAAGCTTGCACCGCTCGCCAGTTGGACCACGCGCGACGTCTGGTACGCCTGCGAGCAACTCTCCATCCCGCTGCTGCCCTTGTACGATCGCGGATACTCTTCGATCGGCTGTGAACCATGTACTTCGTTACCACTCGATGCCAACGATCCGCGGTCTGGCCGTTGGGCTGGCCGCAAAGTTGAATGCGGCATTCACATCCAGGCGGCCCCCGCGCTCTAAGCCGCCCGAAGGGAAACGGAGTTCAAAAATGCAGTACGCTATCGGGTTTGTCATCGCGTTGTTCATCGCGCTCACCGGTGTAGGTGCTGGCACTGTAACCGTGCCCGTTCTGGTCTTGTTTCTAGGAGTCCCAGCGCCCATCGCGGTAGGCATCGGACTCATGTTTGCAACCGCCGTCAAGTTGATCCTTGTGCCGTCACAGATTCTTCGCCGCAACATAGCCTGGCGCACCCTCGCCTTCATGCTTGCCGGCGGCGTTCCGGGCGTGCTCATTGGGTCTTTCTTTCTCAGGCACCTGGTTACGGTGGGCTCGCAGAACCTGCTCAATGCGCTGCTCGGCTCCATCCTCGTAGTCACCGCCGCATGGCAAATCACCAACTCCTTCAAGCCGCTCAAAGCCAACGCCACCGCACCTGATCGCAGCCCGCTCCTCGCATGGCTCATGCTGCCTGTGGGTGCTGAAGTTGGCTTCTCGTCCGCTGGTGCAGGAGCGCTGGGCTCGGCCGCCCTGCTCAGTTTCACGCCGCTCCTCCCCGCCCAGGTGGTCGGCACTGACATCGCCTTCGGCTTCATCGTCTCGCTCATCGGCAGCGGCGCGCACTGGTTCTCGCACGCATCCAATCCCGAACTGCTCATTCAGTTGATCGTCGGCGGCGTGTTTGGCGCGATCAGCGGAACCTTGCTCAGCACGCACATTCCGCGCCGCCCGCTGCGCTTCGCACTGTGGGTGTGGCTGCTCATTCTGGGCGGCCAGTTTCTCTTCAACAGCTACCATGCGTGGGCCGCGCCGGCCAAACAAGCCACCGCGCAGACGCATACCGCGCAACTGAAGTGAGATTTCTCAGAAGTGAAACCGGTACCGCAATTCTGCCGAAACCATCCGCGGATCGTTGCAATGAAATCCGCCAATCGTGATCGAGTTATCCAGCAGCACGCGATGATTCGTCGCATTGATCACGTTGACTGACAACTTCCACCGCTCCCCAATCGCGTGCCCTGCCGATGCGTCGATCGTCGTGTGCACCGGCAGATACGGTCCGTTGTAAGGTCCCTGATTCGCGCCCGCCAGCCCGTTCGTAAACCCGGAGCCGTAATACACGTTGGTCGAAAACCATGTCCGAAACGGCAGCGTAGTCGTGAAGCCCGTATTCAGCGTGTTGCGCTGATCGTGATCCACCGGCGTGTAGTCAAATCCAAGATCGCACGCTTGATCCGTAGCAATCGTGCATGTAAATCCGCCGATGATGTTGCCGCGCTGCTCCGCAATCTGGTTGGAGTATGTAACGTGAAACTGCCCCACACGCGCCAGTCGCGGCGAACGCAGTGTCATCTCCCATGCCCGCACCAGTGCCCCATCCACGGCGATGGGAAAGTACATGTTCGATTCGCCAAGATTCGAGTGATCGAGGAAGTTGTTCACGCGATTCTTGACGTTGTCCACATCCAGAAACCATCCCTTCACCGGAATCTGAATTCCGAACTGGTGCTCCTCGTCGCGCTCGCTGGGAATCGGCGTGAATGTATTTTCCCCGCCCGGTAAACTCGATGCGTAATTGAGTACAGAGCTCGAAACAGTCTCCAGCGGCGCCGGCTGGAAGAAGTGCCCATAGAAGCCGCGCAGAACCCACTTCAGCCGCGGAATCTCAACCGTCGCACCAATCCTCGGATAGGCTGCCGACTCGTTCAAACCCGCATGGAAACTGGAGAAGCGCATCCCTCCCAGCAGCGCCAAATACTGCCCCAGCCGCAGATGATCGGTCACATACCCTTCCACCAGCGCCGCGCCTGCCTGTGCGCTGGTGTTCGGCTGTGAACTTGCGCTGCCGTCGTTCACCTGCACCCCAAACAGATCGTGTTCCGCCTGGTAAAACGTATAAACTCCGCCTGAAAAACTGTTCGGCCCCGCGTCCGCGCGAAAATCGCCCTGCCCGCCCACATAATTCGAACTTTGATGCCATGTTGTCGCGACCGGATTGTCATTCGCCAGTGAATCGTAGTCCGCCTGGTTCAAGTGATAGAACGGCGCAAGAGACAGTAGCATCTTTGGCGAAATCGTATGCACCCAGTTCGCAATCGCAAAGCTGTCGCGCTCCGTCTGCCCATCCCTCAATCCATACGACTCGTAGTACTGGCTTGCCTGCTCCCAATCGTTTTCGTTCGGATCGTACGGCACCTGAAAATAGTCCTGGCGATACTGCGCATTCAGCCGCAGCTGATCTTTCGGCGTCTGGTTCCGAATCAGCGAAACAAATCCGCTCTCTGAGTTAGTAGCGTCGTGGAGAATCTGCGGCACCGGCGTCGCCAGCCCATAGTTAGAGCGTCCACCCGTCAAGCTCGCATACCACGCCGTCGCAGCCGCGTGATTGCCCAGCGAGATCTGCGCCTCACCCGTGCCAAGGTTGCCGCCCGTCAACATCAGCTCTCCATCGCGGTTGTATTCAAACCCATTTCGCGGCAGCACGTTGAACACTCCATAAGTCCGGTCGCCCACATCCGAGCCATAACTGCCCCGCTGTGTCTCCAGCGAATCAATGTCTTTCGGATCGATCTGCGGACCCACATTCGAAGCGATCTTTGTATTTGGAATCGCAATGCCATCGATCAGCCAACTCGTCTGGTGTCCGCCGCGCATGTGCAGCATGTCGTGCGTCATGTAGGCGCCGGGCACATAGTCCGTAATCATCTCCATGCCAATGGTGCGGCTCGCGCCCGGCGTAACGTCGATGTCCGCACGCGTCACCAGCGTGGTCGGCGTCACTGTGTCCGAAGCAGACAGGGAAGTCTGCGCACCGTTCACGACCACCGTCTGCGTCGCCGTTGCAACTGCCAGCGGAACGTGGACAATCGGATTCGTTCCAGAGGCGATGGTCAGCCATTCTTCCTCCGTAGCGAATCCTTTTGCGGAAACCTTCAGCATGTAGAGGCCGATGGGAGCCTCCGCCAATTCGAACTCCCCATTCGAATCCGTTTTCGCGGTCAGGGTAAAACCCGAGCCGACCGCATTGAGCGCAATCTCCGCGCCGGCGATTGGCCGATGTTGCGGATCGTGAATCACCCCATGAACGGTCGCAAACACGGTCGCGTTTGCGGAGATTGATGCAACCAGAAAAACAGCGAACGTGAGAATCAATGAATGAAGACGCATGAGTGCGAAAACCTCTTGAGGAATACGGCTATCGGCGCGCGCTCGGTTCTTCCCCTGTTTTGCAGTCTGAAGATGCGCGTGCCCGGTTGCAGGCTGATCGGTTTTACTTGAGTTTTGTGCGGCAGAAGTCGTTGAAGCACTGGCGGCGTGAGGGAACCCAGGCGCGACAAAGCCAGCCTGTTCCGAACTCCAGATGCTGCAAAGAAAACCTATGCGAGGGAAGGGGTGGGAGGGCCGCGGCCGATGCGTGTGCGAATCTGGCTGATGCGTGCCGCGGTGCTGCTTGCTGCGGGTGAGTGGCGCTCTGCCAGCAATGCAGGCATGCTCGCCTGCGCGGAAGTCAGTGCCTGCGGGCCTGTCATCGTTGCGTCCGTTGACCCTGGGAATGAGGGGCAGGTCGATGGGGCCGTGAGCCCGGGCGTGCCGGAAGCCGCCTCGGCCATCATCCCCATAGCCATCGCACAATGATGCGCTCCATGCCTGCGGCAGCACGGGGGCAGGCGCGCATCTTCGCTGCCGGGCAGCAGTATCGCCAACGGCCCCAGCCAGAACAACAGAATCAGGAAGATGGAAAGCCCACGCCGCATCTGAAACTCATCGTACACGACATCGCCAATCACACACCAAAAAGCGTGCGCGGGTCAGGTATCATCGGGGTAATCGTGTTTCATCGATAGATACGAGGGAATCCAGGTGTCACAGGTGAATGTTTCCATATCGCCGCAACAGGTTTCATCGCTCGCCGCGCAAGAGTCGCGTCTCGAACGCCCGCTTCGCATTGCACTCTTCGGATTTGGAACCGTCGGCAGTTCGGTGGCTAAAATCCTCACCGAATCGCAGCCCCAGGGCCTTCAACTTACCCACATCTTCAACCGCAACGTCGCCCGCAAGCGCGTTGACTGGGTCCCCCAAAGCGTTGTGTGGAGCGAAGACGCGGATGCCGTGCTGTCCTCGGATATCGACGCAGTCGTCGAGCTTGCCGGCGGTCTCGACCCCGCCGGCGGCTGGGTCCGTCGCGCGCTCGATGCGGGCAAGAGCGTAGTCACGGCGAACAAAAAACTCATTGCGTTTCAAGGTGTGGAACTGGAGCGTCTGGCCGCGTCCAGGGGCGGCCATCTCAAGTACGGCGCCGCGGTTGCCGGCGGAATTCCCGTCATTCCCGGCCTCGAACAGGGCCTGGCCGGCGACCGCATTGAGCGCATCGAAGGCATCCTCAACGGCACCTGCAACTTCATCCTCAGCAAAATGGAAGACGGCGCCGAATACTCCAGCGTTCTTGCCGAGGCGCAGGCCGCGGGTTATGCCGAGGCTGACCCGACTGAGGACGTGGGCGGATTCGACGCCCGCGCCAAGCTTGCCATTCTCATGCGCCTAGCTATGCGCGCCCATGTTGACCCTGAAGAGATCGTTCCGCGCCCCATTACCGAGGTCTCTGCGGTCGACTTCAGCTATGCGCGCGACCTCGGCTGCACCATCCGCCAGGTAGCCCGCGCCGAGTTGCGCAACGGCCAACTGGCCGCCACCGTCGGTCCCATGCTGGTGGCGGTGCGCTCGCCCCTTGCCTGGTCCCGCGGCACAGAGAATATGGTGGTCCTCACCGGCCACTACGGCGGCGACGTAGTCTTCAGCGGCCACGGCGCCGGCGGACACCCCACAGCCGTAGCCGTCGTCAGCGACCTGCTCGCCCTGGCCCACGGTTCCCGCCGCGTCGACATTCCCGCCGCGCCGGCCAAGGTCGGCGCCGAGTTTGAAGTGCCCCACTACATACGCTTCCTCGTTTCCGATCGCCCCGGCATCGTGGCCGCTATTACCGGCGCGCTGGCCGAGCAGCGCATCAACATCCGCGCCATTGTACAGAAGCCCGGCTTCCCCGCTGAAGCTTTGCCGTTTGTCGTCACCGTGGAGCCCTGCAAGAGCTCGGCGCTCAAGCGCGCGCTTGAGCAGGTCCGCAGCCTCGACTGCATGATCGTCGAGCCGCTCGATCTCCAAATGCTCGAATGAACAATGCGAGATAGAACCTGCCGCTCATGACAAAATCGATATTTGCTTCGGAGGCCCTGCAATGATCGGAACCATCTACAAATGTGAAATTTGCGGAGAAGAAAGCGATAACCCCGTGCGTTGGATTGTGATCCACTGTAGCGACGCGCAACTGACAATCTTCAAGTGGACCAAAGAAGCAGCCAACGCCCCTAACGCCCGCCACTACTGCGGCGAAGCTCACGCCCAGGTCTACCTCAGCCGCTGGTTTGAATCCTTTTGCAGTTGATCGGAACCTACGGGAACTCCTCAAATGCCGTGTCCAAAAGCGGATTCACAACCCGAACAGCGCCGTAGATTTGTCCCCTCGCCAGATCCTCGGAGTAGACGATCGATGCGCCCGCATCGTGAGCTGCTTGCAGGATGAGTGCATCCCAGAACGATATTTTGTATCGATCTTCAATATCCAATGCCCTCATGATCGAATCGGGTGAATGGATGACAACCTCCCAGGTTGAATACTCGCGAAGCAATGCGCGCAATTCGTCAATCCCGGGAGGGTTTGCTGTTTTACGTCGAAGATTGACGCGGAATTCCTGCAATACTTGTGTGCTCAGAACTCCGTTGCCGGAAATCCAGAGTCGCTCCAGAAGTTCCATGGCGCGAATTCGCTTAATCCCCGCTGAGCGATCATGCGCATAAACCAGAATATTGGTATCGACGAAGAACTTATCTCTCATAGAGCTCGTCGCGAGAGGCCGGCGGTGTCCACTGCAGGTCGAAGCCCTTGCGCATCCGCGCCAACGCGCTGCGCCGGGCCTGGTCGTATCCCTTGCGCTCGCGCACTTCACGCTCCAGGCGGGCAGCTAGCATAGCACTTATGGAGGTATTTTCCATGGCCGCGAGGATGCGGGCATCTCGCAGTAAGTCCGCATCAATCTTTAATGTAACGTTGGTCTTCAAGGCGGCACCCTTTCCCGTGTAGCACAAGTTTACGTGCTTCCCACCGAAAACTCAACCCGCCCCGGAATGCTCTTCCCTGTCCCCTATTCCCTAGTCCCTGCATTTCCCCGTGGACTCCCGAACCACCAGCTCCGGAGCCATCACAATCTCCGACGGAAACTCCTTGTCCCGGTTCGCGATCCGCTCCAGCAGAATCTCCGCCCCGCGCTTGCCCATCTCCGTCAGCGGCTGGCGAACCGTCGTCAGTGAAGGCGTCGAATAGGCCGCCGACTGAATGTCGTCAAAGCCCACCACCGAGACATCCTCCGGAACCCGCAGCCCGGCGTCCTTCAGCGCACGAATGGCGCCGATCGCGGCAATATCGTTGAAGCAGAAAATGGCCGTGAAGTCATGCGTCTTTTCCAGCAGCGCCTGCATCGGCTTATACCCAATCTCAGGAGCCATCGGGTGGTAGCCGTCCTTCATTGACCAGCCGGCGGAGTCGATGCGGATCACCAGCGCCGAGTCAATCTTCAGGCCGATCTCCCGCGCCACCTGCTGAATGCTTTCCCAGCGATACTCTGAGTCGGGAATCGCCCTCGGGCCCCGCATGAACGCAATCCGCCGGTGTCCCAGCCCGTACAAGTGCTTCAGCGCCATCTCCACCGCCAGATGGTGGTCCAGCACAATGTTGGTTACGTTTTCAGCCGTGCTGTGCGCTGAAATCGCAACCACCGGCACCGGCACATCAATATGATCGGCTGGCGTGTTCAGCAGCAGAAATCCATCCACTGCCCGCTCCACCAGCATCCGCGGATACTTCTCAATCAACTCCCGCTTCCAGTCGTGGCATGCCGTGAAATAAAAGTAGTGCGCCGCGGTCAGCTCCTGCACCACTCCGCTCATCACCCGGGTAAAGTAGCCCTCGCTCAGGTCCGGAGCCAGCACGCCCACGCTCATCGATTTGCTCTGCCTGAGCGAGCGCGCAAAGTAGTTCGGCCGATAATTCAGCCGCTCCGCTGCTTCCGTCACGCGATCGCGAGTTTCCTGTGGGATAGACTTCGCCGAAGGCGAGTTATTCAAAACCAGCGATACCGTCGTCTGGGAAAGCTCCAGGTGCTCTGCGAGCATTCTTAGGTTCACGTGCCCTGGCGGCGTAGAAAGCTTACCCTTTGCCATGTTGGAGTTGTAGCACGTTTCCCCGCGCTCGGGAAACAGCGTTTCCCCATTAATATATCGATTTTGCGATTTTGTCCGGCTGCAAAACAATATCCAAGCAAGGCGCTGTCATCCCGAGCATCCTGACTTGCATTTTACGAGTTACGGCAACTATGAACGCCAATTTCGACCAGCATGTTCATTACCACCACACTGTCATCCCGACCGAATTGGAGGGATCTGCGGTTGCACTCCGGGTCTGTTCATTAGGAGCAACCGACTCATTTTCAGTGAGTTACAAAAGAAATGAACCTGTCATTCCGAGCGCAGTCGAGGAATCCGCGGTTGCTCTTCAAACCACACCCGAGACAGCGCACGAGTTTGCCCCGCGTATCTAACTCTCCTACCTCGACGGCAGGCTGATCTTATTCAGCCCCGGCTTCAGCGGCCAACTCCGACCGTGATACTGAAACACCCCAGTCAGCGTGCCCGGCAGCGTAACATCGGCAAAAAAGGACGAACCGCCCCGCACCATCAAACCTGGGGTTTGGTTTGGCGAACTCGTGCGCGAATACGAAACTTCGATCATCCCCTGCGGATGGGGAAAACTCGCCTTCAGCCCCGGCAAATTTCCCAGATTCGGCGCAATCCTCACCGTCTGAAACCCCGGGCTCCCCGGCTCAATCCCCGCCACCAGCGTCAGCAGGTCATAAATCGGGTGCGCGCTCCAGGCATGCGAGTCTGACCGCGTATTCCCCGGCACCTCCGGCCATGTGCTGAAGTGCATTGCCAGCAGTTTCCGCCACGGCCCAATCGAGTCCAGATACTGCTCGCCCATCCCCGCGTGGTCCAACGCCCGCGCCAGGTAAAACCGGAAGTAGTACGAAGCGCTCAGCACTCCATCCGGCGTCGTCCCCGGCTCAATCGCCAGCAGCTTCCGCAGCACCTCCTGCTGGTGCTCCTTGGGAATCACATCGTAAAGCACTCCCAGAATATTCGCCTGCTGGCTGAATAGTTTCTTCTCCGGAGTCTCCGCCAGCATCCCCCGATCCGCCGACCAGCACTGTGCGTAAATCCCCGCCCGCACATGCGCCGCCCGCGTCTTGTACCGATCCGCCAGCACCGGGTCCCCATCCGCCGATTCCAAATCGGCCGCGTCCCCCAGCGCCCCCAGGTACTCCAGCGTCGTCATGCACGACTCGCCGTTCTTGGCATACGTCGGAATCGTTTGCCCGTCCTGCACCCAGTCAATAAAGCTCCACCACGGCACCTCGCGCAACAGCCCATCCGGCTGCTCGTAGCCCGCAAACCAGCGCAGCACTCCGCGGGTTCCCGGCACCAGTTTCCGCGTCAGTCCTTCCGCATCCGGCCGGTACATCCAGTAGTCGTGCAGCATGTCCACATAGATCAGCGAGAAGGTCGGAATCGTCTGGGGCAGGGAACTGGGATACCTGCTCCGCGTAATCCCCTCAGGCATTCTCGACACGTCAAAAGCCTTGAGCGCCTGCACCGCCAGCCGGTCGTCCCCGGCCACAGAGTACGAAATCAGCGCCTGAATCCGCGTATCGCCCACATACTGCAACTGCTCCCAATAGGGCGTGTCCATGTAAGTCTCGTGCGCATCCAGCCGCGCCGTCCGCCAGCTAATCTCCCATATCTTCGCCAGCTCCGGATCGCTCGAAGTGAACGCAGCCTTCTCCTCAAACGGATACGCCGTAAACTCGGCCTTCAGTCCTTCCAGCGTCAGCGGCTGGTCGCCGGTCGTAACGTCCAGATCGAGATACCGCCAAGTCCGCCACCACAGCGGCTCAAACGTCCGGTCTTTGCCGCCATCCGGCAGAAAGCTGTCCGTCAAGCCAAGCGACTTGCGGCCATGTTGCAAGCCATCCACGCCGGTGTATTCGAGTGAATCGCGATCACCCTTGTGCAGGTCTTTGTCGTAAAGCGCTTCCGAATAGGTGAGGACAATCTTCGACCCCTTGCCGCCGGAGACCGTCAATTGTGGATAAGCCGTAGCCAGCGTCTGGCGGTCGAGCAACAAGTGAAGATGAGTGTTGGCGGGAATGTTCTGCGGAGCTTGAAAATGTCCGTCGTTTGGAGTGTCTGCCGTTTCGCCATGCAAATTGAAGTGAGAGGGATCTGGATTTGCGATGTCCAGTCGTACAATCTTGCCCGCATCAGTCTCCGCATACTCCATATGCGGCAACTCATCGGGCACCAGCCCCCAGGCGTTATCCCCAGTAGTATCCGCCGAATGTGCCCGATTCACGCCGCCATAAATGCTGTCCCGCATCGGTGAAGCCGCAGCCACCCACGCCCCACCTGCATCCTTCGCATCCTGCCAGCCCCAGTCGTACTTCGCCGCATCCAATTGCTCCCCCGGCCCCGCCGCCATATAGTCCTGGATGCTCACCGTTTCGCGCCCCAGCGGTCTCTGGCCCGCCTCAACCTCCACCAGCCAGCCATCCTTTTCCCCGCCGGTGCTGATCCCCTCCGCGCCCGTCGCCTCACTCTCCAGCAGAAACGCCGTCCGGTCAGTGAACTGGGCCACCGGCGCATACACGCCCCAGTTCCACACCGTCGCCGTAATCAGGTTCTCGCCCGCCCTCAGCAGCGGAGCCAGGTCAAACCGCTCATACCGCCAATGCGTCAGGTCGCCCCGCGCCGGCCCATCCCCCACCCGCGTCCCGTTCACAAACAGAACGAACCGATTATCCGCGCTAACCCGCACCACGTAGCTAGCCGGCACCGCGCCCAGCGTCAGCCCATGCTTGAAATGCAGCACCACCGGCTCCCGCAGCGCCGCCGTCGGATGCGTAATCCACCCCGCATGCCAATCATGATGCGGCGGATCGGGCTTTGCAGCGTCTTGGGCGTAAATTGCCGAAACCGAAGCAGCGAGTACCAGGACCACCAAAGCAGAGCGCATAAGAAATGACCTTCCGCCAAACACAAGCAAGCATAATCCACCACCGCGCCAACCCACACCCCCAGTCAGGCACTGTCATCCCGACCGACCGAAGGGAGTGGAGGGATCTGCGGTTGCCTGTTCTCAGTCCCCAGTCCCAAGCCCCCCATACCCCATACCCCATACCCCATACCCC
>Ga0302267_10000181_pt1 | contig 80308 bp, 58 predicted proteins | sample III_Bog_E1_3_FD_194555 | JGI IMG/M metagenome (GOLD analysis project Ga0302267, IMG submission 194555) | Peat permafrost microbial communities from Stordalen Mire near Abisko, Sweden - III_Bog_E1_3 | ecosystem: Environmental > Terrestrial > Soil > Wetlands > Peat | place: Sweden: Abisko... | reverse complement strand
GAGCCGCGGCGTCTGCTGGTCTGCTCGGGCAAGATCGGCCATACTTTGCGCGAGGAGCGCGAAAAACGCAAGGACAGCTCCGTCGCAATTATCTTTCTCGAACAGCTCTACCCGTGGCCGGAGGAGGAGATGCAGGCCGCGCTCGACCAGCATCCCCGCGCCAGCGAGATCGTGTGGGTGCAGGAGGAGCCGGCCAACATGGGCGCGCTGACTTATGTATTGCCGCATCTGCGTCGAATGAGCGCGGACCGCGCCGTACTCAGCGTCAAACGCAGCGCAAGCGCAAGCCCCGCCACCGGCTCCGCCAAAGCACACGCGCTGGAAGAGAAGACGCTGGTAGACATCGCATTCGGTGCGTAAAGCGGATTCGCTGTATTCGAGAAGCGCGCTATTGGGCTTTCTTCACCTGCTCCGTCACCCAGTCGGTCCAGATGGCTTCGCCGATGGGGCAGGCCAGCGGCGCGCCGTCGAGGACAGCGGCGACGAAGTTCTCCACAGCCGGGTAATGGACGTTGGCGTTGGCGGGGAGCTGCTCCTCGGTCAAGCTGCCATCGCTCGCGAGCAGGCGAAGCGCGGGGCCGTTGAGCGGGTCGAGGCTGATCTCGCCCTCGCTGCCGATGACGCGGAACTGGTCGCGTGGCATGCGCGAGTTCCAGCGCACGTCGATGACGGCGTGAATGCCGCCCGCGTACTCGATCAGCGTGGTGGCCGAGTCCTCCACAGCCAGCTGATGCACGGCGTTCGAGAGCAGGCCGGTGGCGCGCAGCGGCCGGCCAAACAAAAAATTGCATGCGTCGATGCGGTGCGAGCCAACGTCGTAGAGCGGGCCTCCGCCGGCGATGGCGGGGTCCTTCAGCCAGGCGCGGTCGGGGCTCTCCAGCCATCCGTGGTAGTTCGCCTCCACTAATACCGGCTGGCCGATGGCGCCCTCACTGATGAGCTGGCGAGCGCGAAGCAGCTTGGGATATAGCCGCCGGTAGTACGCAATGCCCAGCAGCCGACCCGATTGGCGCGCGGCCTCTGCCATGGATTCTGCCTGGGCAAAGTCGAGCGCGACGGGCTTCTCGCAGAGCACATTTTTTCCGGAGCGAAGACTGGCGATGGTGTGTTCTGCGTGCAGCGCAACGGGCGAGGCGACGTAGACGGCGTCGATCGCAGGATCGCGCAGGGCGTCGCTGAGATCGGTGTAGACGAGCGCGCCGGGATAGGCCGCAGCCTTGGCGGGCGAGCGCGTCAGCAGGGCGTAGAGTCGGCTGCGCGGCTGGGCAAGTACAGCGGGCAGAACGCGCTTTCGGGTTATGTCTCCGACGCCGATGACCAGCCAGTTGAGCATGTTTCTACCCTTTCATTGCAGGCGATGTAGTGTATTGATGCGCGGAGCGAGGTACTGGGTTCGAATTGCGGTCCCTATCGAGCGATTGCCGGCCTGCACGCTTCGAATCCGCGCCTCAACGCTTCTCCGCGGCCTCGACTAGCTTCTCCACGCGCTTCTGGCGCGCCTCCGGCGTCTGGTAGTAGAAGACCGCAAGCAACTCGCCGCGCCGTTGCGTTGCAGTCATGCGGGCCCATCCCGCGCGCGCCCTGGGATTCGCGCGAAACGCCGCTTCGATGACCGGCGGAAGCTCGCGCTCGCCCTCCATCGTAGCCAGTAGCCGTTCCGCCATCTGCTCGGTGCGTCGCATGCGCGTTGCTTCGCTCTTGGGCTCCATCACCCACTTGCCGATTTCGCGTCGCATATACTCCGTCAGCTCGCTATACCATTCATGCAGCCCCGGCTCTTCATCCAGCAGCACGGCCAGCTCGTCGGGCAACTCCGCCTCGCGCGGGTCAAGGTCCGGCTGCAGATGGAACTCGGCCGCGTCTCCCAGGCCCACTCCAGCGCCCGCCTGCATCTTGCGGTTCACCAGCAGATGGAAGCCTCCGCGCGCATCGGGAAACAACGAAGTGCGAAACGAGAAGCCGTTGACCGTGCCGCGCACCCGCAGCCGCACCATCGGCTTCCCTGCTGCGGCCTGCAACTCCGCCAGAGTGAACGGCACGCGGGCGATGGTCCAGCCCAGCGCACGGCTTCCCTTCTCCAGCACCGCCTGAAAACGCTTTGCACGGTTCGCCACAGATGCCTCCCGACCCATTATCGTACCTCCGCGACGTTCCGCTGACGGTAGCGATAAACTCATAGGCATCGCCACCTACTCCAATTCGCGCGTCTTTCTCTCCGCTGGCGAGGCCTCGGGCGACCACTACGGCGCGGGGATTATTGCGGAGCTGCGCGCGCGACTTGTCGGCGCGACGTTCACCGGACTGGGCGGCACAGCGATGGCCAACGCAGGACAGGAGCGCATCGTGCGCGCCGAGGATGTGGCGCACATGGGCTTCACCGAGGTGCTGCGCCACGCGCCGTACATCTACGCGCAGTATCGCAAGCTGGTGGCGTCGATCCAGCGCAATAGGCCGGACGTTGCGATCCTCATCGACTTTCCCGAGGTCAACTTTCGTCTCGCGCGCCATCTTAAGCGGCTGGGCGTTCCCGTGCTGTGGTTCGTCAGCCCGCAACTGTGGGCGTGGAAGCGCGGACGGCTACGGCTTGTGCGCCGATTCGTGGACCGCATGATGGTGATCTTCCCGTTCGAGGCCGCGTTCTATCGCGCGCGTGGAGTGGACGCAGAGTTTGTCGGCCATCCGCTGGCCGCGCTTCCGCTGCCGGCCATCACGAGCGAGGATTACGCCGCCGCGCATGGTCTCGACCCGGCAAAGCAATGGGTTGCGCTGTTGCCGGGAAGCCGCCAGAGCGAGATTCATCAGAACCTGCCGCAGATGCTACAGGCCGCGGCCAATCTGAATCTGGACCTGAATCTGGAGCAGAAGAGCAGTTGCCAGTTTCTGCTGCCGGTGGCATCGACCATCGACCTTGCGTGGATCAAAGATGAGATTGCCGCACACGAATCTGCCGTGAATAAGAGGCTGACCGGCTTTGCAGTACTGCCGCGGATCGTACTGGTGGACGACGCGCGGGCTGCCTTGTTCCACGCGCGCGCCTCGGTCGTCGCCAGTGGCACGGCGACCGTGCAGGCACTGACCATCGGCACGCCATTTGTCGTGGTCTACCGCGTTTCGGCGCTCACCTTTGCGCTGGCCAGGCGGATGATTCTCTACCCCGCAGAGATCCCCTCCGAGCCGGACGCTGACGGCCATCTGCCGGTCGCGATGGTCAATTTGATTGCGGGCAAACGCATCGTCCCCGAGCTGCTGAACCGGCGCTTCACGGCCGCCAACCTGATCGCCGCACTGCGCCCGCTGCTGGACGAGACGCAAGAACGCCGGGAGATGATCGCCGCACTCACGGAGGCCCGCGAAAGGCTGCTGCCCGCGCCTGGCAAAGACCCCATCCGCCGCGTCTCGGATGCCGTCGTCGAGCTGCTGCAATCCACCCCCATCGACGCGCTCCGAAGCGCCTCCAGCAGCGTCTAATCGGTAGCGTTCAGAATTGCCTCACCGTGCAGTACCATAAGCAATTAGAGGATGAACGCAACTTGAGGACACCCGCACGCATGACTCTTCGACCGCAATGCCGCCGACGAATCCAATCCTTCTTCCGCGCGCTCGCCGCCGCGATCCTCACCGTCTGCGCGCTCACTCAACCAGCGAATGCCGCGCCCGCGCGCGCGCAGTTGAATATTACCGGCTACGTTATCACCGCCGACCTCGATCCGACGACCGGCAGGCTGACGGCCACGGCAGACGTCAGCTTCACCGCGCTGGAAGACCTGACCACGGCGACCTTCGAACTGAACAACGGCCTCAACATCACATCGCTTACAGACAACGGCGGCGCCGCGCTCAACTCCGAGCGGCTGGCCGCCAACTTCACCGTGCGCGTGACGCTGCCCGCGCCGCTGGCCAAAGGCTCCAGCAACACCTTCCACTTCGCGTATGCAGGCGTGCTGACCGGCTCGGACACCAGCCCGGTCGATGGCATTAAACTCGCCGCCATCGCCGACCCCATCAGCATGTTGCTCTACGCGGGCCGCTGGTTCCCGCTCTCGACGCCCGGACTGTTTACCGACCGCTTCACCAGTGAGATGCACATCCGCGTGCCCGCCGATTACACCGCCGTCGGCAGCGGGACGGCGACAAAGAAGACGCTGCCCGACGGGCGCAACGAGTTCAGCTTCGTATGGTCGAAGCCGGGATTTCCCGGAACCATCGTCGCGGGCAAGTTTCTGCCGCCGATCACCGCCTCCGGCATCAGCAACATCCACGTCTATGTCACGGAGAAGCGCAAGGACGGCGCGCCGGACTTCGCCGCTCTGGCCGGACGCGAGTTCGAGTATATGACCAGCGTCTTCGGCCAGCCTGAATCGGGCCGCATCAACATCGTCGAGATGCCGGAGGACGCGGTCAGTGCCGCATGGGCGCCGGAGATGGCGTGTATCGCGGGCAACCGCATCGTGGACCGCACGGCAGCCTCGCAACGCCTGCTGAGCAACACGCTGGCGCACCAGTGGTGGGGCTCGGAGGTATCGCCCGCAACGCTGAACGACGCGTGGATCACCAACGGAATGTCCCGCTACGGCGAGCTCATGTACATGGAGGATTCGGCGGGCAAGAACGCATTTCAGACCGCCGTCGGCGATGTCTCCGCCGGCGCGCTGGCTTACGATACCGAGCCGCTGAGCACGCTGGGACGGCTCGATCCCTTCTCGCCGCAGTTCCAGTCGATGACGCTGGAAAAAGGCGCGATGGTCTTCCACATGCTGCGCTGGGAGATGGGCGACGACGCATTCCGGAGCTTCCTGCGCGGCCTGCTCTCGCAATATACAGACAAGGGAATTCGCAGCTCCGATGTGGAGACGGTGGCCGAGGCGCAGGCGATCCATAGCGCGACCGACGGAGACTCGCACCTCGAACTGACTTCGTTCTTCTCGCAGTGGATCGACAGCACCGGAGCGCCCGCCTTCGTTGACAAGTACTCCGTCTACCGCCTGAGCAGCAACAAGGGATTTCGCACAGTGGGGTCGATCGGCGAAGACCTCGACCTCTTCCGCATGCCGGTGGAGCTGCGCATCGAGACCGACGGCAAGACGGAGGACCGGCGCATCGACGTGGCGGGCAGCGACTCGCCCTACACCGTCGAGACCTTTGGCCGCCCGCGGCGCATCACCATCGACCCGGAGAACTGGCTGCTGAAGAGCACGCCCGACCTGGCCATCCGCGTGGCCGTGCTGCGCGGCCAGCAACTGGTGGCGCAGGGCGACCTGATCGGCGCGCTCGCGGAGTACCAGAAGGCGCTGGACGAGAATAAGTCCAGCTCGCTGGCCGCCTACCGCATCGCCGAGGTCTTCTTCATGCAGCGCAACTACCAGGCCTCCGCCAACAGCTTCCGCGACGCGCTGCGCGGCGACGGCGACCCGCGCTGGACCGAGGTATGGAGCCACATCCACCTGGGCTACATCTTCGACGTGACCGGCCAACGCGAGCGCGCAGTCAACGAGTACCGCCTGGCGGTGCAGACCAACGACAACACGCAGGGGGCCATCAACGAGGCCCGCGCGCGCATGGCAACCCCCTACAAACGCGAGCGCACCGACTGAACGCCCCGCACCGGCGCGCTGGATTCATCCGAGGGGGCGTGCGATATACTCAGCCCCTGTTTATTTCATTCTTCCAAGGAGACTCTTATGCTCAAGGGATTTCGCGACTTCATCCTGCGCGGCAACGTGGTCGATCTTGCTGTCGCCGTCATCATCGGCGCGGCCTTCGGCAAGATCATTACGGCGTTTACCACCAACATCATCAGCCCTCTGATCGGCGCGATTGTGGGCAAGCCGGACTTCTCCTATCTGGTGCTGACGCTGCACGGCGGCAAGATCGGCTACGGCAGCTTTTTGACCGCCGTCATCGACTTCCTCATTCAGGCTTCGGTGGTGTACTTCCTGCTGGTGCTGCCGGTGAACTATCTTCTGGCGAAGATCAGAAAGCCCGCAGCTCCGACCACCAAGACCTGCGGCGAGTGCCTCTCGGAGATCCCGTTGCCCGCCAAACGCTGCAAGTTCTGCGCGCAGCCGGTGGCGTAGCGCGTTCGCAGCCTCAGGCATCCAGGATAGCTTTGCAGAATCGCGCCCGCGGAGTTATTCCTGTACTCTGCAAAAAAATTATCAGCAACGGGAAGGAAATCCACAGATGCGTTCCTGCCTACAACTTGAGCAGCACTCCATAGTGCGGAAGTGCTATGTATCTTCGTGATTGCCGCGCGGATCATTGTTTCTGGAAGCGGCCAGGCCGGTGGCACGGAGTTTGCAATGGTTCCCACTGCATCTCTCGCATTGGTCTTGCCGGAATGATACTGCTGCCCAGTCTGATTGCCCTGCGTTCGGACCGGGATGAAGGGAATTTCCTATGATCCGCTGGTCGCGAGCCTTGGAGCCCTCCATGGATTTGTGTAGCCTGCCATCGCCATACCGCATTCTGCAAAGTGTGGCCGGCATGGCGTTCAACTTCAGCAAGATCGAGCTTTCAGCTCCTGCGGCGCAGCACAATGTCGCCAGACCGGCGGGGATCCCAGCAGATCCAGAAGCCTTCGCACGCGTCGAAACCCGCGGGCCCTGCTTCGAGATTCCTGAATGTTCGCTGGCCAGATAGATTTAGAACGAGAGTAAGAGCAGCCTCTCCCATAACACAGGATCGACGGGTACTCCCAGGCGGAGGTTCTCTTCGCGCAGGCGAAGCGTCTGTTGGCCGGGGGTGCGCACCGGGTGGGCGGGATCGATTGCCACGGCTGCGTGGAGCGAGTCGAGAATGCCGTTGGCGATGCGGTCGAGCTCGGGACGCGCGACAAAGCTGGACGGATCGATGGCCAGAAAAATCTGGCTGAGGCCGGACTCGCGCGCGGAATCGCGTGGGAGTTGGTGGGTGGCGAGGCCACCGGAGAGCATCGCCGCGAGCATGTCGAGGACCAGCGACAGCCCCGAGCCCTTCCAGTAGCCGATGGGCAGAGCGCGCTGCGAGGCTTCGATGGCGGCGGGATTAGTGGTCAATTCGCCTGCCGCGTCGTATCCTCCCGCAACCGGCAACTGCTCGCCGCGTGCGGTGTAGGCGGAGATTGTGCCGTAGGAAAACTGCGAGACCGCCATGTCCAGGACGACGTGTGCTCCGTCCGGGCGCGGAATAGCAACCACCAGCGGATTGTTGCCGAGCGTGGGCGAAATCGCGCCCCAGGCGGGCAGGTTGGCCAGCGTGTTGGTCCAGCAGATGGCGAAGAGGCCAGTCTCCGCGGCGAGCCATCCGTAGCTGCCGCCGCGCATCCAGTGGTTGGTGTTGGACAGTGCGACGCAGCCCAGGCCATGCAGGCGGGCAAGCTCGATGGCGCGTTGCATCGCTGCGTAGGCGTTCAGATTGCCGGGACCGAGATGTCCGTCCCAGCGCTCGATGGCCGCGGCACCGGCGACGCGTGTGGGCTCGGCGGCGAGGTCGATGCAGCCGTTGGCGACCATCCCGGCGAAGCGTGGAAATCGGTTGAGGCCGTGGGTGTAGACGCCGTCGCGCGTGGTCTCGGCGAAGAGGCGGGCGCAGAGTGCTGCGCGATCTCCATCGAGACCAAGGTGCAACATAGCGCGGTGCAGCGCGTGGTCGAGGTCGGCGTACGGAACTCGCAGCATGGCAGTGTCCCAAAAAAAACGTTGGCCTAATTGTTCAAGGATGATTCGTCTGTCTCGGCTTCTTCTTCCCCTTCTTCTTCCTCCACCTTGTCGCCCTCGCCGGGGGCCAGAAAGAGGTTCGTCTCCAGGCCGTGTTGGCGCGTATAGAGGTCAAAGTAGCGCCCACCCAGTTGATAAAGCGACTCATGCGTGCCGCGCTCGACGATCAGGCCGCCCTCGATCACCAGGATCTGGTCCGCGCGGCGTATTGTCGAGAGGCGGTGCGCGATGACGAAGGTCGTGCGGCCATGCATCAGGTGATGCAATCCGCTCTGGATCATCGCCTCGGACTCGGAGTCGAGCGAGCTGGTCGCCTCATCCAGAATCAGAATGCGCGGGTTGGCCAGGATCGCGCGCGCAATCGAGATGCGCTGGCGCTGGCCGCCGGAGAGCTTCACTCCGCGCTCGCCGACCACCGTCTGGTAGGCCTCGGGAAAGCGCTCGACAAACTCATCGACGCGCGCGATCCGGCAGGCCTCCATCCACTCATCGTCGGTCGCATTGGGACGCGAGAACTTCACATTCTCGCGGATGGTGCCGTCGAAGAGGAAGGTCTCCTGCAACACCACGCCGAGTTGTTCGCGGTAGCTGCTCAGGCGGATCGTGGCCAGGTCCACTCCGTCGATCAAAATCTGCCCCGTTGTTGCCGTGTGGAAGCCGCAGACCAGGCTGATGATGGTCGATTTTCCCGATCCCGACGAGCCGACCAGCGCGGTCACTGTTCCGGGCCTCGCCTCGAAGCTGATTCCGTGCAGCACCGGCTTGCCCTTCTCGTACTCGAAGACCACATCCTCGAAGGTGACATCACCGCGCACATCGAACGCATGGGTGCGCGCTGGCTCGGAGTCCTCCTCGCGCTCGCTCAGTATCTCGGTTGTGCGGTCGAGGCCGGCCAGCGCCTCGGTCAACTGCGTGCCGATATTCACCAACTGCGCAATGGGCGCGACCAGAAATGCAAGAAGAAAGGTAAAGGTGAAGTAGGAGCCGGTCGAGAGGCGGCCCAGCGCATGTTCGTGCGCACCGAGATACATCACCAGTCCGCCTACCAGTCCCAGCACTACGGTCGACGATAGCGTCATGACGGACTGCGCGGTCAGCGAACTGAAGACGTTGGCCAGAAGCCGCTGCACACCGCCAGCGAAGACCCGCGCCTCGCTCGCCTCGGCGTGGTATCCCTTGACGACGCGGACTCCTCCGAGCGACTCGGTGAGCCGTCCGGTAACCTCGGCGTTAATCTTGGCACGCGCGCGGAAGATGGGCCGGATGGTTTTGAAGGCGCGCTGCAGAATCAGCCCGAAGACAGCCATGATGCAGAAGGTCAGCAGGGTCATCATCGCGTTGATGTGGATGAGCAGGACGAAGGCGAACAACGCCGAAAGTATGCCTCCGACGAAGTCGACCACGCCGGTTCCGACCAGATTGCGCACGCCTTCCACGTCGGTCATGATGCGCGCCACCAGAGTGCCGGTGCGGTTTTCGTCGTAGAACGCGACGGGCAACCGTCCGATGTGTTGCTGCACCTGCATGCGCAGCTCGGAGATGAGCTTTTGTCCTCCCTTGGACAACATCTGCGTCAGCGCATACGACGTGATGCCCTGTAGTAGGGTGGCCGCAACGACTGCGGCAATGATGCGTGGAAGCAGACTCATGTTGCCATGCACGCCCATCACCTTGTCTACCAGCGGACGGAAGGAGAGAGGAAGCACAAACGCGGCCAGCCGGTTGACTACCATCAGGAGAAAGCTGATGGAGAGCAGGAGCCGCCTCGGCTTGACCAGCTTCCAGACCTCGGGAAGCACTTTTTTGAGCTTTGGCTTGGGCCGCTTGGCGGTCAGGTCGGCTGTCAGCGCGCGCCCCGTTCCCCGGCTTGGCCGATCCCCCGAAGGCATTCCACCACCCATGCCTGATGATCCAAACGACGAAGCCATATTGAGTTAGTGTACCCCGATCCGCGGCACGACTGGCGGAGCCTGCGATAAGATGGAGCGGTTCAGCAAGAGAAAGCGGTTTAACGGCATACGTATTGGGAAGCTGTACGTCTGAAGGAAGATAGGCAGGTGAAGACCTTGTTGACAAAGAGTATGGCGGGGAACGCGCGTGGATTGTTTCTTTTGTTGATCGCAGGGGCGCTGTTGACAGCGGCGAGTGCGGCTGCATCGGCGCAGGTGGCTCCGCTGGCGCCGCGCTGGCTGGCGGGAACGCCGCCTCCGACGGTGGAGACGTTCGCCGATGGGCTGGCGCGGCACCACATCGACGTGACCGAGACGGCGTTGAAGGCCGCGCTCGCGGACCCGGACGGCGAGGTGCGAAGCCTGGCGGCAGCGCAACTGGCGGCCATGGACGACCATCCGGCGCTGACCGCGATTCTTGACGCGCTGGATGCTGAACCAGATCCCCAGGTGCAGGTGAATCTGGCGGGAGCGGCGACCTGGCTTGGCTCGAACCGCGCTCTCGACCGGTTGCAGCGGCTCTGTCAGAACCTGAATGTGCCTTCTACGACGCGACTGGATGCCGCGCGCTACGTCTCCAATAAAGAGCTGCCAACATGCTTCTCCGCGGTGGAGCAGATTGAGCGGGACGATCAGGAACCAAGCATACGGGTCCTTGCGCTACAGGCCGCGGTGGACTACCGGGGGCAGAGCGATCATGCGCAAGCCCTGGCCGTCTCGGCGCTGGCGGACCGTGATCCAACGGTGCGCATTGCGGCGATAGAGGCGCTGCGGTTTCTGCGCGCAACCGGTGCAGTCGATGCGCTTGGCCGCGCGCTGCAGGTCGAGGGAGACGATACGGCGCGGGAGCACCTGCGATCGGCAATCCGCGCTCTGCGGGCTGACATCGCGGAGAAAAACGCGGAAAAATAGCTGAAAAAGGTGCGGAGAAGTAAATACCAGATAGCGCCTGCGCGGCACTCGATCGATCAACCTCAACGATCAACCCCAACTGTACGGAATCTCTACGCAGCAATCTTGCGCGACCTGCGCACCGCGATGAACGAACGCACGCAGAGCAGCACGTAGACCAGGCAGATCACCGCCATCGCCACCTGGTCCTCGACCGCGATGGGATAGGCCAGTGGCGCGCCGTGCGCCTTCACCAACACGATGATCGCGCGAACTGTTGCGCTCAGAAAGCCCAGCAATCCCAGCCCTGCCGCAGTGTGCATCCACAGCATTCGCCGCTTCTCGTCTGCAGTGCGCGCCAGTACGCCGGAGACCGCCAGCGTAAACCCAAACCAGGTTGGGATCAGCGCCGTGGGATACATGTTGCCCGTGGCCACAAATCCCCAAATGCCGAGCAGAATCAGTACCACTCCGAAACCAATGCTTAACTTTGCCATAGCGCGGACCTCCTTTTGGGCCAGGTGCGATTCTGAATGCGGCGGCGATGCAGGGTCTTGCCCCACCGCTTGCAACTCTAATTGCTACCGCTTGCGGCTGAAGGTTGCAAGCGGTGTGTCAAAATAGCTCAGTCGCGCAGCGGCCTGTCAGTCCGCGGCTGCGCTCAGTTCACGCTGCGGCCGCGCTCCGGATCGCCGCCAGAATCTCGGCCGGCGTCCACTCATTGTTGGCGTACCAGGCGCGGACTTTGCCGTCCTTGCCGATCAGCGCTGTCGACAGCGAGTGGGTTGGCAGGCCCGCGTCGCCCGGCGTAATCCCCACGTCGAAGAACTGCGTCAGCGCGGCCAGCTCACCCGCCGACGGCGGTACGGCAAAGTCCCAGTGCGCGAACGCCTGCTTCGCATCGGTTCCCATATACGTCTCGCCGTAGTGCTTCAGCACCACCGGCGTATCGAACTTCGGATCGAAGCTGATGCTCAGCAGGTGCGTCCGGGCGTAGAGCGCGGGATCGGCCTTGAGCGCACGGTCGATCTGGGCGAAGTTCTGGCTCATGCGGATGCAGAAGTCGGGCAGCGGGCAGCGCGTGTATACAAAGGTCAGCAACAGCACCCGCCCCTTGAACTGGGCGAGATGAATGGTGCGGCCGCTCTGGTTGGTGAGCTTGTAGTCGGGCACCGCATCGCCCGCCGTCGGGACGTGATATTGCACCGCGGGCTTATAGTCTGGCCGCGCCTGCGCCGTCACCACAATCTCATCCAGCATCGGGTCTTCGTACCCGTCCGCGGTCTTGCGCACCAGCATCTTCGCGGTGATGCGGTCGCCGGGGTGCAGCTCGCTGGCCACGCCCGGGTCCTTCAGCTTATAGGGCATGGTCATCGCGTCCATGAAGCCCGGAATGGCCTCGTGGTCCAGCACCACCATTCCCTTCGCCGCGTCGACGCTGACGATCTTGCCGCGAACTGGAAAGGTCTTCAGCTCACCCGCCGCGGCAGCCGCATTCTCTGCACCAGACCCGTTCGCCGCAGCGGAAGACGCGCCTGCCGCAGCGCCATGGCTAGGCTGTTTGCAACCAGCCGCGAATGTCACAACCAGAACCAGACCGACCGCAGCTCGCAACGCGAATCGCACAGGCAACGCCCTCCTGCGTCCATCATACTTACGCACAGCGACCGCAACCCTCCGCGCACGCATTTCGCAGGGCAATTGCATGAATCGTTAATCATTTAGTAACTCCCCCCTCCCCCCTCCCCCCCCGGGTATATTTTTACGCAACTCTTTTGGAATCTGTGGATTACATAGAGCCTATTCCGCTCCATATGACATTCTAAATGAGTTACGGCTAAATATTACTTTACAGATGACTTAGAGCGGTTTGCCTGGTCATATTCCCCAAATAAGCTCCTCGAAAGCCGCTTTTCTGAAGGAAAAACAGCGCAAGATGCGCGTTTTCGTACACGATCCGGTGAAATAAACGACGATTTCTTCGGCGCAGCGGCAAATAAAAGAAGCCCGACGCGCGCGCCGGGCTTCTCTCTCTCATCTCTACTGCTTTAATTATACGCGTTGGAGGGAAACTACTATGCCACTCGGCGGGAAGTTTTATCTCTCTTGTTTTGTGCCGGTTGAGTTGATTTGCAAGGTTCGAGGGGCTTGACAACAAGAGGACCGCAGTTCGCGGCACATGGAGGGGAAGCCCACGACGACGACTGGCTGATTCAGTGTTTAAGTTGGTTTTGGTAACTAATTGAAATAAAAGGGGAAAATATTGTGGGCCTTGGGACGCGATTTTTCGGGCAAATTCGATGAAAGATTTTCGATTCATGCATTCCCCTGGCATCTGGCACCACGTTTTCCGCATTCGGCAGGCGTATAAAGGGCGTATGGAATCGTCCGCCGAGCTGCCCTGGCAGATTCAGCAGGCGCTGGCGCGCGGCTGGACCGTCCTGACCGCCAACCAGCGCTCCGCGCGCACCTTGCACCACGGGTACGATCTGCACCAGCACGCGCTCGGGCTCGCCTGCTGGGAGCCTCCGGCAATCCTCGCGTGGGATGTGTGGCTCACCAGCCTCTGGCATCGCCTTCTGCTCGACGGCCACGCCCCCGATCCCCTCAACCCAGCCCTGCTGCTTAGTCCCATGCAGGAGCACACCCTCTGGCACGCGATCATCGCGACGGACAGCGCGCCGGACGGCGCGGCGCTCAGCCTTCGCCCCATCGACGCACTCGCCGAACTTGCCGCCGATGCGTGGCTCCTGCTGCACGCTTACCGCGGCCGGCAGCGGCTACAGGCCTCCGTCGCCAACGCAGACACGCGCGCCTTCGCCCGCTGGGCCAGTGAGTTCGACCGCCGGGCGATTCGCGCGCATCTCCTCACCCAGGCGCAGCTCCCGGAAGCCCTGCGCACCGCATTCAACGAAGGAAGATTCACCGCAACGCAGCCAGCGCAGGCCGGACTATTGCTGGTGGGCTTCGACTCGAAGACGCCCGCGCAGACCGCCCTGCTCGACGCCATCCGCGCCGCAGGAACGCAGATCGAAGAGTTTGCGCAGACCTCACCGACGCACCCACTCACCCTCGTCTCCGCCCCCGACAAGCGCGCCGAACTTGCCGCCTGCGCCCGCTGGCTGCGCGCGCAACTCACTCAGCAGCCCACCGCCCGCATCGCCGTCATTGTTCCCAACATCGAGACAGCCCGCGCCGAGATCGACCGCGTCTTCCGCCAGACGCTCTCGCCCGAACTCAACGCGATCGACGCGCCCGCCAACTCCGGCCCCTACGAGTTCTCGCTCGGCGTTCCGCTGGCCCAAACGCCGATGGTCGCCGCCGCACTGGACATTCTGCGCTGGGCCACCGGCCCGCTCGCCCTCGACCGCGTCAGCGCGCTGCTGCTCTCGCCCCACTTTGCCGCGAGCGGTCTGGATTCCACCGCAAAAACCAGTCCCTCCGCCGCCTCCGAGCGCGTGGCCCGCGCCGAGTTCGACGCCTTTGTCCTGCGCAAACAGCATTTGCTCCAACCCGAGATCTCGCTCGACGAGTTGCACGCCCTTGTCTGCAACCCGAGGCATGGGGCCTCCAACCTTCCCATCCTGCTGAAGCACCTGAGCGCACTTCGCCCGCTCTTCCTGCGCAGAGACCTCCTCATCGCCGAACGCACCCATGCCGACTGGGCCGCCGCCTTCCACGAGCTGCTGGACGCCGCCGGTTGGGACGCGCCGGGACGCGACGACAGCGTCGAGTTCCAGACCCGGCGCAAGTGGGAGAGCGCGCTCGACGAATTGGCGACCCTCGATTTCGATTCGCGCGCAGATGGCACGCGCGTCCACTTTGCCACCGCCCTGGCCGCGCTCGACCGCATCGCTACGCAGACCCTCTTCGCGCCCGAGTCGCGCCACGCGCCGCTGCAGATCATGGGGCCTCTGGAGTCCGCCGGCTCCAGCTTCGACGCCCTCTGGTTCCTCGGCGCCGACGACCTCGCCTGGCCCTCCAATCCCTCGCCCAATCCCCTGCTGCCCTGGCTCCTGCAGCGCGAACTCGGCATGCCCGGCGCAGACCCCGCGCTCGACACCGATCACGCCCGCCGCATCACCGAACGCATTGCCGCCTGCGCCCCCACCGTCCTCTTCAGCTACGCGCAGCAGTCCACCGAGGGCGGCCAGCAGCGCCCATCCCCCGTCGTCACTGGCCTGTCCGCTACGGGCAGTACCCTCGAACTTCGCAGCACCGACCAGTTCGCCCCCGCCGAACCAGCCGCTGAACCTGTCGAACTGGAAGCATTCGCCGACGACGCACCCATCCCACCTCCGCCAGACCGCGTCCTGCACGGCGGCGCGTCCATTCTCGCCTCCCAGGCCGCATGTGGCTTCCGCGCCTTCGCCGAGAAGCGCCTCTTCGCCTCCGCGCTCGAACCCGCCATCCTCGGCCTCGATCCCCGCGAGCGCGGCAGCCTCGTCCACGCCATTCTGGAGAGCTTCTGGTCCCACGTCGAGACGCAGACCGCGCTCCAGCTCCTGACCATCGAAGAGCGCGACGGCATTCTCTCCCACTCGATCGATACAGCATTCGCCAAGGACCACGCCCGCCCCACGTCCGGCTGGCCCCGCGCCTACCTCAACACCGAACGCCAGCGCCTGCTCAACCTGCTCGGTCCGTGGCTCGACTACGAGGCCAACGTGCGCGCGCCCTTCACCGTGAGATCGCGCGAAGAGACGCTCGACGACGTCCAGATCGGCCCGCTGCGCCTCGACATCCGCGTCGACCGCGTCGACCGCATCGACCTCATCCAATGCTCTGGCGAATCGGACGACGAACCAGGCGAAGAACGGGAAGAAGTCCATTCCACGGGCGAGATCATTCTCGACTACAAGACCGGCCCCGCCAGCACCGCCGACTGGCTCGGGGACCGGCCCGACGCGCCACAGCTTCCGCTCTACGCCGTCGTCAGCGCCGCAGCTAACAAAAGCGCCGCGGCGAACAATGAGGATGCACCGCAGATCGCCGCCGTCGCCTTCGCCAGCGTCCGCCTCGGCAAGGACCTGGGTCTCCTCGGCTACGAGTCCCAGAACGGAGTCCTTCCCAAGGCTGCAAAGTTGAATGCCGCAAGCCTCGCAACTCAGGTAGAAGATTGGCGCGAGGTCCTCACCGCGCTCGCCGAAGACTTCCATTCCGGCGAGGCCCGCGTCGACCCCAAGCAGTACCCGAAGACCTGTGAGCACTGCGAGCAGCGCCTGCTCTGCCGCCTCGATCCCGCCACGCTCGACGCCAACTCGCTGGACGTAGATTCCGTCGCCGACGCACCGGACGGCTCGTTCGATTCCGCAAGCGAGGAGGACGCCCGTGGCTGAACTCCTGCGCTTTCCCTCCAGCCCACTCGCCGCGCCGCCCGACGCCGATGCCCGCCAGCAGGCTCTTGATATCCGCCGCTCCTTCATCGTCGAGGCCCCGGCCGGCTCCGGCAAGACCGGCCTGCTCATCCAGCGCCTGCTCAGGCTGCTCGCCGACGACTCCGTAGAGCAGCCTGAGCAGGTCCTCGCCATCACCTTCACCAAAAAAGCCACCGCCGAGATGCTCGACCGCGTGCTCGCCCATCTTGCCGCCGCGCAATCCGAGATCGCAGCGCAATCCGCCGAACCGGCGGTTCTGGACCAGCTCGCCGCAACCGCATCCGAACCACCCCCAGCCGAGAACGACTTCCAGGCCAGGTTGAGCGGACTGGCCCGTGCCGTCCTCACCCGCGACCGCCAACTCGGTTGGAACCTCCTCGACCACCCCCACCGCCTCAACATCCGCACCATCGACTCGGTCTGCGCCGAGATCGCCCGAACCCTCCCCGTGCTCTCCGGCTCCGGCGGCCGCCTCTCCCCGGTCGACGACGCCGATCCACTCCACCGCGAGGCTGCACGCCGCACCCTGCTGCTGCTCGGCACGGGCGACACCGCCTTCGACACCGCCCTGCGCAACCTCCTCCTGCACCGCGACGGTAACCTCGCCGAGTGCGAGTCCCTGCTCGCCAACATGCTCAGCCTGCGCGACCAGTGGGGCGACCTCATCCCCCTCGCCCGCCCACATCTGGACGAGGCGTGGCTCGACGCCAACGTCCTGCCCCGCCTCGAACTTGCGCTCGACCACGCCATCTCCTCCGCACTCACCCGCCTCGCGCAGATCTTTCCCGCCGATCTTCTGGCCGACCTCACCAGCCTCGCCGCCGACCTCGCTCCCGCCGCCCCCTACGACCCTGCAATCCCCTCGCCCATCGCACTCTGCGCCAACCTCCGAACCTCGCCCGAGCCGCTCGCCGCAGCCCTCGACCACTGGCTCGCGCTACTCCACCTCCTAACGACAAACAGCGGTCAACTTCGTAAAGAAAGAGGAATTACCAGCCGTAACTTAAAATTTAACTACAACAGAAAACACTCCAACCACACGCGCCTCGTCAATCTACTCGATGCCCTCCGCGGCCGCGACGATCTCCTCATCGCCTTCGAGGAAGTTCGCGCCCTTCCTCCCGCTCGCTACCCCGCAGACCAATGGGCCGTCGCTAAATCTCTCTTCCGCGTCCTAAGCCGCGCGCTGGTCGAACTCCAACTCGTCTTCGCCACACGCAACCAGTGCGACTACACCGAGCTCAGCCTCCTCGCCCGCACCGCACTCCGCGCCGACTCCGGCCCAGAAGACCTTGCCGCCGCTCTCGGCACGCGACTGCAGCACCTCCTCGTCGACGAGATGCAGGACACCTCCACCACCCAGTACGAGCTCATCGAACTCCTGACCAAGAGCTGGGACAGCTACGGGCAGACCGTCTTCCTGGTCGGCGACCCACGCCAATCCATCTACCTCTTCCGCCAGGCACGCGTCGAGCGATTCATCCGCGCCATGCACACTCAGCGTCTCGGCGACCTGCCCATCACGCGCCTTCGTCTCACGGCTAACTTCCGCTCTCAGAGCAGATTGGTCGATGACTTCAATCAAGACTTCACCCTGATTTTCCCATCAGAATCCACTCTCCCCTACACCCCGGCCGACCCTACACTGCCCGCCTCGCCCAACGTGCGCGGAACCGTTTGGCACGCCAATCCAATCTCAATATCTCCGGACGACGCGAGCACAGATCTCCTCACCCCGGCACAGCTCAAGCAGCAACAGGCCCTCCGCAACGCCCTGGAGATCCGCAGCATCGCCCGCGAATGGTTCTCGAAGCCCCTCCCTCCGGGCCGCACCGATCCCTGGCAGATCGCCGTCCTGGTTCGCAGCCGCAATCACCTCAACGAGATCGTCGCCGCATTGAAACAGGAAGATGCAATCCCCTTCCGCGCAGTCGAGATCGAGTCGCTCGGCCAGCGACAGGAAGTCCTCGACCTCACCGCGCTCACCCGCGCCCTGCTCCATCCAGCCGACCGCACCGCCGCGCTCGCCGTCCTGCGCGCACCCTGGTGCGGACTCTCGCTCGCCGACCTGTACACGCTCACCGGCTGCGACGACCCATCCCTCCAGAGCCACTCCATTCAGAGACTCATGGCCGAGCGTGGCCACCTCCTGCCAGACGACTCCTGCCAGCGCCTCGCCCGCGTCTGGAACGTCCTCCAATCCGCCGCCGCCCAGCGCGCGCGCCTCACCCCCACCCAGCTCATCGAGCGCGCCTGGCGCACCCTCGGCGGAGACGTTTTCCTCAGCAGCGAACAAACATCTAACACATTCAAATTCTTTGAATTACTTGATAAACTGAATCTTCAACTGAAAGATAATTCAACCGCCAGCCGCTTCGATCCCACCCTCCTGCAAAACCACCTCGACCGGCTCTTCGCCGAACCAGCTTCCATCCCTCCCGGCCAGCCCTTCGTCGAACTCCTCACCATCCACAAGGCCAAGGGTCTGGAGTGGGACGTCGTCCTCGTCCCCGCCCTCGAACGCCAGCCAGCGGCAGACCGCTCCCGCCTGCTCACCTGGTCCGAACTCGAACCGCCCGACTCGTCCGCCGACCGCGCGGCCCACCTCATGCTCGCGCCCATCGCGGGTCGTGGAGAGCCGTCGAAGGCGCTCAACAACTGGCTCAACGGAATACACCGCGACCGCGAGGCCGCAGAGCGCCAGCGTCTCTTCTATGTCGCCTGCACCCGCGCCCGCGAGGAGCTGCACCTCTTCGCCGCGCCACAACTCACCTCCAGCGGCGAGATCCATCCCCGCTTCGACAGCCTTCTCAACGCCTCCTGGCCCGCCGCCGAACCCCACTTTGCCGCAACACATCTTCCACAGAGCGCGCCAGTCCCGGCAGCCCCAGCCGAGCCCTTTGAACTCGACCTGGCCGCCTCCGCAGCCCCATCCCATTCCAACCTGCAGCGCCTTCCGCTCGCCTTCGATCCCGCTGCCCGTTACGCCGCAGCCCGTGCCCGCAAGCTGCCCTACGGCGATCCCGACAACGACGACGACGCCAGCCAGGCCACATTCTCCCGCCCCGAAGGTTCCTTTGCCGCACGCTCCTTCGGCAACGTCGTCCATGCCGCTCTGGAAACGATTGCCACCCGCATTGCCACAGGCAGCTCACCCGAAGCGCTGCTCGCGGAGATCCCCACATGGACTCCGCGCTTCGCCGCCCTCCTGCGCACCGACGGACTTCCCCACACAACCATCAATCGCCTCGCCCGCGAAGCCCGCGAAGCCATGGAAAATGCTTTGCGCGATCCCGACGGCCTCTGGCTGCTCGCACCCAACTCCTGCGCCGCCAGCGAACTAGCCCTTACCGCCTGGCCCGCGCCAACCCCCGAGCCTGAGCCCGAAGCCCAAGCCAATCCCGCCAGCCCAGCATCAGTCCCTGCATCCATTCGCCCCATCTCTATCCGTATCGACCGCATCTTCCGCGCCGGCCCTGAACCTCACGCCCCCGGCGAAGACATCCTCTGGATCGTCGACTACAAGACCACCGCGCCGCACAGCTCCACCAGCCTTGAGAACTTCCTCGTCCGCCAGCGCGCTGCCTACGCGCCGCAGTTGGAAACCTACGCCCGCATCCTCACCCAGCTCCCGCACCCACCAGACCTGCCCGCCCCCAAAGAGGTTCGCCTCGCGCTCTACTACCCCACCCTGCCCCGACTGCTCTGGTGGCCACTCGCCAACCCACCCGCCTGAGTCCACCGTCGGAAGCCCCAAAGGTCCTCTGCGCCGCAGCCGAATTCAATCAGCAAGCGAAGCCAGCGCGCGCTCGAGCTTCACTCCGCGCGAGGCCTTCAGCAGCACCGCATCGCCCACGCGCAGGTTTCCCTTCAGCCACGCACCGGCCTCTTCCGGCGTCGCAACAAAGACCGCACTGGTTCCGCTGTGCGCCGCGCCCTCCACCAGCGCCGCGGCAAGTCCGCGCACGCCAACGACGAAGTCCACTCCGCGCTCCGCCATCTGCCGTCCGCACTCGCGATGCAGCGCCTCGCCCTCCGGCCCCAGCTCCAGCATTTCACCAGCGACGACGATGTGACGTCCACCGTTCGCCACCGGCATCGCCAGCAGCGCCTCCACCATCGCACGCAGCGCGCGCGGATTGGAGTTGTAGCAATCGTTGACGATCTTCGCGCCGCGCCACTCGACAACCTCTCCGCGCTTCTCTCCCGCGCGCAGCCCGCCCAGCGCCGCGGCGCACTCCGCCAGCGGCATTCCGCTCTCGAGCCCCACCGCAATCGCCGCCAGCGCGTTATGCACGTTGTGCCGGCCAAGCAGATGCAGCTGCACGCTGGCCAGTTCGCCGCGCGCCGTCACGGTGAAGACGATACCCTCCGCGCCAAGCTCGGCAATCCCGCCCGCGCGAACGTCGGCACAGTCGCTCAGTCCAAAGTAGACCGCGCGCGCGCCCATCCCCTCGCCAAACTTTGCGACAAACTCATCGTCGCAGTTCAGCACCGCAATCCCATCCGGCGGCAGCGCCTCGATCAGCTCATACTTGGCGCGCGCAATGCCTGCCATGCCGTCGGCGAAGAACTCCAGATGCACCGGCGCAACATTCGATACAACCGCCCAATCCGGCTCCGCGATGTGCGCCAGCGCGGTAATCTCGCCCGCGTGGTTCATACCCATCTCGACCACCGCGACCTCGTGCTCCGCCTCCAGTTTCAGCAGTTGCAACGGCAGCCCGAAGGCATTGTTCAGGTTCTTCTGCGACTTCAGTACCCTAAAGCGCGTGCCAAGCACCTGCGCCACGGCGTCCTTCGTCGTCGTCTTGCCCACAGACCCCGTAATCGCAATCACGCGCCCGCCCCAGTGCCGCCGCACCATTCGCGCCAACCGCTGCAGGGCCGCGAGTACGCCGCCGGCCTCTGCATCGGGAACGCGCAGCAGCCGGCCCCGGTCCACACTCTCCGGCGCAACCCATCCCACGCTCACCACCGCGGCCACCGCGCCGTTCGCCAGCGCCGCCGCGACAAAGTCGTGCCCATCGAAGCGCTCGCCGCGCACTGCGAAGAACAGCTCCCCCGCCGCGACCGTGCGCGAGTCGATCGAGTAGCCCGTCGCCACATCGTTCGCCGCAAAGTCGCCCTCGGCGTGAACCCACTCCGCCACCTGCTGCAACGTCAGCTTCACCGCATCTCCTTCAAAATCTCTTCCGCAACCACAACGTCATCGAACGGAACCGTGCGGTCGCGCAGAACTTGTTCCTTCTCGTGTCCCTTTCCGGCAAGCAGGACGATGTCTCCCGCGCGCGCGGCACGAATCGCAATCGCAATCGCCGCCGCGCGATCCGGCTCGACGATGCACTCCGTATTCGTCTCGCGCACGCCCGCCAGAGCCTCCTCGATGATCGCCATCGGCTCCTCGCTGCGAGGATTGTCGCTGGTCAGCACGACCAGGTCGCTGCCTTCCGCAGCGGCCCGTCCCATCTTCGGCCTCTTCGTGCGGTCGCGGTCGCCGCCACATCCGAAGAGCGTAATCACGCGCCCACCGCGCTCGCGCACCAACTCGCGCCCCAGCGCAATCAAGTTCCGCAGCGCATCGTCCGTATGCGCATAATCGACGACAACCGTGACGCCTGTATCGCCAGACGATACAGCCTGAAACCGCCCCGGAACCGGCTTCAAACTTTTCACCGAATCGGCAACTTCGTCGAATGTCAGGCCCCTCGCAAGAGCTGCGCACATCGCAGCCAGCAGGTTAGAGACGTTGACTCTACCTATTAGCGGCGACTGAATCGGCAGATTGTCGAGAGGCGAATCGAATGAAAAAGTTGTACCTGTGGAGGAGTGTCGAAGATTGAACGCACAATGAGTTGCTTCGGAATTGCCAATTCCATACGTTATCAACTCGCCGCCACGAAACGCCTTGCTCATCGATACGCCATACGCATCGTCCACGTTGACCACATCAACGCGCGGCGGCTTCGTTCCCACGCCTTCAAAGAGCTTTGCCTTCGCCGCGGCGTAGGCCTCCATCGTCCCGTGATAGTCGAGATGGTCCTGCGTGAGATTGGTGAAGATCGCCACGTCCACCGGAATGCCCCACACCCGCTCCTGCTCCAGCGCGTGAGACGACATCTCCATCACAGCTTCAGTCGTGCCCGCCTGTACGCCGTCGGCAAAGATCTTGTAGATGTCGCTCGACTCCGGCGTAGTGTGTGGCGACACGCGCACCTCATCGCCGATGCGCGTCTCAATCGTCCCAAGCAGCACGCACTTCCGTCCCACGCTGCGCAGCATCTGCTCCAGCAGATACGCGGTCGTGGTCTTGCCATTGGTTCCCGTCACCGCGCTGATCTTGAGCTTCCGTTCGGGATGTCCCATCACCGCAGCGCTCAACTCCGCCAGCGCGCGCCGTCCATGCGCAACCTGCACCGCGGCAATCGTGGGATGTTCAGTCCGCAGCTTTGCATAGGCTTCCTGCGAGTCGGTGACGATTGCCGTAGCACCCTGCGCGATGGCTGCGTCGATGTAGCGATTGCCATCGGTAGTCCCGCCACGCATGGCCACAAACGCCGTGCCCGCCCTCACGCGGCGCGAGTCGTACTCGACGCCAGTGACTTCGCCGGCATCCCCTCCACTCTCGATCCTCGCAACTTCTTTCAGCGCGTCAGCCCAGTGCATATTCCGATTCTATGTCCCTTACCGGGTCGCTGACTTGCTAACCCGCTGACTTGCTATCGTGAGAAGCGCACGACCACTTCAGTGCCCAGGGGAACCATCGTGCCAGCCGCCGGTGCCTGCTCGCGCGCCAGACCGCTGCCCACCGGCTCAACCCGCAGGCCGAGCTTCGCCGCCGTCTCCACCACCTTGCGCAGCGCGGAGCCGGTGAACGACGGCACGGCCACGCGTGCGCCGGCATCCACCACCACAGAGCCATTGGCGCGCGGCTGCACCTGTGGCGCAACTCTGGGAGCGCGCAGTGCGGAGGAGGAGCCTGGTGCAGCGTCCGGCATCGCCGAAGTTGTCCCGCCATTCGCGTTGAAGGCAGCCAGCACCTTCGCCGGCAGCAGCCCCAGAATGCGCGATGTCTTCGTGCTGCCAGTGGCCCGCGGCGGTGGAACAGACGCAGGAACAGCATTCGTTGCTACAGCAGCGTGGTCTGAGTTCGCATCCGCCGCGTTGCCGGTTGAAGCGCGCAGCGGATCGTCCGCGGGCAGGTTGTTGATCTCGTCGTACATTGCGTTCAAGTCGCTCCCGTGCTCACTTGGCGCATCGCCCGGCATGTCCGCTGAAGCCGCCGCCATCAACTGTTTGCTGGTCTTCAGCGGCTGGTCGTGCGGCACGCCAAGGTACTCCAGCACCTGTTGCGCCACCTCCTGGAAGACCGGCGCAGATACCGCCGCGCCGTAGCGGCTGCCCACCGTTGGCGTGTCAATGACCACCGCAATGGAGATCGCAGGCGAACTGACCGGCGCGAAGCCCGCGAAGCTCGCCACCAGCTTGGTATGCGAGTAGGTATGCGTCGCTGGATCGATCTTCTGCGCCGTTCCGGTCTTGCCTCCGGCGCTGTATCCGTTCAACTGCGCGCCCTTGCCGGTTCCCTCGATTACGATGCCCTGCATCATGGAGCGCATCTTGGCCGCCGTCAGCTCCTGGATCACACGGTGCGCGCCGTCCGGCAAATTTGCCGGAAGCTGGTTCGCGGGACGGAAGGCCGCGGGCTGCAAGCGCGCATCACCCTTCGTCGCATCGGTCGACTGCAGGAGGATGTGCGGCGGCATATACACACCGCCATTGGCAATTGCGCTCACCATGGTTACAAGCTGGATGGGCGTCACACCTACCTCCTGCCCAATCGAGATGGACAGAATGCTGGTGGCTCCCCACTTGCGCGGTGCTTGCAGCAGCCCGCGCGTCTCGCTGGGCAGCTCGATGCCCGAGCGGTCTCCGAAGCCGAAGGCCTTGATGTATTTGTAGAAGGTGTCCGGACCAATCTTCAGAGCCATCTTGGCCGCGCCAACATCGCTCGAGTGCTCCAGCGCGTACTGCACCGTCACGCGGCCGAAGTGGTCGTCCTTGTCGTCGTGCAGCGTGCGCCCGTACATGGTCATCGCGCCGTTCTGGCAGTCCACAATGTCTGTCGGCTCGACGCCAGCCGCGTCGATCGCGGTCGAGTATGTCACCAGCTTGAAGGTCGAGCCCGGCTCGTACACATCGCTCACCGCAAGGTTGGTCAGCGAGCCCGGCTCCATGTGCCGCGAGTCGTTGGGATTGAATCGCGGAGAGACAGCGAGCGCCAGAATCTGCCCCGTGTGCGGGTCCTGCACCACCACCGTGCCATGCAGCGCACCCACTTTGGCCACCTGCTCATCCAGCGCACGCTCGGCCATGTACTGAATGTTGGAGTCGATTGTGAGAACCAGGTTTTCGCCCGGCATCGGCTCGTTCTCCACGCTGCCCATCACATGGCGCCGGGCGTCCACCGCGTTCAGCATGTGTCCCGGCTCGCCATGCATCTCGTTGTCGAACTGCTGCTCCAACCCGCCCAACCCCGTATCGTCCGAGCCCACATAGCCCAGCACCTGCGCGGCCAGATCGTTATTGGGATAGAAGCGCTTGAACTCCTTTTGGAAGTAGACGCCCTTCAAGTTCAGCTCACGCACGCGGTTTGCCATGTCCGCATCCACGCGCCGCGCCACCCACGCAAAATTTTTCGAGTCGTTGAAGCGCGCCAGTATCTGCTGCTCCGACGTGAAATTATCGCTTGGGTCCGTATGCACAATCTGGGCCAGCATCTCCGCCGCGTTGGCACGGTTTCCACCCAATTCCGTTGGATCCGCGTAGATCGAATCCACCGAGACCGTCACGGCCAGCTCACGCAGGTTGCGGTCGTAGAGTACGCCCCGTTGAGGTGCCACCTCGAAGGTGTGCTGCTGCTGGCGTTTTGCCTTGTCGATCCACTCCGAGTGCTGGATCACCTGTAGCCACACAAGCCTTCCGCCGATGACCCCAGCCCACACGCAAAAAAAGATCGCCACCCACGCAAAACGGACCTTGCGGATCGGAGCGGTCAGTGTCCGGCGCGAGGTCTGTCGGGTCGTCTTATTCATGGAATTCGAGATCAACTGTATCGAGTGCACCTAGGGCAGCGTCGGGGTGGACGCCTGCGCCAGCACGGGAACATTGCCGCCAGCCCCATCGGGGCGCACCACCTGGCCCGGCTCGGGTGCGTTGAGACCGAGCTGCTCGCGGGCGATCTGGTCGATGCGCACCGGATTGCTCAACTGGGCTTCGCTCAGCCGCAGTTGCCGGTTCTGCTCCTGCATCTGCGCCACCTGCTGCTTCTGCGTCTCCACCTGGTAGCCAATCTCAATGGCTGAAAAATGCTGCCACACATAGATCATCACCAGCAAAAACAGAATGCTCATGGTCATGGTGAAGATGCGCATCTCGCGCCGCCGCTCCGGGTCGTCGGCCTTCACGATGCGGCTGTTGTCGATGTGCTTGATGAAGAAAACCTCGGGAGTGGGTCCGCGCCGGGCGCGCTTCTGCATCTCGAAGAGTTCGCGGTTGCGCGCCGCGCGGGCCTGCGCAGCATTGTTCATGCCGCCCATTCCGAAGATTGTGCCCTGCTCCGCCATCGCTGCTGTCGCCATCGCCCCTCCTTTTCCTTCGTTCTTATCTCTTGTATTTGTTCGCTGTTCCCTGTTCCCTGTCCCCTGTTGCCAATCTCTCCGCCGACCGCATCTTTGCGCTTCTCGACCGCGGGTTCCGCATCTGCTCCTGCTCCTGGGCAACCACCGGCTTCTTGGTCAAAACCTTATAAATTCCAGCGTGCCCTGCGTCGCGAAACGCATCTTTCACCAGCCGGTCTTCCAGCGAGTGGAAGCTGATCAGCACCAGCCTTCCTCCCGGTTTCAGCAGAGACGGCGCGCTTGCCAGCAGCGTCCTGATCTCCCCCAGCTCATCGTTCACTCGAATTCGAAGCGCCTGAAAGGTCCGCGTCGCGGGATGAATCTTGTCGCCTTTCATTGAGGGGGCCGCGGCCGATACGATCGAAGCCAATTCCGCTGTCGAACGTATCGGCCGGGCCCGCACAATGGCTCTGGCGATTCTCCGCGACCTCCTTTCCTCTCCGAATTCGTAAATCAGGTCGGCGAGTTCGTTTTCGTCTTCCTGATTTACCACTTGCTCGGCCGTCTCCCCACTGCGCGTGTCCATGCGCATATCGAGTGGTGCATCCAGCCGAAAACTGAATCCTCTCTGTGCCTCGTCCAACTGCAGGCTGCTTACGCCGAAGTCGGCAAGCAATCCGTCCAAACTCTCCGGCGCGATCACGTTGGCCGATTCCGAAAACGCTCGCGGCTCGAACGTCACCTCCGGCATCGCGTCGCCGATCTCAGCCCTGACCTCGTCCATCCGGGCCTTCGCCAACTCCATCGCCTGCGGGTCGCGATCGAAGCAGATCAACCTGCCCCGTGCGCCCAGCCTCTTCGCTATCTCCGAAGAGTGCCCGCCCAGCCCGACCGTCGCATCTGCTATCACGCCGCCCGGCCGCACATTGAGGAACTGCAAAACTTCATCTAAAAGAACCGGCACATGTTGCGGTTTATTCATCCCGTCCGCCTCTGTGCTGCCCCTGGGGGCCAAACCAAACTCTTGCTCTCCTGCAAAACTCTTCCCGGCCTACGTCTCGTTCGTCTTTCCCGCAAACGCGCTCAAATCCTCGTCCGTCAGCTCGACCGCGCCCGTGGCCTTGGTCATCATGCCGGTGAAGACCTCGCTGTTCACAACCTCCAGCAGCGTCTGCGACCCCAGCACCTCAACATCGCCCGTCACCTTGGCCATCTCGCGCAGCTTCTGCGGAATCAGCAGCCGGCCCTGCGCGTCCATCTCCGCCATCTGCCCGTAAAAGTTCGTCACATCCTGAAACTTCCGCCGCACCGGGTCCATGGGAGACATCTTCTTCAGCGACTCCTCAATCTCCTCCCACTCCTTCAGCGGATAGATCTGCGCCCGCTTGCCGTCCATGCTCGTGATGTAGAACAGCGGCCCGTAGACCTCGTCCACCCGGCGCTTGAACTCAGCCGGCAGCTTCAGCCGGCCCTTCTCGTCCACGCGTGTTGGGTGATTGCCTCGAAACATCTCAACCTCAGCTCCCTGAACCAAACTTGTCAGCCCGGAGAGTCCATTCTTGTGGGATAAACTGACTTCAATGTGAGTGCGTCATTCCCTTGCACTCCATTTTCTACCACTTTACTCCACACCGCAATCCTGCCGCACCCGCTTCCCGTTGGCAAGCCCTAAATTAGGAGTCAGGCAAAGTATTTTCGGGCCGAATGTGGAAAAATCTACCTGTAGAGGCAATTAAGCCACAACCGCTATATGTAGTGTTTTGCCCGATGGTTCCCCCGCAAACTCCCCCTTGCACCCCACCCAAACCTCATATAGCAAAATAAAAGCGAAGACCGCCCCCACAGCTGCGACCGGCCAGCCCACCATTGCGCCATCACTCGAAGCTTGGAAAAAATTCACCGGGCAATAGCTGAATGGTGTGATAGCCTTCTCACGCATCCCATAACCGCCGAAATCTTCACTGATCGTAAACTCCAGAGCCTGTCTGTGAAAGGACTTCGCCCATGCGCACGTCGTTTGGAAGATGTTGGGTGGGGCAATTGTAAGGCCACTCCTCTGCGCCGTTCCGCTTTTTCTACTGCTTCCTGCCACAATCTGCCACGCGATGGAGTGCTACACCATATCCCTTTATCAAGGGAATGTTCCTCCAGCAACCATCACATCCGTATCTCCCAGCACCTTAGTTGTGGGCCATTCCTACAAGGTTCTCGTCACGGGAGTCTTCACCGGCAACACTAGTTCTGCGATTAGCCCGGGCTGTGATTATTCGGAGGCCTGGGTAACAAAAGGGGATGAAAGCAGTGACCCATATGTCACCATTTCCAACTACGACGAACCATCCGCGTTCGTCAGCTTGACGCAGATGATGTTCGACGTGAAGGTTAAGGATGGAGCATCATCCGGGACCTACGACTTCTCTATGACGTGCGATGGCAACTGCCCATTGGCAACGGCGCCGATTCAGATTAAGGGCTGTGCCGATGAAACCATCACCTCCGTCTCCCCCAACATCTGGTTTGCGGGAAAAGCCTATAAAACCACCATCACGGGGACCAACTTCATCACAAAGGAAAAAGCAACGAAACTTTGTCCCGTGTCCAAGGTCGATGCAACCGCGACCAGCTCTAATGTTTCAGTCTCCGACGTGACGGTCGTCAGCGACACACAGATCACCTCGACCATAAAACCAGAGAAAGACAGCCCCGTCGAACAGGGCACAGTCACGGTCGATTCGGTGCCATCGAACACGACGATCATTGACAATGAAGTTCAGTGGAACAATCAGGGGACTCTTCAGAACATCGCTGGAATCTTCGCAACCGGCGCCCCGCAGCAGGCGGTCGTTGGCCAGCCAATCATTCTGACAACGAATCCAAACCTGCCTGCCAACATCACCGTAACAAGCTCCGATTGGACGGTAGGCGGAACACGAATTGCCGGGTATAAGGCAAACTCAGAATCGGCAAGCGTGACGGAATTGAAGGATGATGATCTGAAGAAACCAAACATTACCTTTTATTGGGTTTATCCAACTGACAGCACGGTAACCTACAACTACTGCGTCAATATCCCCGGCCTTTCCGCCGACGATATCGCGAACAAACTCAATTGCAGCCTTACTGAGAAAGCAACCTTCAACGTGGAGGGTGTTACTTCTCCGTCTATAGGCTATTTTAACGAATTTCTAGCGCACATTAATACTCTTGCCGCATGCGATGGCGTGGGTGGTGGCACTTATCTCGTATATGGAAATGTCTACGGACAACCCAATCCTTGTCCGTACAATGGCACGCCTGGAATTACATTCTACCCGTACGGATCACCACCCAATACTGGCAATATGTTCTTTGTACAGGTTGTCAATAGCAACGACGTAAAGTATCTAATCGGCGATGTAATTAAGATAGCTTGTATGGACAGGCCTGGTCTGGATGGAGATTATCCATACCAAGGTCTCAATCCGACATCGGTTAGCGATGCTCCACCGCAGATAATTATTCCTACCTACACAACGCTCACACGTACATTCAGTGCGACGATGTATCTTTTCTGGCAGTCAACGAGCACAGCTGGATCAATCCCGGTTCCGCTGGCATACATTCCGTGGACATTTAGTGCTGATGCCAATTTAGTAGGTGGAACTTGGACAGCAGGCGGAGGAGGAGCACCGGTTCTGAACAACTCTGGTCAATCCAATCTATCCGATCCGAGTCAACCGAATTATGGCTATCCGACCTGGACTGGGCCCGCGATACTTAAATACAAGACCAAGTAGAAGTAAGAGTTGGAGGTGGGTTTTGATAACATTCAATCCGTTCAGAAGGAGTTGTGGAGCTATGAGAAGAATTTGTGCATTGTTCTTAATATTTGTATCTTCAGCAGCGATCAGTACATCCTTTGGTCAAACTACAAAGGAACCATTCACCATTAACATCAGCACGGACAAGCAGACCGTGGAAGCTGGATTGGATGTGTACATCAAGATCAAACTTACCAATACATCAGACGAGGTTGTGGATTGTTCTTCATCAGATTCAAATGCGCTGGACTGGCGTTACATCTACGATGTGCGCGATGAAAATGGCAAATCGGTTGAGATTCCAGGAGAACATCCAGAGCTTTGGGGCGGAAGTTGGAGGGGGCCCTGCGCCCTTGCCCCAAGAGATAGCAGGACTAGCGGCAGCCGTCTCAGTACGCTATATGATTTCACCAAGCCCGGCCAGTACACAGTGCAGGTATCTCGGTACGTCGGCAAAAGCGCAAAAGAAGGCGTGGTCAAGTCCAACACCATCACCATCACCGTCGTTGGCCCACAGGCACCACCCCCAGCGCAGCAGTAAGCCCCTCTTCAATCCGCCGCAGACGAAGTCCGCGTCCTGCGGCTGCGGCCCAGCCACCACACCAGGTACGCCAGCACAATCAGGTTCGCCAGCAGCAGGCAGACCCGCAACCAATCCGGGTGCCGCGCTATCGCGTATACCTCCCACGGCAGAAACATTGTGGTCACGCCGACCGTCAGGTACTCGGCCCACACCTGCTCCATCACCAGCCCGATCCCTTCGGTCGTTCTCAGCCCCGCATAGAAGAAGGTTGCCAGGCCGATCTGTTTCATCCGTTGCGCCGTGATCGCGTCCAGGTGGTCGATGACATACGACACCAGCCGCCCATCGGGATCGATCCGCAACCTCTCCGCCAGGCGCACTGCCGCATCTCCCAGATCGTGATGGATGAAGTGGATCGCTCCCGCGCCGACCAGCAGGAAGAAGACCGCCTCGGCCAGTTTGAAGAGGCCAATCAGTAGCAATCCGCTGTCGTGATGCCGTGCGACGCGCTTGTGGACTGCGCCAGTCTTGTGTTCACTGGCCACACCGGTTCTCTTTCCACCAGCTTCGCCGGCTCTCTCTCCACCAGCTTCGCCCACTTTTTTTATCTCAACCGCACTTCCCATATCCCCTACGCCGCGTCCCACCTGCAACATGCCCCACAACCAGTTGACGAGTGCCGCGCGCGATTGTCAACCGCAGGCGGCTCGACTGAGCGCTGAGACTACTGGGGAAGGACTTCAATGCCTGTCACAGTCGCATAGCCCTCCACCGGAACGAAACTCAGGAGCAATTTGCCCTGGGCATTGGGCTCGAGGCCTGTGGCCTTGCGAAACACAACGTCTGTCTGGCGCGCCTCTTTCACCAGGTTGAAGTTATTCAGCAGCACCTTCCCGTTGCAGAACACATTGAAGATATGGGCGACTGCGGCCCGGTCATCACCGGACAAAGAGAGTGGCTGGTCCCAGTCGCCGTGGCGTGCCGCAAAATGCAGCAACACAGTGTATTTCCCCGGTGACACGGGAATCGCATAGGAGAAGTTGCCCCAGCGCTCGGTTTCGTATAGTTCCGGGTCGTCGGTCCCGCTGACTGGAGAAGTGTAGGAAGCCATCTGGCCGCCCTCGAAATAGTTGTCCGGGCTCCACCAGTGGCTATCGTTGGAATAATAGGGAGTCTGCCTGGCCAGAAGGCGTATAGGCCGGATGTGTCCCCGGACTCCAGGCAGGATCTCGATGGCCGATAGGATGGCCTGCATCCCATCCTCCCCGGATAATTCGAGATCGAGCAGCCCATCCGCAGCCGGTTCTATGTCCGGGAAGACCTTGACATCGGCGGTACGGCTGCCTCCGGCATCGGCCACAACATCGAAGCGGCTCAGCAGCGTCTTGCCGTTGGCGCGCACGCTCAGGATACGGCTGCCTTCTCCGCTCGTCTCTGTGGACTCCGGGCCATAGACCGTCTCGGCAAAATGCAGGCGCAGTTCGTAGATGCCCTTTTTCAGAGGAATCTTGTAGCGAAATTGTCCTTGTCGGCTGGTGCGGTAAAAACCTGGGTCCTGCGTGCGCCAGATGTGCTCGACGGAGCTTTTCACCGCGGTGCCGCCATCGAACCAGATATCGGCGTTCCACAATTTACCTGCATGATCGACAAAGCTGCGGCTTGAACCGGACAGGATGCGGACCTCTTCCCCGATGGGCGGGCCAATCTGCGGTTCCGTGGGCTGTGCCGAAGGCTGATTCAATAGCGCAGCAGAGTATGGCCGCTTCTCGTGCCGGAGAAAAAACAGGGCACAGCTCAGGCCCAGCAGCAGAAGCGCAACTGCGGCGGCAAGCCACAAGGTCCGGCGACCGGGACGACGAAACCGGTGTTCCGCCTGGCGATGGCCGGTGCTCCCGGTTCCGGACTGGCCGGCAACGGACGGGACCTCCGCAGGGAACGCGCTCTCCCTCTGCGGTGAAGCTCCCGATTTGAATTCAGGAACATATTGCCCCACGGGAATAGTGATATGGAGCCGGTGCGACGAGCCTTCGTTGGCATAGTACTCAGCCAGACGCTTGCGTAGGCGGTTGGCCTCCACCCGCACAATGGAATCGGAGTTCTGATCGAAGGAAGCTCCGCGATGGAATACGTCCACCCCGATGGAATATTCCTTGATCTGGTTGGCTTCCCCATCGAAGAGCTTCTCGCATAGGTAAGACAGCAGATGAGCGAGGATGGGCGCGCGCGTAAAGTACTTCGACTGAAGCACCGCCTCCACTTCCGCACGCCGGGCATCGAGATCGAGCGGTCCTTGGCTTTCCATCGCCATCCTTGCCATTCCAAAATGATTGTAATGTTAGCGCTCTCCAGCCTGTTGCGGGTGTGTTAACGGTGAAACCGGAGGGTGGGAAGAGGGATGTAACGGCAGGGCACCTCCTCAACATCCCACCTGTGTGTTCCTCCGGGCCGATTTCACAATGGTCGTAAGTAACCACAGCGCCGTGAGTTCGCCTGCGACGCACCGGGTTTAACCCCGCCGAAACAGGCAGGTAGCAGGGTTAGCGTTGTGCGCTGCCCAGGCTAGGCCTCTACTGGGGTCGATGCAGAGAGCAGGTCGCTGGAGACGGCAGATGCAGTCGCCGTCTTGCATCGAATGCCCATTCGCAGAGGAGATGACCCATGAAAAAACTGGTGATGATGCTCATGGCAACGGGCCTGCTGTTTTGCGCGGCGCCGTACGGAATGACAGCCCCGCTCCAGAATGGGGCGATGCCGGACAAGCTGGCGGGCGCCAGAATCGCCGAGGTGAAAGGAGACGTGGCGCGCATACGCAAAGATTATGTGTCGGCCGTCTCCGACTATCTCACGGCGCTGCGCGTCGACCGTCAGAATGCCGAGATCTATAACAAGCTGGGCGTGGCCGAACTCCAGTTGGGTGATCGCAGTTCGGCGCACAAGTACTTTGAACGCTCCGTAAAATACAACCCCCAGTACGCTGTTGCGCTGAACAACCTTGGAGCCACAGCCTGCCTTGACCGGAAGTACAAGCTTGCCGTCGGCTACTTAAAACAGGCGTTGGCACTGGATGAGCCGAAAGCTCCTACCCACATCAACCTGGCGGAAGCCTGGATCGGCCTTGGCCAGACAGATCGCGCCATGATGGAATACACGCGGGCCCTCGAGCTGGACCCCGACGCCCTGAGCGAGAATGAGAATGGGGTCCTGGCGAGGATCAGCACGCCGGAACAGCGCGCCCGCGCAGACTATATTATTGCCAAATCGTATGCCAGGCGCGGCAACTTCGAACAAGCCCTGGAGTATTTGAGCAGGGCCAAAGAGGACCGCTTTCCCGATCTCGCCAAAGTCTATGCCGACCCGGAGTTCGCACCTCTCTGGAAGGACCCCCGTCTGGCTAAAATCATCAAGCGATAGAAGCTATTTTGTCTCGCTTGAATCGCCGCGATTCCGCAAACCGCCTGCCGCAGAAGCGCCGCCTATCTCAGCGCCATGCGCCGGCTCTCCATCGCGACGAGATACGGTCGCGCCTTCTCCAGCGCAGCCTCCGCCGTCAAACCATACTTCTCGCGCAGATCTTCCAGCTTGCCGTGCTCGATGAACTGGTCGGGCCAGCCCACGCGCACCACCGGCACGTCGAGTTCCAGTTCGCTCAGCGCCTCCAGCACCGCCGAGCCGAAGCCTCCGGCCAGCACATGGTCCTCCAGCGTCAACAGCAACCCGCAGTGGCGCGCAAATTCGGCCACCGTGACGCGGTCAATCGGCTTGGCGAAGCGCGGGTTGATCACCGCCGCTGAAAATCCCTCGCGCTCCAGCATCTCGGCCAGACGCACGGCCTCGGGAAGCATCGCGCCCAGCCCGAAGATGGCAACGTCGTTGCCGTCGCGGACCAGCTCGGCAACGCCAATCTCCAACGCCCGCGGCTGCGCCTTCACCGTCACGCCGGGCCCCGCGCCCCTCGGGTAGCGGATCGCCACTGGCCCTGGGTGCAGCATCGCCGTGTACATCATGTCGGCCAGTTCGTCCTCGTCCTTGGGAACCATGTGGACGATGTTGGGAAGGCTGCGCAGGTAGCTGATGTCGAAGAGCCCGTGGTGCGTCGGCCCGTCGTCGCTGGAGAGGCCGCCGCGGTCCATGCAGAAGACCACCGGAAGGTTCTGCAGGCACACGTCATGCACAATCGGATCGAACGCACGTTGCAGGAATGTCGAGTATATGGCGCAGAACGGCTTGTATCCCTTGGTCGCCATGCCCGCCGCGAAGATCACCGCGTGCGCCTCCGCGATGCCCACATCGAAGTAGCGCGAAGAGTGCTTCGGACGGAAGATGTCGAGCCCGGTGCCGCTGGGCATCGCCGCCGTAATCGCCACAATCTTGTCGTTCTCGTCGGCCAGTTTCGAGAGAGTCTCGCCAAAGACATCCGAGTAGGTCTTCTGCCCGGCCGGCTTGGTCTCGCCCGTCTCCGGATCGTACGGCCCCAGCCCGTGGAACTTCTTCTGCTTCTCCTCCGCCGGCTGGAAGCCGCGCCCCTTCTGCGTAATCGCGTGCAGGATCACCGGCTTGTTCTGCTGCTTCAGAAACTTGAATGTCTCGATCAGCAGCGGCAGGTTGTGTCCGTCCACCGGCCCGTAGTAGCTCAGCCCGAACTCCTCGAAGAGAATCCCCGGCCCGATCAGTCCCTTGGCTGCCTCCTCCGCCTTGCGTGCCACATGCCGCACTGTCTTGCCGCCGAAGCGCTCCAGCATCGTGGCCGCGCGGTCGTGCATTGCGGCAACCGTCGGATTGGTCACGATCTTGTGAAAGTATTGCGCGATCGCACCCACGTTCTTGTCGATCGACCATGCATTGTCGTTCAGCACCACGATCAGCCGCTTGGTCTGCAACGCGATGTTGTTCAGTGCCTCGAAGGAGATTCCGTTGGTGAACGCCGCATCTCCGCACAGCGCGACAATGTGTTCCTTGCCGCCGGACATGTCCCGCGCCACGGCCATGCCAAGCGCCGCGCTCAGCGCAGTGCCCGCGTGCCCCGCGCCATAGCTGTCGTGCTCGCTCTCGGTGCGCAGCATAAATCCGTTCAGCCCGCCCGCCTGCCGTATCGTCTCGAACCGGCGGTTGCGACCGGTCAGCATCTTGTGGACATACGCCTGGTGGCTCACGTCGAAGACGAAGCTGTCGCGCGGCGTGTCGAAGACGTAGTGCAGCGCCAGTGTCAGCTCCACCACGCCCAGGTTTGGGCCCAGGTGGCCGCCCGTCTTGGCGACGCCAAGGATCAGCCGCTCGCGTATCTCTTCGGCAAGTTGAGTCAGTTGCGGAATGGTCAACCGCTTCACATCCGCCGGAGACTCGATCCCGCTCAACAGCTCTTCCATGCTCATCCTGTCTGAAACTGTTGCCTGCCATGCGTCCTTCGTTTGCGCAGGAGCCCCAGCCCTTTAGTATACCAATCTCTTGGGTGTGCCCGCGGCCATTGCATTCACTCTGGTCTAATCCGCTGCATCCACGAATCTTCAAGCCCCTGAAGTACCACAGGCTTCCCCCAAAAGTGCCAGTACCATATGCCCGCCCATCGCTTACCATCGAGATCTGAGATGATCGCCACATTGGTAACACGCGAAATTACGCGAAGTGAAGCCTTGCGGTTCGAGACCCTCGATCGATACGAGATCCTCGGTGCATTGCCCGACCCCGCCATCGACGACCTCGTCGAGCTGGCCGCAAAAGCCTGCAACGCCACCGTCGCCGGGCTCTCCTTTGTCGCCGCCGACCGCATCTGTATCTACTCCCGATGCGGCTTCCGCGACACCGAGCTGCCTCTCGGCAGCCTGCCCTCGGTGCCCCCGTTGCGCAGCCAGAGCGTGTACGAGATCTCCGACGCCTCCGATCACCCCGCCTTCTCCCCTGGCGGGATACTGCTCGCAGGCCGCACCTTCCGCTTCTATGCCGACGCCCCGCTCACCACACCCTCCGGAATTCGCCTTGGCTCCCTCTTTGTCCTAGACGTCCCCGCGCGAAGGCTCACCCCCCTGCAGACGCAGACCCTCGGCGTCCTTGGCCGGCAGGCGATGACCTCGATCGAACTCAGCCACTCCCAGCGCCAGATGGAGCGCGCCGGCCGCGCCCGCCAACGGATCGAATCCACACTCACCGTCGAACGCAACTTCGTCTCCACCGTGCTCGACACCGTCGACGCCCTGGTCGCCGTCTTCGACACCGCCGGCCGCATCGTCCGCTTCAATCGCGCCTGCGAGGCCGCCTCTGGATACAACTTCCCCACCCTGGTGGGACGGACCCTCTGGGACAAGCTCATCCCCCATGCAGACATCCCCGCTGCCGTGCAGAACTTCGAGCGCCTGCGCGCCAATGGCTCGCCCGCCGCATTCGAGAACCAGTGGCTGCACCGCGACGGAAGCCTGCGCCGTATCGCATGGTCGGCCTCGCCGATCTTCGACGACCAGGGACATATCAACTTCATCATTGCCACCGGCATCGACGTCACCGTCCAGCGCGGCGCCGAAGAGACCCTGCGAGAGAGCGAAGCCCGCTACCGCCAGCTCGTCGAAGGCTCGCTCGGCATGGTCTGCACCCACGATCTGCAGGGCCTTCTGCTCTCCGTCAACAACCACGGTGCGCAGAGCGTCGGCTATACCCGCGAAGAAGTGATCGGCCATCGGCTCTCCGAGTTCATGCCCGAGGATCGCCGCGCGGAATTCGATAATTACCTCAGCTACATCGTAAACAAGGGCGAGGTCCAGGGGCTTCTCCACCTGAGCCACGCCAACGGAGAAGCGCGCGTTGTCGCATTCCGCAACAAGCTCATCCAAACCCCTGGGCGAGACCCCTACGTCCTCGGTTTCGGCATCGACATCAGCGAGCAGGTCCGCGCAGAAGACCGGCTGCGAGACCTGATGCGCCAGTCCGACTCCGTCCTCGAGTCCGTCGGCGACGGCATCTACGGCATCGACCTCGACGGCAACTGCACCGTCGTCAACCCCGCCGCCGCACAGATGCTCGGCTTCAAACCCGACGAGATCCTCGGCCGCAACATGCACTCGCTCATCCACCACACCCGCGCCGATGGCACCCCCTATCCGGAGGAAGAGTGCCCCATTCAAAACACCATCCGCGACCTCGACACCGTCCGCATCTCCAATGAGGTCTTCTGGCGCAAGGACGGTACCAGCTTCCCGGTCGAGTACGTCGCCCGTCCACAGATCGAAATCGAGCCCGAACCCCAACCCAAAATCGATCCCAAAATCGAATCCGGAATCCTGTTTGAAATCCAGCCCGCAGTTCAGCCCAAAGTGCAGCCCGAAATCGATCCCGCCTCCCTGAACGCAAGGCCTGCGGGAAAGGCCGTCGGCGTTGTCGTTGCCTTCACCGATACCACCGAGCGACGAGCCCTCGACCGCATGAAGGACGAGTTCATCTCCACCGTCTCGCACGAACTGCGCACGCCGCTCACCTCGCTGCGCGCCGCCCTCGGCCTCATCACCGGGGGCTCGCTCGACACCCGTCCGCAGAAGCTCAAGCAGATGCTCGAGATCGCCGCCGGAAACACCGACCGCCTCGTCCGCCTGGTCAACGACATCCTCGAACTCGAACGCATCGGCTCCGGCAACGCCGAGCTGCACTCCACTATGTGCTCGGCCGATGACCTCTTCCGCCGCGTTGCCGTCCTGCAGCAGACAGACGCCGTCAAGGCCCAGATCCGCATCACCTTCAACTCCCACGGAGTCAACGTCTGGGCAGACCCAGACCGCATCCTTCAGACCATCGCCAACCTCGTCTCCAACGCCATCAAGTTCTCCCCTCCAGGCACGGAGATCCATCTGCAATCACGCCACACCGATGCCTGCGAAGCCGAGATTCAGGTCCGCGACCAGGGCCGCGGAATCCCCGAAGACAAACTCGAGAGCATCTTCGAGCGCTTCCACCAGGTCGACGCCTCAGACTCCAGAACCATGGGTGGCACCGGCCTCGGACTCGCCATCTGCCGCTCCATCGTCGCCCAGCATGGAGGCCGCATCTGGGCAACCAGCACCCTCGGCAAAGGCTCAACCTTCCACTTCACCCTGCCCACACGCCCCGCCAGCAACCTCCTCTAAGCAGTCTGGCTGCCTGTGATTTCCATACCTCACTCAGATGAGATTCTTCAGGCAATAGCCTCCGACTAGCATGGTGGGCCAAGCCTTTAGTGCTCTGTATAAGAAATAAACTTCTGAAAACCTTGCACTTTCCAATTTCCATGGTATGTTCATGGATCTCGGGCCAAATTCTTATCCCTCGGCGGTGAACAGAGATGTCCCCACGGTCATTATTGCTTGCTCTAGTGTTTTTGCCCCTTTTGCCTTGCGTTTCAGCCCAAACCCCTCCTCCAAAAGTAAAAGCCCCAACCCCGGCTGTAACACCACCTTCCGCCGTCCCAGCTCCTTCTACACCGCCGCAGACGACCGCTCCAGGGGGAGCAGCCCCAACCCCTTCGGGGGCCGGGCTGACACCAGGAGCGGCCAGCACCTGCACCGATAAGAGCATCAAGGTCCAGGTTGTATATGTGAGCGACTCTGGGGGGAGCTACGAGGGGCCTCTTTGCGTTAGAGTCGTGGTGAACATATTGCGCTACAACGCCGAGATCGGTCGGACAATCACATACACCAGCGGCCCCGACCCGAACAGCATTCTGGGGACATCCAGCACAACAACCGGCGGAGCCGCGTCAAGTCTCGTCCATCGTCCAGACCCGACCACCGTTGAAGAGGCGGTCAGCAATCTGAATCAGTACATATTAGATGAGATTAAAAACACGACCGTGATGAGCATTTCAGCAGAGAAATACTCAGTTGAAGAGTTAGGCGCCGTCGCATCATTGAACGCATTACTCTCCAACTCTGATTCGCTCATAAAAAGCGGGGTTCAGACCCTCTTGGACGCATCGTCCAAGGTGCAAACCACCTTAGGAACCGATACAGATACAACCTCACCCGCAGGCCTGGTTTGGCCAGTCAATGCGAGCGTCACATCTGATCTGGCTCTGCTTCAAGCACAAATCCAGACGATACCCTTGACGTTCTCGGCCACCTGGAATACCTGGTATGCGGTCCCCGCAAATAAAGCCAAATTCGATTCGCTGTCCACAACACTTACCGGCCTGAACACTCAGCTTGGTCCATATTTGGTCGGTGGCACGAAACAGGTGGCCTTTCAGAAGAACAAGGACCTTGTAACCTTCTGGAATATTCGATTGACATCGTTGAAGGATCCAGCGGCGTTCACGTTGTCGACAGAGGTCGATTGCCAACCGCTGTTCAACAAGAACAGCCAAACTGCTATAAATCTCTCGACAAGCGATCTGCTGCCCCTTCTATCGGGCAGCACCCCCTCCATATCACAGAAGGTTCTCGCTACGGTTACCTGTCAAAGCCGCTTTTCGGTGAGCGCTGGAGTGGTTTTCAGCGGAATAACTCAGCGGCAATTCGCCATCACCTCGGTGCCTTCGGGCTCGAGTACCCAGAACATCTTTACACGATCGAACAGCTCCAGTTTCCACCCCATGCCCTTGGCGATGTTCAGCGTAAGGCTGCTTAACTTTGACAGCAAGGGAATTTGGTCCTGGACCGCAGGGTTTGGAGTGGCGGCTAATACCAAGAGCGCAAGCAGCGGCGGCTCAAACCCCGAATATCTAATCGGGACTGGTTTCTCCATTCTACGAACAATCTACGTCTCGCTCGGGGCAGACATCGGACAAACACAATATCTAGGCGGCGGGTACAAGGAGGGACAGACTGTGCCCTCCACAATCACTACGCCACCCGTTGTGACGTCGACCAAGGCAGGCCTTGGGCTTGCGATTACTTTCTCGAAGCCTTAAATCCAAGACCAGTGGAGAGCGTGATGAGATACCGACTAGTCTTTCTGACCGCGGCCATTCTTGCACTGCCTCATCTCTATGCAGAGGATCAGGCAGCACCCAAACCAATAATCATGGAAGGTCTGCCCGATCCTCTGCAGGCGAAGCGCGATCTCTGGATCCAATCCTCGGCCAATAGTGGCATCGCACCCCGGTACTTTATAAAAAAAGTAAATCAATGGATTCCAGGGCAAGTCATACGGGTTGCGTTTAGCGGAGGAAACGCCGCCCTAAGGCAGGACATAGCGGCAACCGCATCGCAGTGGACGGCCTTCGGCAACATAAAATTTGATTTCGGACCACCAGGACAATTCTACGAGTGGACAAATCAAGATCAGTCCTATAGTGCAGAAATACGGGTCGCATTCGTTCACGGTGGTCAATATGGAGGATATTGGTCCCTAATAGGCACCGACAGCATACAGCCTGCTCTTTCCAAGCCCAACGAAGCCTCGCTGAATCTCGACGGTTTTGACGTTTCAAGGCCTTCGGACTGGTCTGGAGTTGTCCTGCACGAGTTCGGGCATGCACTTGGCTTTATGCACGAACACCAGAGCCCGGCCGGGGGGTGCGACGCCGAATTCAATTGGTACGGCGATCCGTTGTACGACATCACAGCCGACATGTACGGACAACTCAAGACAGACGCGAACGACCGATCGCCAGGTGTCTACAGATTCTTGGCGGGCCCCCTGAATGGGTGGCCAACAGCCAAGACGGACTTCAATATGAGGTCTCTTCCCAACTCTACTGCGTACGATATGGGTGCCTTTGATTCACATTCAATTATGATGTACAGCTTCGATCAATCGTTTTTCACCAATGGTACCCACAGCAAGTGCTACACAGCCGAAAACCTGACCCTCTCTCCAGGAGATCAAGCAGGAGTGGCGCTCCTATACCCAAAGGATCAAGCCAAGGCGGATGCGCTCAAGCGCGAGACTAACAGTGCATTCCAAACACTCAGCGAGTCACCCATGCTTTCAAATACTGTTAAGAAGCAACTGAAGGACTTGCAGATCGAAATGCAGGCGATACCGATCCATTAGTCCAAAGGGCGCGTTCACTCTGCCCATACGCCCCGCAAGCAACCTGCTCTAGCTCCTGTCGCCAGAGCGTTCGTCTCTATCGCAGCTCCACGCGCACCGTCGCACCGTCTCCATTCACAAAGGAGACCTCGCGTCCGGTCATCGACACGTGCGGATCGTACTTCCCTTTACTCCTCCCGCTGTTGCCAATCCAGTCGATCGGTAAGGTTGTGGGGTGGTCTGCATCCGTCAGGCACACCATCCAGTGCAGGCACGTCAGGCGCACCGGCGTTCCCGGCGCCTTGTTCCAGCCCTGCACCAGAATGCGGTACGCGCCCGGCTCCGCATCCTGCCACAGAAGTACGTCGCCCGAGGCGTTGACAAACACCTGCACGCCGCTCTGCTTCCCATCCTTGCCACTGCCTTGCAGCAGGTCTGGATCCACCTTCTGGAGCAGGCCGGAGACCTCACTTTGCACCTGTTCGACCTTTGACGCCCGCAGCACGCCGGAGACCCCGCTTTGCAGTTGTCCGGTCGCCTTGCTTATTTGCAGCAGTTCGGCCGCTGCGTTTTGGCTCTTGCCGGAGTTGCCGCTCTGCTGCGGCACAATCACCCCGCCGCTTTGGACCTGTTCCTCCATTGCGCTCTGCATCGATTCAGTCACCACGTCCTGGCTCTGGTTGGGCGTTCCGCTCTGCCGCAGACTCGACTTCCCGCTCTGACGCAGACTCGACTTGCCGCTTTGGCGCGCGTTGGTTTTCCCGCCCTGGTGCAAGTCGGACTTATAGACCGTCGCCAGCGGGTCGCGCACATAGATGCGCCGCCGGTCCACCACGATCAGCGCCAGCAGCACACCCAACACAAGCAGCAGAAAAGTCTTCATCGCAACCTCACTTACCACTCACCGCTGACTACTTACCCCTATTTTTTGTCCTTCTCCTCGTGGTACTCCTGCTCGGTGTTGATCTCCCACAGCGCCCGCTTGTCCACTCTTCCCGCCGCCAGACCATCGACCACAGCCATCGCCGTCAACATGCTGTGGTCCTGGTTGTTGTACTTGTGCATTCCGTTGCGTCCCACCAGGAACAGGTTCTCGATGCCATCGGTAAACGTCTTCAGCTCCTCGAAGCGGTCGTAGGTGCCGAAGTACGCCGGGTAGGTCTTGGGCACGCGCACCACATGCGCGTCGCTCACGTCCACCGCGTTCAGAATTCCGATCTTCGCTACCTCCGCGATGGCGAACTTCTTCATCTCCTCGTCGGACTTCTTCCACAGATCGTCCGTCTCGTAGCAGAAGTACTCCAACCCAATCCAGACCTTCGCCGAATCGCTTACCAGGTATGGGCTCCAGTTGTTGAATATCTGCAGCCGCCCCAGCAGCACATCCGGCTCCTGAATATAGATCCATGTGTCCTTCAGCAGGCCGCCGTCCGGCTCGGTCACCTTCAGCCTGTCCACCAGCAGCCCCACCGTGATGAAGTCGCGGTACTGCAATCCGTCGCTGACTTCGAGAACATTCGCCGGCACCGGAGTGTTCATCGCGCGCAGCAGATCGCGCATCGGCATGGTGGAGAAAAAATAATCTCCGGCAAAGGTCCTGCGCTCACCGGTCTGGCTGACTGCCTCGACCGAGGTAACGCGCAGCGGCTCTCCCTCTGCGAAGTTCAGTCGCTCCACCTTCCATCCCATCTGGATCTCGCCGCCCTTCCGCTGCACCAGCTCCGCCACATGCTCCCACAGTTGTCCCGGCCCGAACTTCGGGTACATGAAGCGCTCGATCAGCGATGTGTCGGTTCCCTTCTGCGCCAGGTCGCCGCCCTCGCTCGCTGCGCGAAACATCTTCTTCACCAGATGCTTCACCGCCGTGGTCAGGCTCAGCCCCTTGATCCGTTGCGCGCCCCACTCCGCCGATATCTCGTGACACGGCGTGCCCCACACCTTCTCCGTGTAGCTCTTGAAGAACGTCAGGTACAACTCGCGTCCGAAGCGGTTGATGAGAAAGTCCTCCAGGCTCTTCTCCGGCCTGATCTGATGCACGCGAGAGAACGCGTAGCTGGTTCCCACGCGCGCCATGCGCACCACGCCGAGGTTCTTCAGCGTCGTCGCCGTCAGCGTGATCGGGTAGTCGAAGAACTTCCGCAAATAATAGATCCGGCTGCGCCGAGGCCGGATCAGCATCACCAGGTCGGGGTTCTCAGGCTCGGGAACCACTACCGTCTCGGCAACGTCTCCCTCGGAATCTTCCTCTTCGGCCTCCTCGCGTTCCTCGTGGTGCAGCGGCCCCATCCCGCGCAGCGGCGACTCCTCGTGCAGGTGCGCGGGAACCGTCACCACCCGCCGCTTGCCTTGATAGCCGATCTCGACCGGCTGGCTCAACGTCTCTGCCACACTCTCGGAGCCTGCCTGCGCCGCCAGCTCGGGCGGCATCAGCTCCACCCACCACTCCATCACGCGGTCGGACTTGGAAAAGAACCGGTGGCCCCCGATGTCCATCCGGTTGCCCTTGTACCGGATCGTCCGCGAGATGCCGCCAATCTCGTCGCTCGCCTCCAGGATTACCGGCACAATCTCCGTGCGCCGCAGCAGTTCCAGCCCGGCCGTCAACCCCGCCGGCCCCGCCCCAATAATGACCGCCTTCTTCGCCATCCGAGCCCCTGCTCCCTCAATACTGGGTTGCCGATGTGAGTTTATCAGGCTGTTGATGGCCCGCTACCGCGGCGTACCACACTCGGCACCGCGCACCGAACCTCCCCGGCCGCTCATGCTACCGCAGATTGCTAAACAAAGCCGAAGGTTCTGAGAGGATTCTCCGCGTGTTTCGTCTAATGAAACGTCTAAGATAGAAAGTGCCTTTGCGTTCGAGCGCTGCACAGCTCTGCGCGGGCGGGCGGGTGATGCGATCCTATGGCTGAATTTGTAGTCCGATTGGCGGATGAGCGTGGCAAGGTGCAGGAGCAGACGCACTCTGCGGCCACCGAAGAAGAACTGCGCGCCCGCTTCACCCAGGCCGGATACTACGTCTATTCGGTCAAATCGCGCGGCCTGCTGGCGGGCTCCGGCAAGGCCAAGAAGGTCAAGCTGGAGACATTTCTCGTCTTCAACCAGCAGTTCCTCACCCTCATCCGCGCCGGCCTTCCCATCCTCGGCTCCATCGAGTTGCTGGCCCGGCGCCAGAAGCTCCCCCACTTCCGCGCGCAACTGGAGGACGTCGCGACCCGCGTCAAGAACGGCGAATCCATCTCAGAGGCCTTCGTCGCGCAGGGCGGGTTCCCCATCGTCTACACCACCACGCTGCTGGCCGGCGAGCGCTCCGGCAACCTCGAAGAGGTCCTGCAGCGCTACCTCGACTTCCAGCGCGTCTCCCTCACCTTCCGCAAGAAGCTCCTCGCCAGCCTCATCTATCCCGCCGTGCTGGTCGTCATGGTGATCGCCCTCTTCATCTTCCTCATCACCTTCGTCGTCCCGCGCTTCGCCGAGCTATACGAGCAGTTGGGCACCAAGCTGCCAGTGATCACAACGTTTCTGCTGGGTCTGGGCAAGAATGCGCAGAGCTACGGAATCTATGCCCTCGCCGCGCTGGCGCTGCTGATTTTTCTCTTCGTCCGCTGGATCAAGACCGACGCGGGCGCCAACACTATGGACCGCATCCGCATCAGCCTGCCGCTCATCGGTCCTGTCTGGTTGAAGTATCAGGTCGGTCTCTTCTCGCGCACTCTGGCCACGCTGCTCACGGGCGGCCTTCCCCTGGTTCCCTCGCTGGAGACCGCGGCCAGATCCATCGACAGCCGACAGATCAGCAACGCCGTCTTCCGCAGCGTCGAGACGGTGCGCGAGGGCAAGGGCCTCTCCGTCAGCCTGGCCGAAACCAAAATCTTTCCCGAGCTCGCCGTCGAGATGATCGAGGTCGGAGAATCCACCGGAGCTCTGCCCCAGATGCTCAACTCCGTCGCCGAGTTCTTCGAGGAAGACGTGCAGACCAACCTCACCGCCGCCATGAGTCTGATCGAGCCGCTCATCCTCATCGTCATGGGATGCGTCGTCGTCACCATCCTCATCTCGCTCTATCTCCCCATCTTCAGCATGAGCGCCGGCGGCGGCGGCGGTGCACAGTAACCATAGAGCGGACGCAGCAAGCGGAGCTTGCCCTACCCAGCGTCGCCCCCGATGGCAACCACAAAGTAGCTCGCCGGAAGCCCGCCCACATTCTTCACTGTGTGCTTCGTCCCGTATGCAACGTAAAAGACGCCGCCCGGCCCCACATGCTCGCTGACAATGCCGTTCGCGCCCACATGCTGAAACTCCAGCTCGCCCTCGCGCACCAGGATGAACTCCGTGTGCTCGATCGTGTGCAGCGGGTTGGGCTCGGACTCGGCCATCTGCATCGACTGGTGCAGGCTCACCGTCTCCCCGGTGGCCAGCGTGCCATGCACAATATCGCGGCTCTCGCCGCCATTCGCCATCGTCCGCAACGGCATCTGGTCGAAGCCAAAGGCGCGCGAGGTGGCCAGCGAACCTGAGGCCGCGGCTGGGGCCGCCGGCTGCGTACCTGCTGCGGTGGAGTCCATTTGCAATGCCAGGGCCTCTGGCGCGCCCGCGCCGATAGCAGCCAGCACGGGAAGCGAGATACAGAGTTCGCGACGGCTCATATTCTTCATGCTCGCAATCCTAACTCATGGGACTGCTGCACGACACCCCATGCTGTTGCTCACACGCGAAACCTTGTACCCTTAAACTTCACCTTGCACCATGAACCTCGAACCTTGAATCCCATGCACCTGACCGACTCTCACGCGCACCTCGACATGTTCTCCGGCGGCCTGCCCCTGGTGCTTGCCCGCGCCGAAGCCGCCGGCGTGCGCACCATCCTCGCCATCGGCATCGGCGAGGGGCCCGGCGAGATGCAGCGCGCGCTGCAGATCGCCCAGGAGTTCACAGGCCAACCAGCCACGCCCGCAATCTTCGCCAGCGCCGGAATCCATCCCCAGGAGGCGCACCGGGCCGACGCCGACGCGCTGGCCAAGCTGGCGCGACTGGCAGCAGACGAGCGGGTGATTGCCATCGGCGAAATCGGCCTCGACTACTACCACGTCGACAACCCCACAGCCCCCATCCAGCGCGCCGCCTTCGTCGCTCAAGTGCAGGTAGCCGCGGCCGCGCGCAAGCCGATCCTCATCCACTGCCGCACATCAGAGCTGGCCACGCCCGAGGCCAAAGAGAAATTCGGCCCCGCCGACGCATGGCAGGATCTGCTGGAGCTGCTGGACACGCACTGGAACCCCAAGAATCGCGGCGCGATTCCAGCCGGAATCCTGCACTGCTTCTCCGGCACTATCGAGCAGGCGCGGCGTGCGCTCGACCTCGGCTTCTATCTCTCGTTCGCCGGCAACCTGACCTACCCCAGGGCCGCCGGCCTGCGCGAGGTTGCGGCCTTTGCGCCCGCCAACCGCATTCTGATCGAGACGGACGCGCCATTTCTCGCCCCCATCCCGCACCGCGGAGAGCAGAACGAGCCCGCGCTGGTCGTCCACACCGCCGAGTGCCTGGCCGCGCTGCGCGGCATCTCGCTCGAAGCCCTCGCCGCCCTCACCACCGCCAACTTCCACCGCATCTTCCCCACCACCTCGAACCTTGAACCTTGAACCTGCTCTATACTTCCCACATGGCATCCGACAACAGCTTCGATGTAGTCAGCAAGGTGGACCTGGCCGAGGTGAAGAACGCGGTCGATCAGGCAACCAAGGAGATCAACACGCGCTTCGACCTGAAGGACACAAAGTCCAGGATCACCATCGAGGGCGAAGACACCATCCAGCTCGCCTCGCAGGACGAGTACAAGCTGGAGGCGGTCAAGGAGATCCTGCGCCAGAAGCTGGTCAAGCGCGGCGTCTCGCTCAAGAACCTGGAGTACGAGAAGCTGGAGCCCGCCGCAAACTCCTCCGTCCGCCAGAAGATCAAGATGGTGCAGGGCATTCCGCCGGAGAAGGCCCGTCAGGTCGCCGCGCTCGTCAAGGAGATGAAGCTGAAGGCGCAGGCCAGCATTCTGGGCGACACCGTGCGCGTGGTCAGCAAGGACCGAGACACGCTGCAGCAGATTATGGCCAAGCTGCGAGCCGCCGACTTCGGCGTCGCGCTGCAGTTCACCAACTACCGCAACTAGCCCGGCCTGTCCCGCCTTGTCCTGCTGCTGGAACGCAGTAGTTTTTTCAGATTGACAACAAATCGCCGAATCCCAGGCCCCGACCTGCTACTCTAACTTGGCATGAGCGCTCTCTCCATAGCCACGGCGAAAGAGGTCTTCGAACTGCTACGCGACGACCTGGCCGCCATCGAGCAGGAGTTCACCCGCCAGTCAGCGTCCGACATCGATGTCATCACCGACATCGCCCAGTACCTCATGGCCGGCGGCGGCAAGCGCATCCGACCGCTGCTTCTTCTGCTCTCGTCCAAGGCCATTGGCTGCACCAGCCGCTCGCGCATCCGCCTCGGCGCGGTGGTCGAAATGCTGCACACCGCAACCCTCGTTCACGACGACATCATCGACGAAGCCGAACTCCGCCGCGGCCGTCCCTCCTCCAACACCACCTGGGGCAACGCCAAGTGCGTCCTCGCCGGCGACTGGCTCTACATGCAGTCGTTTGCCACCGCCCTCGAAGAACGCAACTTCCGCGTCCTCGAACTCCTCATCTCGCTCACCCAGCAGATGGTGGAAGGCGAGCTGCTTCAGATGCAGAAGCTCGGCCGCCTCATCAACGAAGAGGAGTACTTCGACCTCATCTACCGCAAGACGGCCTGCCTCTTCAGCGTCACTATGCAACTGGGCGCGGCCATCGGAGGCACTAGCGACGAGACCGAATCCCAACTCGGCGAGTACGGACGAAACCTCGGCCTCGCCTTCCAGATCGTTGACGACGTGCTCGACCTCACCGCCACCGAGAGCATCCTCGGCAAGCCCGTGGCCAGCGACCTGCGCGAGGGCAAGGCCACGCTGGCCGTCATCCACGCGCTGGAGCGCGGCACCGGAGCAGACCGCGAGGCCATTCGCACGGTGCTGGCTGAGCGCAACTTCGCTACCGTCTCGCACTCGGCAATTCTTGAGATTCTGGGGCGCCACGGCTCCATCGCCTACGCCATGGACACCGCCTGCGCCTACGCCGAGGCCGCCCGCCTCTCCATCGCAGACCTGCCCCTCACCGAAGCTAAGCGCGCCCTCCTCTGGGTCCCCGGCTTCGTCACCAGCAGAGATCGATAGACTCTCATGCACCGCAGTGGTTCCAGATTCAGCCTAACTAGCCGCGCAGAAACGCTGCCCACTGCGGCACCGGCTCAAACAGGTGTACCTGTCGCCCCTCAAGTTTCACCGCCACCACACGATGTCCGAGAGCGGATGAGTTATCGAGTAGAACTCCCTCGTCAACCAGTTCAATCGCCTTGGGTAGATTTCTAAAGCTGCGCCCATATCGCCGAGTCTGGTCCTCGATGGGCACATCATGACCTCCCGCAAGGACGCGCGCCTTCACACGGGAGATGTTGATACTCAAATCCTCTGTGCCGATATAGAAGAGACAGGTACGGTATCCCAGCCTCCTTGCATCAGCCAGCATCTTCAGGTAAGTATTTCCGGATAGCGTCGTCTCGACAGAGAAACTGACGCCCTTCTCCAGACAGCTCTCTGCCGCGGTCAACACCTGTTTGCCAGCTTCAATGGGACTCACTTCGCTCGAAGTCTGCGCTTGTAAATCAACTGCCATCGCATCCGGATCAAGAGTTGCTGCCTGTTGAAAATAAGCACGCGCCCATTTCGTGAGCGTACTCTTCCCACTACCGTTCGCACCTGCGATCACTGTCAGGATAGGAGAGTTCACTGTGGACGGGAGGCGGCTTGTTTCAGCTTCTGGTCAGCCTCCAGCTTTTGTTGCCACATCCGCTCGACCTGGACACCCTGACGAGCCGCTTCTGCTATCTTTTGCGCGAGTTTTTCCAAATCTCTACCCATACACAGATCCTACACTTCGCCGTCGGCCTCTTCTACTTCTATGTCTTCATCCTCTGCCTTGTCCAGCTCCAGGTCGGTGGGCTTCATCTTGCCGCCTTTGCCCTCCACCAGAACCTGCACGCGGCCTTCGGCCTGCTCCAGTTCCTGCTTGCAGGCGCTGGTCAGCTTCATGCCGTCCTCGAAGAGGCGCACCGACTCGTCCAGCGACAGGTCGCCGCGCTCCAGCCGCTCCACCACCGTCTCCAACTGCGTCAATTGCTCTTCAAAGTTCGCCATAGCCGCCTCTTCTTTCTCCGCTCTCTCAAACCAGTCCCAGCACCTGTGCCGCCGCCGTGTACTTGCCGAAGGGTGCGCTCACCTGGCAGCCCTGCACCATGGTTCGCGCCGAAGCCAGCATCTCCTGCGCAATGCGGATTCCCTCAGCGCGCGCTGCCTCCGGCGTACTGGCCGCCGCCATGCGTGTCAGGATCGCATCCGGCATGGAGATCTTCAGGTCGTTCTTCAGGAACTCGGCGTTGCGCAGGCTGATCAGCGGCCAGATGCCTGCGATGAGCGGAATTCGGAATGGCTCGATGCGGCGCAGGAACTGCTCCAGCAGGCGCAGGTCGAAGACCGGCTGGGTGATGGCGTACTCCGCGCCTGCCTCGACTTTCCGGGCGAAGCGGCGCACCTCGTAGTCGATGTCACTGACGCCGGGGTTGGCGGCACACGCCAGGGTAAACCCGGTGGACGCACCGATGGGGTTGGTGCCCAGGTCCAGGCCGTAGTTGAGATTGCGCACGATGCCGGCGAGTCCGATGGCATCGACATCGAAGACCGCCGTCGCGTCGGGATAGTTCCCCATCTTGGGCGGGTCGCCGGTGAGGCACAGGATGTTCTTCAGGCCGATGGACGAGGCGCCGATCAGGTCCGACTGGATGGAGAGCAGGTTGCGGTCGCGGCAGGTGTAGTGCAGCACGGTCTCGATGCCGACCTTCTGCTGGATCTGGATGCAGAGGCTCTGCGCGCTCATGCGCGCGCTGGCCCGCGGCGAGTCCGGAACGTTGATGGCGTGGACGCCCAGCCGGTGCAGCAGCGCCGCGCCCTCGATCTCCTTTGAGCAGTCGATGCCCTTGGGCGGAACGATCTCCACCAGCGTGCAGAACTCGCCGCTGGCGATCAGCGCGCCGACACGGGAGCGCTCGGCCAGTGGCAGCGGCTCCACCTGGCTCACGATCGGTTTGGGGCGATAGCTTGGCCCTGCGGCCTCCATGGCGGCCTCGGAGTCTGCCTGCAACGAACTCTGGCCTTCCACGGTCGAGTTTTGGTCAGCCGCGCCCACTCCAGCCGCATCCCTCCGGGCCGACGCCTCCTGAGCCAGCAGGGCGCGCATCGCCGACCGCATGGCGCGGATGTGGTTGGGCGTGGTTCCGCAGCAGCCGCCGATCAGGCTCGCCCCCGCGTGGATGAACTTGCGCGCGAAGCTGGCCATGTACTCCGGCGAGGCCATGTAGATGTTGCGGCCGTCGACGGCGCGCGGCAATCCGGCGTTGGGCATGGCGGCCAGCGGCAGGCGGGTCGCCAGGCGCATCCGCTCGATGACCGTCAGCACGGTGGCGGGCCCATCCGAGCAGTTGCATCCGATCGCGTCCGCGCCCCACTTGGTCAGCCGCTCTGCGGCGATCTCGGGGGTGGCGCCGTCCAGGCAGTTGCCGTCCTCATCGACCGTCATCATCACCACCAGGCGCAGGGCGGGTGCAACCTCGCGCGCGGCACGGATGGCCTCACCCGCCTCGGCCAGCGAAGTCATGGTCTCCAGGATGAGCAGGTCCGCGCCAACACCGGGCCCACCCTCGGCCAGCGCGGCAATCTGTTCGGCAAACGCTGCGCGCGCCTGCTCGAGCGAGAGCTCGCCCTGCGGCGCCAGAGGAACCCCGAGCGGGCCGATGGCCCCGGCGACGAACGCCTCGGAGGCCTGCTTCTCGGAGATCTGCGCGACGCACTGGCGGGCGATGCGCACTCCGGCGAGGTTGATCTCGCGCACTTTATCGCGCAGGCCATAGCGCTCCAGGCGGCAGGCGTTGGCGCCGAAGGTGTTGGTCTCGATGATCTCCGCCCCGGCCTGCAGGTACTCCGCATGGACACCGGCGACGGTCTCCGGCTGCGAGAGGTTCAGTTCATCGAAGCAACGGTTGATGAAGATGCCGCGGGCATAGAGCATGGTGCCCATGGCACCATCGGAGAGCACGCGCCCGCCGGTGAAGAGCCGGTCGATCGCAGTTCCTGCCGCATGTTCTTTCGCGCTGCCTTTCGCGTCTGCCGCCGTGGTCTCTGCCGCACCCAATCCCGCACCTGCCATGGCATGTCCTCGAAGCCTGTTCCCTGAAACGTCTGGAAGTCTATTCTCTAAAACGTATTGCTCCATCCTAAGCCACGTTCGGAGCCAGCACCAAACCGCCGCCCGGCTAGCTTCGCAGCCCGCTTCCTTTGGTATACTCAGTGGGTAAGCTCAGGCGAAACCCTTGCACGACGAAGGTTGGAGTTGTCCACGTTGAAGAATCGAAGTCTCTTTGTCCGCGGGGTTGGTGCTCAGCCGTTCCCCAGCCCGTCGCAGGAAGCTCCCTTGATCCAATCCTCGAACCCTGCGGGGAAGACCTCTGGCGGCATCTTCGGGTTCCGGCTGCTCAGCGGGCTATTGCTTGCGCTGTCTTCGCTTGCGCTTTGCTCCTGCCACTCGGCGTCCTACTACTACTACAAGTTTCCCGAGTACAACTATGCGGGTCGTCCCGTGCCGCCCAGCAAGCTGGCGCAGCGGGTGATGATCGGCGTGAGCGCGAACGGCAGCTCCGGAGCCCTGCAGATCGTCGATGCCTCGCGCGACATTCGCAGCAACGTCGAAGACACGATTCCGTTCTATTCGATAGGAGGCTATTCGTCTGGCTATCCCGGCACCATCATGAACTTCCCCTCAGAGATGCGCGGATACGTCTATTCCAACAGCGATGGCACTCTTTCCTCCATCAATTATTCGACCGAAACGACTTCCGGTTCGGTCGGCACCTTCCAGTCGGGATCGAGTGCCGTCGCGGTCTCCCCGACCTTCGAGCACTACTACGGGGCCGAGGAGGCAGCCGGCGTACTGGAGATCATCGACAACCTGACGGGACAGAGCTACGTACTCAACCTGCCCAATGTCTTCAAGGTCATCGTGAATAAGGGGGACACGGTTGCGCTTGCCATGGTGCGCAACTCCAACGGGCTCTACCGGGTCTTCAAGTTGAACCAGAGCCAGTACCCAACCCAGCAGGCGGCCATTACGGCAACCGGCTCGGCCGACTGCGAACCGGCCCTGCTCCCCGTCTACTGCGCGGTCTCCGTGCCGGGAACCTATGACGAGCCGTCGGGCGCCTACTTCTCGCTCGATGGCACCACCGCGTATGTGCTTAACTGCGGCCCGGAGTGCGGCGGCAAGACGGCCAGCGTCACGCTGCTACAGCAAGGCCCGCTGAACGAAAATGTGATCCCCTCGTCGCCCGTGCAGCCGAACCCGCAGATCGCCAACGTCCCCGTTCCGGGCGGCGTAACCGATGCGCTCTCCGACGGGACAACGCTGTACCTGGCCGGCCAGCAACTCCAGCCGGACGGCCTCTTCGCCGGCTTCCTCTCCACCATGAACCAGGCCACCAACACCATCACAGGCAAGTACTCCATCTCCGACGGCACCCACTCTAAATTGCTCTTTGCCGACAACAACACGTTGTGGATCGGATCGCAGTTCTGCGCCACAGGCGAACGCGCCAAGCTGGGGCTGAACTACAACTGCCTTACCGTGGCCCAGCTCAGTACAACAACGCCTGCACAGGTTCTTTCCGTTCAGATCGCGCCGAACGTGACGCCGGGATCGCCGACCGCAGTGGTTCCCTATCCCAACCAGAACGACAACCAGTACTACTACGGCAGCCTCACTGGTCTTTGCTGGGTGCAGAACTTCAACAAGGTCTACACCGCATATGGCGGACAGGTGCATGTCTTCAGCACCGTCCTGTCATCGACAGGCCTTGCCACCGAGATCGACAACGAGTACGTCACCGTGCAGGGCACGGCGCTCGACGTCGCCTACATGGATGCGCTGACCGACGACGCCAACTAGAGCCGTTCCACCGTTACTGTAATCCAGTAAAATTCTGTCATTCTGAGCGCAGCGAAGAATCCCCGCATTTTGCTCGTATCACAATACCTAACACCATTGAACGAAGGTCAGCCGCGGCTGAGCCGCGCCAGATCGCGCAGGTACTGCTTCAGCGGTCGCGCCGGTCGTCCCCAGAAGACCTCACCAGGCCCGCGCACCTTCTTGTGACTCAAGACTCCCGCGCCTCCGCCAAGGATCACTCCTGGCCCGATGCGGGCGTGCTCTCCCAGCCCAACCTGACCGCCCAGAACCGCTCCGTCCTCGATGACGCACGAGCCGGAGATCCCCGTCTGCGACGCGATAACGACATTGCGCCCGACCACGCAGTTGTGGGCGATGTGCACCAGGTTGTCGATCTTCGTCCCCGCGCCGATGCGCGTCTCCCCCAGCGCACCGCGGTCGATGGTGGAGTTGGCGCCGATCTCGACGTCGTCCTCGATCGCCAGCGTTCCCTGCTGCGGGAAGGCAATGTACTCGCCGGTTGCGGAGTTGCGCGCGTAGCCGAAACCGGTCGCTCCCAACACCGCTCCGGCCTGTACCAGGACGCGGTCGCCGAGTGTGGTTCCCGAATAGATGGTGACATTGGCGAGGACTTCGCAGTCCTCGCCGAGAACAACTCCGTCGCCTAGAACTGCGTGCGGCCCGATGCTGCATCCCTGCCCCACTCGCACGTCTGCGCCCAGCACTGCCGTGGGATGAATGCGCGGCACGGAGTTGCGCGCAGCAGATTCTGTCGAGGCTTGTTCGCGAGACTTCAGAAAGCGCGCGGCAAGGGCGAAGGCGTAGCGCGGATCGGCCACGGCGAGCAGGCGCGGATCGTGCGGGTCGCCGTCGGATGACAGCAGCGCAGCACGCGTGAGAATCGCGCCGGCCATCGACTTCATCGCAGCGTCAAGCGTCGCCGCATCCGTGGCAAAGACCAACGAGGACGACGTTGCGGCTTCAATACTGGAGACGCAACAAATCTCGCAAGCTGCTTGCGGTGCGGGCGCGCCGACCAGTTCCGCGATCTCAGCGATAGTTGCCAATGGATTCTCCTTGCGCTTCCTAGAGCGTTTTCGGAATAGGTGTAGACCAAAAAAACGAGTTGTCATTCTGAGCGAAGCGAAGAATCCCCGCATTTTCTCGCACAGCTACGATCTACATCATTTCCTAAACTGCTCTAGAATCTCACATTCGCGGTAGCAACGACTGAAGTTGTCTCCGTGGCAAGGCTCGCGTAAGAGATAAGCAAGGGAGCATTGGCCAGCCCCAGAGCCCGTGGCACTTCCGCGAGCAGAGATTCGCGCTCCACATCGCGGTGGGCGCGCAGGCGTGTGGTGATGCGGTCGAGGTCGCCATCGTTGTAGCCGGGATGGCAGCAGATCTCGTAGGTCCCTGTAGACGGAAGGGCGCGCAGAATCTCGCCGAGAGTGAAAGAGGTAAGCTGGCCGGTGGCGGAGATCGCAACCGTTCCATCGGTTGTAAGAACGCGTCCGTCGCGTATCTGCGCGTGGGCCTCGAAGCGCGGGCGCAGAATGCCGATGAGCCGAATGGCGAGGCGGCGCGGGCGGCTGCCGTGGTTGAGCACGAGCGACCACTCCGGCTCGAACGGGTTGCGAATGGCGTGGATTCCGCAGCGTTCGGCGATCTGCAGCAGCGTCCGCCCGATGGAGGGAAAGAGATGCGTGTGCTTGTGCGTGTCGAGGTGAGTGGGTTGGATTCCTGCGCGCTCGAGCCTCTCGATCTGCGCGAGAGCCTCGAGCGCCACCTCTTCTTCCTTGATCCGTCCCAGCAAAAGTGCCTGCACAAAATCGACCAGCGAAGGACGGAAGCTTTTGCCGTCGGCTCCGATCAGGCTGGGGATGGAGCCGGGCGGAGAGACTGGCGCGCCGTCGGTCAGCACGATGTGGCAGCCGACGCCAAGCGCGGGATGCGTGCGCGCGACCTCGACGGCCTCGTCGAAGGCCGCCCCGCTCGCCATCAGCGTTGTGGACGTAATCACGCCGGCCGAGTGCAACTCCCCGATGGCGCGGTTGATGCCCTGGGTGAGGCCGAAGTCGTCGGCGTTGAGGATGAGGCGGGCGGGCATGATTTACGCGCGGCTCTTCGGGATAGAGGTGGTGGCGTACAGAAACTTCTTTAGGTTACAGCCTGCATCGTGCGCGGCCTTGCGGGCTGCGGCGACGGAGGTCTCAATCTCGGCAATGCCTGCGGGTTGAGCTGATTTCGGCTGGATGGTTGCCGCGTGGACAATCTCGATGAGGGCGGGAAGCTGTAGCCAGGTGAGCAGCTCTTCAAACTGCTCCCGGTTGAAGAAGGTAATGCCGCCGGCCTGGTTGACGCCTGCCAGCCAGCGGACGTCAGGGTCGGCCCAGAGGCCTTCGCTGTAGATCGCGCCGGGTGCAATCGCAGCCTCAGACAGCAGCAGACGCACCTCGGCGGCGGCCTGCCAGGTGGCTTCTCCCTCCATGCCCATCGAACAGAAGAGATCGGCAAGCATGGCGCGGAACAGGAGTCGGTCGAAGAGTTCGATTCGGTCGCCGTTCGGAATGCAGTACTCGGGCAGGCTGCGCAGAACGATCCAGGCAAGAATCGGCGCCCAGGTGCGTTCCAGCCGGGTGGCTGGAGCGTCGCCCGGCAGGACGGGCCGCGATTGCGCTGCCCAGTCGGTGGAGTAAGTCTGCGCGAGAGCCGGAAGTTGCGCTGCGCCGCACAACATTGCGCGAAGATCGGCGGCAAACGTATGTACCATCGCATTCGCAGCCTGGGCCTCAACCCCTGCTGGCGCGCCGGTTGAAGCAGGTGCATCGGCGCGAACGATGGGCGCGCGGTTCTCCTCGGGGACCTGTTCGAGTAGACGGTCGAAGAAGAACCGGCTCTTGTCGGCGATGGCGCGCAGGCGAGGATCGAGTTCGGACTTCGCGCGGCTGGGTACAGCCTTCTTGCGTGCGGCCCGCTTGGGGACAGTTCCCTGCTCTGCGTTCTGCTGCGCAAGTTCGCCGGCAAGCTCTGCAAGCGCGCGGACGTTGGCGGGGCTGACGGCGGCGCGCAGGGCATCGTGCAGCGGACGCAGGCGCAGCTTCTCCATCTCTTCGTGGACGCTGCGCACGCCTGCGCCGTTGAGCGAGTCGCAGAGCCTGTCCCATGGCCACTCGGCGGTGGAATCGAGCGCGCGCCAGTCCAGCAGTACGACGCACTGGAAGCCGCGCAGATCGAAGCTGAGGCCTTGCCGCTGCAGGTCGGTGGCGCGACGCAGGTACTCCAGCCCGTTGCTGTCGCGGCAGGCCACTACCATCGACTCGCCGGTGGGCAAACCCAGTCCGTCGCAGAGGCTGCGCTGGCGCAGCGAGCCGCTGCCCTTGTCCATGAACGCCGCGGAGATGTGGATCGTCCCGCGCGTGCTGTCGTACTTGTTGTTGTAGAGAACAAGCGAGCGCTCGTCGCCGTAGCGGTTGGAGTAGGCGAAGACGTTCTCGTCGACTTTGCCATGACCATTCCAAAAATCGTACAGAGTGAAGTCGGAGCTGCCGGCGAAGATGTATCGCTTGGCCAGCAGCGGCGCGATCTCGCGCTGGTGGCGCGCCACCAATCCCTCATTGGGCCACTCATCCAGCCGCGCCTGCTTGAACTCCATGCCGTAGCGCTCGGTAAATCCCTCGATCTGACCATGCGCGAACATGGGCAGGCCAGGAAGCGTCGCAAGCAGTGTGCAGACGCCGAAGTACTTGTCACCGGTGCCAAACTGGTCGATGGCGGTGCGCTCGTCGGGATTGCTCATGAAGTTGACGTAGCGCTTCATAATGTCCGGATCGAACTCGATGGTCTTCTTCAGGTACGAGCGGTACTTCGCGTTCTCCTCGTCGCGCAGCATGTTCATGAACGCCGAGTTGTAGACACGATGCATTCCCAGGGTGCGCACGAAGTAGCCTTCAAGCAGCCAGAAGGCCTCGGCCAGCAGCAGCGTGCCGGGGACTTCAGAGGCGACGCGATCCACCACCTCGCGCCAGAACTCGTTGGGCATCAGCGCGTCGAACTCCTCCTGCGACATCGAGTTTTCCGCGCGCGATGGAATCGACCCGCCCGCGCCGGGAAGCGGAAACCACAGGCGCTGAACGTGGCGTTTGGCCAGCACCATCGCGGCGTCGAAGCGGATGATGGGAAACAGGCGCGCAACGTGCAGGATGGTCTGAATCACATGCTCACGCACCTCGGCCTTCGAGTAGTCGAGCTGCGCGGTATCGTTCCATGCGAACGCGGTGCCGTCGTTGCCGTGGTAGACGTAGCGCGTCTCACCATTCGAGTGGTGGCGCAGACGGAAGGCAACAGCGGCATCCGTCTGGTCGTAGTAGCGGTCGTCGATCTTGATCTCGACGCGGCTGTCTGTGGAGAGGTCCGGTCCGTTGAAGCTGTATGCCGGAAAAGGGCTCTCCCAGCGATGCAAAAACCAGTCGGGATGCTCAATCACCCACGGCGAGTCGATGCCCATGTGGTTGGGCACCATGTCGCTGGCCAACCGCAGCCCAAAGTGCGCCGCGCGGTGCTTCAGGTGGTTATATGCCTCCCAGCCGCCCAGGTCCTCGGCGATGTCGTAGTTCTTCAGCGAGTAGGCGGAGGCAACCGCATCGCCGTGGCCGCGCAGCCGCTTGATGGTGCGCGATGCAATGCTGCGCTCCCACAGACCAATCAGCCAAAGCCCAGTGACGCCGCGCGAGGCAAGCAGTTGCAGCTCCTCGTCCGGGATCTGGTCGAGGCGGTGGATGTGGCGCTGATATTTCTTGCTGAGCTGCTCCAGCCACACATACGTGCTCTTGGCCATCAGCACCACGTTCGGCATCCATGCCTGGTCGGCGCTGAAGTTTTCGTACTCGTCGAGCGGCGCTTGGTAGTCGTGCGCGTAGCGGCGGCGGCGAAGTTCGTCGAAGCCGATGTACTCGTCGCCTTCAAAGCCCATCGAACCCCACGTCGGCGCGCCGTGGCGGAAGTCGTCGGGGCCGGGCGGGTGGAAGCGCATCCAGATCGCAAGGTCCTCTTCGCGCAGTACATCGACGGCCAGCAGAATCCGCTTCAGCTCGTCGCCCAGGTACGGCGCCCAACGCTCGCGGATGTAGTCGAGCTGCCCGATCAGCGAGTCGGGCGAGGCCAGCATGGGAGCGCGCAGCGCGTCATACAGGCTGCCAATCTCCGGCGCCATCTTTGGCCGCGTGCTGAAGTAGCCAGGAAACGCCGCCGTCACATTCGCATAGACCGTCCGCTCCTTCAGTCCCTTGTCCTCGAAGAGCGCGTGAAACGGCTTAAACGCGGGGTTGCTGTTGGCAATCCACAACATCAGAAGCTCTTCCAGAGCGGCCTCGCGGTTGGGCCGTCCGTCGGTCACCCCGCGCAACCACTGCTCGGCGGAGAGATCGCCGCGAAATACCGCGACGTTCGGAAACTGCTCGGTGAAGGCCAGCAGCAACGCATCCATCTTGCCCGTCTTCGTCTTGTCGCCATCGACCTGCGCGGCAAACCAGTGCATAGCTTCAGAGAGTACCGCCGGGTCGATCTGCTTGCGGTAGCGCTCCACCAGCGCATGGCTCAGTTCGTCGATCAGCCCCATGGCAAACAGCGCCCCGGCGTTGATCGTGTCGGCATCCGCTCCGCGCGCCCCGTCTTTGCGCGTCCGGTTGAGAGCCTCGGCCAGCCTGCGGCTCGCCCCTACATCGGCGAAAACAACGTTTCCGCTGTAAGTGAAGAGAAGATCGTCAACCTGGGTTGCTTCCCGAACTGCGCGGGAGATGTGAAATTCCATTTGTCAGATGCCTCAACTCGCTGCTACCAGTATCTCTTGAAAAACATCTCCGGTGTATTGGATGCATCAGGAACATCCAACTCGTCCCCGGTTGCGCTGAAAATGATCTGCGTCGAGCCGTGCAGGGTCTCGCGTTTCGGCTGTTCGCAGTAACGCGTCAGCCCCCCGCCGCATTCTAGGATCGAAACGCGGCGGAGGGCTGAGTAGTACGACGGGGAGAGACCGCTGGGCCCGGATTGCTATGCCGTCTTGCGCAGCGTGTAGCTGCTCAGGGTCTTGATGTAGTTGCCGCGTTCAAAGGGAGAGGCGTCCGGCACGGAACGGCGGCTGAGGCTGCCTCGCATCTGGCGGATGGATTCGTATTCATGCTCTTCCATCCAGCGCAGCAGATCGGACTGGATGGTTGCGAGATGCGAGACGCCATGGAGCAGCAGCGCCGATGCCAGCATGGCCACCTGTCCGCCGGCCATGATGGCCTTTAGTACGTCTTCCGCGCTGTGCACTCCGCCGGTGACGGCGATCTCCGCCTTCAAATTGCCATAGAGAATCGCGGTCCAGTGCAGCCGCAGCAACAGCTCTTCCGGGCGGCTGAGGGTGAGCGTGGGCGTGACGTTGAGGTTTTCAATGTCGAAGTCCGGCTGGTAGAACCGGTTGAAGAGAACCAGCGCATTGGCGCCGATCTTATCAAACCTTGCAGCCAGGTTCGGGATGCTGGTGTACTGCGGCGACAGTTTCACCGCAATTGGGATCTTCGTGCTCGCCTTCACCTGACGAACCAGTTCGATGATTCCCTCTTCAAGCTGGTCGCTGGTAACGCGTGGGTCGGTGGGCAGCGAGTAGGTGTTCAACTCCAGCGCGTCCGCACCAGCCTCTTCCATCTCTTTGGCGAAGCTCACCCAGCCCCCGGCCGTCGCACCGTTCAGGCTGGCGAGAACGGGAATGCTGACAGCGCTCTTGGTGCGGCGGATGTGGTTGAGGTAGGTGTCGTGTCCCTGCCGGTAGCTTTCATAGGCCGGGAAGTAGCTGAGCGACTCGGCGAAGGATTCCGTGCCGCGCGAAAGATCGCGATCCAGCGCGTTGCTCTCCAGCGTGAGCTGCTCCTCGAAGATCGAGGGCAGAATGACAGCCGCTGCGCCAGCCTCCTCCAGCCGCTGGACCTTCTCCGGGGAGTCGGTCAGCGGCGAGGAGGAGACCACCAGTGGGCTCTTCAACTTCAAGCCCAGGTATTCAGTTGTAAGGTCGATCATTTACTGCCTCCTGCGGCTCCCAACGGCGCAACGGCCCCTTCTTTCTCCGGCGGGGCGATGTGCGGGCTCGCGGAGCGGCCCGGCATGGCGGCGCGGTCGGAGTAGATCCGCCACCAGCGCTCAACGTCGTCCTGAGCCTCCTGTAGCAGCAGCTTCGCCACCTCGGGACGGCTGCGCGCAAGCATCGTGTAACGGGCCTCGTGGTAGGCGTACTCCTTCAGCGGGATGGAGGGCGCGCGAGAATCGAGCTGGAAGGGGTTCTTGCCCTCGGTGCGCAGCAGCGGATTGTAGCGCATCAACGGCCAGTAGCCGGAGAGCACCGCGCTCTTCTGCTGCTCCATGCCGTAGGTCAGGTCGTAGCCATGAGCGATGCAGTGGCTGTAGGCAAGGATGAGCGCCGGGCCGTCGTAGGCCTCCGCCTCCTGGAACGCCTTCACCACCTGCGAGTCGCTGCTTCCCATGGCGACGCGCGCCACATAGACCGATCCATAAGCCACGGCCTCCATTGCAATGTCCTTCTTGCTGTTGGGCTTGCCGCCCTCGGCAAACTTGGCCACTGCGCCGCGCGGGGTCGACTTGGACATCTGTCCGCCGGTGTTGGAGTAGGTCTCGGTATCCAGCACCAGCACCTTGACGTTCTTGCCTGAGCCGAGCACGTGGTCTAGGCCGCCGAAGCCGATGTCGTAGGCCCAGCCGTCGCCGCCGATGACCCACACGCTCTTGCGCACCAGCGAATCTGCCACGGTCAGCAGCGCGCGCGCCTCCAGCGAGTCGACTCCGGCCAGCTTTCCTCGAAGCGCCAGCACTCGTTCGCGCTGCGCATTGATCTCGCTCTCCTTGGCCTGACTTGCCGTGAGGAGCGCAGCCACCAGCTCGTCGCCAACCGTCGGCGCAAGCCGTTTCAGCAGGTCCTCGGCGTACTCCTTCTGCTGGTCCAGCGCGAGCCGCATCCCGAAGCCGAACTCCGCGTTGTCCTCAAACAGCGAGTTCGACCAGGTGGGACCGCGTCCGGCGGCGTTCTTGGTGTAGGGAGTGGTGGGCAGGTTGCCGCCGTAGATCGACGAGCAGCCGGTGGCATTGGCGATATACAGCCGGTCGCCGAAGAGCTGGGTCAGCAGCTTGATGTACGGCGTCTCGCCGCAGCCCGAGCAGGCGCCGGAGAACTCAAACAGCGGCTCGAGCAACTGTACGTCCTTGACCTGGGTGTGCGAGAGGCGGTTGCGGTCGGCCAGGGGGATGGACTCGAAGTAGCTCCAGTTCTCGGCCTCGGGCGCGCGCAAGGGGGCCTGCATCTCCATGTTGATGGCCTTGTGCTTGGCATCGCTCTTGCTCTTTGCCGGGCAGACCTCGACGCACAGTTTGCATCCGGTGCAGTCCTCGGGGGCCACCTGCAGGGTGTAGGACTCCTGCTCCATGCCCTTCCACTTCGGAGTGGCACTCTTGAAGGTCGCCGGAGCTTTGGCCAGCAGAGAGGAGTCGTAGACCTTGGCGCGGATTACGGCGTGCGGACACACCAGCACGCACTTGCCGCACTGGATGCAGAGGTCCTTGTCCCACACCGGAATCATCTGGGCGATGTTGCGCTTCTCCCACTTCGCGGTGCCGGTGGGGAATGTCCCGCCGATCGGCAGTGCACTGACCGGCAGCGAATCTCCCTTGCCCGCCGCCATCGTCCCCAGCACGTTGTATACAAACTCCGGGGCCTCCTTGGGAAGCATGGGCAGCAGGTCGAAGGTCGCCGTCGCCTTCTCCGGCAGCTTCACCTTGTGCAGGGCAGCCACCGCCGCATCGACGGCGGCGAAGTTCTGCTGCACCACCGCGTCGCCGCGCTTGCCGTAGGTCTTCTTGATGGACTTCTTGATCTGCTCGATCGCCTCCTCGGACGGAAGCACCCCGCTGATGGCGAAGAAGCAGGTCTGCATGATGGTGTTCAGCCGGTTGCCCATTCCCGTCTCGCGCGCTACCGTGTAGCCGTCGATAACGTAGAACTGTAACTTCTTTTTCAGAATGGTCTCCTGCGTCGTCTTCGGCAGGTGGCTCCAGATCTCATCCGGCCCATAGGGGCTGTTCAGCAGGAAGACCGCGCCAGGAGCGGCGTGGGCCAGGATGTCCATCCGCTCCAGGAAGGAGAACTGGTGGCAGGCCACGAAGTTCGCCTTGCTGATCAGGTACGTCGAGCGGATCGGGTTCGGCCCGAAGCGCAGATGCGACGTCGTAACCGAGCCGGACTTGCGCGAGTCGTACACAAAGTAGCCCTGCGCGTAGTTCGGCGTCTCCGCGCCGATGATCTTGATCGAGTTCTTGTTGGCGCCAACCGTCCCGTCCGCGCCCAGTCCGTAGAACAGCGCGCGCACGGTCTTCGGGTCCTCGGTGGAGAACTCCGGATCGTAGTCCAGGCTGCTGTGGGTGACGTCATCGTTGATGCCGATGGTAAAGCGGTTCTTCAGATGCTCCTTCTTCAGCTCGTCGAAGACGCCCTTGACCATGGCAGGGGTGAACTCCTTGGACGACAGGCCGTAGTGTCCGCCGATGATGCGCGGCTGCTGTGCAATGGGCGATGTCCCGCTGGAGAACGCCTCGCTGAACGCTGTGACCACGTCCTGGTACAGCGGCTCGCCCAGCCCGGTGGGCTCCTTGCAGCGGTCCAGCACGGCAATGGACTTGACCGTCTTGGGCAACGCCGCGAGGAAGGCCTCGCTGGCAAACGGCCGGTACAGGCGGACCTTCAGCAGGCCGATCTTCTCGCCTTGCGCGGCCAGGTGCTCGATCGTCTCTTCGGTGGGGCCGGCGGCCGAACCCATCAACACAATGACGCGCTCCGCATCCGGTGCGCCCACGTAGTCGAACAGGTGATAGGCCCGCCCTGTCAGGGCAGTGAAGCGGTCCATTGCATTCTGCACGATGGCGGGGCAGGCAATGTAGAAGGGATTGGAGGTCTCGCGTGCCTGGAAGAACACGTCCGGGTTCTGCGCCGTGCCGCGCAGGATCGGATTGTCTGAACTGAGAGCGCGCTGGCGATGCGCCAGAACGGTCTTCTCGTCGAGCATCGCCTGGATCGTCTCGTCGGAGATGGTAATCGCCTTGTTCACCTCGTGCGAGGTGCGGAATCCATCGAAAAAGTGGAGGAACGGAACGCGCGACTCCAGCGTGGCGATGTGCGACACCAGGGCCAGGTCGGCAGCCTCCTGCACGGAGCCCGACGACAGCATGGCGTATCCCGTGGAGCGGCAGGCCATCACATCCGAGTGGTCGCCAAAGATGGACAGCGCATGGGTCGCCACCGCGCGCGCGGTCACATGAATGACGTTGCTGGTCAGCTCCCCGGCGATCTTGTACATGTTGGGGATCATGAGCAACAGTCCCTGCGACGCGGTAAATGTAGTGCTGAACGCACCCGCCTGCAATGCGCCATGCATGGCGCCCGCGGCCCCGCCCTCGCTCTGCATCTCGGCAACCAGTGGCACGGTGCCCCAGATGTTCTTGCGTCCCGCTGCCTGCCACTCATCGGCCCACTCCGCCATGGTGGACGAAGGGGTGATCGGGTAGATGGTGATCACCTGCGAAAGCCGGTACGCCACCCGTGCACAGGACTCATTTCCGTCCAGAATCGCCGTTTGCTGTTCACTCATTCTGTTGCCTCCAAAGTTCATTACCGAACCTAATTTTGCGCCCTGCGAATAGGGAAAGAAGTGAGCCCGATCACAACACTAACCTCGGTGCGTCTGGTAGAGTGGGGTCTGAGGCCGGAAATCCATGACGAACAGCCCCTATCTGCCCGTCATTGTCCTGTTGCTGGCGGCTGTCCTGTTTGCTCTCACGCCACTTCTGCTGGCCTGGTTGTGGGCCCGCAAGTACTCCCCCCACAAGCCCGGCCCAAGCAAGAACGCCATATACGAGTGTGGGCTCGAATCGGCCGGCGACGCCTGGATCCAGTTCAAGCCTGGCTACTACCTCTACGGAATCATCTTTCTCGTCTTCGATGTCGAGGCCATCTTCCTGCTTCCCTTCGCGGTGGCATTCACCGGCTTTTCGGCGGCGGAATCCATCGCCATGCTGATCTTCCTGCTGCTGCTGGTCGAAGGACTTGTCTGGGCCTATCAGAAGAACATTCTGGTCTGGAGATAACGCATCTTAACCCTTGCCACAGAGGCAATTAACCGTCATCCTGAGCAAGCAACTCAATGGTCGCCATTTTAAGCGAAGCAATAGAAGAGTTGTCATTCTGACCCTGAGCGCAGTCGAAGGGGAAGAATCCCCGTATTTCGCACAATGCGCAACAAAATGCACCAGCGGTCAAAACGGCTCGAACGAATTTGCAACCAAGGACTTCAGTGGTGGATGAAAAGCTAAAGAACGAGCTAAGCAAACAGGGGATCTTCACCACCACCCTCGAGCAGCTCTACAACTGGGGCCGCTCCAGTTCCCTCTGGCCGCTGAACTTCGGCCTCGCCTGCTGCGCCATCGAGATGATCGCCACCACCATGGCGCGCTACGACATGGCCCGCTTCGGAGCCGAGGTCTTCCGCCCCTCCCCGCGCCAGGCAGACCTGATGATCGTCGCCGGCACCGTCACCAAAAAAATGGCCCCCCAGGTCGTCCGCCTCTACAACCAGATGCCGGAGCCGAAGTACGTCATCTCCATGGGCGCCTGCGCCATCTCCGGAGGCCCCTTCAAGCAGGGATACAACGTCCTCAAGGGCATTGACCGTTACATCCCCGTCGATATATACATTCCAGGCTGCCCGCCGCGTCCCGAGGCACTGCTCGATGCCTTCATGGAGTTGCAGAAGAGGATCGACCAGCAGCAACTAACCGGAGCAAACCGGCCGCGTCATCTCAACGCCGATGAACCCAGCGAGTTCCCCGTGCCCCGTTTCGGCGCCCACGATCTGGAACCAGCCAAGAACCCGAATCTCTGGAAGGCTCCATTGGTTCAGATCGCGCAGACAAGCACGTTGCAAACAGTTTCTCCGCAGGCAGGTACGGATGAATCTCGAAGCCATTAAATCCGAACTCGAAGCCGCCGTCCCCGGCTGCCGCCTGGAGTTGGTTGCCAACCCCAGCCCGTCGGGCCAGCACTCGCTGCGCATCGACGCCGCGCACGCCGTCGCCCTGGCCCTCTATCTGCGCGATGCCCCCGGCCTGCGCTTCGACTTCTGCTCCAACATCACCGGCATCGACTGGCCGGGCAAGCAGACCACGGAAAAAGTGAAGCTCCGCAAGCTCATCGACGGCATAGAGCAGGACATCGAGGAGCTGCGCACAACCACCTCTCCCGGCTCCCTCGAAGTCGTCTATCACCTCTACTCGGTCAAAAAAAAGCACGGCCCCCTCGTCCTGCGCAGCAGCACACAGGACCGCGACGCCAACGTCCATCTCCCCTCGCTCACTCCCGTCTGGCGCAGCGCGGAGCTGCAGGAGCGCGAGATCTTCGACCTCTTCGGGGTCGTCTTCGACGGACACCCCGACCTCCGCCGCCTGCTGCTGTGGGACGAGTTTCAGGATCATCCCATGCGCAGGGATTACGTGGAACCGGATGACTTTGAATATGAGCCAACCGCGCACGATGAAGTGCTGCGCCGCGCCAACCAGCACCTCAGCGAAGCGGGCGGAAAACTCCAGAGCCAGGGGGGTGGCCGATGATCACCGCCGCCAGCCCCACAGATCCGTCCGAGTTGGAACCACTCTCCGAAACCAGCAAAGAGCAGTTGCTGGAGATCGCCATGGGCCCGCAGCACCCATCCACCCACGGCGTCTTCCGCATGAACGTCGTGCTCGACGGAGAACACGTCGTCCGCCTCAAGCCGGTCTTCGGCTACCTGCATCGCAACCACGAGAAGATCGCCGAATCCGAGACCTATCTCGGCTCCATGCCTTACACCGACCGCCTCGACTACATCTGTTCCATCACCAACAACTGGGCCTACGCGCTGGCGGTCGAAAAACTCGCCGGCATCGAGGTCCCCGAGCGCGCCGAGTACCTGCGCGTCATCACCGGCGAGCTCACACGCTTGCAGAACCACGCCTGCCTCATCGGCTTCCTCATGCAGGACATGGGCTCCAGCGGAACCCCCCTGATGTACGCCTTCCGCGAACGCGAAAAAATCCTCGACCTCTTCGAGTCGCTCACCGGAGCGCGCATGATGTGCAACTACATGCGCTTCGGCGGATGCCGCGCAGACCTTCCCTCCGGGTGGCTCGATCAGGCAAAAAGTGTCGTCGCCGGCTTCCCCCGCTTCCTCGATGAGTACGAGCAACTGCTGGTCAGCAACGAGATTCTCATGGATCGCACCCAGCAGGTCGGCGTGCTCTCGCGCGAGCTGGCCATCAGCGCCGGCATCAGCGGCCCCATGGCGCGCGCCAGCGGAGTGGACTACGACATCCGCAAGGTGGACCACTACAGCATCTACGATCGCTTCGCCTTCCGCGTGCCGCTGGGCAGCCACGGCGATGTCTATGACCGGTTCATGGTCCGTCTGCTGGAGATGCGCGAGTCGGTCGGCATCCTCGAACAGGCCATGCGCGATATTCCCGCCGGCCCGATCGTCGATCCCAAAATGAAGGTCCGCGGCTTCCGTCCCAAGCCCGGCGAGGCCTATGGCCGCATCGAATCGCCCAAGGGGGAGCTTGGCTTCTATCTCATCAGCGACGGCTCGCCCAACCCCTACCGCTATCGCGTCCGTCCCCCCAGCCTCATCAACCTCACCGTGCTGGAAGACCTCTGCGTGGGGCGGAATGTAGCGGACGTCGTCGCAATTCTTGGCAGCATAGACATCGTCCTCGGCGAGGTGGATCGATGAGGGAATGCGCATGGAGGAACAGCAGTGGTAGGTGAAGGCATCCTGAAGGGAATGGCGGAGACGGCCCGAAACTTCTTCGGCAGCTACGTCAGCAAAGACCGTCTCACCACGGTCCAGTATCCGGAGCAGCGCGACCCGCAGATCGAGAGCGCGCGCAGCTTCCCTTTTCTCGTCTTCGATGGTGCGGACTGGCACGATGGAATGCGCTGCGTCGCCTGCCAGATCTGCGAAAAAGAGTGCCCGCCAAAGTGTATCTTCATCGAAAAAAGTAAGGACAAGAAGCCGGACGCATACGGCAAACCGCAGTTCTACCCCGCCGCCTTCAACATCGACATCTCCGTCTGCATGAGCTGTCAGATCTGCGTCGAGGTCTGTCCCTTTGATGCCATCAAGATGGACGTGGTCACCGACCTGAGCTCCCCCGACCGCTTCGCCGGCCTGCTGCTCAACAAGCAGCGCCTCGCCAAATCCGACGAGTATTACAACTCGATTCACCCCACCGAGGCCGCCGCCGTGGATGCGCGCCGCGCAGCCGAGCGCGCACGGCAGGAAGCCAAGGCGAAGGCTGCCGCCGATGCTAAGTCCGCTTCCGATGCAAAGCTCATAGCCACAACACAGGCGCAACCTGAGACCGGTGGGCCACGATGACCCACCTCATTCCCCTGGCGCAACAGCTCGATCAGATCTTCGTCCTTGCCGCACACTGGCTGCTGAGCTATCTCCCCGCCGCCATTCATCCGCTCTGCTCGGCCATCCTGTCGGTTGCGGCCATCATTATCGTCTTCGCTACGTTGTTCGCACTCACCACCTGGCTCGAGCGCAAGGGCCTGGGCCGCATCCAGAACCGCTACGGGCCAAACCGCGTCGGCCCCTGCGGCCTCCTGCAACCCATCGCCGACGGCGTCAAGTCGCTCACCAAGGAAGACATCGTCCCAATCACCGCGGACCACGCGGTGCATTTTCTGGCGCCGGTCCTTCTGGTCGCGGCGTCTTTCCTGGGCTATGCGGTTCTCCCCATCGGCCGAAATATGGTGCTCGTCAATCTCAACGCCGGAGTCCTCTACTTCTTCGCCGTCGGCTCCATGATGGAACTGGCCGTCTTCATGGCCGGATGGTCCAGCCGAAGCAAGTACTCCCTGCTCGGGGCCATGCGCGCCATCGCGCAGATGATCAGCTACGAGGTCCCTCTGGTTCTTGCCTCCATCGTCGTCATCATGCAGTCCGGCTCGCTCTCCACCGTCTCCATCGTCGACCTTCAGGCGACTTACACCGGAATCTGGCCGCACTGGTTCGTCTTCACTCCCTGGGGCTTCGCCGGGTTTGTCCTCTTCATGATCGCCGCCACGGCAGAATCCAACCGCTCGCCATTCGACCTGCCCGAAGGCGAATCCGAGATCATCGCCGGCTACTACACGGAATACTCCGGCTTTAAATTCGCCCTCTTCTTTTTGGGCGAATATATCGGTATGTTTGCCACCAGCGGAATGGCCATCACCCTCTTCCTCGGCGGATGGTCCGCGCCATTCTCCTTCCTCACATGGGTTCCATCCTACGTCTGGTTCTTCGCAAAACTGCTCGCCATCATCTCCGTCTTCATCTGGATTCGCGGGACCCTCCCCCGCCTGCGCATGGACCAGTTGATGAACCTTGCATGGGAGTTCATGCTTCCCATGGCCCTTCTTAATCTCTTTACCGCCGGCCTCTGGCACTTCATGGCCGCCGGATCTCTGCGTTGGCTTGTTTGCAGTACCATGGTTGTCGTTCCCTGCATCCTGCTGAGCCGCGGGCTGAAACATAAGAAAAAATTCCAGGTCCGTACTTATCATTATTCCGAGTGACGTTATGAGTTTTATGAATCGATTTCGCTTTGAAAGGGACGGGCTTCAGCCCGTCCGAAACGGCAGAATATTGATGGGGCTTTAGCCCCCGAGGGAATGCAAACACCGTACAGACTTTTTCTGGATTCCATATTTGTTGATCTCGGTTTTGAAATATAAATCTAACTGCGCATACGATTGAGTTTTCGATATGACTGCATCCTTCATGGTCCTCGCCCTGCTTACGGTTGCCGGAATGGCGGCAGCCATGGGCCTGCGCAACGCAGTTCACTGCGTTCTGGCGCTGACGCTTGGCTTTGCCGGAATAGCCGCGCTGTATCTTCAGCTTGGTGCGCAATTTGTAGGTCTTGCGCAGATCATGGTCTATGTGGGCGCCGTGGCAATTCTCGCCGTCTTCGCCATCATGATGACGCACAACCCGGAATCTGCGAACTTGCCTGTCTTCTCTTCTCAATGGATAGTGGGCTGCATCGTCGCCGCCGCTGTCTTCGCGGTTCTCGCTCGGGCAATCTCTTCCAGCGCGGCTTTCACTCAAGTCCTGCCGCCGCAACCCGACGCCACAGTCCATCAGATCGGCGACTCGCTGATGCATCGCTACATCCTGCCGCTGGAGATCATGGGCCTGCTCTTGACCGCCGCGCTCATCGGCGCCGTAGTCATCGCGATGGACCGCAAAGAGGAGATGAAATGAACTCCTTGCAAAACTATTTACTCTTGTCCTCGCTTCTCTTCTCCATCGGCCTTGCCGGAGTTTTGATCCGGCGCAATGCAATTCTCGTTCTTATTGGAATTGAACTTATGCTCAATGCAGCCAACATAAATTTCATCGCTTTCTGGCGCTTCGGCCCGGACCCCTCGGCCTTGACCGGGATCATATTCGCACTTTTTTCCATCAGCGTCGCCGCGGCCGAAGCAGCAGTCGGGCTGGCTATTATTCTCGCTGCGTATCGGCATTCCAGAACTACCGACTTAGACCAGATGGATTCACTGAAAGGATAACTGCCGCCGTCATATTAACTTATCTCCGTCATTCTGGCGTAGCCAGAATCTCCGTATTTCGTTTCCCGTCATAGACAACTAACGGAGTTACACAACCGCACCCTCTGAGACTCAATGACCTGGATCGTTCAAAACCTGTGGCTTGTTCCCGCATTGCCGGTCTTCGCGGCAGCGATCAGCGCTCTGCTGGGCCGGCGTAACCGCATCCTCGCCGCCGCGCTGGCCATCGGCTCCCTGGCCGTCTCTTTCCTGCTTTCGCTCTGCGCCTTCGCGCATGTACTCGCCAACCACGGCGCCGATCAGGTCCTCACCTTTAACTTCCGCTGGTTCCAGTTCGGCAACGAGTGGCTGCAACTCGGCTGGATGCTCGACCCGCTGACCGCCGTAATGCTGGTGATGGTTACCTTCGTCGGCCTGCTCATCTTCATCTACAGCGTGGGCTACATGGCTCACGATGAGAACTTCACCCGCTTCTTCTGCTTTATGGCGCTCTTCGCCGGGGCCATGCTGGGCGTCGTCATCGCCAACAGCCTCCTTCTGCTCTTCATGTGCTGGGAGATCGTCGGCCTCACCTCCTATCTCCTCATCGGCTTCTGGTACCACAAGCCGGAGGCCGCCGCCGCCGCAAAGAAAGCCTTCATCACCACCCGCATCGGTGATCTCGCATTCCTGCTTGGCATGGTCTGGCTCTACGCGAAGACCGGCACGCTCCTCTTCTACAACGCTGGGGCCGGCTGCCTTGAAACCTCCGCGCTCACTCACCTCACCGCGCAGACCGCCGTCTTCGGCCTCACCCTCTCCACCGTCATCGGCATTCTCATCTTCTGCGGCGCAGCCGGTAAGTCCGGCCAAGTCCCATTCCACGTCTGGCTTCCCGACGCAATGGAAGGCCCCACCCCCGTCAGCGCCTTGATTCATGCGGCAACCATGGTAGCTGCCGGTGTCTTTCTCATCGCCCGAATCTATCCCCTCATGAGCGCCCGTGCAGGCATCTCACTCACTCCAACCATTGCGCTACAGGTTGTCACATGGGTTGGCGCGATCACCGCCCTTTTCGGCGCGCTCACTGCCATCGCGCAATTCGATATCAAGCGAATCCTCGCCTACTCCACCATCTCGCAGCTCGGTTACATGATGATGGGTCTGGGCGTCGGCGGCGTTGCCGTCGGGATGTTCCACCTCATCACCCACGCCTTCTTCAAAGCCTTGCTCTTCCTCGGCGCAGGCTCAGTCATTCACGGCTGCAACGGCGAGCAGGACATTCGTCGCATGGGCGGTCTGCGCAAGTTCATGCCTATAACCTTCGCCGCGTACTCCGCGGGGATGCTTGCACTCTGCGGATTCCCGTTCTTCTTCTCCGGCTTCTGGAGCAAGGACGATATTCTTCGCGCCGCGCATAACTGGAACCTCTCCCAGGCCCCGTTCTACATGGCAGCCTTCGGCGCGCTCCTCACCGCCTTCTACATGACGCGCCAGGTCTACTACGTCTTTGCTGGTAGTTCGCGCCTAGCCGAAGCAAACCACGATTCATCCCACGCCACAAGCCACCCGCACGAGAGCCCCGCGGTAATGACCATCCCGCTGGTGATTCTTGCCGCCTTCGCCGTGTTACTCGGTTTCATCGGGACCCCCGCATGGCCATGGTTTCAATCGTTCCTCGACAACAAGCCAGTTTCGCTTGGCTTTTCTGCACTCTCCAGCCACGGCATTCTTTCTGTTATGCTCACCTCCTCGTTCCTTGTCTTTATTGGCATTGGCCTGGGCTGGTGGTTCTATGGACGCAAACCGATCGAAAGCGCCAGAGTCGAGGATGAACTGGGAAAGCTGCAGCCACCTGCCTTTACCGTTTTGGGCCACGCATTTTTTGTTGATGCACTCTATAGCGCGACGATTTTGCGCCTGAATGCCTGGAGTGCCGGGGTCTGCGACTGGCTCGATCGATGGGTCTGGAACGGAGCGGTGCAGACAGTCTCCTATCTGGTTCTCGTTGTTGCATGGCTTGACAACTTCTTTGACGCATCCGTTGTGAACTCCGGATTTGACGAGGGTTGCGAGGGTGTCTCGCGCAGCGGTCAGATATTGTCGCTGCTTCAGAATGGCCAGGTACAGAACTATATGGGCGTTATCGGCTGTGCGCTCATCGCGCTCGTCGTAGTACTCCTATGGGGGGCCAGGCCATGATCGCCATTCCCTGGATCTCACTTCTGACCGCAATACCAGTCGTTGGCGCGCTTATTTTGCTTGTGCTTGGTGGGCGAAACAAGAACCTGGTTCGTTGGTCAGCGCTGATCTTTGGTCTTGCCGCTTTTGTGCTGACCTTGTTTTTGTGGCACCACTTTGATTCTTCATCTGCAAGTCTCCAGTTTCAAGAGCGGTACAACTGGATATCCGCCCTGGGTGTGGAGTATCACGTCGGTATTGATGGCTTGGGACTCCTGATGGTATTGCTTAGTTCTATTGTGGTGCCTATCGCGATGCTTGCCTCGTGGCAGATTGAGGAGAGAGTTCATCTCTATTATTCTTTGATCCTCGTTTTACAGGCGTGTCTCTTCGGCACGTTTACCGCCCTAAGCTTCTTTCACTGGTTTCTCTTTTGGGAATTGAGTCTGATTCCGGCTTTCTTCCTTATCAGATTGTGGGGCGGCCCGCGGCGCGCCAGCGCGGCTACGCAGTTTTTGGTCTACACAATGGTCGGCAGCATTACGTTGCTGCTGGCATTTATAGCCATTTTTCTTGCTACTAGGAAATTCGACTTCATCGACCTCGCGGCGCTGGCGCAGAATGGACAGCTTATGACGTCCGTGGTCGATAAACTGGCCTGGCACCGGTTCACGCCAGATCATGTGGCGCTGATCCTCTTTGCCGGAGCGTTCCTTGGCTTCGCTGTCAAAGTGCCAATATTCCCGTTTCACACCTGGCTGCCCTCAGCCTACTGTGAAGCGCCTACTGGAACTACTATTTTGCTCACCGGCGCGATGTCGAAAATGGGAGTCTACGGATTTCTTCGAATTCTGCTGCCCATCTTCGGTGCGCAGATGCAGATTGTCCTGACTCCACTCTTGTGGATGGCGGTGGCGACCGTTGTACTTTCCGCTTACGCCGCGCTTGCCCAGAAAGACCTGAAGCGGATCTTCGCCTACTCCTCGATCAATCATCTCGGCTATTGCCTGCTGGCGATCTTTGCCATTGCTAAGTTTACCGGAGGAGACGCAGCGCTTACCGCTGATAAGTATGCCGCTATGAATGGCGTCCTGCTGCAAACATTTAATCATGGGCTGACTGCCGCAACGCTCTTCTGGTTTGTCGCCATGCTGGAAAAACGGAGCGGCGGTTTACGCGGTCTGAATGATTTCGGAGGCCTGCGCAAGGTCGCACCCGTCTTTGCCGGACTCATGGGCATTACCCTGTTTTCAACTTTGGGTCTGCCGGGCTTGAATGGGTTCATCGGCGAGTTCCTGATCTTCAAAGGATCATTTCCACTCGTGACATGGGCGACATCGCTCGCAGTGTTAGGACTGCTTGTAACTGCAATCTTTGTTCTTGGAATTCTACAGCATGTTTTTTCCGGACCGCTCAATCAGAGATGGGTCAGTCTGCCCGATCTTACAATGGGTGAACGGATGGCTCTGGCCCCCGCAATCGGCCTGATGTTTGTGCTGGGCCTTTATCCCCAACTTATTCTCGGAGTTGTCAACAATACAGCTATTATGATGGTGCAACATCTTAGGTTTTGATCAATAAGTGAACGTGGTGTTTTGATGATGCTTGCATGGACAATCTATATTTCGTTTTTTGGGGCAGTTGGCTTGCTCCTGCTGCCCAGGGGCAGCGTGGCCTCGGCGCGCATCTTGGCCCTGCTGACTGCTGTGGCCGGCTTCGGAATTACGCTTACATACTTTCTGCTACATCGTACCGGAGAGATGCTGACGATTACTCGCGTGCCCTGGGTCCCATCCCTCGGCATTGAATATCATCTCGCGGCAGACGGAATTAGCCTGACGCTGCTTTTGCTGACGGGAATTATCGCCATCACTGGCATCCTGTTTTCGTGGGACATTGTTGAACGCACCAAGGAATTCTTTGCTTTCTATCTACTGCTCATCGGCGCCGTTTATGGCGTATTTCTTAGTTGCGATTTATTTCTACTTTTTGTTTTCTACGAACTCGTCATTATTCCGAAGTATTTTCTGATCGCCATTTGGGGCTCGACGAGGCGCGAATATGGAGCGATGAAACTCGCGCTTTACTCCTTTGTCGGCAGCGCAATGGTGCTGATAGGTCTTATAGCCGCCTACGTTGTGGCTGGTGCAAAGTCAACGTCACTCCTCAATCTCGCACAGTTCCCTTTTTCGCTTCACTTCCAGATGCTTGCTTTTCCCCTCGTCTTTGTTGGCTTTGCAATCCTCGCTGGCCTATGGCCCTTTCACACCTGGGCGCCGACGGGCCACGTCGCCGCGCCCACGGCGGCTTCCATGCTGCTCGCCGGAGTGGTCATGAAACTGGGTGCCTATGGCTGCCTTCGCGTTGCTATGACGCTCTTCCCACTTGGCCTCGGGCCATGGGGTTTCCATGTGCTCGGCCTTGGTTCGTGGCGCGATCTCTTTGCCCTGCTCGCGGTCATTGGGATCGTCTATGGCGCGTTGGTCGCGCTGGTGCAAAAAGACTTTAAGTTCGTCATCGGCTATTCGAGCGTCAGCCACATGGGATTTATTCTGCTCGGACTGATGACATTGAATCAGCTTGGGCTCTCCGGCGCGGTACTACAGATGTTCTCCCATGGAATTCTTGCTGGCCTGCTCTTCGCTGTTGTAGGCCGCATGGTGTATGCCCGCACCCATACCCGCGACTTGGCGAAACTCGGCGTGATGAACCTCAATAATGTAATCCCGTTTGCCGCGGTCACCTTTGTTATTGCCGGAATGGCTAGCATGGGCCTGCCCGGATTCAGTGGGTTTGTCGCGGAGTTGATGGTCCTGATCGGCGTCTGGCGCGCGTACCCCCTGCTTGCGCTCTGCGTGGGATTCGGCATCATTGTCGGCGTCGTGTACATCTGGCGAGCGATGCAAAAGGCATTTTTTGCGGAGGCAGGCGTCGAGTCTACGCCCCCCAGTCCGCCGCTGCCTCCCATCTCATTTCCCGAACGCCTCGGTGCAATGATTCTGATCGGCGCGAGTGTGCTCATCGGACTCTATCCACAAGTGCTTCTGAATGTCATCGTTCCAGCGTTTAACTCTCCGCTGTTTGAAGGCTTGCGCAAAGGGAGTTGGCAATGATCGCAATCGACTATACGCAGTTGCTGCGGCTCGCGTTGCCTGAGGTCATTGTTGTAGCCACGGCGCTGATTGTGATGGCGGCAGATCTGATGGTTCTGCGCAGATGCAACACTCGTGTTCGATTCGCTGTTGCCGCGGCACTCGCATCCCTCGGCTGCGCGGGCGCAATCGTGCAAATTCTTCTCGCGCCGGTGGTGGCCAGCATTCTCAACGGAATGCTTATCGTAAATCCGTTGACCCATCTGGTCCAGATTGCGCTGCTCGTCCTGACAATCTTCACGCTGCTCCTCTCTGTGGATTCGACCTTCACCGAGCACGTTGGCGAGTTTATCCTTCTGCTTTTGGTCGCCACCGCTGGAATGATGTTTTTGGTCGGCACGCAGGATCTGCTGGTTCTATTTATCTCGCTGGAACTATTGAGCCTGTCGCTGTACATTCTGGTGGCCTCCAACAAGCGCAGTGCGCAATCCTGGGAAGCCGCGCTCAAGTATTATCTCTTCGGCGGAATGTCCGCTGCGTTTCTGCTGTTTGGATTCAGCCTGCTCTATGGCCTGTCGAACTCCACCAACCTCACGCAGATTGCAGCCGCAATTCATGGCCCCGCGCTGAACCCGCTGCTCGTGATTGCCATCGGCGCCGCCGCGATTGGCCTTGGCTTTAAAGTCGCCGCCGTTCCCTTCCATTTTTGGGCGCCGGACGTCTACCAGTGCGCACCCGCGCCCAGCGCGGCTTTTATCGCATCCGGCTCCAAGGTTGCCAGTTTCTTTATCTTCTTTCAGGTAATGGCCCTGGGATTTGCGGGCGCGGAGGGTACAGCCGTATTGCCGCATCTTGTGCGCGGCTGGGTTCCTGTACTGGCCCTGATGGCTGCGTCCTCGATGTTGCTGGGCAACCTGGTCGCCATTCGCCAGACCAGTCTGCGGCGATTGCTTGCCTACTCGGCAATCGCACACTCCGGCTACATGCTTCTGGCAATTGTGGCGCACACCGAACAGAGCCTCGCCGCGCTGCTCTACTACGTTGTGACATACGCGCTGGCAACGCTTGGCGCCTTTGCAGTGATCGCGGTCGTCGAGCAGCAGAAGGGCAGCGACCAGCTCTCCGACTTCGACGGGCTCGGTCGACAAGCGCCCGTACTCTCTCTTTGCCTGGCAATCTTTATTCTTTCGCTGGCAGGAATTCCACCCCTGGCGGGATTCTTCGGCAAGTTCTATCTATTTGTAACCGTACTTGCCGCGTCGCCAGGGTCGATGGGACTGCTCTGGCTGGTCATCCTCGCCATCGCCATGAGCGCCGTCTCGCTCTACTACTACCTGCAAGTGCTCAAGCGCGTCTATGTTGCGCCTCTCCCCGCCGACGCCAACAAATTCAACTCCCCGATTCTCAGCCAGATTCTTATGCTGTTGTTGGCCGCCTCCGTGGTGCTGTTAGGCTGCGCTCCGCAACTGCTGCTGCACTGGATTCTGGCAGCCATTCGCGCCTCCGGCCTCTGATCCCTGCGTTTCCGATGAGATCGTCTGCCGGGGGACAGAGCGCCTGGTTGACAGCGCTTTCTGTGCGTATGGAGAAGCTTTGGAGGAGCAGCTTTGAATGGTAACCCGTCGAAATTCAGGAATGGAATCGGGGCTTGACCTTTGCAGGCGTTCCAAGGTAGCTGCCCGGCCTCAATGAGGCCAGCCGCTGGCAACAATGGCCGTGGAATGCACGGGTAGATCGCTTGCCCGCTGGCTGTTGTTCCGGGCGTATAGCTGCTCATCTCGCACCTTGAAGGAGCCAACCAGCTCATTCAGGTCTGCCGCCAGATTGGCAAGCCGGTCACACGCGACAACAGACCGCGCGGAGCTGTTGGTTGTGCGTTCGATGATGCCGGATATCTCGTTCAGGTTGACGTTCACCGATTGGGTTGCAGACGACTGCTGGGCGGACGCGATGGCAACCTGAGCGACCCTCTTCTGCACCGCCTCCGATCCTTGAATGATGTTGACCAGAGCGTCTCCAGCCGAGCGGGCAGAGTCCACGCCGCGCTCCACCATCTGCATGCTGGAGCGCATGGCCTCCACCACCTCGGCGGTCCCGGCCTGTATATCGCGCACCATCTGGTCCACTTCTCCGGTGGCGCGGCTGGTGCGTTCGGCCAGCCGGCGCACCTCTGTGGCCACCACTGCGAAGCCGCGCCCATGTTCCCCGGCGCGGGCCGACTCGATGCTGGCGTTCAGGGCGAGCAGGCTGGTCTGGTTGGCAATGTCGTCGATCACACCAATAATCGTCCCGATGGCGTCGCTCGCATGGCCCAACTCACCGATCTTGGTCGCGGTTGATTGATTGGCCTCCAGCATCTGCTGAATCGAGGCAACGGTGGTTTGGATGGTTTCGCCGCCGGCGTGGGCGTTCTCCTCGGCCGTGCGTGCGTCCCGCGCCGCGTTCTGCGTGGTCTCGCTGATCTCGTGTACTGCGGTGGAGATCGCGCCCATGCTCAACGTTATGTGCATCGCCTGGTCGCGTTGCATCTCCGATTGCGAAGCGGTTTCTTGCGCAATCCCGGATAGGCCGCTGGCAGCCTCATTCAGAGCGCGCGCGTTCATGGTCACGCGCAGGACGATCTGCTCGATCCGCTCGATGAAGACGTTGAACCAGTGTCCTACCTCATCGAGTTCGTCGTGCCCATGCACCTCCACGCGCGCGGTCAGATCGCCATCGCCCCCGGCGATGTCCCTCATCCGGCCGGCCAGCCCCTGTAGCGGCAGGATGACTTTGTACTGCAGCACCCACCACGCGCCGATGCATCCGGTCAGGGCAACCATCAGCATCACCCAGCCGGTGATGCTGGAACGCGCCGACCACAGGTCGATGTCGCTCAGTTCGCCCTTGAACTGAACGCCGATCGTCTGGTCCAGCGTCAGCATTGCCGAGGCCAGGTTCCGGTCGTCCGCGGCCAGCGCCACAACCTGGTTCTGCACCTCCGCCGTCACATTCTCCTTGCTCGCCACTAGGGCGCCGTAGGTCTCACGCGAACGTGGACGAATACTGGAGAACTGCGCCTGTAGATCGTCAGCCCTGCGAGCCATCGCGGGAAAGGATGCAACAGAGCCACGCAGCCTGTTCAAGTCCTGTTCAACCGCATCGGCATCTTTGTCGGCGGCATCCAGCGTGCCCGGGTCTTCGATCAGCACAGCCTCTTTATAGCGCTTCGTCATCTGGTCGAAGGAGGACTCCGCATCGCGCACGCGCAGCGCCGCAGGAAACAGTGACGTTGAGATCTGGTCCATGTGCGCGCGCGTCGCGTTGGCGCTGATCTGCTCCAGTGCCAGCAGCAGCAGGTATCCCATGGCCAGCATTCCCAGTATCGCCAGGATGCGTGTCCGGATGCTGTGTTTCATATTCAGGGTCTGAATCACGGTGCTCACCTCACAACCAGAATCTTGACCCCTTCATGCGGTGCTGCTCGCCCGATGTACCCGATCGCGCCAGCGGTGTGTGATACATACTCCACCACTGCGGCCTCCGAATCCAGCGTCTTTGGCATCGCGCCCTGGCCGGAGAAGAGAATGCTCCGCCAGCCGGCGCGAAACCCGCTGTCGGTCTTCCCGATATAGAGACTGAGAAACTCGTCCTGCACCCCCCCCTGCCTCAGCAGCACTGGCGTCACCTGCTTACCGTTGCTCAGGCTGGTGGAGGCGCCAGTAAAGATGTCGCGCAGCTCCGTTTTGGAGATGCTGGACGCACTCACACTGGAATTGGCAATGATGACAACCTGAGCATGTGCGCAAGAACACACTGCCAGCACGAGCAGGCCGAAGAAGACAGGCAACGGTCGTCTTTTCATGGGTGTTTCTCCTATGCCTTCCATCAGAAACTCACCCCAATCTTCAGCAGCGTCATCCGCGAATTTGGTTTCAAACCGCCCGCATTGTCCGTAATGCTGTAGCCGGTCTCCGTGCCATCGACGAAGTGTTCTTCAAACTTGGCATAGAGGAATGGATTGAAGTCGTAGCGGCCCGTGAGCGCCCAGTCCTTCTGGTAGCGAGCGCTGGTATAGGCCGCTTTGCGGTCGAGCGAGCTGCTGTAGTAAAGTCCCCCGCTCAGCTTCTCGCTGATCTTGTAGCTGGCCATCCCGTAGAAAGAGCGCTGGTCGATGTATGCATAGACCGGAGGAAGCCCAGTAAGCTGTATGATGTCGTTCGTCGTGCCCCGGCGGTACTCGCCCGCCACCATCAGCTTGTCTCGCTCATAGCGTGCGAAAACATGGGATGTGCTGAACGGATCCCCGGACACCGTGCCTTGGAACGTGCCCCGGGTTACATTGCCCGACGGGTTGTCGGACTCTTCGCTGGCGCCAACCATCAATCCCGAAAGCGGCGTCTTCCAGTCGAGCCTTCCGCCGTACACCGGGCCGGACAGGCCCGTCGGCATCTGGAAGCCCTGATCGGTGAACCGCACCAAACCCCCATCGGCGGTATCGATCACCCGCTCGCCCCCAAACGCGCGATACTCCACCTTGCCCAGCGATTTGCCCAGCGCCAACGTGCCATAGACCACCCCTCCCAGATGCGCCAGGTTCGAGTCCCGGCCGGCAACGGAATAGATGGATTGTGGCAGCAGAATCCAGAGCTGAGCCGGGTCGATGTCCTGCGTCTCGTTCAACAGTCCGGCAGGGGTCTTCACCTTGCCCACGCGAAAGCCGAAGTACTCGTTGACCTTGTAGTCACCCTGCGCAAAGTCCAGCTTGATCTGATTGCCATATGTGCCGAGCAGAAAATAGCGCGCCTGCACCCCGATGCTCAGTTTGGGCTGGGGCTGCGCCGTGACGTTGACCACCGCCTCCATCCACGCCGCGCTGCCGTCGGTCGAATTCGTTGTGTTCCAGTTATTGTTTGTGCTGTAGATGAACCCCTGGGTCGCATAGCCATGAACCTGTAGGTTCAGGTCGTCCATGCTCTGCCCCCACGAACAGTCCGCGCCCGGGAACAGCAAAGCCAGCAGCGCGGCGGCTGCAATCGGAAGTCGTTTCACATCTCTCTCCTTGTCCCTTGCATCGTCTCTCATCGTTTTTGCCCGGCTGCTGGAAGCGGAATGAGAGAGTCAGTTATGTTATCGGCTGCGAATACAAGAGGGTTACCTCAGTGATATGGATTAGTCCGCACGCGTAATGGTCTATGCGCGATACGCATCTGCTCAGAAGCTCACCCCAATCTTCAGCAGCGTCATCCGCGAATTTGGTTTCAAACCGCCCGAATTGTCCGTAATGCTGTAGCCGGTCTCCGTGCCATCGACGAAGTGTTCTTCAAACTTGGCATAGAGGAATGGATTGAAGTCGTAGCGGCCCGTGAGCGCCCAGTCCTTCTGGTAGCGGGCGCTGGTATAGGCCGCTTTGCGGTCGAGCGAGCTGCTGTAGTAAAGCCCCCCGCTCAGCTTCTCACTGATCTTGTAACTCGCCATCGC
>Ga0302267_10000179_pt1 | contig 80376 bp, 77 predicted proteins | sample III_Bog_E1_3_FD_194555 | JGI IMG/M metagenome (GOLD analysis project Ga0302267, IMG submission 194555) | Peat permafrost microbial communities from Stordalen Mire near Abisko, Sweden - III_Bog_E1_3 | ecosystem: Environmental > Terrestrial > Soil > Wetlands > Peat | place: Sweden: Abisko... | reverse complement strand
GACAGGAGCGAGTGGAGAGGCTGGTGGGGAGAGGATCCTCCCTTTCATCACGAGGTCTTCGTGCTCACTCACCACCCGCATCCTCCGATTGAAATGGAGGGGGGAACAACTTTCTACTTCATGGACGGTGGGATTGAAGCGGCTCTCAGCGCAGCCTTCGAAGCAGCGGGTGACCGCGATGTTCTTGTCGGAGGCGGGGCGGCCACCATCAGGCAGTACCTTCGTGCTTCGCTCATCGACGAGATGCATCTTGCGATAGTGCCTGTCTTACTCGGTAGCGGCGAACGACTCTTCGACGATCTCAGCCCAAGCGCTAATAAGTACCGCTGTATCGAACGCGTCTGTTCGCCAGCCGTTACCCATATCCGCATCGCACGGGCTCTTCGTGACGACATACCCCGCTAAAATCCGATGAGCCCTAAGAACCGGTGCTCTCGCACCGGTTCTGATCCGTACTTCTTAATGGTGGCGGGGGCAAGATTTGAACTTGCGACCTTCGGGTTATGAGTTCGGTCCGGTTCGTTCCAGCCCGTGTCACGGAGTCCGTCTCGTAGGACTTATATGGGCTCTCGCTCCTGCATGGCTACGTCAAATCCGTCTGAGTCCACTCAGTCTGTGACCAAACTGTGATCATGGCCCTATAGTGGCTGACTGTGCCATCATGATGCTAAAATGTATTTATGGCAAAGACTAGAACAACGCTAACCGTCGATGACGAGGTCCTACGAGCGGTGAAAGTACGCGCGGCCCGAACCGGAAAAGGTGAGAGTCAAGTCATCGAAGAGGCCCTGCGACGCGACCTCGGACTCGATTTACTCGATCAGATTTGGGCACACGGGACAATGAACGAGGACGAGGCGATGACACTCGCTGTCGAAGCGCAGCATCGCTCTCGTCGGAGTCCGCGCTGAGTTGCGCGCAGTCCTCGATCCAAACGTCATCGTCTCGGCGCTTTTGGCTCCGTCGGGTACGCCAGCAAAAGTGCTTCGGGCATGGCTCGACGGAGACTACGAACTCATCGCATCGCCACTCTTGCTGGCAGAACTAATCCGAGTATTCGATTACCCGAAGCTTCGTTCAAGAATTAGTGAAACTGAGTCTCAGCAGTTCATCGAACTCCTCAAGCATCAGGGCCAGATCGTTGACGACCCTGACCTTTCACTCCCCGTCCACTCGTCGGATCCTGACGACGACTACCTCATCGCGCTGGCGACGACGACACGATCCGTCGTCGTCTCCGGCGATCATCATCTTCTCGATCTTGCCGATCGCATACCGGTTCACTCCCCCGCCACGTTTTTGGAACTCTTGATCGCCGATCACTGAGACTATTGGCGTCAACTGGTCTGTGACCATATTGCGACCAAGCTAGAATTGATTAGAGCCTGCCCTCGCGAATCGCTTGGTAGACGGTCGACACCATTGGCTGGAAGCCAAGGCTACGAGCAAGCGATATGTCCATATGGCCCTTCCATGGATTCGTAAGCGGTTCTGAAGATGACTCGTACGTAGAGCCAACGATCTGTGCGATTTCGTAGATGGTGAGCGGTGCCTCATCGGCGATATTTACAACAAGACCATCCATGGCTCCTGTCAGCGCGAGTTCAAATGCCGTGGCTATATCTGCGTGGTGAAGCATGCTTAACTTCTGTGCGGGGTGCCACCCCATACCGGCGAGCATCTCTGGAACTGACTCCAAGTGTCCGTCTTTGTCGCCATAGACAAATGGGAGCCTCAGGATGCTCCAATTGAGTCCGCTTTTGCGAAGTTCGTTCTCCGCTTCGATTTTGCTTGCAGGATATGCAAGCGTCGGAGTGACTTGGTCATCCTCACGCCCAGGATGCGAAATATCCGGATCGTAGACATTAGAGGTGCTCGCCATCAGAAAGCGAACATCGGAGGCGTGTTCCTTAACCGCGTTGATCAGGTTACGAGTACCGTCAAGATTAACTCTCCATATTTCGGTGTCATCACCTGTGCGAAACAGTGCGGCGAGATGAATGACTGTCGTCACGCCTTCAACCGCCGCCATCAACGAGTCGGGGCTGAGCATGTCTCCTTCGACTGCCGTAACTCCAGCCGGAAGCTCCTTGCCGGACCGCACAAGTCCACGACAATCAATACCGGCTTTGACGAATCGCCTCAAGAGTCGCGATCCAACGAGACCCGTACCGCCAGTTACCAGAATTGTCATATCGAGTTCTTCTCTTCCTTGTAGTCATGGAGCCGTTGTGTAGCGTCGCGTAGCAATCGATTCATTAACGCAATCTCTGCGTCGTCAACGCCATCAAAGGCGACTGCGGTGATAAGCCCAATGGGTTCGGGAAGCGTCGCCCACAAGTTCCGGCCAGCGGTCGTAAGTTGCAGCACCTTTTGACGTTGATCGTCGGGGTCGGACATCTGTTCGACGAGTCCCTTGCGCACGAGTGCACTGATCACTGCACTGAGTGTCGCTCGCTTAACTTCGAGCGTACGCGTCAACTCTCGCTGGTTTATCGGCCCGTCGCTCGCAAGCAGATAGAGGACGTACCACTGGGTGGCCCCAAGATCGTAGGGACGAAGGACAGACTCCATGAAAGCCCGGCTCGCAAAAAAGTATCTCTTGGCCCAGGATCCGGCGGCTTCGAGGTCCAGGGCATTACTGTTAGGCACCTAACTAGTTTGTCAGGTACCTAACAGTCTGTCAATTCTGAATGCGTTCGGTGCTTAGCCTGGGCATCCGCGCAACGCGACCATCTCCATACGGTTCGCCAATCTCCACGCTGATCAAGCGGTCCACATCGAAGTCACGCTGGGTCGATCTGTCACGACGGTGCTCTCTAAAGCAGAAAAGCCGGTGCCTTCGCACCGGCTTTGATCTGTACTTCTCTTCGTGGCGGGGGCAAGATTTGAACTTGCGACCTTCGGGTTATGAGCTCGACTCGGGAATGAAGTGTTACCCAGCGAAATGAATACTTCCGTCCACCCAGCACTGATACTCCCAGGAAATACTGGAAAAGATGATCGTCAACGCGTCCGAGTAAGAAGATGGCCGAGAGTGATCCCCACGAAGTAGTCAAAGCCTCTCGGGAGACGCTCGGACCGTCGCCTACTTAGAGTTGGTGATCGTTCTCGCAAACGAGCGTTTACGCCTCTTCCATCAGCCTGGAAATGGACCTCGTGGTGAGGGGCTATGGGATAATCAGTCGGGGGAAAGATCCCCGTCCGTTTGGAGAAATGACATGATAAAGCGCAATAGAGCCGTTCCACCAGCCACGGTGGTTCCGATTCTTGACTACCCCGACGTTCGGGAAGCGGTGGCGTGGCTGACAACGACGTTTGGCTTTGTCGAACGAACTCGGATCGGCGAGAGCCATCGGGCGCAACTGAGCATCGGCAACGATGGAGCGATGATCGTCGCCGACAGTAGCGGCAATCAGGAGTCACCGAGCCTTGGCTCAGTGACTCTTACAATCAGGGTGCGAGTCGAGGATGTCGATGCTATGTTCGAGCGGATTTGCACCCGCGACGCTCGCGTGTTGGAACCGCCGACTGACCGTGAGTACGGCGAGCGCGACTTCACGGTGGAGGACCTTGTAGGGCATCGCTGGCAGTTCTGCCAGACCGTGCGTGACGTTGCTCCCGAGGAGTTCGGATGCGAGACCGTCGCGCCATGGCCCGACACCATGGCTCTGTGAGCGGACCCACGATTCTCACAAACGAGGGTTATCAATAGAACTAGGCGACAAATGTCGTGGAAGATTTCCAAGTTCAGCGAGCATTCTCGTAAGCCATTCTAGAATCAGCAAGCTGAGCTACGTCACCCCGAGTACGTGAGCGCTGAGCCCATTCTCTTATCATCTGAAGAGAATGACCTCGACTGCACTGACGAACTGGAACACGACCGGACAAGGGCGATTGAATGAGCTAGTCGCAGTGCACAAGAGCAGCGCTGGTGGTAGCCCTGGTCGCAAGTGGGGAACACAACGGCTGAACAGCAGTCCCAGTTAATCGTGGCCTTTTGACTATGTAGCGGTGCAGATTATTGACATATAAGGCAATATAGTGTAACGTTGACTACATGAAAACTAGATCCGATGCGCAAGTAATCGAGATATTTCACCTGCTCTTTGTACAGGCTTTGACAGTTAACGCCTCGAACTGGTTTGTTCTCAAAGGTGGTGCGAATCTGAGATACTTCTTTCAAAGCGACCGGTATTCAAATGACATTGATTTTGACTTCTTCACTAAGCCTGATTGGAGCGTTGGTGAGACCGTTGACAAAGTCCTGAGCGGCGGCGCACTTGCCGCTCTGCTTCGGCGTCAAGATCTGGAAATTGCTGAAGTGACGAAACCCAAGCAAACGGCGACGACGAGAAAGTGGAAAGTTGCTCTTTCTCGAAGTGAACTCAAGAAAGACTTGGTTCGAACCAAAATTGAGTTCTCCGGACGGAATGAACCAGATAAAGACCGACGTTTTGAGGTAATTCCGGAAGTGGTCTTGAATACTTACGGAGTGAGTTCAATCTCGCTTTCGCATTACGGACAAACCGCAGCACTAGAACAGAAGATCGCAGCTCTCGCTCTTCGAAGTGAGACCAAAGCCCGCGACGTATTCGATCTGGAACTGCTCTTACGGCTCCATCGCGTTGCGGGTTCGCCGTCTCTCGAAAGTACATATGCGCTTGACGCTGCTGCTCGGGCGCAAGAAGTGGCGTATCAAAGTTTTTGTTCCGAAGTGCTGCCCTTTCTCGATGATGATGTCGCATCGCTCTACCAAAACGAGGAGACGTGGATTCTGATGCGCGATTCTGTCGGCTCCTCGCTTATTGAGATAGGTAATCGGTCAGAGGAAGTGTCGACATGAAGTCCACTGAAGCACTTGCGGCACTCGAACGCTTTGGCAAGAAGGTAATAACGACCTCTGAAGCGGCTGCGCTATGGCAAGTCTCTTTGTCATCGGCGTCCAAGACGCTGTCGCGTATCGGTACTGCTGAATTGGTGCGAGAGGTAAGGAGCGGAATCTGGTCGGTCGGCGCCGTAATGCCGGACATTCTTGAAGTCGTGCCCGTACTAACTCGTCCATACCCAAGTTACGCTTCCATGTACAGCGCTCTCTTTAAGCACGGCATGATTGAACAAATCCCCCGAGCGATGCACGTGGTATCGCTTGGTAGGCCAAAGCGGGTGGTGACAACATTGGGCACGGTCATGATTCACCACTTGCAGCCCGAAGTCTTTGGCGGCTATGAAGGGGAATCTGTCTTCAGGTCAGGAACAGCGACTCCAGAAAAAGCTCTCGTTGACACGGTCACCGTCCTTAGCTCACGCGGGGGGAAGGTCACCTTGCCGGAAGTCGAACTTCCCGACTCCTTCAGCGTCACTGAAGTCAGGCGGTGGACCAATAGGTTGCCTTCTGGGCGGGTCCGCACGATTGTAAATCAAAACCTTGAACGAATCATCGATTTAGCCAACGTTGCCGATGAGTCTGCAGCCTGACTGGAACTGAATTCGAAGCCGAACACGAGTCACGCGCGAAACACTAATTCCGATTCGTTGATTAGAGTTTGTTAGTTTTATTAGTTATCATTCGATTTTTTTAGATTTATCAGCGTGGGCTGGCTATTAATTAGGAGCGACCTACGACGTGAAAAAACTGAGTCGACAAATTCTGGAGCAAGTTCCCATCCCAATCGTACGTGGCCTCGATTCGAGCCAACTCAGGTACCACGGGACTTTTCTGCTGGCCAACTGCTCTTCCACTGAAGGACAGCTTGCCAGCAGACGCTCCACATCCTCCGAGCTGTAAAGGCTCGTTGCGGCAGCCATCTCGAGCTCGTCTTGATCCCGACGCTGCCAAACCGAAAGGTCCCGCGACGCAATGAGGTCAAGGGTTTCGTCCAAAGCGTCCAAACCGTGAGGCCGGCGGCACAGAGGTTCTCGGCACTTCACGTACCAGGAGGCGACACCCCCATTAGGCAGTACGGTGGTGAACACTTCAAACGGCACGCTTCGAGGAGTAGTGCGAAGCATCCCAGACGCCGAGAACTCTTTCTGAACGAGTTCCCACTTACCAGTAAGCCACATAGTGAAGCACTTCTCCCCGTGCTCAACGTCAACCGGGTAGTCAATGAGAGTGCCCGTAGCAAGGTATGACACGAACTGATCTTCGGAGTCTTCAATCACCGTGACCGGACGAACAGTCCAAATCCTTTCATTCAGAATCTCACGAATTTCAACACGGTCACCTGGCAGAAAGTGATGCACGCTCAGGCTCACTCTGAAGGACTACTGACGTTCCAAATTGAGAGATCAACATTCACAAACAAAAGAAGGACCCCATTTTGGGGGTCCTTCTTTTAGTGGTGGCGGGGACAAGATTTGAACTTGCGACCTTCGGGTTATGAGCCCGAATCGCGTGCGTAGTGTTACCCCGGCGCCAATGAATTCACCAGTTCATCGAGCGCTGATTATCTTTGAAAACACCGGGATCAGAGGAGTCTCAACGACTCCGGGTTAGAACATGACGACAGTGCCCAAGACGCCATCTGCGTTAACCGGAATGTGCAAATCGCGTGCAAACTGCTTTGAGCGCTGAATCCGACTACATGAGCCCAACCCACGAAATGTCACCAAAGCGGCTGAGTGACTCGTACCTATCTAACGACCTAGACCAAGGTCGTTGTCTCTTGATTTCAAGAACTTCTCGAACACCTGCAAGGCCTTCAAATCCTTTAGGCGGCCGGTGGCCCGTTTCGACCGCGCGATGTCCTCGACTGATGCAACGTGAGTTTCGGTTCGCCCAACAATTACAGTGAGGGACCTCTCTTCTAAGCCCCGATAGTCTCGTATTCCATCAGCTTTGAAGAGGACGTCGAATTCTCCGAATTCGCAGGTCAAATTCAACATTTGCATTCTTCCCAGAAACTCGGGAGACCGATCGAATACAAGACCCTCTTCTAAATCATTAACTCGAATCTTCGCGTCAAGATATTCGAGGGCGTCAGCGAGACGGTCCAAATTCAATAGGTCGGGAGACGCAAAGAAATCGATGTCCACGGTGGGAAGAATTGGAACGGCCTGCGCAATTGCAGCAAATGCCCCGATGACCACGTAGTCGACCGCAAATCTATTGAACGCCTCAATTATCTCTTCCGCTTCTAGTTCGTGGCTCACTGCTCTCCTCGATCACTCGTGCGCTCTTGAATCCTGCAACATTCGCTCTGTGTCGATCTTCGACTCGCCGTCGATCAACTTCACTCCGCTTAGAATGTCTCTCGACTAACAACTGGTCGTGGTCATCAAGACTTTCAAGATGAATTCTTGGTTCCAAACCCACCGAAGCAAGAATTCGTTGCACCGATTCAAATCCAGGATCAATTCGACCCAGCTCGATTCGAGCGATCGTCGACTGAGCGACGCCAGCTCTCGCTGCCAATTCGCGCTGAGTGAGGTTCAAACGCACGCGTGCCAATGCAAGAAGGCTCCCTGCGACCGTCGACGAAACTCCGGAAGTACGCATCCTCACATGATAGCAAATACGCTATCAAAACTTCAACCGTGGTTTGTTCCATGGGCTGCGCTGTCCGTCAGTTGGACCGACTCGGGTTACGTTGCCATTCGCTTCAGCAGACCCGGCGGAAACTTCGATTCTGTGACCAATATGTCCATGGTGAAATTTGTCTACCAAGTACAACACTGTGAATACTTCGAGCTGGCGCCACGAGCCCGAGGGGTACGACTGCCCATTCTGCCAAAACATCGTGACTGGCCGAGGAGCCTTCCCCGTTGAGCTTCTCCATCGCTACGACGACGTCGTGGTAAAGATGAACCCTAGGTGGAGGCCAGCCAATCCTGGTGCGGCTCTCGTCATTCCAATTGAGCACTACGAAAACATCTATGAACGACCGGACATACTGGGCGGACCGATTCAGCGGGCGCTTCGACAAACGGCAATCGCAATGAAATCGGCGTACGGGAGCGATGGTGTTTCTACACGTCAGCACAATGAGCCTGCGGGCAACCAGGACGTCTGGCACTTTCACATTCACGTCTACCCTCGTTATGAAGGAGACGAACTTGACGCCGAGGCAGTGCTTGTCGATCACTCTGAGATGCATCTCCTCGCGCAGAAACTGCGCGAGGTCTGGCCAAATTAGGAAACGCCGGAACCAATTATTGCGATGACCGGCTGATACGAAGGCAGAAGAGCCGACCCTTTCGGATCGGCTCTTCTGCAGACATTTCGTGGCGGGGGCAAGATTTGAACTTGCGACCTTCGGGTTATGAGCCCGACGAGCTACCAGACTGCTCCACCCCGCGATGCGTCCTCAATACTACTAGAAAGCGCCACTGCGCCCAAAAGTGACTGCGAATTCATGGCTGACTTAACCATCCGAGAAAGTAGGTCAAAGCCCCGTGCGCTCGACCACCGGACGTGGCGAGCGCACGAGACATCAAGAGGTCATCGTTGGTTATAGAGAACCGACGTCCGATCACCGTGGGCGAAGATGAGGGTCAACGTGTGAATCCCTCGTGGTGCGGTCTTCGCGACGGTCACCCGAATGACCAGGACCCTTCCGTTGTCACTGCTCACGCCGATCCTGGTCGTGCCGATGTTGCTCAAGACCTTGGGTTGGCCGTAGAAACCGGTGCCGATTATCGTGGTCTGGACCATGCGCCCTGTCCACACCGCACTGGTGACGCGAATCGCGTGAGGACTCTTGGGCAGGTTGATCGTGACGTTGGTGGGCGCGGACGACGCAGCGAAGTACGTAGCGTCGGCGGCCTTGGTCACCGTGACCGTGCACGTACCCACTTGGGTGTAACTAAGTACGTCGCCCTTGAGGGAACAGTTCGCCGTGCCCGGCGTAGCCACGTAGGTGACCGCACCACTACCTGATCCACCGCTCGACGTCAAGGTCAACGAGCTGTACTTCATGCCGTCCAGGCTGGTCAGGTAGAGCGGCGACTGGACGCGAGGTCCACCGTTACCCACGATGATCGTTTGTTGGACTTGGGAGGCGCCGGCAAAGGCGCCGTTACCGGCGTCATTGAAATCCACGCGACAGTACCCGTTCGCCGTGAAGGTGACGACGTTCTTGCTGATGGAACAACCCGTGGACGTAGCGTCGAGATTGATGGTGACGACGTCCTTGGAGGTCGCCGACGCACCGGCGTTGTAGGTGCCGTTGATCGTACCCGCCGAAGGAGCCGTGCTAGTGGTGATCGCGTTGGTCGCGTACACGGTGATCGTCTGGCCCACGTGGGTCGCCGCAGCGAACGCGCCGTTGCCAGGATCGTTGAACTCCACGTGACACTTACCCGCACTGGTGAATGTCACGGTGTCGTTGGAAAGCGCACACGCTGTCGAGTCGCTCGCCAGACTGCGCACCACCGTGTCACCAGAGGTGGCTGAAGCCCCGGGTGAATACGAGCCGCGCACGCTTCCCGCCGAGGGAGCGCTGCTCACCGTGATCGTGTTGGCCGAATAGACCTTGATGTACTGCAGCACCTGGGCCGCTGCCGCGTAGGTCGTGTTACCGGGGTCATTGAAGGTGATCTCGCATTCACCGGCTCCGGTGAAGGTGACCTTGCCAGAGGCCAGCGAGCAACCGCTCGAGGACTTATCCAGTGCGATCAGCACGACGTCCTTGGAGGTTGCCTGAGCTTGGGGGACGTAGGTCCCGTGGTCACTTCCCGCCGAGGGAGGTGAAGTCGCAGTAATCGTGTTCGCCGAGGTGCCAGCAGCGTACGAGGGTGAGGCGACGAACGCGCTGAGGCCCAAGACCACCATCGCCACGGTCGACCCGACGGCCAGGATTTTGCGAGTAGCGCCCGTCACTCGAGTGACACGCGGAAGTCCAAGAGAAATGTTCTTCATAAATCGACCTGCTTTCGTCTCAACGCGCTGATGAATTGTCAGCCGGAGGATGCGAGATCTAGACGTCCTTGAACTAATTCTACCTCATCGATGTGGTCTCGTTACCTGATCGCAAAGAAACACTTGTGTCCAGCCTGCGGTGACCCGGTCGCCAGTAGCGATTGGCCGCGGAAGTTCGCGGCCCCTCGATGCACCCGCCTCGGCGGGTCGTGTGCTCGCGTCGTGCGCTCGACATCTGTCGCCGAGCGCACGACGTTCACCTCAATGTTGGGTGTAGGTGACCGAAGTCCGCTGACCGTGGGCAAAGGTGAGGGTGAGAGTGTAAAGCCCGCGAGGTGTTGAATTCGCCACGAAAACACGAACGACGAGGCGGGTACCGCTGGCGCTGACCACCGTGACTTTGGTCGTCGCGACGCTACTCACGATTCGTGGCACGCCGTAAAAGCCCGCACCGAGGATGGTCGTCTCTTGGGTGTGACCCGCCGTCACCGGCGAGCTGACGCGGATGGCGAAAGGACTCGACGCCAAGTTCACCCGAATCGTCGCCGACGCGGTGATACTGGCCAGATACGTCGCGTCAGACGCCTTTTTGGCGGTCACGGTGCAGAGGCCAACATGGGAGTAACTGAGCACGCCGTTACGAATTGAACAATTCGCACTTCCCGGTGACGCAGTGAAGGTCACGGCACCGATGCCTGTTCCCCCGCTCGTCTTGAGCGCCAGCGTCCTGCCAGCGACCGCGTTGAGACTGGTGATATAGAGCGGTGCCTGGATATTTGGTGCCCCCGAACCTATCTTGACGATCTGTTGCACCTGCTTGGCTGCGGTGAAGGCACCATTGCCGGGGTCGTTGAAGTCAATACGGCACAGACCGTCACTCGAGAACGTGACTCGCTGGACCACGATGCCACAGCCCTCGGACAGGGGGTCGATGGTGATGACGACCGGGTCCTTGGACGACGCGGTAGCACTTGCCTGATACGAACTGTTGATCACGGCCGTCACCGGCGCGACACTGGTCTTCAGGATGTTCGCCACGTAGATGGTGACGTTGCGGGTGACTTGAGGGGCGGCGGCGTACGCGCCGTTGCCGGGGTCGTTCAACAAGATACGACAGGTGCCTTGCTTGATGAACGTGACCGTACCGTTGGCCGTCCTCAACGTGCAGCCGGTCGACGTGGCCGCCAAGCTCACGCGCACGACGTCACCCGACGTCACCGACGCGTCGGGGGTATAGGTACCCTCCACGCTGCCCGCCGTGGTGGTATTGGGAATGGCGATGATGTTCTCGGCGTCAATGCGGATGCTCTGGGTAACACCCGCGGCGGCCGCGTAGGTCGCGTTACCGGGGTCGCTGAAGTTGATGACGCACTCGCCCGCCGACGTGAACGAAACCTTACCGCCTGCTACCGAACAACCAGTGGAGGTCGGATCGAGCGCGAGGACCACGACGTCGCCCGAGGTCGCCTTGGCGTTGGGCACGTAGTAGCCGCCGATGCTCGCGCCGTCCGGGGGTCCATAGACCACAATCGTGTTGGAGGCCGTACCCACCGCGAACGCGGGGGAAGCGACGAACGCGCTGAGACCTAAGAACATCATGGCCGAGGCGACGCCGCCCGCGACGGCCGTGCGCGTGGCGACCTTGAGGTGTGCCCTGACTACCTTCCGAGAGGAGAACTTTTTCACGGGCTGACCGGCTTTCTACTCAACTCCCTGATGAATTGTCAGGGATGAGGGAAGCGAGGTCTTGACGTCCTAACTACCACCATAACCACTTCGCGCACGCGCGTGTTCATTTGTGGTCACGCCCGCTACAGGTCCTTGCGGTACTGGAGAACTGACTGGCCCGAACCGTTCGCCGTGGTCAAGCGTACGATTCGAGGCACTTCACAAGCCAGTGGGAGGACCGGCGCCCCTTGCGCCGCGAACGTCCTACTTGGCGAGCGCCGCTTGGGCCAGCTTCAATTGAGCGTTCATTGCGTTCACGTCGGCCTGGTACTGACCGAGGTTGCCCGCCTGCAGTGCGGCCTGGGCGGAGGTGTAATCGGCCGACGCTTGCTTTAAGTACGACGCCGCCGAGCCGCCCGAAGTGGTGGTGCCTCCAGTTGGTGTCGTCGAGGACGAGCCGGGCGACGAACCCGAAGAGAAGCTAGCGCCTAAGACTTGGGACAACGCGCCCGAGAGCGTGGGCGAGATGGCCACGTCCTGATTGAAGACGGCGATGACGTAACGCAACTGAGGCAGCGGATTGGACGTGCTCGTGACGTAGAGCGGTCGGATGTAGAGGACGCTCTGGTCGAGGGGAACCATGAGGTTGTTGCCGAGCAAGACCTCAGAGCCGTGCTGGTCCTGGAGCGTGATAATCGAACTCACGGCCGACGTCTGTTGAATCTCCGAGTCCGCCTGGACCGGTCCGGTCACCGACGTACCGCGCGGCGTGACGTAGACATTCAGGTGCCCGTAGTCGTTCGTGTCGCTCGTGGCCACCATGAAAGCGGTGAGGCCCTGAACGGTGCCCGAGTTGCCCGCGGGCACGTAGGCCACGGACTCGAGGAGTTGCTGGTGGTTTTGACCGGGTAGTGAACCGACCTGGTACACCGGGCTCATGGGCGAGAGCGAGGTGGAGACGACGTTCCCGGCCGCGTTGGTGACCTCGGTGCGCGAGAGCGTCGCACTCGGCGTGCCGGCGCCGGTCGTGGGTGAGATCTCCCACTTGTCCGAGGCGGTGTAGAAGGCGCTCGCGTTGGTGATGTGGTAGTGACCGAGCGTGGCGGCCTGAACTGAGAACAAGTCGGACGGGTAGCGCAGGTGAGTTCTGATTGACGCGGGCATCTTGCTCATCGGCAGGAACATCTTGGGGAACGCCGATTCCCACGCCTGGATGATCGGGTCCTTGGGGTCGTTCACGTAGTACTTCATCGAACCGGTGTAGGCGTTGATGACGACCTTGACCGAGTTACGGATGTAGTTCGTGCCGTAAGGGATGTTGCCCGTGTTCACGTTGAGGCTCTCATCGTTCTGCGAGTACGGGTACTGGCTCGTCGTCGTGTAGCCGTCGAGAACGAAGTTCACCTCGCCGTTGGCGATGACGGCGTAAGGACTTTGATCGAAGGTGAGAAAGGGCGCGGCCTTCTTGGCCATCTGGGTCACGTCGCGCACGAAGAGCACCCGACTTTTGGGCGTAATCTGGTTCGAGATCAGGAAGTTGAAGTCGCCGAGACGAAGCGCCAGGGCGACGCGGCTGAGGATTCCCCCGACCGCCACGCCGCCCTTGGCGGCGTAATGCGTCTCGACTGGCTGGCCCGCGTTCGGGCCGCTGTCGATCTGGTAGTCGAGTTCCGCCTGCTTAGTGTTCGCCACGACCCAACCCGAGTAGCCGATACCGAAGTAGATATCGGGCTGCGTGAGTCGGGGCATGCCGTTGGTCGACTGGGGCGGGACGTTCGAAACAACGAAGTTCGGGTTGCCGGTCGTATAGTCGACGGCGTTGGCCGCGATGACGGCGGCGCCCTCGCCGTGGGTGTACTGCAAGTGGGTGTTCACCCAGCTCGGCGAGGGCAGACTCGACGAGTTGAGTTGACGCGCGCCGATCAGGACCGGCGTCACCTTGCCGTTGACGTTATAGCGGTCGACCGCGAGGGTCGTGAAGGTGTAATACGAACGAATCGATTGACGCTTGGTGACCGTCTGAAGGGCGATGTTCGACGAGGGGTCCCAAAGTCGAATGTTGGCGAGGGTCGCGGCGTCCGTGACGACTTGCTTGGTCGAGATCGTGGTCGCTCCCTGGAACGTGTGATAGGCCACGCCGTCGAGCCCGTAGGCGGCGCGCGTCGCGTTGATGTCGCGCTGGATGTACGGTGCCTCGAGCGTGGCTTGGGCGGGGCTCACCTTCAGGGCCTGGAGGAACGCCGGATAGAGCACACCGATCACCAGCGCGACGAACACCCACAGCCCGACCGCCACTGCGGGCAGTGACCAACCTCGCGAGCGCACGTTGACGAGCAGGATGATCGCCGCGGCGAGCGACAGGAAGAAGAGGATCGTCATCGCGGGCATGCGCGCGTGCACGTCGGTGTACCCGGCGCCCTGGACGTAACCGTTCGTGGAGTTCACCAACTCCCATTTGGCGATGATGTAGCCTGCCGCCTTCATCAGGGCGATGCCCGCCCCGATCACCGAGAGGTGGGCCTTGACCCGTGGGGCGACGCGCGGGCTGACGCGCGTCGCGCGGATACCGCCGTTCAGGTAGTGGAACGCGGCCGTGATGAGCAGGATCACGAACAACGACACCAGAGTCCAGGTGACGATGAACGACAAGAACGGCAAGGTGAAGACGTAGAAGCTCAGGTCCTTGTGGAACAGCGCGTCCTTCAAGTTGAAGGACTTGGAATGGATGAAGAGCAAGTAGGCCTGCCACTGACCGGTGGCGTTGAGTCCCGCGATAAGTCCGGTAAAGACCCCGATCACCGCGTAGATGCGACCCGCGTAGGGACGAACGACGTTCTGGAACCGACGCACGATCTCGTCCTCGGGCTCGAAGGAAAGGTCGCGAGCGCCGAATCGGTCGGTGAGCAGCAGGTTCACCCACATGAGGATGAAGAAGATCAGCCCGAATACCACCGCGAGGCCGACTTTGGTGACGAGCAACGTCGTCCAGACCGAGCCGTAACCGGTCTGGGAGAACCACATCTGGTCGGTCCACAAGCCCGCCAGGCTGCGCAGCGACAAGAACCCTATGAACAGGACGACGATAATGAGTCCGATCCAGAACCGACGCGAGAGCCTCCCTATGCGTCGAGGACGCGGAGAGACATCGGCTGGGCTACGCACGCATCGAGCCTAGGCCGTTTTTCAGACCGGTACGACCGCGCAGGCGCAACCGGCGTGCAACGGCGGATACTGCGACCCACTGGGAAAGCGCTGCCCGGCCAGGCGCTCGCCCGACGCCGCGTCGAGCGCGCACGCGTCACACGGCGCGTCGTTCGGTGTGGCGAAGAAGCGGATCGAACGCCCCCGCGACGCGCTGAGCACGCCCACGTGGAACGCGCGTCGCGCCGCGTCGGTGCAGAGTCGTTCGACCCGCGCTCCGCGCCATTCCTTGTAGGCCGCGTTCACCCGTTCGGTGGCGTCGCCAGAGCCGTCGGCGAGCACGCGCTTGCGCAACGCGAGCACGATGGTGACCGCGAGGTCCGCGGCGCAGTCGTCGAGGGCGACCTTGCTCGCCGGTTCTCCCGAACAGCCCGCCTCATCAAAGGCGAACTGCGAACCCGCGGCGGCGGCGTCAGCGAGTGCGTCAAAGGCCGCGTCGGCGTAGCGCGCGCGTTCGGCGTGCTCGTCCTCGAGTTCGATGGTGATCATCCCCTTCACGTGGCGAACCCGTTCGAGCATGACGTTCTGATCGTCCTGGAGCGCGCGCTTGACCTTGCGGGTCAAGACCGCCAGCGACTCATCGATCGCGACGTCGCGACGGTGGAACAACTCCCCGTCCACAGTCATGACCTTGGCGGGCGACGGTGCCGCCTTGCGCGGGGGCGTCACGGGCGCGCCGCGCTCTTCTAGGGTCGCCTTGCGTAGTCGCGCGAAGATCTCGTTCACGACGTCGGTGCCCGTCGGATCGTCCTCGAGCAGGGTCTCACCCACGTGGGTCTCGATGCCGTTGGACTTCGCCGAGCGGCGCGTCTTGGACTTGGGCACGTCGACCGTTTCGGATGGTTCGATGACCAGGGCCTCGGGCGCCGGTGGGGGAACCTCGCGCAGTGGCGTGCCCTCGAGCAATTCCTCCTCGGTTGGTTCACGCGAGGGCGGACGCAGCCGCAGCGCCTCGAGGGCGGCGTGACGCGCCGCGTCATCGGAGCTGTTCACGCCGTTGATGACCGAGTCAATGGATTCGCGCACCGACTGGACAAACGTGGCCAGGGTGTCACGCGCCGCACGCAGTTGGTCAATTTGTATGTGCAAGGCCTTGCGCTTCACGGCGAGGTCGTTGAGCACGGTCCTGCGGGCCTCGTGGGCCTGTTCGACGATGGCGCGCCCCTGCTCGCGACCGCGTTCAACCAGCGCGTCACCGTTGACCTTGGCCGAATCGATCAAACGTTCGGCCGCGAGGCGCGAATCATGATCGACCTGGGTCGCCGTGTTCTCGGCCTCGGCGATGAGCGCGGTGGCGCGTTCTTGGGCCTCGATCAAGTGCTCCGCACTGCGTTGTTGGGTCTCGGTGAAGATCTGAGCGCTGCGTTCCTGGGCCTCGGCGGTCACGCGAGCCGCCTCCTCATGGGCCGATCGCAAGATAGCGGCGCTCTGAGCACCCAGCGCACTGGCCAAGGTCGCCTCGTCGAGCACGGGGTTGGCGGCTCGGTGCTCGGCCTCGGCGAGTTGTTCGCGCAACTCGCGCAGTCGCTGCTCGAGATGACCGACCTCGCGCGCGACGGCCTCGAGGTGCTGGTGTACCTCGTAAGGATCGATACCACCCTTTCGAATCGGCGTGAAATTGGTTCGAACTATCTCCGAGGTCGAATTACGAGCGGAGGATGGGTTTCGGCGATCTTCCATTGCTTTAAGACTACGACTTCGGGTCCTTCAAGAACGGCTTCGCGGAGCGGTGAGGGGCACGGGTTTCGACCCGCCGATGCGATGAAGTGCTTGCAGTGCTTGACGAAGCGTGGTCACGCCGATCACCGTGAGTCCCGGTGCCGCGTTGGCCCTCGCGGTGGCGACTTCGACTTGAGGAACGATGAAGTACTTCGCGCCCGCGCGCTGGACCGCGACCGTCTTCTCGGCGACGCCGCCCACGTCGCCGACGTTGCCGTCTTGATCCATCGTGCCCGTCGCGGCGATCTTCACGCCACCGGTCAACGAGTTACGTGACAATTGATCGATGATGCACAAGGTCATCGCGAGTCCCGCCGACGGTCCGCCGATGTCATTGGTGTCGATCGACACCTTCGCGGGGAACGCGTAGCTCGTCGCGTCCTCGAGGGAGAATCCCAGCCAGGTGGCGTTCGACCCGCTGACGCCCGGACAACCTGAGGGCGCCAAAGAAAGCGGTGGCACGGCGGTACGCAACGTGACGATCGATTCGTTCGCCCACGTGATCACACCCTTCGCGCTGATGTGGGCCTTGTCGATGCCCAGATTGACCGTCGAGTTCGCCGACAACGGATTCAGGTCGCTCACGACGTCACACGTCGAGCGCACGGGTGAGCCGTCGAAGCTGACGATACGGTCGGCGACCTTTATCTTGTCGTGCCAGGCCGGCGTACCCGTCTCGACCGACGTGACCAGCGCACCGATGGGCGTGCCCTTCAGTTGCCAACCGAGCGTGGTGAACGCCGAGACCTCGGCGTCCTGCTTGGAATCGCTCATCTCCAGATAACCCTGCGCCGCGAGCTCACTGCTGGGAACGCCCGGGTCGAGCAGTTGGCTCGCGGTGACGAATTGGACGTGACGTTGGAACTGGAGCGTGAAGTACTGCCAGGCCGTGAGTTGCTCGAGGTACACGTCGGTCAACATGATCGCGTCGTGATGGGACTTGGTGGCGAGCCCACTGACGTGCACCAGAGGTTCCACCGGTGTCGCGTTACCCGGCGTGATGGCGTACTCGTTGAGAGTCCAGTGCCGCGAAACCTCGACCGCGACGGCGAGAACCACGAACAGGGCGATCAGGACGATCGCGATTCGACGCGCGTACTGGTTGGGTGCTGAGATGTCAGGGTGCCAACGGATGAGTCCACGTTACCGCCCGACCTCGAAGAACGATTACTCAAGGCCGGCTTCCACAGCGACGGTCGCGACGACGCCTTTCTCCTCGAATCCCTCGAATCACGACGCCCGCGCCAACGCGTACTAGCTCTTCGCGCGGGAAGTCGCCGGGCGCTGCTCGCACGCGAGCACTGGATGCGCGCGCTCGTCGACCCGCAGGTCGAGGTGCGCCGTGAAGCGTTGGCGTTGCTCGCCTACGTGAACGACCTCGACGGCGGCCTCTTGGCCCTCGTGCGCGGATCGCTCGAGGACGACGACGCCCTCGTGGTGGACGCGGCGATCTTCGCGCTCGGTGAGCACCTGGACCGCGACGCCGTCGAAAGACTCGCGACGATCGCCCTCGAACACGACGACGCCCGTTGTCGCGAGTCCGCGGTCGCCTCGTTGGGCGCGATCGGCGACGACCGGGGACGCGCGGCCGTGCTGGCCGCGCTCGAGGACAAGCCCCCCGTTCGACGACGCGCCATCGTCGCGCTCTCGAACTTCGAAGGACCCGACGTCGACGCCGCCCTCGAACGGGCCGCCAACGACCGCGACTGGCAGGTGCGAGCCGCGGTCGACCAACTCAACAAGGAAGTGGACTAGTCGTCAAGTCCGCGAAAGAGCGCGTGCAGCGCGGACATCTCTTCGAGGCACGCGAGCAGACCCTGGATGACCACGACATCAGGATGGGGCGCCAGAACGACTTGGACCCCGGTGCTCGCGGCGATCAGTTCGGCGAAGTCGTTCACCAGTGCGTGGCCACCCACGAGGGTGAGCCCTCGCGCGGAGACGTCCTGGGAGAGGTCGGGCGGAGCGTCGGCGAGACACTCTTGGATGAGTCGCACGGTCTGGGCGACGACCTCGCTCATCGCCTGGTTCACCAGCTCAGCGCTCACCTCGACTTCGACCGGCTCGCCGCGTTCGACGGTTCGCGCGGGCACCTTCTCCACGCCGCCGTTGGTCGAACCCAGCGCCGAACCCAGCGTCATCTTCAACATCTCGAGTGTCGCGGGTGCCACGACGACGCCCTGGCGCATGCGCAACAGCGTCGCGATCGCGTTATCGAGGTCGTTGCCGCCGAGCCGTCGGGCGCCACTCGTGACGATGCCCCCGAGCGAGATGAGCGCGGCCTCGGAGGCACCCGCGCCCAGTACCGCCACCGCCGAGCCGATGGGGTCCTGGATCGGAAGTCCCAGGCCGATCGCCGCCGCGATCGGTGCTTCGATCAGACTGACCTCGCGCGCACCAGCCTGAACGGCCGCCTGGCGCAGGGCGCGCCGTTCGATGGCCGTGGCGAGCGACGGCACGCTCATCACGACCCGCGCCCGACTGAGCTTGGAGACGCCCGCGCGCTCGAAGAGGGTGGTGATGAGCCGGGCCGTGACGTCGAAATCGACCGTGGCGCCCTTTTCTAGGGGCCGAAAAACCACCACGTGGCGTGAGGTGCGTCCCACGAGGTCGGTGGCGCCGTAGCCGATGTCCACGACCTCACCGGTGCTGGTGTCGATGCCCACGAGGGTGGGCTCGTTGAAAATGACGCCGCGCTGATTGGTCGCCAGACGCGTCGACGAAGTCCCGATATCGAGTGCAACGTCCAGGGCCATGGCAAGCCATGCTAGGTCGCCTCGGTCTGGCGACGGGCCCGGCGAATTATTCCGGCGAAACCTCTAAGTTGGAGCCATGAGCACTGACCCGTTCAGCGGAATGTTTGGCGACATCTTCAACATGCTCGGCCAACAGGGACCCGACGCCTGGTTCCAGACCGCTACCCAACTAGGACTGAACATCGCGCGCGGCGAGGACGGCGACCCCAACCCCCAGCCCACCGAACGCCAACGCCTCGAGGAGCTCGCCGTCTTGGTGAGTCGTCACGTCGATTCGCTGTTGGGCGTCTCGAGCGACGCGCAGATCACCGGCGTCAACCGCTCCGCGCTTACGATCGCGGCGCTCAACCAATGGAAGCCCCTAATCGCGCCAATGCTCGAACGACTCGCGTTCGACGCTGAACCAGGTGACGTGGACGCAGAGAACGAAGCGGCGATGATGGCCCAACTCGCCGCCACCATTGGACCGCTGTTCACGGGCTTTCAGATGGGTTCGGTCGCGGGCCACTTCTCAGAGCGGGCCTGGTCGCTCGCGGTACTACCGCTGCCCCGCCTCGACCCGACGCGACTGCTCGTGGTGAACAACCTCACCAGTTTCGCCGAGGCCTGGTCGCTCGAACGCGACGAGGTCTACGTTTTTGCCCTCGCCCAGGAGTTCGTCGCCGCCCTGGTACTCTCCCAGCCCGGCACGAGCGACGCGCTTCGCGCTCTGCTGATCGACGCGGTGCGCGAGGCGAGCGCCGCTCAGAGCAACTTGATCGAACGACTGCAGTCGATGATCAATCCCGACGACCTGAGCGAGCTGATGAGCAATCCCGCCGCGCTGCTCGACGGCATCGAAGTCCCCGAGGAGTCCGACGCCACGCGCGCGATCAACGCTGCGACCAGCGTGCTGCTCGCGTTCTTCGAGCGTGCGGCGAGCGACATCACCGAATCGATACTCGGTCCGCGACCCGCGCTCAGCGAGGCTTACGCGCGCCACCGTCGCAGCGACGCGCGAGGCGAAGACGCTGCGGCGGCGTTGTTCGGCATCGCGACCCAGGGCCCCCATCACGACGCCGCCAAGCGATTCGTCGCGCATCTGAGCGAGACGCACGGTCTCGGGGTGTTCGACGCGTTGCTACGAGTCGACGGGCTACCGAGTGCGCACGAACTGGACGCCCCCGACGAGTGGTACGAGCGCGTGAGCAACTCACCGCTCGCCTAGTTCGTCTAACTCTCTTCCTCGTAGCCGAGGTTCCACTCCACGAGCAGGTTCTCACGCTCCGCGTCACGGTTCACTCGTTCGCGATTGCGCCGGAACTGCGGGTCGTGGGGAGGCAGGAATCGTAGACGGGCGTCGACGCGGTCGACGAAGGCCTGGATCTGCTCCTCGTCGCCAAAGACCATGCGGCACTCCCAGTGCGGGGCGACCGGACCGAGGTAGATCACCTGGACGTGGCCGACCGGGTCGACGACCTCGGTGCTTTCAATGCTCGGGACCTGGCTCACGACACTCCTTAGGGACTTGATGACGCAGGAACCATTCTACCGGTGGGCCCGGGACCCGGGTCTTGAACCAAAGCAGGACCGAAAGCGCCTCTATCCTCGACTCAGTGCTCGAGTGCGTGATCAACATCTCCGAGGGCCGGGACCTCGCGGTCTTAGACCAACTGTCGCATAGCGCCGGCGCCTCGTTGCGCGACCGCCACCACGACCCCGCTCACCACCGTTCGGTCTTCACGCTGCTCAACGGACCCGAGCCGCTCGAACTGGACGTGCGCAACTTGATCCAGTGCGCCTTCAACCTGCTCACCCTGGGCGGCCACGAGGGGGTGCACCCTCGCTTCGGAGTCGTGGACGTCGTGCCCTTCGTGGCCCTCGATCCAGCAGACCACGAGCTCGCCCGACTTCTACGTGACCGGACCGCGGGCTGGATCGCGCACACCTTTGACGTCGCGACGTTCCTCTACGGCACCCTGGCTAACGGTTCGACCCGGACCCTGCCCGAGGTGCGCCGACTGGCCTTTCGCGGTCTGGCCCCGGACTTCGGACCCGACGAGTCCTCACCCGTGCTCGGAGCGGTCGCCGTGGGCGAACGCCCGGTACTGGTCGCCTGGAACCTCTGGCTCGACCACACGTCCCTTGCGCGCGCGAGAGAACTGGCGCGCGCCCTGCGTGAACCGCAAGTCCGTGCGCTGGGCTTGGCGGTGGGCGAACAGGTCCAGGTCAGCTGCAACCTGCTCGACGTGGCCGAGTACCCTCCGTCGTTCGTCTACGACCAAGTGCTCGCCGGCCTCGTGGGCGACGAGCGCATCGCGCACGCTGAGCTCGTGGGTCTCGCGCCGCGAAGCCTGCTCGAGGTCGAGGACCCCCGGCGCTGGGCCCAACTCGACCTGTCGCCCGAGCGCACCATCGAGGCCGCGCTCGAAAAGGGCTCAGCCAGCTTTTGAGCGACGCTCGATGGCGCGGGCCCGACGAAGGCGCCGACGTTCACGCTCGCTCATGCCGCCCCAGATGCCGAACTTCTCGCCGTTATCGAGGGCGTACTCGAGGCAGTCCCCACGCACCACGCAGCCCCGACAGACTTCCTTGGCCTCGCGGGTCGAGGCGCCACGCTCGGGAAAGAAGAGGTCCGGGTCCACGCCCATGCAGTTCGCACGCGCCTGCCAGCCCCGATCCTCTAGGCCACTCAATAGTTCGACGATTTCCACGTTGTAGTCCTTCCCGTAGCGGCAAAGCGCCACCGATGTAATTACAACGGTGTCATTGTTACTGGGTTTGGACAGAATTGCAAGTGGAAATTATAAAAGTCCTGGTCAAGAACACTATGGGGAAACGGCTAGCCCGCCTTGTGGCTGCGCACGAAGTCGTCGAGTGCGTAGACCCCCAGGTCGTCGACCGAGGTGTAGAAAGTCCGGCCCCCGTTTACTTTGGCGATCTGTTCGACGAACGGGAACTGGCTGCGCTCGATATCCAGGGCGAAGGTGTTGATGGTGATGCCCGCCTTGGTGCAGCGCAACACCTCGGCCATGGTGCGCTCGAGCGTCTCGTGCACCGGGGGCCAGGAGAAGAACGGCTCGCCGTTGTCCATGAGGTGGGCGGTGGGTTCGCCGTCGGTCACCACGACGATCTGGCGCTCGCCCCGCTCGGCGCGCATGAGGTGGCGACTGAGCGCGAGGGCGTGCTGGAGGTTGGTGCCGTAGGCGTAGTCGATGGTGAGTGCCGGGATGTCCTCGATACGCAATTCTTGGGCCATCTCGCCAAAGCCCACCACTGCGACGAAGTCGCGCGGGAACTTCGAGCCAATCAACTGGGTGAGCGCGAGCACCATCTTCTTCGCGGGCACCAGGTTCGAGCGCATCGCCATCGACAGCGAGAGGTCGATGGCGAAGACCGTCGAGGACCGCCGCGTCGATTCGTACTCCTCGACCTCGAAGTCGTCGGGGTGCAGTCGCACGGGCGTGCCCGGGCCCTGGCGCAGCACGGCGTTGCGCAGCGTTTTGGCTAGGTGCAGGGCGAAGGGCTCGCCAGGCTCCCAGGCCTTGGAGGTCTCCTCGCGATCCCCGCCGCGCGAGACCGTGGCTTCACGATGGGCCCCAAGCGTCGGCGAGTCGTGCAGTTGGGCGAAGAGGTCCTTCAGGGCCTGTTGGCCGATCTGGCGGATGCCCTTGGGCGACAGGGTGAGCTGGCCGCCCTCGCGATCGACGAAACCCTTGTCCTTCAGTCCTTGGAGGGCCTTTTGGAGACGCTGGACGTGGCGCGCGGCGTCGTCACCGAGGTTGCGCCGCACCGAATCGATGTCGACCTCGGGCAAGCCCTGGGCGGCGCCGGCGCGTCCGAGGAACTCTTCGAGGTTGCGCAGGTCGCCCAGCTGCTCGGCGACCGAAGCGGCCTCGGCGAACGTGGAGCCGTCCTGGCCGCGCATGCGGTGCGCCCGACTCCAGTCGATGTCGGGGGTCGCCTGGCGCAGGTTCGAGACCAGCCGGTTGAGCGCGAAATTCAGTTCCATGTTCTCCATCATCTGGGAGAACAGCGAGCGCAACTCGCTTTGTTGTTCGCCCGAGAGCGAGTTGAACATCGCCTCGGCGGCGGCGGCACGCTCGGCCATGGCGCGCATCACGTCCTCGAGGTTCTCGGCACCGGGAAAGAAGTCGCCGAACTTGTCCATGAAGTCCTCGAAGCTGGGATCGAGCGGTTCGCCGCGACGATCCTGCTCGATCATCGTCGAAAGCGCGTCCATCATGTCGCGCATCCGTTGCAGTTGCTCGGGGTCGGGACTCTCGAGGAACTGCTTGCTCTGTTCGAAGTAGGTGTTGAGGACGTCGGCTTGGAGTTCGGACATCAACTGCTCGAACTCCTCGCGGGCCTCCGAGGAGACGAAGTCGTAGTTCTGGTAACTCGCGAGCCGCTCGCTCAGTCGGTCACTCATGAGTTCTCGCTGCAGGTGTCGCTGTTCGACCAGGTCACGAGTGACCTCTTTGCGCCGTTCGTCGTCTGACGCCTCGGCCTGGGCCAGCAGTTGGTCGAGTTCCTCGCCCTCGGTTTGCTCGATCAATTCGAGCCAATCGCGATAACGCTGCATCTCACCGTCGGGATCGGCTTGCTGTTCGAGTTCGCGCCGCTTCGCGCGAGCGCGCTCTAAGAGGTCGCGCAGACCCTCGATGCGATTGCCCTCGGCGTCATCAAAGCCATCGCGCAACAACCGGTCCATCGCGTCGTCCAGGTCACCGCTCTCCATGAAGTCGTCGCCGAGCAGACGCAGCAATTCGTCGACGTCGAGGTCGGCGAAGTCATCGTCGTCGCCGAACCGACGAAAGCCGTAGCGAACGGCCACTATCGATTCCTCGATCGATACAGCGCCCTCGCTCCCGACGCGTCCTTGGCGAGTCGCTTGGTCAGGTACAGGCCCTCGAGCACGAATTCGGTGGCGGCGGCGAGTTCACCGTCGCTGACGTTGGGTCCCGCAACCCGGCGCACCGGCACGTCGAGTGACGGCATCGCCTCGAGCACCGCGAGGTAGTCGCGATCGGGCAGGTCGTCACCGGTGTGCACGAGCGCCTCGGTGTGAAAGGCCTCGACGATCTCGGGCGCCTCCTCTAAGAGGACGTACTCGTTGAAGCACTGGCGAACCGCGAGCGAGACGAGTGCGGCGATGACCTGGTCCGAGTCGCTGTCGTCCATCGTGTCGAACTCGATCTTGCCCTGGGTGGACTGGACCATGGCCGACAGGTCGCTGATGCGAGGGACCACGTGGTCGTCGCCGGTGCGCAACGCGCGACGCAGGGCGCTGGCGATGACCGTCTCGTAATTGGCGATCGACAGTCGCACCGATACCCCCGAACTCTGGGAGATCACGTGACTCTTTCGAGCAACGTGGCTGACGCGAGCGACGATGTCCTCGATGAACCAGGGCACGACGATCGGCTTGGGCGAGGTGGGAGGCTTCGCCTCTTGTCGGATGATCTCGATCTCGGTGGAGATCTCGAAGGGATAGTGCGTACGGATCTGGGACCCGAAACGGTCCTTCAGTGGCGTGATGAGTCGGCCGCGGTTGGTGTAGTCCTCGGGGTTCGCCGTCGCCACGACCAGCACGTCCAGGTCGAGGCGTACGAGGTGACCGCGAATCTGCACGTCTCGCTCCTCGAGGACGTTGAGCAATCCCACCTGGATGCGCTCGGACAGGTCGGGCAGCTCGTTCATCGCGAAGATGCCGCGATTGGACTTGGGCACGAGGCCGTAGGACAGGGCCCTCGGGTCGTCGAGGTAGAGACCGCCGGCGACCTTGATCGGGTCTACCTCGCCAATGAGGTCGGCCATCGAGGTGTCGGGTGAGGCGAGCTTCTCAGCGAAGCGACGCGAACGGTGCACCCACGAGATCGGCGTCTCGTCACCCTTCTGGGCGACCAGATCAATGGCGTAGGCCGAGATCGGCGCAAAGGGATTGTCGCGCACCTCGGAACCCTCGACGATGGGCAGCCACTCGTCGAGCAGTTCGACCAGCGAGCGAATCATGCGGGTCTTCGCCTGACCGCGCTCGCCCAGAAGGATGATGTCGTGGCCCGCGAGCAACGCGGTCTCGAGTTGGGGCAGCACGGAATCCTCGTAGCCGAGCACCGCCGAACTGAGAGGGCGCCCCTCGACCAGGCGCTGTTCGAGGTTGGCGCGGATCTCCTCGCGCACGGATTGGTCGACGAAGCCTGACGCGCGCAGCGCTCCGAGGGTCTGGGCCAGTTCAGGGGGGGCAATCGGTGTACTCATCCAGCCACCCTAGGAGAAGTGCCGCTCGTTTCGGCTCAACCCGTGGTCGTGGTCGTCGTGGCTCGCGCGCGAGCAGCGAGTTCGCGCAGCTTGGCCCGACACACCTTGCCGGTCAGGGACAACGGTTGAGCCTGAGCGCCCACGACCCCCGGCGCCAGTCCCGGACTCGACCAGTTGCAGGCCCAGGGACCGGGTTCGGCAAGGGCGACGAAGAAGTCCCGCTGCCAACCGGTCTCGTAGATACTCGGGTTGTGCTCGGCGAAGTCGAGTTGGATCGGGAACTCTCCGGGCGCGTGCAACGGCGCGCGCGAGGCGCCGAGGAGGGGCCAGAACGGATTGATGTCGAGTTGCATCGCGGTCACCGCCCCGGCGCGCAACAGGGCCGTCGCCAGTTGCGCGACGTCGACCTTGCCAATGGCGGCCGCGTAGAGCAGATTGCCGCGTCGGTCGACGCCGAGTCCCGAGCGCGAAGTGAGTGAGCCGCTCGGGAAAACCGAACCCCACCGGTTGAAGTCCGCGGGCGCGGTCGCCGGGGTCAACGCGCCGTGCAGGATCATCGGTCCGAGGTTCTGACGGTACGAGATGGCGTCAAAACCAAGGGCCGGGAAACCCTTGGCACCCCAGACCCCCATGGTCCAGTGGCCCGCCGCGTTGATCGCGAGGGTCATGTCCCCCGCCACGAGGGGCTCGAGCGTGAGCCCATCGGCAATGGCGCCGCCCGCGTACGCCGACTTCTTGAACCCACCGTTAAAGACCGCGATCACGCCCGCGCGACCTTCCGAGGCCCAGTCAACCGAGGGTCCCGCGTCGGGCGGCAACTCACTCGCGGCACCCGGCGGGTCCAGGGAGCCAGCGTGCCAACGAAGCAGCGTTGTGCGCGCGCGAAGACGCAGCACTCGAAAGACGGTGCCCCCCACGTTCAAGTCGAGGTAGTCGACCATCACCCCGCGCGCGGACGAACTGGCGACCGTCCAGCCGGCCTGGGCTCGCGCGAGTGGGACGGTCGTCGTGGTCGTCGACGTCGTGGTCGGCGTGGGGACGATACCCCCCTCGCCCACGAGCACCAACACCAGGGCGAGCAAGAGGACCGGCATCGTGAGCAACACCCAGCGCCGGCGTCGCGAGCGCTTCGAAGGGTGCTGAGCGTGTCGGGCGGAGGACGCGGGGCTCACGGCTGAGAATCGTTCGTGCGGCGACGGCCCACGAGCGAAGGGCTAGCGGTCCGCGACGCGGACCCCGCTCGATTCGGGCTCGTCGCCTTCCACGATGAAGCGTGGCACCGGGGTCGCGTCGAGTTCCTGGTGTTCGTCGTCGACGTACTTGGGCGCCGGCGTCGCCACGTACTCGCCGAGGGCGGTGCGCGTCACGACGTTCGCGGTCTTGCGCTTGCCGCCACCGTGCAGGGCCTGGACTTCCTTACAGATCTTCCAGGTGATCGGGTAGGCGACGAAGGGCGAGATGATCACGAGGATGCGCATCGCCCACAGGACCTCGTTGAGCGGCAGACGGAAGAAGTTGGCGATCACGTCAGTCGAACTGGCGATGAACAGCATCCCGAGCAGGGCCAGCGTCGCCACGCCCGCCGCCGTGTGCTTGGGACGATCGCTCGGTCGATCGAGCAGGTTGTGCAAGGCGTTGTCCTTGGTGAACCTTCGTTCGATCGCGGGCCACACGTAGGCGATGTTAAAGAGCAGTCCGGGCAACAGCACCGCCGGGATCAACACCTCGAACGGGATTGTGTAACCAAAGCTATGGAACGACCACGACGGCCAGATGCGAAGGGCACCGTCGAGGAATCCCATGTACCAGTCCGGCTGGACGGCGTAGGAGATCCGCGACGCCGTGTAAGGACCGAACTGCCAGATCGGGTTGATCTGAGCGAACGCGCCCAGTAAAGCGATCACGCCCGAGACCACGAACAAGAAACCGGTGGTCTTGGCCATGAAGACCGGGAACATCGGGGTGCCCACCACGTTCTTCTCGGTCCGACCCTTGCCGGGGAACTGCGTGTGCTTCTGGCGCACGAGCAAGAAGAGGTGCGCGCCGACCAGTCCGATGATGATGAGCGGCACGATCAGGACGTGCAGGATGTAAAAACGCGGTATGACCGTGGTACCGGGGAAGTTTCCTCCGAAGACCCAAAAGCCGAGGTAACTGCCCACGAGTGGGATCGAGAGGATGATCGAGTACGCGATGCGGATGCCGGTGCCCGAGACGAGGTCGTCGGGCAACGAGTATCCGAGGAAACCGTTCACGATCGCCAGGATCAATAACGTCGTGCCGATCGTCCAGTTGAGTTCGCGCGGCTTGCGAAAGGCCCCCGTGAAGAAAATGCGCGCCATGTGCACCACGATCGAACCAACGAATATGTCACAGGCCCAGTGGTGCATCTGGCGCATCAAGAGCCCGCCGCGCACGGCGAACGAGAGGTTCACCGAACTCGAGAACGCCTCGGTCACGCGCTGACCGTCCAGGGGCAGGTAACTGCCGTGATAGGTCACGAGGTCGGTGCTCGGGATGTAATAGAGCGTCAGGAAGATACCGGTGATGACCAGTACGACGAACGAGTACAACGCGATCTCGCCGAGCATGAAGGACCAGTGATCGGGAAAGATCTTGTCCATGAACGTCCGTCCGCCCTTGGCGACGCCCAGACGTTCGTCGAGCTCGTTGATGGCGTTGCCGACCTTGCCGTAGGGACCGGCCGTTTGGCGCTTGGCGCGCTTGGTGTTGACGACGTCGCTACTCATGACAGCGATGCTCCTCGCTCCCAGAATCCCGGACCCACCGGCTGGTCGTAGCCGTCCTGCGAGCGTAGGTAGCCATCCGCGTCGATGTACAAGGGTAACTGCGGCAGGGGTCGCGGTGCCGGCCCGAACTGGGGGACCGCGCCGTTGGTGACGTCGAACATCGACTGGTGACAAGGACACACCAGCAGCTGCAGTTCCTGTTCGTAGAGGCCCACGGGACAGCCCAGGTGCGTGCACAACTTCGAATACGCGAGGTACCCCGCGGGTCCCCAGGTCTCACGACCCTTCTGCGTGGTGAAGTTCTCGTTCGAGATGCGGATGAGCACCGTCTGGTCCACGGCCTGGCCGCGGTCGGTGTTCTCGAGTCCCGCCGGATAGACCGTCACGATCGAGCCGATCGCGAGGTCGCCCTGGTGCACGCGACGTCCCGTGATGTCAACCAGGTACGTTCCCTTCTTCCAGTCGGTGCTGAACAGGGTTCCCTTGGGCAGCGGCCCGAGACTACGCAATAGAGGGAACATCGCGACGACGCCGAAGATGCCCAAGCCGCCGCCGAGCAATCCGGCGAGCATCTTGCGGCGCTTGACGACGCCGCCACCCCGCTCAACGATCGCCGCGGCGAGCGCGTTGCGATCGTCCTCGGAGTTCGCCAGTTCGTGTCGTTCCTCGACGAAGGGACCGCGCGGCATGAGGTACTTGCCCCACGCGATGAGCCCGATGCCGAGGAAGGTCAGGCCTCCGCCCATGGTCGCGCCCAACGTCCAGGGTTTGGCGTTCACCCAGTAGCACGCACCAAAGCCCGCCACCAACAACAGGCCGAGCACGAAGGTGACCGCGATGACGCGCTCGACGATCTGGGGATTGTGCGCCGCGGGCGCCAGGTGTGGGTCGTCGGCCGCGATGCCCTGCAAAGAGACAGGAGTGCGTAGTTCGTCGTGGTCGCTCACTGGCGCTCCCCTACCCAGTAGGCGATGAGGATCAAGATGCCCACACCCAGCAAAAGTCCGACGAACCCCTCAGCGACCGGCCCCAATCCACCGAGCCCGAAGCCGCCCGGGTTGTTGGGGTGTTGGATTTCGGTGGTGACGTACTTGACGATGTCGTCGACCTGCTGGTCGCTCAGGTTGCCCGTAAAGCGCGGCATGTTCGCGGGGCCGGTGCGCACCGCTTCGACGACCTCGAAGGCGGGGATGTTTCGCAGCGACGGGGAGAAGGTGTCGCTCGCCAGCGCGTCGCCGTCACCCTCAATCGTGTGGCACGAGGCACAGTTAAGTGCGAAGAGCGCCGCGCCGTCCGAGACGTTGGCGTTCTTCAGATTCGGGGTCGGGATGTCGGGGTAGCTCGGACTGAGGGAGTTCACCCACGCGGCGATCGCCACAGCCTGGGCGGGGTTGAGGCGCGGGGTATGGCGGATCGCCTGCACGGCGCGCACGTCGGCCGCGGGCATGCGACCCGAGTCGACCCAGAAGTCAATGGTCGCCGGACCGAGTCCCACGAGGTCGGGGAACGAACCAACGGTGCCGTTCGCGGGCACGCCGTTGGCCTCGGTGCCGTGACACGAGGCGCAGTTCTGCAAGAAGAGTGCCTGACCTAGCGTGACCAGCGCGGTCGAGGGTGCGTTGTAGGTGATGTACTTGTTGCCGTAACTGATCACGACGCCCGTCGAGGGATTCAGCGTGACCTTGCTGGAGTTGGGCGTGCCGGCGTTCTTGCGGGTGGTCTGGTAGGCGGTGTGGGGTGAACCCGAGGCACCCGACGCGCTCGCAAAGACAATCAACGGACCGACGCCCACGAGCGTGGCGAACGTGAATATGGCGGCACGCTTAACGAGAGAAGACGTCACGTTCCGACTACTTCAACAAGAACAGGGACGAGTACAAACCGATCCACACGACGTCCACGAAGTGCCAGTAATAGCTGACACCCTGGAACGTCGATAGCTCGCCCGGATCACCTTCGCGACCTCGCATGCGAAAGAGCAGGAAGATCATGGCGACCAGACCGAGGAACACGTGCAGACCGTGGATGCCGGTGGTGATAAAGAACACCGACCCGTAGGAGTTCGTGTACCAACGCGTCGTCAGGTGCGTCCACTCATAGGCCTGGTTCGAGATGAACAACGTGCCCAGGACCATGGTGATGATGACCCAGTTGCGGGCCTCGCGACGACGTCGGTGCTCGATGAGCCACACCGCGTACTGCATGGTGAACGAGGAGGCCACGAGGATGATCGTGAAGATGCCCGACTGGAGCACGTCCAGGTGCGTGCCCTTGGGCGGCCACGAGGCCAGGTGGGCTCGGATGGTAAATAATGCGGCGAAGAGTCCCGAGAAGAACATCAGCTCGCTGCCGAGCCAAATCATCACGCCGATGGCCAGCATCGGCGGTCGATCGTGGACTATCTTCTCTTGCTTCGCCAGGCTATTGAGGGGAATCGCCTGACTCACGCCTACCTTTCTAGCGGATAGCGCGCGCCCGGTGCGAACACGGGCTGAGAGGAATTACAGAAGGGTCTCGGGCAGCGCCCCGCAAGCCACGATCGCCAGACGCCTGGTGGGCCGGGTCATGGCCACGTAGAGCGTGCGCAGACCCCGCGGGCTCGACTTGCTCGGGTCCTCGGACCCGCGGCTCGTGATCTGGGCGGGTTCGACCACGACGACCGCGTCGAACTCGAGGCCGTTGGCGCCCTCGGCGCTCAAGACAACCAGATCGGCGCCCAGACCTTTAGAGTCGTGGTCGCGCGGGTCGACCGCTTCGACGCCATTCGTATTCAAGATTTCCAGTATCTCCACGACGCGTCGCGCCGTGACGATCACGGCGACCCGGCCGGGCGCGACTGCTTGGACTTCGCGACGCACGGCGCGCACCAGAGTCGGTGCGAACTCGTCGGGGGTCACGGTCTCGACAATCGGCGTGAAGCCGGCGCGTCGTACCGCACGCGGTGGCACGAGTCCCGGCGTCGCCTTCAGCAACGTCGGCGCGGCGAAGTCGAGGACTTCTTCGGGCGTGCGGTAGCTGACCGTGAGATCCACCCGGTTGGGTTCACGACGGGGGTCGAGGATCTCGAGCACCGAGTTCCACGACGCCGAACTCGACGCGGTGGTCGCCTGACCCATGTCGCCCACGATCGTCATCGAGCCGGTAAGGTCGCGGCGCTTGAGGACCCGAAGTTCCATGGGCGATAGGTCCTGGGCCTCGTCCACGACGATGTGGCCGTAGGTGACGAACTCGGCCTCATCGAGTTCAGTCGGCTGCTGGGGGGCGTTTCGCTGGGCCTCGCGAAGGGCCGCCGCACGCACGTCGCCGGCGTAGGCGTCCAGGTCGACGCCCTCGAGGATGCCGTTGTCAAGGTTCCTGAGCACCGGACGCGGTCGCTTGCGAGGACCCAGCAGGACCCGGGCCTCGTCGATCAACGCCGTGTCCGCCTTGGTCCACTCGATTTCCTCGAGCGACGCCGAGCGCTTGCGCACGAGCAGATCGAGTTCGGCGTCGCTGAAGAGATCCTGACCCGCGGCGCGCAACAGCGCCGGTGCGCCGAACAGGTCGTGCAGCAGTTCCTGTCCACTCAGTCGGGGCCAGACGCGCTGCAACACTTCTTTGAACTCCGGGGTCGCACGAATGAGGTCGGCGAGCTCGCCCGCGGCACCGACTTCGTCAACGCCCTCGCGAACGAATCGATCGTGGTACTCGTGAGCAAGACGATTGGCGAGTTCGCGTCCGAGCGCTGATCGACGCTGGTTGTGGTTGCCGGGTCGGCGACGAGCGCGATCGACGGCCTCTTCGGTGTAGCGGCTCTTCAAGGTGATGATCGCGCGACCGACGGGTATCGTCACGTCGGCGCGCAGCGCGCGCTGACGAGTGCGCAGCGCTCGAGCCACTAGGTTCGCCATGCGGATGTCGCCCTTCAACTGGTCGACCTCCTCGCTGTCCTCGCCGCGGATCTCGACGTTGGTCACCAGTCCCGAGATGGTCGAAAGCGTGACCCCTGATTCACCGAGGGAGGGCAGCACGTTCTCGATGTAGTTCAAGAAGAGCGGATTAGGCCCTACGACCAAGACGCCCTGGCGTTCCAACGAGGCACGATAGGTGAACAAGAGGTACGCCGCGCGGTGCAGGGCCACGGCGGTCTTGCCCGTGCCGGGTCCGCCCTGGACGAGGAGCACGCCCGCCAGGGGGCTGCGGATGATCTGGTCCTGTTCGCCCTGGATCGTGGCGACGATGTCGCCCATGCGTCCAGTGCGGGCTCGTCCGAGTGCGGCGAGCAAGGCGCCAGGTCCGCCGAGGGCGAGCCCACCGTCGACGAGACCTTCGTCGGTGGCACTTCGCACCTCGTCCTCGGGCAGGGCCAGCTCGCCCGACGCGTCGGCGAAGTACTCATCCTCGACACCGGTCACCTCGTGGCCACGGATCGCGACGTGACGACGGCGCGACAGACCGAGCGACTCGACTCCCGTGGCGCGGTAGAACGCCTCGGCGACCGGCGCGCGCCAGTCCACCACGAGCGGGTTCAATTGTTCGTCCGAGACGGCGAGCCGTCCCACGTGATAGATGTCGCTCGCGCCAAAAGCGTCGGGGTTGTAGTCGATGCGTCCAAAGAACAGGGGCTGGTCGCCAATCGCCAACTGGTCGAGGCGGTGCAACGCGGTGCCCATGACAACGTCACGCTCGACGAGGTCACCCGCGCCGCGCATGTTCGCCACGGCCGCACTATCACGAAGTGAGCGGGCCTCGTCGCGCATGTGGTCGAGCGCGGCCAAGGAACGGTCGAGGAACGCCTGCTCCTCGGCCACCTCACGTTCGTGTGCCATGACGACCTCTTCCCGCCCCAAATTGGGGTCTGACAAGTCTAGAGGACGCCACCCTTCGCGCCGCCAATCGACTCCATAAGTTGCTCCCCTAGATTGGTGATAGCGAAAAGGAGATGCGTGAGCGACCCAGTCTTTCTGCGGGCCTGTCGAGGCGAAAGCGTGGCGCACGTGCCGGTGTGGTTCATGCGCCAAGCCGGACGCTCGCTACCCGAATACCGCGCCCTGCGAGCGAACGGCTCGATTCTGGACGCGATTGGTGACCCCGCGGTCGCCTGCGAGGTGACGATGCAACCAGTGCGCCGCTACGGCGTCGACGCCGCCATCCTCTTCTCGGACATCGTGGTGCCCTATTACGCCATTGGCTTCGGGGTAGACGTCGTCGCTGGACGTGGACCGGTGATTGCACAACCCTTCAAGACCGCCGCCGACCTCGAGCGATTGCGCGAACTCACCGCGCTCGACGTCGCCTACGTGACCCAGACCGTCGACCTCGTGGTAAAGGAACTCGAAGCCAGCGACACGCCGCTCATTGGCTTCGCCGGTGCGCCCTTCACGGTCGCGAGCTACCTCGTCGAGGGCGCACCCACGCGCGACTTCGCGCTAATCAAGAGCTTGATGCACGCGGACCCCGCGCTCTTCAATCGACTCCTCGACCGGCTGGTTGCGATCACCGTCTCGTTTCTTCGTCTCCAGGTCGAGCACGGCGCACGCGCCCTGCAACTCTTTGACTCGTGGGCCGGCTCGCTCACCCGCGACGAATACGAGCGCTTCGCGCTGCCCGCGACCCAACGAGTGCTCGAAGGCGTCGCCGACTTCGGCGTACCGACGATCCTCTTCGGCGTCGGCACTGGTGAGCTGCTCGACTTGATGGCCAAAGCCGGTTCGACGGTGATGGGCATCGACTGGCACGTGGACCTCGACGAAGGGCGCCGACGCGTGGGCGAACGAGCGGTCCAGGGCAACCTCGATCCGGCGCGCTGCCTGAGCGGCGAGCAACTCAGCGTCGAGGCCGCCCGCGAGGTCCTCGCGCGAGCGGGCACCAGGAGCGGGCACGTCTTTAACCTCGGTCACGGCGTCCTGCCCAACACCGACCCCGAAGTCTTGGCGGCCGTCGTGCGCGTGGTACACGACGAGGGAAGAGCGGGCGTCGCGTGAAAACCGGTGTCCTGGTCATGGCCTACGGCACGCCCACGACGCCCGAGGACGTCGAGGCCTACTACACGCGAATCCGCCACGGCCACGCGCCGAGCCCCGAACTGCTCGCCGACCTCGTGCGTCGCTACAACGCCATTGGCGGCACGTCACCGCTAGCCGAGCGCACCGCGGCCCAGGTCGCGGGTCTGGCGAGGGCCCTCGAACGACTCGCGCCGGGCGCCTACGAGGTTCGCTTCGGTTCAAAGTACGAGCCGCCCCTGCTCGAAGAGACCGCCGCGAGTTTCCGCGAGGACAGCTTCAACCTGGTGATCGGCCTGGTACTTGCCCCTCACTCGTCGTCGATGTCCACCGACCAGTACATGAGTCGCGCGCGCGAAGCGCTGGGCCCCGAGATCGAGTTCATCGAGATCGGTGCCTGGTACGACGCACCGGGATTTCTCGAACTCATCGCGCGACGGGTGAACGACGCACTGGCGACCATTCCCGAGTCGCGACGCGCCACGACCGAAGTGATCTTCTCTGCGCATTCGTTGCCCGAGAAGATCTTGAGCCACGGCGACCGCTACCCGGACCAACTACTCGACAGCGCGACTCGGGCGGCGAGACTCGCGGGGCTCGACCGTTTTGACATCGCGTGGCAATCGGCGGGTCGTACCTCGGACCCGTGGATCGGCCCGGACATCCTTTCGGTGTTACGCGAGAAGCGCGCGCAGGGACTCACCGACGTGGTCTCGTGTCCGATCGGCTTCGTCGCCGACCACCTCGAAGTCCTCTTTGACATCGACGTCGAGGCCCAGGGCGTGGCGCACGAGATCGGACTCAACCTGGTGCGCACGGCGTCACTCAACGACGACCAGGAGTTCGTGGACATCCTGGCCCAGGTCGTGCGCGAAGCGGCCTTTTAAGTGGTGCGTTCCTCGGTCGTCATCGTCGGGGCGGGGATCAGCGGTCTCGCCGCTGCCTGGGAACTCTCGGGCGCGGCCGGCGGGCCCGACGAGCAGACCCCGCGCATCGAGATCATCGAGAGTGCGACTCGCGTCGGCGGCGCACTCGCCACCACGTCATTCGCCGGGCGCACCATCGACCTGGGGGCCGACGGATTCCTCGCCCGCCGACCCGAGGCGCTCCAGCTGATCCAAGAATTAGGCCTGGACGACCAACTCGAAGACATCAACGCCAGCGGCGCCTCGATCTACCTGCGCGGTGCCCTCTACGAGTTGCCGTCGGGGCTCGTGCTGGGCGTGCCCACCAACGCCCGGGACCTGCGAAGGGTCAAGGGACTCTCGCGCAGCGCGCGGCGTCACCTTCGACGAGACCAGCGAATGCCTCGACGACTCGTCGTCGGCGAGGACGCGAGCATCGGCGAGATCGTTCGCGCCAAGTTGGGCGACGAACTCAGCTACCAGTTCATCGAACCGATGGTCGGCGGCATCCAGGCGGGGCGCATCGACGAGCTTTCCGCCCGCTCGGTCTTTCCCGCGCTCCTAGAAGCTGCGCGTCAGGGTGGCTCGCTCACCAAGGCACTTCGCTCCAAGGGGCCAGTGAATCCTGGGCCGGAGTCCGCACACTCGTCGTCGGCGCCCCTGTTCTCGACTCTGCTCACAGGTATTGGGTCGCTCCCGGTCGAGCTCGAACGTCGCCTGCAGCAACGAGGCGTCGTCGTACGCACCGGCGTCGGCGTCAGCGCTCTGCGTCGCACGCCGTCGGGCACCTATCCCTGGGAGATCGATACGCCCACGACGACCACGCCGGCGAACGCCGTCATCATGGCCGCTCCCGCGAACGTCACGGGTCGACTGCTCGGTTCCCAGGCGGCCGGGCTGCGGGCGCTCGAGGACGTCGAGTTCGCAAGTGCGTCGATGGTCACCTTTTGTGTGGGGAGCGAGGACGTCACACTTCCGACGCACGGCACCGGCGTCCTCGTGCCGCTGAAGACACCCTGGTCTCACGAGGACACCATGATGGTGACGGCCATAACGCTGCTCGATCGCAAGTGGCCGCACCTGCGACGCGAAGGTGAAGTGCTGCTTCGCGCCCACGTGGGACGAATCGACGACGAGCGCGCGAACGAGCTCGACGACCACCAACTCACCGAGCGCGTCACGAGTGAACTGCGCGTCTTGCTCGGCAGCTTCGGGCCACCAAGCGCGTCGATGGTCCAACGCTGGCCCCGCGCGTTGCCGCAATACCACGTCGGGCACGAACAACTGGTCCGACGTGCTCGAGCGACGGCGAGTGAACTTCGCGTCGTGCTCGCCGGCATGGCCTACGACGGGGTGGGCATCCCCGCGAGCATCGATTCGGGACGACGTGCGGCTAGGGACGTCGAGGCGATGCTCGCCTAACTCACCCGATACCCGAGGCGAACCGGCGCGCCGGGCTTGTGAAAGATCAATTGGACGTCCGAGATGTGACGCTCCAGGAAAGCCCCTTCGCAGTAACCCAAGTACATGTCCCAGAGCCGCTTGAAGCGGTCGTCGAAGCCCAGTGAGCGAATCTCTTCGAAGCGCTCGTCGACGTTGCGCTTCCAAAGGCGAAGGGTCGAGGCGTAGTGCAGCCCGATGTCGTCGAGGTCCACCAGGCGCAGATCGGTCGCCCCGGCGATGCTCGACATGATCGCCGAGATGCTCGGTAGACAGCCGCCGGGAAAGATCAAGTCTCGAATGAAGTCCTTGCGAACCTTGGCGCGCTCGAAACTCTGCTCGGCGATCGTGATTGCCTGCAGCGCCATGCGGCCCTTGAGGGTGAGCAAGGTGGAGCACTTCTTGAAGAACTCCTCGTAGTGGCGCCAATTGACCGCCTCTATCATCTCAACGGAAACCAGCGCGTCAAAACTTCCTTTCAGATCGCTGTAGTGCTCGCCGAGCACCGTGATGAGGTGTCCGAGACCGGCCTCTTTCACGCGCTGTTCGGCGAAGTGTCGCTGGTTCTCCGAGATCGTGGTGGTGGTGACCTTCGCCCCGTAGTGCTGGGCGGCGTGCAGCGCGAAGCCTCCCCAACCAGTGCCGATCTCTAGGACGTGGTCGTTCTCGCTTAGATCGAGCTTTCGACAGATCCGGTCGAACTTCTCGACTTGGGCTTCGTGCAACGTCGTCGAGTCGTCCTTGAAGATGGCGCACGAGTACGCGAGCGTCTCGTCGAGCATCAGTTCGAAGAACTCGTTGGACAGGTCGTAGTGCGCGTGGATGTTCTTACGGTCACTGGAGTGACCTTGTTCGTGCCGCCAAACGGCGAACAACTTGCTCAACCACGACGGCGCGACACCCAGGACCATCAACCTGCGCCGCGCACGCCGGTCCTGACGCTGTCGCCCCGGCTCGGAGACGCGAAAGAGGTAGCGCACGACCGCACTCACGTCCTCGCTGTCCCACAGTCCGTTCACGTAACTGCGACCCATGCCCCTTGAACCTCCAAAGACGATGGCGGCGTAGGCGTCGCGATCGTGGATGGTCATCTCGGCGCGCAACTCCCCGGCGCCGATGGTCCGGGGGGAGCGAGACGCTCCCCAATCCTCGTTGAGCTCCAGCGTGCCGGCGTCGCGCATCCTCTTCGCGCTGACCAAACGAAAGAAGATCCATCGCGCGAGTCGCGAGAAGCGCTGACGCCTCGCCGGCAAGAAGCCTTCTGGCGCGATGGTGTCCTCAGCGAGTTGGGGCATTCGTAAGGCCTTTCGTGCTCGTAGGGTGCGGCACGTACTTGATGCGCTTGGCGAACAATCGAGCCGCTTGAACGTAGATACGAAAGGAAACTCTAAACGCCATGTCGGGGTAGCGTCGAGTCGCGCGCCCGATCTCGCGACTGGACAGCTCGACGCGCCCAAAGTTCATGGTTGCGCCGAAGCGCCGGGCGCCCAGACCGTCGGCTAACTCTGGCGCCGGATCAAAGAGCGTCATGGCGAGGCGAAACCTCGCCGCCGGCAATGAGTAGGTCAAACGGTAACGACCCGCCATCTCGAGGAAGGGCGAGACGTGGTGGGCCTTGTCGAACACCAGCGTGCCCGGTGGACCGAGCACGTAGAGGTGGCGTTCGCCCCAGGGGGTGTTGGTCACCTCGGCGATCGTGCGCACCACCCGGGCGTCGTCGTAGAAGAAGTAGAGCGTGATGGGATTGAAGTTCCACCCAAGCGAGGCGAGGTTCGCGAGTACCGCGACGCGCCCGGGCGCCTCGGCGCCGACGAGGTCGTGGTGCATCGAACGCGTGGCTTGTTCGAGCGTTCCCTCGTACTCGGGCAGGAAATCACGTCGACGAAGTACGTAGCGCCCGGGCAAGCGGTTTATCGCGCGCACTGGTTCCGGTACCTCGGTGACCTGTCCCTCGAAGACCACACCCTTGACTTCACGACGGATGTCGTCCAGTTCGTCGAGAAAGAATTCGAACATCATCACTCGGTAGTCGAAGGCATGCTCGCGCGGCAGAAACCGTTGGTGGGTGACGCGTCCCCAGTAGATCGCCGAGTCGGTCACCAGGTCACCCCGAGGGTCTCGCACGCCTCGAGCGCGCTCGCCACGCCGTCCTCGTGGAAGCCGTAGCCGAAATAGGCGCCACAGTACGACGTACGTTTCTCGTTCAGGCGATGACGTTGTTGCTGTGCGCGCACGGTCGACTGATCGAGCACCGGATGCGAATAGCGGAAGCGTGCGAGCACCTTGGCGCCATCGATCTTCTCGTCGCTGTTGAGAGAGACGAGAAATCGGCGGAGCGACGTGATCGACTGCAGCGCCGAGACGTCGTAGGTGAGCGTCGCGAGTTCGTCATCATCTCCGCGTCGGTAGTTCCACGCGGCCCAGGCGCGTCGTGAACGCGGGAGCAGCGACTCGTCGAAGTGCAGGGTCACGTCGTTGGACTGGTAGCGGATCGCCCCGAGCACCGCTCGCTCGTCTTCGGTGGGTCGCTCGAGCATGGCGAGGGCCTCGTCACTGTGACACGCGATCACGACGTGATCGAAGGTCTCGACGCCACCTTCGGTGACGATCTGCACGCAATCCGCACTTCGACGGATCGCCTCGACCGCCGTGGCAACGTGGATCTTTCCGCTTTCGCTGATCGCTCGCTCGAGACGGGTCACGTACGCCCGCGAGCCGCCCTCGATGGTTCGCCACACCGGTCTACCGCGCACGCGCAGCAGACCGTGACGTGAGAAGAACTCGGCGAACGTACGAGCGGGGATCTCGGCGAACGTGAGGGGGTTCGCCGACCAGATCGCCGCGCCCATGGGGATGAGGTACCACTCCACGAAGTCCTGGCCCCACTGGCGACTCTCTAGGACGTCCGCCAGCGTGAGCGTTGGGCTAAGGGTGTCTTCGAGCAAGCCGCGCAAGGTTCGATTAAAGGACAGGATGTCCACCACCATGCGCACGAAGCGCGGGCGCAGGATGTTGCGACGTTGGGCGAATATCGTGTTGAGGCTGCTGCCCTTCCACTCAAGTCCACTTCGTACGTCTTGGTAACTGAAACTCATGGAACTCTCGCGTGAGCGAACGCCCAGACGCTCGAGCAGGGCGATGAACTTCGGGTAGGTGACCTCGTTGTAGACGAGGAACCCGGTGTCGACCGGGTAGTCGGCGTCGCCGCCGGGCGCGTCCACGGTGTGCGCGTGCCCTCCCAGGGTCTCTTCGCGTTCGAACAGGGTCACCTCGTGGTGATCGCTCAAGACGTACGCCGCGGTCAGGCCGCTGACGCCGGCCCCCACAATGGCAATCTTCACTCTTGACTCTCCGGCTCGGCTCTAGATAGTTATTCGAGCCTAAAGGCGTCGCGGATGACCGAACCTATAGGTAATAGCCAGAATGGATGTAGATACAAGGCACGCCTTCGCTGACGTACATGGCGTGATTCTTCGGGTCGTCGTCCAGGGCGAGTTGGATATCGAACCCTCCCGCGCGCAGTTCACGCAACGATTCGCGCTTGAACTCGTCTACTCCCGAGTAGTCACCGAACTCACGCATGATCAGCAGGTCCCAGCGGATCCCGTAGCGCTCGAGCCAGGCCAAGGTGTGCGGCTGGACCCTACGCGGTCGTCCGGTCAAGAGCACGATCAAGAGCGAGGGGTCGAGCAGTTCTAAGAGCCGCTCGATCTCGTCGATCACCGGGTCGTCACCGCAGGCGTCAAAGAAACTGCGCCAATCGCCCCAGTCCAGGTAGTGCTGGCGACCCGCGGCGTCAGCGAGCACGCCGTCGATGTCAAAGATCACCGCGCGTGCGGGTGCGCCAGCTTCGTTGCGCCAGCGCCAGTTCTCGTGCTCGTTCGTCCCATTCATCAGTGCTTATGGACTTTAAGCGTCTGGCGAAGGGATGTCTGCGAGACTGGACAGCGTGGCGCAGATTGAACGATTAACGCTGCCGATCCCGTACGGGCATCACGTGTACGTGGTGAGTGACCTCTCTCTCTCGCCCGCCACCAGCCTGCACAGTCGACCGGTACGCGAGTTCATCCAGCTCCTGGGTGATATTGACGACGCCGCCGTCGTCGTGGTGGCGGGCAACCTGTTTCACCCCGACGCCACGTCCGACCTCGCCAAGTTCATCGACGCCACGTTCCTCGCCAAACCTGAGATCGCCGAATGCCTACGCGGTTTCTGCTCCACGGCAAACCACCAGTTGATCGTGCTGCCGGGCAGCGACGATCACGAGTTAGCCGTGCACGAGGGCGCCCAACGGGGCCTGACCTCGCTTGGAGCCAAGGTCGCCAAGGACCTGATGCTCCAGGTAGCGACCGCCGACGGCGTGCGCGACCTCTTCGTGTGCGCGGGCCGTTCACACGGGGACCTGACGGTCGCCGACCGCGCCGAGCGCTCCGACGCGGACCGACTAGAAGACCCGACGTCGCTGGCGCGGTTCGTGGCCTCGCGGGTGCTCTATCGACGTCTCGGCCCGTGGGTGTGGTTCCCGCTGCTCGCCCTCGTGGGCTTTGACCTGTTCAACACCGTCACCAAGATTGTGGGCCACTTCACGCACCACCACTACAAGGTCCATGCGCCCCACGCCACGACGTTCTGGGGAAACCTGTTGGTGAACGTACTGCTCATCGTGCTCTTCGAAGCGCTAGTCGTCGGCGTCGCCGGCTTGATCGTGCGCCGACGTTTCGACCACGACACGAGAAGCGAACGAACCGCGGCACTCAGTGAGCCACTCGCGCTCACCTACGCCTACGACGTCGACGCCCTCGAAATCGCGCGACGGGTCTGCGAACGCGGTGGTGCCGGCGCGGTGGTGGGCGGTGCACCACGGCCGGCGTTGGCGTTCCTCGACCACGGCGTGTGCGCGACACCCGGGCCCTCGCGCACCGTCATCGTCGAGCGTCGCGGCCACTTCGGACTTCCGCCGGTGTTCAGCTCGGTCGATCGACTCGGCATCGTCGAGATCGAATCCACCAGCACGGTCCAGGTGCGTCTCATCGCGGGCGAGACCCCGCGTCGTCGCGGCACGGTGCTCGAACGCTTGGTCGCGGGCCAACCACTGCAGCCCGCGCCGTCGCGCGAGACCAACACTGTCGGATCCTGGCCGAACGCCAGTCCCTTCCCCCTCAACCTCGAACGACTCAGTGCCCAACGTCGTCAACGATCGATACGTCGTGTCGCGAGCGGCCTGTTATTCCTCGACGGTGTGGTGAACGTGGCGGTGACCGCGTCGCCGCCGCTACGCGGACGCCTACACCTCGTGCTCACCGTGCTGCCCCTCGGCGTCGCCCAGTCCGCGGCGGCCTTGACCGCCGCCGCCGGCATCGGCATGATCATGACCGCGCGAGGGATTCGCCGCGGACAGCGCCGTTCGTGGTTCTTTGCGGTGGGCGCACTCGCCTTTACGGTCATCGCGCACCTCGCGCGAGGCGGTGGCATTGCATCATCCCTGGTCGCGGCGGTGATTCTGGTACTGCTCGTGACCCAGCGCCAACACTTCCTCGCCACGACCGACCGCTCGAGTCTTAGCGCCGCGATCCCGAGGCTCGGACTCATCGTGCTGATCACGTTGTTGGCGGCGACCCTCGGCATCGAGGCGGCCGCGGGCCGCCAGCACCTGCCCGCCTTCGGGGTCGTCTTCATCGCGTGCGCCGAGAGGTTGCTCGGCATCTACAGCATCAACCTGCCCGACCGGGTGGACGACTTCATCGATCCCACGCTCGTGACCATCGGCGTCTGTTTGTTGGTCTCGCTCTTCTATCTGCTCACCCGTCCGGTGGTCGACCGTCGCCTGTCGCTAAAGGCGACGAGCACCGAGCGACGGATCGCCGAACTTCGCGCCCGCGAGATTGTTCGTCGCCACGGTCGCGGCACGCTCGACTACTTCGCGCTGCGCGACGACAAACAGTTCTTCTTCTTTCGCGACTCGCTCGTCGCCTACGCGGTCTACGGTGGCGTGGCGTTGATCTCGCCGGACCCGATTGGACCTTCCGCCGAACGCACCGAGGTCTTCAGCGCCTTTCGCTCCTACGGCGAATCACGCGGTTGGACCATCGGTGTCATGGCCGCCAGCGAGGAATGGACACCGATCTACCACGCGGCTGGGATGCACTCCATCTACCTGGGTGACGAGGCGATCGTTAACTGCCAGACCTTCTCACTCGAGGGCGGTCGAATGAAGGGCCTGCGTCAGGCTTGCACCCGACTCGCCCGTCATGGCTACACCGTGCAGTTCCTCGATCCCTCCACGGTCGACCCGGGTCAGGTCACCGCCATCGTCGACTTGATCAGCATGCTGCGTCGCGGTGAGGGCGAGCGCGGATTCTCCATGATGCTCGGACGACTCTTCGACCCCAAGGACAAGGGGCTCTTGCTCACGATTGTGCACGGACCCGATGGGCAACCCGCCGCCGTCTGTCAGTTCGTGCCTTCGCCCGCGATCAACGGCTATTCGCTCGACCTCATGCGCCGTGACCCGGGCGAACACCCCAACGGGCTGATCGACTTCGCGCTGTGCTCGACCATTGCGTACCTGGCCCAACGCGGGGCGGGCGGGCTCAGCCTCAACTTCGCGGCGTTTCGTTCGGTGCTCGACGGCGAGCGCGGCGACGGCACGTTCACCCGCGTCGAGCGTTGGGCCCTCAAGCGCCTGTCGGGCGTGTTACCCATCGAGTCGCTGTGGACCTTTAACGCTAAGTACCACCCGGACTGGTTGGCGCGCTACCTCGTCTACCCCGCCGCCGAGAGTTTCGTGCCGGTCGTGGCGGCGATCTTGCGCGCCGAGTCGATCACCGAGATCCCGGTCCTCGGGCGATTCCTCGCCAACGACCCCTCCAACCGACCCGGCACCGTTGTCCCTGATGAAGTACTCGAAGCAGCCAGGCGCGTGGACCGCGAGGTCGCCGCGCACTAGGGCAGTATCAGGTGCAAGTCGCCGAACTCGTGCCAGCGCAGACCCCGTTCGAGGGCCTCACGGTACGAGTCCACGAGTAACGCCCGCCCGGCAATCGCCTCGAGCATGCTCAGGTGCGACGAGACTGGCTCGTGCCAGCCCGTCAGCACCCCGTCGACGACCGTCACGCCGCGCTCGGGAGTCACCACCAGGTCGGTCCACCCGTCGTAGGCCCGCACCTTGCCCCGTTCGTCGACGCTGCTCTCGAGCGCGCGCACGACGGTCGTACCCACCGCGATCACGCGACCGTTCGCGCGTCGCGTCGCGTTCACGCGCTCGGCGCTCGAGACCGGGACTCGCACGCGCTCGGGGTAGGGCGTCTCACCGGATTCGAGTGACGCGACGCCGGTGTGCAACACGATCGGCACTACGCCAACGCCGCTAGCGACCAGCGAGGTCAACAACGCTTTCGTGAATGGTCGACCCGCACTCGCCATCTCGGCGCTGGCGAACTCGGTCGCGTACACGTTCTGGTACATCTCGATCGGCCAGTCGCGCTCGACGTAGTCGTAGTGGATGGCCCTCGCGAAGTGCCACAACCACGCCAGGGGATCGTCACCGAGGTCCACGTCGGCCACCCAGAGCCGACCTTCGTCGAGATAAGGCTCGCAAAGGGAGAGCGAGGCGCCACCTCGCATCGCCAGCGTGGAAAAACTCACCGGCGAAGCCCAACGACGCGTCGCCGTGCCGTTCTTCTCGCGCAACTCGAGCGTCCAGCGATGTTGGTCAAGTTGGGTCGAGAGGTGCACGACGACCTCGGTGCCGTCGGGCGCGATCGCGTCAAAGGCCGCGGGGATCGTGCCCGAGGTGTTGATCACCAACAAGTCGCCGGGCACGAGAAACGACGCGAGCAAGCGGAACGACGTGGTGATCAGGCGCCGGTCGGACCGGTGGGCCACGAGCATCGCCACGTCGTCACGCGCGAGGCCACGGGCCTCGGGGGGCGAGGAGGCCTCAAGCTCGCGCGGCACGCTGAACTCGTAGGGCGACGTAAGTGACACGGGGGCGTTCACGTGGCGAATTCCTGAGCGCGGTAGCGCCCGCTCGGTGCCCCCGAATCGAGCAGCGCGCGAAACCGGGGTACGACGCTCTCGGGCAGCGGTCGGTCCAAGATGTTCTCGCCGGCGAAGGCGGCCTGGTGCATGTCGGTGCGCATATCCCCGGGGTCAAAGGCGTAGACGCGCAGCGCGTGCTCCTCGGTGCCGAGTACCGCTTGGAGTTGATCGAGCGCCGCCTTGGACGATCCGTAGGCTCCCCAGGTCTCGTAACCCTCGATGGCCGCGTCCGAGGAGAGAGCGACCACGGTCCCACGGCTAGCGCGAAGCGCGGGCAAGGCGAGTTGGACGAGGGCCAAGGGGGCAAGCACGTTCAACTCGAAGACCGTACGAAACGCGTCGAGGGGGTAGGCGTCGAGTCGAGCCAGCGGCGTGGGACCCAGGGTGCTCGCGTTGTTCACGAGCAGGTCCAGGGACCCGAGCGCGCTCGCCGCTCGCACGAGCGCCTCGCGGTGGGCGGGGTCGGTCACGTCGCCCGCCAGCGCGGTGACGCGATCGTGTCGATCGCGCAGCTCGTCTTTCACGTGCTCGACGTCACTCGCTCGCCGGCCGTCGAACACCACGCCCCAGCCGTCACTGGCGAGGTCAAGCACGAGCGCGCGACCAAAGCCGCGCGAACCTCCCGTCACGATCGCTACTGGCATGCGTCCTCCGTTCTCGGTGGTCGAGGTGACTCGAACTTGACGATACAAGTTAAAGTAAGGTTTAAGTCAAGTACTATTCGAAAGAATCGAGGCATCGTGGACTCGCACCTGAGCATTGGCGACGTCGCGGCACGAAGCGGCTTCTCGGCGTCGGCGGTGCGCTTCTACGAGCGCGAGGGCCTCATCGGCGCCGAGCGCACAGCGGGCAATCAACGACTTTTTCGTCGTGACGTCCTGCGGCGTCTCGCCTTCATCCGCGTCGCCCAAAAGGTTGGTCTGAAACTCGAGGAGATCGCCGAGGCGCTGGCGTCTCTACCCAGCGAGAAGACGCCGACCCCCAAGGACTGGCGGCGCCTGACCCAAGGCTGGCAGGACCGCATCGAAGAGCGCATCCTCCTGCTCGAGACGCTGCGCGAGGGACTGAGCGTCTGTATTGGCTGTGGTTGCCTGTCGCTGCGTACGTGCGCGCTGGCCAATCCGAACGACGAAGCGGCGAGCGAGGGACCAGGCGCGCGGTACCTGCCCGGCGACTAGGTGTCCGACGCCGGTGGTTCGGCGCGAAACACGATCTGGGAGCGTTCGGGGTGCTCGAAGTCCAACTGGACGTTAAAGGGATCGTCGTCCTCGGGCTCGCCCGCCCCCTCGACGATGATCACCTGATCCTCGTCCTTGGGTCCGTAGATCGCCTCGGCGAGACCGAGCATCGCCTGACCGAGCACCTGACCAGCCGACGAGCGAGCAATTCGACTGCCCACCGTAGCGACGGGGAACTCACCGGTGGGTCCCGCCTCGGCGTCGGTCGCCTTTAGCCAATCGATCCACTGCTCGTCGGTCCAGTCATTCGGATCTTCGGGTGGTACCGAGGTGAGGGGGTTAAAGTACTCCATTAGCCGTCACGTTACCGGGGTGGCGCGCGGCGCACGTCGTTGGTCGTCGGGGGAATCTCGAGCGGCGTCGCGTGAAACGACATCACCGCGCCATCCTCACCGAAATGAGCGCTGTCGCTTACATTAGCCATGGCGAAACGTTCGTTGAGGAGGCACGTGCCCTATTGCAACCAGTGCGGATCCCTCGTAGAGTCCGGCCAGCTGACCTGTCCCCAGTGCGGTAAAGCGACCGACGGTTCTCTCGCCGGGCTCGGGCCGATGCCGTCGCCGGCCGACGCCACCCTCGCGACGACCACTCCCCTCGCGGGCTACGGGTGGCGCGTGCTCGGCTACCTCATCGACTCGATCATCCTGGGCGTCGTGTTCTCGTATCCCTTGCGAGCGCTGCACGTCAACGTCTACGCGACGGCGGTCACGATCGCGGTCGTCACCTTTCTCTACGGCACGCTCTTCTTGTCCTTCATGTCGGGCCAGACCCCCGGCATGCGCGTCGTGCGCGTGCGCGTCGTCAACGCCGTGAGCAGCGCCACCGTCACTCGCCTCGCAGCAGGCCGACGCACCGCGCTCTACTGCGCGCTCAGTCTCATCGGCAACCTCTACCACTACACCAAGTACGCGCACCCCACCGCCCACCAGCGTATGGTCGAGAGCCACCACGCGCTGGCGAGCCTCGCGCTGACGATCCCCGTCTTGGTCGACCTGTTGTGGCCGCTCTGGGACAAGCGCAAGCAGACCCTGACCGACAAGTTCGCCGGCACCGTCGTCGTGCGGCCCACCGCGTCCTAGAGGACGCCGAGACCCTCGCGGCGACGGGCGATCCCGCGGGCGAGACGACGCGCCGCCTCAGGCTCGAACTGCAGGAAAAGAAAGGGCTCGACCAGTTCGAGCTCCATCAAGATCCATCCGTGGTCGTCGCGCACCAGGTCCACGCGCGCGTAGAGCAGGTCGCGCCACTCGAGGTCGCCGAGCACGCGCTCGGCGAAGACCAGGGCGTCGGGCTCGGCCTGAGCGTTCTTCATCTGCTCGAATCGAAAGAGCGCGTCGCGTTGTGCGGCGGGCGTGTTGAGCATCGGCCCTTTGGTCATGGCGTGGCTGAAGCCACCGTCGATGAAAACCAGGGCGCGTTCGCCGAACTCGTCGACCGAGGACACGTAGGGCTGGATCAACACGTCACGGCCGCGCTCGTGCAGCGAGCGCACGTGGGCGCTCGCCTGTTCGAGCTCGTCGGCACCAAAGCGTTCGGCGTCGACCGATCCGGCTCCCACGCAGGGCTTGACGACGAAGTCGCCCGTCGGAAAGACCGGTGCCTCGCCCACGTCACAAAAGAACGACGGCACGATCCGGTGCCCGGCCTCGCCGAGGTCCGCGAGATAGTGCTTGTCCGAGGAGTATTCGAGCACGTCGTAGGGGTTGAAGAGTCGTGGCACGTTCGCCGCCCACGCGAGGAAGTCGTCTCGTCGATTCGAGTAGTCCCACGTCGAGCGCACGACCGTCAGGTCGAAGCGGTCCCAGTCGACGCGTTCGTCGTCCCAGACGCAGTGCACACCCGCGAGGCCGACCTCGTCGAGGGCCGCCCACAGCAAGGGCCAATCTGGGTCGACGTTACCGCCGCGAAAGGACGAGGTCGGGTCGGCGTCGAGCCCGGCGCAGGTCGCGACGCCGATCGATCTCACGGATTGAAGAGCAACGTCGCGTGCTGGGCCAGAGTCGCGAGGGGTCCGGGCCACACACCAAAGACCAACGTCATCGCGACGCCCACGCCGACCACCAGACCCGTCGCGCGCGGCACGACGACGCGCGCGGCCTCGACGGTCTCGTCGGCGTAGAGGGTCATGGCCCAACGAAGGTAGAAGAAGGCCGCGATCGCGGCGCTCAGCAGCGCGATCAGGGCGAGCGCACTACCGCCCTGGTCAATGGCGGCCGCGAGCACCGAGTACTTCGCGTAGAAGCCGGTCGTCAGCGGCGCCCCGAGTTGTGAGAGCAGCAGGACCGCCATCGAGGCACCCAGCCATGGTTGGCGTCGCGCGAGCCCGCGGTACGCGTCGATCGAGTGGTTCTCGTCGCCCAGCCCGCCCACCAGGGTCACGATCGCGAAGGTGGCCACGACGGTGGGCGCGTAGGTGATGACGTAGAACAAGGTCCCCGCGACCCCGCGCACGGTGCCCGCCCAGATGCCGAGCAGGATGAACCCGGCGTGGTTGATCGACGAATACGCCAAGATGCGCTTGGCGTTGCGCTGGAGCAGCGCGAGCGAGGCGCCCACGACGGTGGTGAGCACCACGAGCGCCCACAGGATCGGTCGCCAGGTCTCCATCTGGGTTCCGAGCGCCGAGATCACGACGCGCACGAAGGCGGCGAACGCGCCCACCTTGACGATCGAGGCCATGAAACCGGTCACCGGTGTCGGCGCACCCTCGTAGACGTCGGGCGACCACAGGTGGAACGGCACGGCCGCGACCTTGAAGGCGAAGCCGACGATCAACAGCGCACCGCCCGCGTAGAGCAGACCCGGGTGCAGCACGACGTTGGACGCCAGGAAGTACGCGATTGTCGTCAGGTTCGTCGTGCCCGTCGCGCCGTAGACGAGGGCTGCGCCGTAGATGAAGATTGCCGACGCGAAACCGCCCAGGAGGAAGTACTTCAACGCCGCCTCGGCGGAGGTCTTGCGATGCCGGTCGAAGGCGACCAGCACGTACAGGCCGAGCGAGAGTATCTCGAGTCCGAGGAAGATCACGATTAGGTCGTTCGCCTGGGTCATCAGGACCGCACCCGCTGAGGCCGCGAGCGCGAGGATCTGGTACTCGGCGCCCTGGACGCGTTCGCGCACCGCCCAGTCGTGCGCGACCAACGTCGCCAGCAAGAGGCTCACGGCGATGACCCCGGTCGCCACCACGCTGAAGCCGTCCAAGACGATGGCGTGGGCGATCGTCGTCGAGGCCCCGGACTTGTCGATGCAGCGCCACTGGAAGTACGTGACCACGAGCACGGCGAGCGACGCGGCGCAGGTGACCGCGGTCGCGGCGACCTGGGTGATCTTGGTGCGCACCATCGCCGTGAGAAAGACGAGCAACAACGACGCACCGAACAGGATGATCACCGGCAGGATCGCCAGGTAGTGGATCGAAGGTATGACGATGGGGGCGCTCGCGGACACGGTCACTTGGTCACCCCGCTCGGCGCGACGTGTTCGATCAACTGCTGGACCGACGGCGAGATACGATCAAGCACCGGCCGCGGAAAGACACCGAGCACGACGATCAGCACCACGATCGGCACCAGCACCCAGCGTTCCTTGGTCGACGCGTCGGGTATTGCGGCGTTCGCCCCGACCGCGCGACCCTGGAAGACGCGCTGGTAGGCCCAAAGCAGGTAGACCGCCGCCGCCACGACACCGAAGGCGCCCACGACGCCCCACCAGGCGTGTACCGCGAACGTGCCGATGAGGATGAGGTACTCGCTCACGAAGCCCGACAATCCTGGCAGGCCGATCGAGGCGAGCATGACCACGGTGAAGACTCCCGCCAACACCGGCGCGGGACCCTGGAGGCCCTGCAGGTCAGCGACCTGGTAACTGCCCCGGCGCTGCTCGATGAAGCCGATGATGAGAAAGAACCCGATGGTGATGATGCCGTGGTTGAACATCAACAGCACCGCGCCGACGGTGGCGATCTTGGAACCCGACATGACCCCGAGCGTGATGAAGCCCATCTGGGCGAGCGAACTGTAGGCGACGAAGCGCTTGAGGTCCTTGGCGACGCACGCGAGGATTGACCCGTAGATGATGCCGATCACCGCCAGGGTCAGCATCACCGGGCGCACGTCGGCGAGCGCCAGGGGGAAGAGTCCGACCGCGAAACGCAGCAGTCCGTAGGAACCGAGCTTGGCGAGCAGCGCGGAGAGTTCGATCGATCCCGCCGTCGGGGCCTCGGCGTAGGTGAGCGGCGACCAGGTGTGCAGCGGCCAGATCGGGGCCTTCGCGGCGAAGGCAATCGCGAAGGCGGTGAACAACCAGATCGCCGTCGAGTGGGTCATCGAGGTCGAACTGAGAACGCCGTAGGCGAACGTGAGAGCTCCCCCGGTCTGGTGCTGGTGGGCGAGGCCCAGGTACAAGATGCCGATGAGCAAGAAGGCCGAAGCGCTGAAGGTGTAGATGAAGAACTTGAGGGCCGCTTTGTTCTTCTCACGCCCGCCCCAGCCCGCGATGATGAAGTAGCACGGCACCAGGGTCAACTCGAAGAAGATGAAGAACTCGAGTAGGTCGTGTGCGACGAAACTGCCCATCGTGAACGACGTCAGGATGAGTAGCCACGACACGAAGGAGGGTTCGCGTCGCTTGTCGCGCCCGCCCAACAACGCGAGCAGCACGACGATTGCGGTGAGTTCGACCATGAACAGCGAGATGCCGTCCAGGGCGACGTCGTAGGCGAGTCCGAAGGGCGCGGACAACACGTAGCGGGTGGCGAAGTCGAAAGTCTGGGCCCCGGCGACGTGAGCGTTGTAGAGCAAGAAGATCACGACGCCGATCGCCATCTCGACGGCGGCGCTGGCGACGGCGATGGCGTAGGAGAGGCCTTGCTTGGAACGCCCGAAGGCGGCCCCCGCCGCACCCAACAACGGCACGACGAGCAGCGCGCTGAGCCAGAGGGAGGAATGCACGACTAACCGACCCTCGCCACGAGATAGACCACGATCACCGCGAGACCAAGGGCCATGGCGAGCGCGTAGTGGCGCACGAAGCCCGACTGGATCTTGCGTACGCCCTGGGAACTGTGCACGATGCCCGCCGCGAGTCCCATCACGCCGCCGTCGATGACCTCGTCCTCGATCACCGCGTCACTGAAGACGGCCAGGTGCTCAAGCGGGCGTCCGATGGTCGCGTCATAGAAGTCGTCCCAGTACCAGACGTGTTCGAGGAACTTCGGGGTGAGCTTCTCGTCCTCGGAGCGGCTGCGCCAGATCGAGAACGCCGCGGCGAGTCCGATCAACGCGGCCGCGACGTCCACCGCCGCGAGTCCCCACTGGCTCAGCGTGCTCTGACTCGCGATCGGCGCCACGTACCCGAAGGTCGAGCTCAAAAAGTGTTCCAACGTGTCGTGGTGGACCCACGGCAGGGCGAGGGCGCCCCCGAGCACCGAGAGCACCGCGAGGATGACGAGCGGCGTAGTCATGACCCAGGGTGACTCGTGGGGGTCGTGGCCGTGGGTAACCTCGCGGAATCGCTCGGTACCGCGAAACGTCAGCACGAACAAACGACTCATGTAGTACGCGGTGAGGATCGCGGTCACGACGCCGAGGACCCACAGGGCCTTGTTGTGCGCGAAAACGTTGGTGAGCACGTCGCCCTTCGCCCAGAAGCCCGCGAAGGGAGGGATGCCCGAGATGGCGAGCCAACCAATGAGGAACGTCGGGAACGTGAGCGGCAGGAACTTGCGCAACGCCCCCATCTTTCGCAGGTCCTGTTCACCGTTGAGCGAGTGGATGACCGATCCCGAACCGAGGAAGAGCAGCGCCTTGTAGAACGCGTGGCCCACCATCAAGAAAATCGCCGCCCCGTAGGCCCCCACGCCCACGGCGAGCACCATATAGCCGATCTGGGAGACGGTCGAGAACGCGAGGACCTTCTTGATGTCCTTCTGGGAGGTCGCGATCGTCGCGGCGACGAAGGCGGTCACGCCACCGATCACCGCGATGGTCATGCGTCCCGACGACGACAGTGCGAGCACCGGCGACATTCGCACGAGCAGGTAGACGCCGGCGGTGACCATGGTTGCCGCGTGGATCAACGCCGACACCGGCGTCGGACCCTCCATCGCGTCGGGCAGCCAGTTGAACAACGGGATCTGCGCGCTCTTGCCGGTCGCGGCGAGCAGCAACGCCAGCACCACCAGGGTGGCGACCGTCGGCGTCAGCGTCCCGGCCTTTTCGAACACTCCGAGGTACGTCAGCGTCCCGGTGCGCGAGAACAACAAGAACATCGCCACCAGCAGTCCCACGTCGCCCACGCGGTTGTAGATGAAGGCCTTCTTGCCCGCCGAAGAGGCCGAGTCGCGGTCGAAGTAGAAACTCACGAGCCAGTAGGAGCAGACCCCCACGCCTTCCCAGCCCACGAAGGTGAAGACCAGGTTGTTGGCGAGCACGAGAGCGAGCATCGAGAATACGAAGAGGTTGAAGTACAAGAAGAACTTCTTGTAGTCCTTCTCCCCGTGCATGTAGCCAATGGAGTAGAGGTGGATCAACGTGGAGACGCCCGTCACGAACAGGCACATGGTGATCGAGAGCGGATCGATCAGCAACGCCGCGGGCACGTGCAACGAACCGACGTCGATCCAGTTGAAGAGGTGGACCGTCACCTGGCGCTGGCTGTGGTGCAGCAGCAGCACGAAGGTGATCACCGAGGCCACGAAGCTGAGCCCCACGACGCCGGTCGCGACGTAGCCGATCTGGGACTCGTTCATACTCTTGCCGTTGAGCAACACCGCCGCAAAGCCGAGCAGCGGCAACAACAGGATCAGCGTGGAGAAGTGCGCCATCTCAGCCCTTCAACTCCGACAGCTCGTCGACCGACGTAGAGGCCCGGCGCCGAAACACCGCCACGACGATGCCCAGACCCACCGTGACCTCGGCGGCGGCGACAACCATGACGAAAAAGACCGTCGCCTGTCCCCCGATGTCGCTCAGGGTGCGCGCGAAGGTCACGAAGGTGAGATTGACCGCGTTGAGCATCAACTCGACGCACATGAACATGATCAGGGCGCTGCGACGGGTCAGGAGCCCAAAGGCCCCGATCCCAAAGAGCACGGCGGCGAGCACGAGGTACCAGGCGGCGGGTACGTTCACTCGTCCACCTCTTCGCTGGAGAGGACTCGTTCGCGTCGTGCGAGCAGCACTGCGCCGACGACGGCGATGACGAGCAGCGCCGCGGTGGCTTCGAAGGCAAATAAGTACGTGGTAAAGACCGCGGTGCCGAGTTGGTGCACGTTGGCCTGGCCCGTGGCGAGCGCGGTGCCGACGGTCGAGACCGACTTAACACCGGTCACCCAGTGCGACTCGGCCATGAGCGCAATCAGTCCGCCGACCGTGATCACGGCCCCGAGAGCCGCCAACGGCCGCTGGGCGACGAAGGGCTCGACGTGCACGTGTTCTTTGCGGTCGACGCCGAGGAACATGATGACGAAGAGGAACAGGACGACGATCGCGCCGGCGTAGACGATGATCTGGACCGCGGCGAGAAAGTCAGCCTGCTGGGCGACGAAGGCGACCGCGACGCCGAACAGCGTCATGATCAGACTCAGCGCACTGTGCACGGGGTTCTTGAAGGTGATGACGCCGAGCGCGCCGACGAGCACGAGCACCGCCGCGGCGGCGAAGACCAGGATGCTCGGCCACGAGTACGAGAGGGCGGCGATCACTGTTCGCCCCGATCGCCGTGGGAGCGGTGTGGCATCTTCTCGCGCGCGTTGCGAATCATGCCCCGGAGTCCGCGCCGATCGAGCGGCACGTCCTCGGGTTGGAGGTGACGGTAGAACACCTCGCGCAGTTGCTTGGAGCCCGTGGCCTCGTCGTCGCGCTGGCCCGACTGACCGGCCTCGGCGGCGCGCACGCCCACGCCGAGGTCGCCGGTCCACTGGATGACACCTTCGTACTCGGCGTCGCCCGCGGGTGACGTCGCGCGCATCCAACCGCCAGTCATCGCGGCTTCGCCTTCGCGCCAGTCCTCCCAGGGCAGGCGCTGGGGAAAGCCCTGGTCGTCGACGAGCAGTTCGGCCTTGGTGTAGATGGCGTCGGCGCGATTCGTGAAGGAGAACTCGAACATCTTGGACTCGGTGATCGCCTGGGTCGGGCACGCCTCGACGCAGAGGTCACAGTGGATGCAGCGCAGATAGTTGATCTCGTAGACGTAGCCGTAGCGCTCACCGGGGCTCACGGGGTGGTCGGGCGGGTTGTCCAGGCCGCGCACGTAGATGCAGTTCACCGGACACACGCCCGCGCACAGCTCACAGCCAATGCACTTCTCCATCCCGTCTTCGTAACGGTTGAGGACGTGACGTCCGTGCTGGCGGGGTTGCTTAGCTCGCTTGTGCTGGGGGTAGCTCGTGGTGACCTTGGGTCGTCCAATGTGCGCCAGCGTGAGCTTGAAGCCACCGAAGAAGGAGAGGGGACTGGCCACTATCGCTCCTCGTCACTCAGGCGGCGGATGACCCGACCGGGGATCGGACGCTCTCCCACCGTGGGCAAGACACGCTCCGGCCCAGACTCGCGGGTCTTGCCGAGTTCGAAGGCCCGGGTGAGCACGATCCAGGCGAACAACACCGCAGCGAACATGAGCAGTCCCCAGCGCCACGAGATGAGAAAGCCCGCGACGATGAGCATCCAGCCGAGGCTCAGGGGGATCAGCCGCTTCCAACCGAGGTCCATCAACTGGTCGTAACGGAAACGAGGCAGCGCCGCGCGGAACCAGATGTAGCAGAAGCAGAAAATCGAGGTCTTGATGAGGAACCAGATGATCGGGAACACCCACTTGAGGTGGGCGACTGGCGGCACCCAACCGGCCGGGCCCCCAAAGAACAGCGTCACCATGATCGCCGACATCGTGATGGTGTTCATGAACTCGGCGAGGAAGAAGATGGCGAAGCGGAACGAGGAGTACTCGGTGTGAAAGCCACCCACGAGTTCGCTCTCGGCCTCGACGACGTCAAAGGGCGGACGGTTGAGTTCGGCGGTGATGGCGATCAGAAAGATGGCGAAAGGCACGAAGCCCAACCGGATCAGGTTCCAGTGCCAGATCCCGCCGCCCTGGGAGAGAACGATGTTGTGGGTCGTGAGCGCCCCGGTGACCAGGATGACGGTGACGATGGTCATGCCCAGAGCGGCCTCGTAACTGATCATCTGGGCACTCGCACGCACCGAGGAGAGCAACGGGTACTTCGATCCCGACGACCAGCCCGCGAGCATCACGCCGTAGACCGAGATGCCCGACATCGCGAGCATCAAGAGGATACCCATAGGTGGATTGGCCATCTGCAAGAGCACGACGTGACCCGCGATGTGCAGCGTGCCGCCGACCGGCACGAGCGCGAAAGTTATGAACGCCGGGATGACCACGAGATAGGGCGCCAGCTTGAAGACGAAGACGTCCGCCTCGGCCGGGACCAGGTCCTCCTTGCCGATGAGTTTCAGTCCGTCCGCCACGGTTTGGAGCAGTCCGAAGGGTCCCCAGCGCTGGGGACCGATACGGCTCTGCATGTCCGAGATCGCCTTGCGTTCGAACCAGATCATGACGATCACCGCAGTCATGAGCGCACCGAAGCCCACGAGAATCTTCACGAGCACGATCAAGAGCACGATCCAGTCACCGGTGCCGTGATTGAACAGCGGGTCCGAGGCGGCGAAGAGCTGGTTCATCGGGTCTCCACCCGTACCTGACTGATGACGCTCGTCGGGTCCAACAGCGCCGCCAGCGCGTCCTCGCCCGTAGCGCTCAGTGTGCCAAAGGCGACGTCGGCCGATCCACGCGCCACCTCTTCGTTCAGTTGCACGGCGAGACGCACGCTGCCCTGTGCACCGGTGACGCGCACGATGGCACCAGCCTCGACCCCGAGGCGGTCGAGGTCCACGTGATTGAGCGACAACGTCGTCGCCTTGATCAGATTGTCCAGCGCCGGCGAACCCTGCATGGCGACGCCTCGGTCGTAGAGACGGCGCGACACGACGAGTCGCAGCGAGTAGGCGTCAGCGAGGGGCACTTCGAGGTTCGGCGCGTGACCGAGGACGTCGAGCGTCGCGGGCCGCGTGTGCACGCTGTCCACGGCGTTCGTCTCGACCGTTGCGCCGGTGTAGGAGGCGAGACCGACGCTCTCAGCCGATCGTATGCCAGGAAAGGCCATGGGGTCGAGCGCGTGGCGCAGCGAAGTCGCGTCGAGGCGACCGACGACCGCGCCGTCGTGCAACTCGTCGTTCGCGACCGACAACGCGGGGTAGCCCGTCGACTCCTCGATGGTCTTCGCGGTCTGTTCAACCGAGGTGAGTCCGATGCTCTGACCGAGTTGTTCGGCCAGTTCGGCCGCGATGGCGACGTCGGGCCAGGCCGAACCCGGCGCGACGATCTTGGCGGCGACCGCGCTGACGCGGCCTTCAATGTTGGTCACCGTGCCGCTGCGCTCGTGCGCGACTGCGGCGGGTAAGACGACGTCGGCGAAGGCGAGCGACGGTCCGCCGTGTCCGGTGACGGCGATCACGCTGGCCTTCTCGAGGGCCGAAGTGGCACCGACGACGTCGGCGACGTTACCGAGCAGGGAGCCGCCCAGTAGCAACAGCGCCTTCTGGTCACCTCGACGCAGCGCCTCGAGTTGACCGAGGGTGTCACGACCCTTCGAAGTGAGTTCAAAGCCGCGACCCGGACGAAGTCGCGGGCTGAGTCCCATGTCGAGCGCACCCGCGACGTTCGAGCGTCGCAGTGCGACAAGGAACTTCGCGTCCGGGAAACGCTCGGCGAATCGACGAATGGCGTCTTCGAGGACTCGGGGATCCTCGGCCACGTTGGGACGACCCACGACGAACACGACGCCCTCGCCACTCTCCCCAATGAGACGACGAGCCTCGAAGAGCTCCTCGTTGGTGAAGGCGACGCCGGTAGGTGCGTCAGCGCGGTCGGCGATGCAGCGCGCCGCGAGGTGTGCCTCGCCGGGACGAACGACGAGCGACAGGCGAGCGACTGGTCGCAGCGCCGAGGGACCGAACGCGAATTCGACGATGGCGTGGTGGTCGCGCACTGCACTCTCGCGCAGGCGCAGGAAGAGGATCGGCAGCTCCTCACGGAGATCCCCGGTCAAAGTAACGACGGTCTTCGCGCTCGCGGTCTCGTCGATGGTGGCGCGTGGCAGGGCTTGGAGCAATACCGGGTCGAGCCCGTCACCGAACTGGGCGTCAAGATTGTCGCTGCCCAGCACGCCGCGAACGAACCGCTCCCAGGCGAATGCGCCCTCATTGGTCAGTGACGCGCCACCAATCGCGCCGACGCCTTCGGGTGTCGCGCTCGCGTCACGCAAGATCTTCGCCGCCGCGTCGAGGGCCTCGCCCCAACTGACGGGTTCGAGTACGCCGTTCACGCGCACCATTGGTGCGACCATGCGCGTCGCCGGGTCCAGGACGTCAGTGGCGTCAGCGTTCTGGTCGACCGAGTCGAGCGTGAAACGTCCCTTATCACAGAGCCACCCGTGGTTCACCGGGTCGCTGTCGACCCCGAGCACGCGAGTCAACCGGTTGCCCGAAGACTGGACCGCGATTCGACAACCCACCGCGCACGTCGTGCAGGTGCTCTCGACCTGTTCGAGGTCCCAGGGACGAGCGCTGAAGCGATAGGGCTTGGCGGTCAGTGCGCCGACCGGACAGATCTGGACGGTGTTGCCCGAGAAGACCGAATTGAAAGGCTTGTCCGGTGAGGGCGCAACTTCGATGAGGTCCCCGCGACCCGAGAAGGCGATCTCAGTGTCGCCCGCCACTTCGGCGGAGAACCTCGTGCAGCGCGCGCACTGAATGCAGCGCTCACGGTCGAGCAGCACCAATTCACCGATCTCGATGGGTTTGACGAAGTGACGCTTCTCCTCGACGAATCGGGTCTCACCCGAACCGTGCGCGAGTGTCTGGTCTTGCAGCGGGCATTCGCCGCCCTTGTCACAGATGGGACAGTCGAGGGGGTGATTCGCGAGCAGGAACTCGAGCACGCCGTCCTGGGCCTTCTTCACCTTCTCGGAGTTCGTGCACACGCTCATGCCGTCGTTGACGTGCAGGTAGCACGCGGGCTGCAGCGTCGCGCCGCGCGGCCCCTCGACTTCGACCAGGCACATGCGACACATGCCGACCGGCTCCATGCGCGGGTGGTAGCAAAAGCGTGGGATGTACTCGCCCGCCCGTTCGGCGGCGTCGATCAACAGCTCACCGGTCTTCACCTCGAGCTCACGACCGTTCACCGTGATACTCACCGTGGTGCGAATGACGTCAGTCATGGGGGCACCCTCCGTGCAGCACGTGCGCCTTGAAATCGTCGGGGAACATCTTGATCGCCGAGTGCACCGAAGACGGGATCGACGATCCGAGCACGCAGATCGTCGTCTGCTGGGGCGGCCACGAGAGTCCCGGGGCGATGTTGTCGCAAAGGTCGAGCAGCAGGTCCATGTCCTCCATGCGACCGCCGCCGTGTTCGAGGCGGTACATCGCGCGCTCGATCCAACCCGAGCCTTCGCGGCACGGCGTGCACTGGCCGCAGGATTCGCGAGAAAAGAACTTGGTGATCCGCCACGCGGCTCGCACGACGCAGGTCGTCTCGTCGAGCACGACGACCGATCCCGAGCCCAACATCGAACCCTTCTCGCCCACCTCGTCCTGGCCGAGTGGCAGGTCCAGCAGCTCGGGCCCGAACCAGGGAGCAGAGACACCCCCGGGGATGATTGCTTTTACCGCCCGGTCCTCGAACACGCCGCCGCCGAGTTGCGGGTCGTAGATGAGGTCACGAAAGGTGTTCTTCACCATCTCAATCTCATAGACGCCGGGATTGTTCACCCGGCCCGCCAGCGCGAACAGCCGCGTGCCGGTCGAACGACCGGCGCCTAACGCCGCGAAGGCCGCGCCGCCGTTGTTCACGATCCAGGGCAGGTTCGACATCGTCTCGACGTTGTTCACGACCGTCGGTTCGCCGTAGAGTCCGGTGACCGCCGGAAAGAACGGTGGCTTGATGCGTGGAAAGCCGCGCTTGCCTTCGAGACCCTCGATCAGCGCGGTCTCCTCGCCACAGATGTACGCGCCCGCGCCCGGGTGCACCACCAGGTCAATCGAGAAGTCCGAGCCGAAGATCTTCGATCCCAGCGCACCTTCGGCGTAGGCGTCGTTGACCGCCTGCTGGACGCGCTCGAGACCCAGGGCGAACTCGCCGCGCAGGTAGATGAAGGCTTGGCTCACCTGCAACGCGTAAGCCGCGATGATAACCCCCTCGACCAATTGATGGGGATCGCGTTCGACGAGGAAGTGGTCCTTGAAGGTGGCGGGCTCGGACTCGTCGCCGTTCACCACGAGATAGGACACGGGCGACTTGCGCAACATCGACCACTTGCGACCCGCGGGAAAACCCGCCCCGCCTCGTCCGAGCAACGACGCCGCGTCGACTTCGGCCGCGACCTGCTCGGGAAACATGGTGAGCGCCTTGCGCAGTGCGACGTACCCACCGGTCGCGAGATAGCGCGAGAGCGTGTACGAGTCGGCGTACTGGGACCTCGACGAGACGATGCGCGGTGAGTCGAGCACGGCCATTACTTCGCCTCCTCGGCGCGCTGGGCCCGGGCGGCCGTAGAAAGAGCTCGCTGGTCGACGATCTCCTGGCGAGGGACGCGTAGCCCGCCGCTGCGACGCACGCGGATCAACGTGCCGTGGGCGGGCACGTCGTTGTCGAGTTTGCCGTCGCGAAGTTCGTCTACCAACGCGTCAAAGGTCGCCGGGGTCGTCGTGCGCACGTAGCGGTGGTTCACCTGCACGCACGGCGCCTTGTCGCAGTCCGCGAGGCACTCGGTCTCTTCTAGGGTGAACAATCCATCGCTCGTGGTCGAACCGACGGCGCAGCCGAGTTTCTGGGACGCGTGCTCTAAGAACTCCTCGCCACCGGCCAAGAGGCACGCGATGTTCGTACAGACCCCGACGACGTACTTACCCACCGGCTCGAGGTGGAACATGTCGTAAAAGGCCGCCGTGCCTCGCACGTCCGCGCTCGTCGTCCCGGTGAGCGCGGCGACCTCGTCGATGCCCGCCTCACTGAGGTATCCGTCTTGCTCTTGGGCGAGGTGCAACAGCGGCAGCATCGCCGAACGCGCGCGCGGATACAGCGCCACGAGCTCCTCGGCGCGTTGGCGGATCTCGGGGTGGAAGTGGCTCATCGGTCGACCTCGCCCAAGACAGGGTCCACGGTCGACACGGTCGTGATGGCGTCCGAGACCGATCCGCCGCGCATCAGCAGTGGGATGGCCTGGAGGTTCACGAAGCTCGGACCGCGCACGTGCAGGCGGTAGGGCTTGGCGCTGCCGTCGGAGACGAGGTAGCAGCCGATCTCGCCGCGCGGTGACTCGACGGCCGAGTAGACCTCGCCGACGGGCACGTGGAAACCCTCGGTGAAGAGTTTGAAGTGGTGGATCAAGGCCTCCATCGACTCGCCGATGCGCGCGCGCGGCGGCGGGGTGACCTTGGGGTCCTGACTTCGGTAGTCGCCACTAGGCATGCGCTCGGCGCACTGACGCACGATGCGGATCGACTCGCGGATCTCGTTGAGGCGAATCGCGTAGCGGTCGAAGTTGTCGCCGTAGGTGCCGACGATGACGTCGAACTCGACCTGGTCGTAGGCGAGGTAGGGCATCGTACGGCGCAGGTCCCAGGGCACCCCCGTCGAGCGAAGGACCGGACCGGTCACGCTGAGCGACAGCGCCTCTTCGGCGGTGATCGGCGCGACACCCACCATGCGCTCGCGAAAGATCGGCTGACCGGTCAACAACTGGTCGTACTCGTAGGTGCGCTCGTCGATCGTGTCACAAATGACCGCGACGTCGTCCTTCCATCCGTCGGGCAGGTCCGCCGCGACGCCCCCGGGACGCACGTAGTTGAGGTTGAGGCGAAGACCAGCGGTCTTCTCGAAGAAGGCCAGTATGAGCTCGCGCTCGCGAAGGCCGTAGATCATCATCGAAGTCGATCCGAGGTCCATGCCGTTGGTCGCCATCCACACGAGGTGCGAGGACATGCGATTGAGCTCGCTCATCATCATGCGGATCCACACGGCGCGCTCGGGCACCTCGATGCCGAGCAGCATCTCGACGGCGAGCGAATAGTTCAACTCGTTGATGACCGGGGACAAGTAGTCCATGCGCGTCACGTTCGTCGCACCCTGGATGTAGCTCAGTTCCTCGGCGGTCTTCTCCATGCCCGTGTGCAGGTAGCCAATGACGGGCTTGCAGCGAAGGACGTATTCTCCGTCGAGCTCGAGCATGAGTCGCAGCACGCCGTGCGTGGACGGGTGCGAGGGACCCATGTTGATGATCATGGTCTCGTCGTCGCGCCGTTCGACGTCTATCGACATCGGGTCGATGTGCAGATCGTTGCTGCGCAGTACCGCGCCGATCTCTCGACTGAGTTCGCTCGTCGAAGTGTTCTCGCGCCGCTGGAGCTCCTGGTCGCCCTCGGAGGTCTCGGCGACGAGTAGTTCGTCGCGCTCGATAGCGCGGACGGTGGGTTCGCTCATCGCGGGCCCGGCGCTTCCTTGAACTGCACGGGCACGTTGCCCACGCCGTAGTCCTTGCGCAGCGGGTGACCTTCCCAGTCCTCGGGCATCAAGATACGCGTCAGGTCGGGGTGATTGGTAAAGATGATGCCGAACAGGTCGAACGCCTCGCGCTCCATCGCCTCGACGCCCGAATAGAGGGCGAAGAGCGACTCGACCTCGGGTTCGTCGTCGCCCGCCTGGACGCGGATACGCACCCGCTCGCGCTTGGAGAGGCTCAGCATGTTCGTCACGACCTCGAAGCGCGTCGCGACGACGCCCTCGGGCAGCGGACGCTCGAGGTGGCTCAGGTAGTCGACGCCGCACACGTCCACGCACATCTCGAACCCGTCGTTCTTGAACGACTCGACGAGCGCGAAGTACTGCGCGCGCGTGGGAAAGCACACGAGGTCTGCCGCGAGACCATCACTGGTCAGTACGCCCGGGGGGGCCGAGGGAGCAAGGGACGTCACTTCGGCGTTCCCACCCTTACCGCGACAGGCACCTCGGGAGTCCAGAGGTTCTGCGCATCCTCAACGTGCGTGGGGCGGCCTTCACTGCGACGCTGCATGATCTCGCCGGTGCGGATCTGTTCGTGCAACGTGAGGATCGCGTGCATCAGGGTCTCGGGACTCGGCGGACAACCGGGCGCGTAGACGTCCACGGGCACGATCTGGTCGACGCCCTGGACAATCGCGTAGTTGTTGAACAGCCCGCCCGTCGACGCGCACACGCCCATGGAGATGACCCACTTGGGCTCCATCATCTGGTCGTAGACCTGACGCAGGACCGGCGCCATCTTCTGAGAGACGCGTCCGGCGACAATCATGAGGTCGGCCTGACGCGGCGAGTTGCGAAAGACCTCCATGCCGTATCGCGCGAGGTCGAAGTCCGCGGCGCCCGCCGCCATCATCTCGATCGCGCAACAGGCGAGGCCGAACGACGCGGGCCACACCGAGGCGCGGCGCGCCCAACGCACCAGGTCTTCGAGTTGGCCCGTCAAGAAGTTGTGCTGCAGATCCTCGAGGCCCATTACGCCGCCTGTTCGGGGTCTTGACCAATGCGCACGATGGTTGACGAACTCGTGCGCGCCGGCATGCCCGGCGTGAGGTGCTTGACGGGGCCCCACTGCAGCGCGCCCTCGCTCACGAGAAACACCAACGCACCAAAGACCGTCACCGAGAACGCGAGGACCTCGATGAGTCCAAAGACGTGCAGTTGGCGAAAGACCACGGCGAAGGGGTACATGAAAACGACTTCGATGTCAAAGATCACGAAGATCATCGCGACCAGGTAGAAGCGAACCGGGAATCGCTGTGGAGGTTCGTTTTCGGGGACGATCCCGCATTCGTAGGGCGCGCGCTTCGCGTCCGTGGGCCGCTTGTGCGGCGCCAACCACGCCGACGCCACAAGTGAACCCGACGCGAACAGCACCCCGAGAATCAGGAGTCCCAGCAAAGGTAAGTACTGGTCCACCGAACCTTTTTATCAGACTTGCAAGGACCCAACGTTGCGGGACCCCAGGACCAAGGACCTGACCAAGGGCCTAGGCTCGTCGCGTGGCAAAACTCAGCGACATCGCATCGAACACCATCTTCGACGTCGTGATCGTGGGCGCCGGTCCGAGCGGCTCGGCCTGCGCGTACTGGCTCGCCAATGCCGGGTGGTCGGTGTGTCTTGTCGAGAAGAAGACCTTCCCTCGCGAGAAGACCTGCGGCGACGGGCTCACGCCGCGTTCGGTCTACCAACTCCAGGAGATGGGTCTCGAGCGCGAGGTCGCGCGCCACGGGCACCGCTACAACGGATTGCGCGCCTTCGGCTTCGGGGCGACGCTCGCCATGAACTGGCCCGAACACCCGAAATTCCCCAACTACGGCTACACGATCACGCGTTTCAATCTCGACGGCCTGGTCGCCGAGCACGCGCAGGCCAAGGGCGCGACCTTATTAAACGGCGTCGAAGTCGTGGACCTGCTCGAGCCCAGTGACGCGCCCGGTCACGGACTGAAGGGCGCCAAGGGCGTCGTCGTGAAGGAGAAGGACACCGGTACCACCGCCGAGCTGCGCGCTCGTTACGTCGTAGTCGCCGACGGACAGAACTCACGTATGGGCCGCGAACTGGGCGTCACGCGCAACAAGGCCTGGCCCATGGGCATGGCGCTGCGTGGCTACTACACGAGCGCACGCCACGACGAGCCGTGGATCGACTCGCACCTGGACATCCGCGACCCCAAGGGCAAAGTCGTTCCCGGCTACGGCTGGGTCTTCCCCCTGGGCGACGGCAGGGTCAACGTGGGCGTCGGACTGCTCTCGACGGGCGGCGCCTGGAAGGGCGTGAACACCACCAAGCTCCAGGAGTACTTCGTGGCCCAAACCGCCGAGGCGTGGGGACTCAGCGACAAGACGTGCTGTGGGCCCGCGACGGGCGGACGCCTACCAATGGGCCTCGCGCTCGGACCCCACGTGGGCGCCAACACCCTCACGATCGGCGACGCCGCCGGCGCGGTCAATCCATTCAACGGCGAGGGCATCGCCTACGGCTACGAGACCGGACGGCTCGCGGCCAGTGTGCTGGCCGAGGCGCTGGTGGCCAACGATCGCACGAGGCTCGCCCACTACGACGAACTGCTCGACGAGGCCTACGGCGACTACTACAAGGTCGCGCGGGCCTTCGTGCGCGTGATCTCCGAACCGCGAATCCTCTCGGCCTGCGTGGGGGCGGGACTTCGCGTCGAACCGCTGATGAAGCAACTACTCGAGGTCATGGCGAACCTGATGAGCAACGACCGCAACGGACCAGCCGAGGTGGGCTACCGCGCCCTCGTGCGCCTCGCCGACGTCATCCCCGAGCAGGCGTACGCGAAACTCCTCGGCGGACTCGGCGAGGACTGAGACCTAGCCCACGCGACGCAGTCTCGAAGCAATCCTCGTCCCCGCGTAAAGAGCGACGACGAGACTTCCAAGCATCGCGGTTCCAATGACGACCAGCACGATTGGCGCGTCGTGGCTCGTCGAACCAACGACCGTGAAGGCGCTCGGCAACGACGTCGGCGCAGTATGAACGACCGCGGACGAAGCACCGAGGATCTCGGAAGAAAAAAACCACGGGGCGTTCGCCGCCGTCGCCGCCCACCAGGTGAGCACGCCCACGAAGATCACGACGAGCACGAGGTTCATTGCCAGCGCCAACGATCCGAGCCTGCGGATCGTGCGCGTCTCGAGTTCGACCCGGCGAACCACGGTGCCCGCGCTCGCGGCACCAAGGAAGATCGCCGCCGCCGCAACGATGAGCCACAGAAGCAACACCACTCGATTCGGCCAGAGGGGCGCAGAACTGGCTCCGTGGATTCTGTGGGCCCAGGTCACGATTCCAGCGCTGAATGCCAGGGCGAGCACCCCCACCAACAACGTGCGACGCAGTGGTGCCGCCACGATGTGCCAACCGTAGGACCGGATGCGGCCTATGAGTGCGGGCACGACCAGAAGTGCCGCGACGCCGACGATCACTGCTCCAAGAATCGCGCCGACAGCGACGACGTCGTAAGCGACCGACGGCAACGTTCGCTCGTTCACGGCCGTGACCCACTGCCAGTGTTCGACGTATTTGGCGAAGATCAATCCCACGACGACGAAGACAGTCCACGCCATCCATACCGCCAGGGCCGAACCGGTAACCGCCCGGTCGTCGCTCACCGTGTTCCCGACGATACCAAGCTCACGGGCTCGTTCGAGGGTTCCCGCACGCACGATGGACAACGACGCCTTCATGGGCACTCGCTCTCCCGCGTACGTCGCCTCGAGCAGCGACACGAACTCGGTGCCGTAGCGTTCGCGCCACGCGCTCGGGTACCAGCGCTCGTACCTGGCGTAGTCGACGCCGCTCACGCGAGCACCCCGGCGACGGCGAGCCGGCTCGTCGCCACGTCGGTCACCCGGCGCAGCTCTCGAAGCGCACCGGCGAGTGCGTCGGAACCTTCGCGGGTCAGTCGATAGGGGCGACGTCGGGCGTCACCCTCGAGCGCTTCGATGAGGCCACGCTCCTCGAGTCGGGTGATCGCGCCATACAGCGCCCCCGGACTGAGCACGATGCCCGCGAACGCTTCGATGTCCTTGGAGAGGGCGTAGCCGTGCTTGGACCCTCCGGCGAGACTGGTCAGGATCAGCAATGGTGGATCGTTGGGGCGGCGAAGGCCCGCGAGGTCGGCTTTGGTCATGGCGACAGAATACTACGTCTTGAGTAGTAACGCAAGGAGTAGTACCGCGTTTCCCGGGTGCTTGCCGCGATTTGACCGATACCTGCCCGCGATGGCGAACGTTCAACCATTCCTTTCCCGTAGCCTGAATCGATGAAGTTACGCCCACGAGCAACGAGGTGACCAGGTGATCCCCACCTTCGTCATCTTCTTGCGCGAGGGCATCGAGGCGTCGATGATCGTGGCGATACTCCTCTCCTACCTCAGTAGGGTCAATCAGCGAAAGCACTTTCGTGACGTGTGGCTCGGCGTGGCCTCAGCGATGGTGCTCGTAGTCGCGGGCGGCTTCGGCGCGTTCTTTCTGATCAAGCAGTACGAGGGGTCCAACGTCCAGACCTACTTCGAGACCGCAACCTACCTGCTCGCCGCGGTGGTGCTGACGGGGATGACCTACTGGATGCACAAGCACGCGCGCACGATGTCCAAGGAACTCCAGGCGAGAAGCGACCTCGCGCTCTCCAAAGGAACCCGGTGGGGCCTCGGGGTGCTCTCGTTCCAGGCGGTGGGACGCGAGGGTCTCGAGACCATGGTCTTCACCCTCGCCATTGTCTTCGCGAGTTCGCGCCAGGCGGCCACGCCGGTGCACGGCAACCTGTTGCTCGTCGGCGCGGTGCTCGGACTGGCGGTGGCGCTCGGACTCGCCTACGCCATGTACAAGATGGGTGCCAAGCTGAATCTCGGAAGGTTCTTTCGCGTCCTCGGGTTGATCTTGATGTTCTTCGCCGCGGGCCTGCTCGCCGACGCCGTCGAGAACCTCGAGCAACTCGGTTGGCTCACGTTGGGCAACCACGTGATGTGGAACTCGAGCGGACTGGTGAGCGAGTCGTCGAATCTCGGCGACATTCTGCACTCACTGCTCGGTTACGCCGAGCGTCCGACCATCATGCAGGGCGTCGTGTGGATCGGCTACGTCGCCTTCAGTGTCGTCATGTTCATCACACTCGGCAAGGGCCACGTCGCGCGCGCGGTGCGCCACGAGCAACGTGCGCTAGACGGCGGCCGAGGACGTCGACGTCATGCGCGACAGCAGGGTGTTCACTAGGTTCGCGACGAACGGTTTCTGCGCGGGCCACGTACCGAGCAGGGCCCCGAGGGTCACCTCGTAGTGACCGGCGGTGATCTGAGCGACCGCGAGATAGAGCTTTCCCGTCACCCCGGGCAGGCTCAACGACTCGACACCCCCCACGGAGAATCCCTTCACGAAGGTCACCGGCTGCCAGTTCGTGCCCACGGCCACGCCGGCGATGTTGCTCGAGTAGGCCGACTCGAGCAGCGCCGCGTTGGTCTGGGCGAAGCACGCGCCGAAATTCGCGTGGCGCATCTCGGCCGTGTCCTTCTTCACCATGGTCGTGGTTCGGTAGTACTGGGTCGCCGAGGCCACTTCCCCGCCGCCAACCTGGTCAGAACCGAAGACCGGTGAGGCGACCTGATAGTCGGGTTCTTGTCCCGAGGGGCCGTACATGCGGTCCTTGTTGGCCGAGACCCCGAGGCAGTGTTGGAACAACGTCGAGACCTTGGCCCAGGTGGAGTTCTTCGCGGGTTCGGTGGTGACCGTGGTCGAGGTCAGGACCGTGCCCGGCGAGCTGAACAAGTCGCTCAACAACGAACCCGACGCCGGCGACCAGCCGCTCGGCAGGTCGCGCACGCTCAAGTTGACGGCCTCGGTGTTCGCGATGATCGCCGCGCTCGCCGAGCCCTTGTCGAAGAACGCCCCGATGCCGCCCGCGACCGAGGCGAGCAAAACCACCAGGACCACCACGTAGATTCCCGCTCGGCGCCGGCGGCGCACGACGCGCCCACCGTGTTGGCTGATCACGCCGGCGATCTGTTCGTAGTTGGCCTTGTTCGTCGTGCGCCAGCAGTAACGCACGCCATTCGCGGTCGCGAACAACGCCAGTCCGCGAGCAAAGCGCACCAGCTGGACGTTGGCAAGTTCGCCCCAGGGTGTCTGCCAGGCCACGGCGGGTGTCCCGGTCAGTTGGGTGAGACCCACCTCGTCACCGAGCAACGTGACCGGTGAGGTTGGGCCGTGCGGCACAAAACTCGGCCGCACCACCCAGCCTTCGGAGCGAAAGACCGTCACGACTTCGCTGCGACCAGGGCCGCCTCACCCGCGCAGGCAATGGTCCGCTCGAGGTCGTCGTCACTGTGGGCGAGCGACGTGAAGAGTATCTCGTAGGCACCCGGGGCGAGGGCGACGCCCTGGGCCAACATCGCGTGAAAGAACGGACCGTACAAACCGTTGTCGCAGAGCGAACGAGCCTGGGTGAAGTTCGTCGGCGCGGTCGTCTCCTCGCGCGACAGGTACAGGCCCATCAGTGGTCCCACGCTCGGGGTGAGCGCGAAGAGACCCGAAGCCGAGATCGCGCTGGCCATTCCCTCGGCGAAACGTTCCACGCGCGTCGCCAGGTCCGTGAGGTCCTCGCCGCTGACGAGTTCGAGCACCGCCGCGCCCGCGGCGGTCGCGAGCGGATTGCCCGAGAGCGTGCCCGCCTGGTAGACGGGACCCGCAGGAGCGAGCGCCGACAAGAGTCCGCGACTCGCGCCAAAGGCACCGACCGGCAGTCCGCCGCCGATCACCTTGCCAAAACACCAGACGTCGGGACTGACCCCGAAGAACTCCTCGGCTCCCCCGATGCTGAGACGAAAGCCGGTGATGACCTCATCGAAAATCAACAGCGCCCCCACGCGGTCGCACTCCTCGCGCAGTGCGGCGAGGAACCCCGGCGCGGGGGCGACGAGGTTCATGTTCGCCGCGACCGGTTCGACCAACACCGCGGCCACGCGGTCATCCAGCGTCGGCACGTCGTTGTACGCTGCGACCATCGTGTCGGCGACCGCGCCCGCGGTGACGCCCGCCGAACCCGGCAGGCCGAGTTGGGCCACGCCGCTGCCGCCCGCGACGAGCAACGCGTCCGAATGGCCGTGGTAGCAGCCGTCGAACTTCAGGATCTTGTCGCGCCCGGTAGCACCGCGCGCCAGGCGTACCGCACTCATGACCGCCTCGGTGCCCGAGCTGACCAGTCGCACCTGTTCGAGTCCCGCCACGCGCGAGGTCATCGCTTCGGCGAGCAACACCTCGCCGGGCGTGGGTGCGCCAAAGGTGGTACCAAGGACGACCGCTTCGCGCAGCGTCTCGACGACCGCGGGATGCGCGTGCCCGAGCAGAGACGCGCCGTAGGACTGGACGAAGTCGAGGTACTCGTTGCCCTCGACGTCGGTGACGTAGGCACCCTGGCCACTTCGCACGGTGTAGGGCGTGCCGCCCACCGAACGAAACGATCGCACCGGCGAATCAACGCCTCCCGGGATCACTGCTTTGGCTCGCTCGAACCACGAGGCGTTGGTCTCGCTCAACGTCCGAGCTCCTCGGCGACCTCGCGCGCGAAGTACGTGAGCACGAAGTCCGCCCCCGCCCGTCGCACGGCGGTCAACTGTTCGATCGCCACCGCGTTCGCGTCGATCCACCCGTTCTGTCCGGCGGCCTTGACCATCGCGTACTCACCACTCACGTGATACGCGCACAGTGGCACGTCGAGTTCGCGCGACAGGTCCGCGACCACGTCGAGGTAGGTCATGGCCGGCTTGACCATGACGATGTCCGCGCCCTGGGCCACGTCGGCGCGCGCCTCGCGCAACGCCTCACGACGGTTCGCGTAGTCCTGCTGGTAACCGCGTCGGTCGCCCCCGCCCGCGATCTCGACACCGACGGCCTCGCGAAAGGGACCGTAGAGACCGCTCGCGTACTTGGCGGCGTAGGCCATGATCACCGTGTCCTGGTGACCCGCCGCGTCAAGCGCGCGGCGGATGGCACCCACCTGGCCGTCCATCATCCCGCTCGGGGCCACGACCGCGGCACCGGCCTGGGCCTGGGCGATCGCCGTCTTCGCGTAGAGCTCGATGGTCGCGTCGTTGTCCACGGTGCCGTCGGCGCGAAGCACCCCGCAGTGACCGTGACTCGTGTACTCGTCCAGACAAAGATCGGCCATCAGGACCACCTCGTCACCGAACTCGTCACGCACCGCGCGAAGGGCCACTTGGGCGATGCCGTTCGGATCCCAGGCGCCCGAACCGACCTCGTCCTTGCGCTCGGGAACCCCAAAGAGGATCACCGAGTTCACCCCGGCGTGTCGAAGCGCCTTCACCTCGTCGAGCAGCGAGGAAACGGTGTGTTGGAAGTGTCCGGGTAGTGAGAGGATCGGCGTCGGATCGTGACGCCCTTCGGCGACGAACAGTGGCGCCACGAAGTCACTGGGGCGCAGTGAGGTCTCGGCGACGAGCGCACGCAACGCGGGCGTGCGTCGCAGTCGGCGTGGGCGTTCGGTCGGAAACACGCCACTAGCCTATTCGCGCCTTGTGGTGACCCTTCTCACACCTCGAGGGTCGCGAGGACGTCGCGAATGGCGGGTTCCCAGCCCTCGAGGACCTGGTCGTGGCTCGCGCGCACCGCGTCGCCGGTCGTGGACCCGGGCACGACCACCCACGCGCCACGCGACACGTAGTCCTTCGCGACTTCCCAGGCCGAAGGTGCGCCAATGAAGACGACGTCCGCGTTGGCGAGCGTCTCGCGCTGCTGGCTCGTGAGTTCCATCGCCACGGTCTCGTAGCACGCGACGTGTTGGACGACCAGACCTCGCTCCTGGAGCGCGTGGCTCAACTCGTCGCGCACCACCACCGCGCCCAGTTGCAGCACCGGGCCACGGCGCACGAACGCCGCCAGGTCGAGTGCCGACGATTCGGACTCGCCGGTCACCACGATGTCGTGACTCACGAGTAGACGCGTGGTCGCGCGTCCCACGCTGAACACCGCCGCGCCCTTTCGCAGTGCGCGCATGGCCGACTCGACGTAGTCGCCACTGCGCGCGCTGGTGACCACTAATGAACGAAAGACCCGGAAGTACTCCGACGATTCGAGTTCGGCCTCCACGTCAGGCAGCGCGCGATACATCGTTCTCGTGAGGGGAACCTCGTGGACGATCGCCGACGGCGGCGTGAACGTGCGCAGCGCGCCGTTAAAGCCGCTCTCGCGCGTGAGCACGATCTTCACGGGTCCGTCGCCCAACCCGGCAAGGCGCCGCCGCCTAACTCGTCGCGCAAGGTCGTAGCCAAGCGCCAGCCGAGCGCCTCGGGGTTCGTACCCTCGAGCGAGAGGCGCACGCTCTTCGTGCCGTCGACGCCGATCATCACGCCGTGCAGTGAGATGACGCCGTTGTTCACCGTTGCGTGCGCGCCGGCCGGGATCGAACAACCGAGACCGAGTTCGCGCAAGAACGCCCGCTCGGCGCCCACGCAGGCGAATGCGTTTTCGTCGTTGATCTGGCCGAGCAGTACGAGCGTGTCGAGATCGTCCATGCGCGCCTCGAGGGCGAGCGCGCCCTGACCCACTTGGGGAACGAACCAACTCGGGTCGAGCCGCTCGGCGATTCGCGCAGACTCGCCGAGGCGCCACAGCGCGGCCGCCGCGGCCACGACGGCGTCGACGCCGTTCGAGCCCGGCGCGGCCAGCCGCGTCGCCATGTTCCCGCGAAGTTCCACCACGCGCAGGTCCGGTCGGCGTTCGAGCAGCAGCGCTCGGCGTCGCGGCGAGCCGGTCGCGACGCTCGCGCCCGGTCCGAGACCCGCGAGCGAGCGACCCACCAGCACGTCACTGGGATCAAGTCGCTCGGGCACGCTCGCGAGCATCAGACCGTCGGGCGACTGGCTCGGCAGGTCCTTGGCACTGTGGACCGCGACGTCCGCCTCCCCGCGCAGCAACGCGCGTTGGATCTCCACGGCGAAGACTCCCTCACCCCCGAGCACCGACAAGGGCACGTCGAGTCGCTGGTCGCCACTCGTCTCGATCTCGACCAATTGGGACTCGACCCCACACCCACGAAGACGGTCCTGGACCAGTCGGGCCTGGATGAGAGCGAGTGGGGAGCGCCGGGTCGCCAGACGCAGATCGCTCATAGGTCAAACAGTGAGCGCGTGGCCTCGTTGAGACGGATTCCTTGGTCGGTCCCGGCTGCTTCCTTTAGGGCCACCGTCGGGCGGTGCGCGATCTTGGCGACCACTGAACGGATCAGCGAGCGGACCTTCTCGCGCTGCTCCTCGTCGAGTTCGCCGAGTTCGCCTTCGCGTTTGGCGAGTTCGGTTTCGACGACCTCGTCGAAGTACTCGCGCAGTTCACTCACGATCGCGGCCGCTCCGCGCGCGCGCTGATCGGTCAGGTACTTCTCCACGTCCGCGAGCACGATCTGCGCGGCGGCGTCGGCCGCTTCGTGGCGCTCGTCGAGTACGCGCTCGACGCGTTCGCGCAGGTCGCCAATGTCCACGCGGCGAACGTTCGCCATCTGATCGACGTCACTGGCGATCGCCCGGGGCACGCCGAGGTCGACGATGAGCAGCGGTGTCACCAAACCCGCGAGGTCCGACTTCGTGAGCAGCGGTGTCGGCGTCTCGATCGCCACGACCGCCAGTCGTGCCGACGACAGCTCTGCCGCGAGGTCCGCCAACGCAGCGACGCGCACGCGCTCGTCGGCCAGTTCGTCGCGCAATGCCTCGGCGCGCTCGCTCGTGCGGTTGGTGATCGTCACGCCACCGACGTTCATCGGCGAGGCGAGCAGGCTCTTAGCGACGCCCGTGGCGAGTTGACCCGCGCCCACGACGACGACTTGGGCGTTGACGACGTCCTCGCCCAATTCCTCGAGCGCCATGAGGACCGACGCCTGGGCGAAGCTGGTGGTGCCTCGCGCAATCGATGTTTCTGCGCGCACGCGACGTCCAGACGCGAGGGCGCGCACGAACAGTTCGGTCAACTCCGCGCCGGCGGTGTGCTCCTCCTGGGCGAGTTCGAGGGCGCGGCGCAACTGACCGAGGATCTCGAACTCCCCGGGTACCACGGACTTGAGGCCCGAGGCGACGCTAAACAGATGCGTGGCGACCCCCCGGTCGAAGTGAACGGTCAACTTCTCCTTGAACTCATCGGCGTCGATCTTGGCGGCGAGCGCAAGGGTCTCGGTGATCTCGTCGATCGCGCCGTGGAAGCGGTCGATGACCGCCACGACCTCGGTGCGCAGACACGTCGAGACGAAGACCGCCTCGTGGATGTTGCGCTGGCTGAGCAAGGTGCGAAGGACCTTGCTCCATTCGTGCTCGGGCACGGTGACGCGCTCGAGCAGGTCGAGTGACGCGTTCTCGTGATCGACGCCCAGCGATATCAGTGCCACGAGTTCACCACAGTGAAGGTCATGCTACGACCCCCGGAGCGGGTTGGCGAGTCCGAGCGAGTGCAACAGCCCTCCCCCGAGCGGCCCGGTGCCATTGTTCAAGTGATACATCAATATCTGCAGTTCAATGGAGAAGTCGACGTAGTGCACGGCCGTACCCAAAGGGGTGGTGATCACCTGGGGCGCGAAATTCAACAATCCGCGAACCTTCGCCTTCACGAGCTTGTCCGCGACCTCCTGGGCGGCCTCGGGCGGCACGCAGATCACGCCCACCGTCGCCGGGACGATCGGGTCGGACCAGGGCCGAACGACGTGACCGGCGATCTCGGTGCCGACCACGCCGGGATCGACGTCGTAGAGCGCCACCAGTTGCGCGCCGCGAATCAAGAAGTTCGTCGAGTTCACCAGAGCACGGCCCAAGTTGCCCAGGCCCACGACGATGACGTCGTACTTGCGGTCGTGACCCAGCGCCTCACCGATGCGGTCGTTGAGCACCCCGACGTCGTAGCCGGCGCCCCGGGTGCCGAGCGTGCCCAGACCCGCGAGATCGCGGCGCACGGTCGTGGCGGTCACCCCCGCGAGTTCGGCGATCTGACGCGAGTCGATGCGGTTCTGTCCGCGAGCGAGCCAACCTTCGGCGATGCGCTGATAGACGGGTAAGCGCGCAATGGTGGGCTCGGAGAGTTTGCGCGCGCGAAGACGGGGGGTCGCCATGCCCCAAGGTTATCGAAGGTGGCTAACGGCCTAGTTGGCGACTGCGCTCGGTGGCCGCCGAAACCGCCTCTAAGAAAGCCGCACGAACCGCACGACCCTCGAGCATGCGAAGCCCCGCCGCGGTCGTGCCCCCCGGGGAGGTGACCTGTGCCCGAAGTTCCTCGGGCGATTCACCCGAACTCTCGAGCAGGGCGGCCGAACCCACGAAGGTCCCCACCACCAATTGGCGCGACACGTCGCGCGTGAGCCCCTGGTGCACACCCGCGTCGATCAGCGCTTCGACGACCAGGTAGAAGTACGCGGGTCCCGAGCCCGAAAGGCCGGTGACCGCGTCGATGTTGCGCTCGGTCACGCGCACCACGATGCCCACCGCACCCAGGATCGATTCGGCCCAGTCGAGGTCGTCCTTCGTGACCTGGGCGCCGCCCGAGATCGCGCTGACGCCCTGGCCGACGAGCACTGGCGTGTTGGGCATGGAACGGATCACCGCGACCGGAGCGTGGAAGTGCGACTCGATGCGCGAGGTGGAGAGGCCCGCGACGACCGACAGCACCCGGGTCGCTCCCGTCGTCGCCACCACGCGCAACGCCGCTTCGGCGTGATCAGGCTTGACGCTGAGTACGACGCCCGTAGTTGGTCCGACGTGACCGAGTTCCAGTGAGGCGAGGATCGTGACGCCCGAGAAACGCGCGGTGAGACTCTCACGCTGCTCGGTGGCGGCTTCGACGATCGCGAGGTCGTGGGGCTCACACCACTTCGCGCGAAGCAAGCCCTCGACCAGCGCCGAACCCATACGTCCACCGCCGACGACGATGAGTTCAAAGGCCATGGGGCAAGGCTACAAGGTCCGCCTCGACGGACGCCGCCGGTAGAGCGAGGCGAGTCCCAACGACATCGCAGTCGGAAAGATCTCGTCCACGTAGTGCAACGTCGCGCCGACCAACTCGTCGAGTCGCTCGAGGGTCACCTCGCCCACGGCGATGTGGCCCACCAGGTAGATGCCCTGCTCGGGTCCGATCGCGAGGTGAAGGTCACGCAGGTCCGCGTTCTTGACCAACAAGAACTTGTAGAGCGCCTCGAGATTCTCCTCCGCGGCGGGCATCACTTGGGTCTCCAGGAATACCGTTCGCTGGCGCAACGTCAGCCACAGGGCGATGACGTCCTTCTCCTCGCCGCGCAGGCGAATCATCCAGTGATACTGACCCTTGTCGTCGGCGTGACTCGCATGTTCGACGTCGCCGACGAAACCGTTCTCACGCCAGAGTCGCTGCCACTCGTTGATCACGGCGTCGAGTTCGAGCGGCGCCCGTTCGCCAGATATCGGCGCCGACATCTAGCAGGAGACGAGGCCCGAGGCCGCGAGCTGCTCGACCAGGTGCGCGAGCGACTCGCCCGCCGAACGCCAGGTGTAGCGACGCGCGAGCAGGACCGAGTTGTTGGACATCGAGGTCGTCGTCTCGGGGTCGAGCACCGTCTCGACGGCGTCCGCCCACGCTACGGGATCGCGGTCGGCGAGCAACAAGCCATTCACGCCCGGTTCGATCAGGGTAATGAGGCCACCGACTTCACTCGCCACGACTGGCGTCCCGCACGCCGAGGATTCGAGCGCGACGAGTCCGAAACTCTCGGAGCGGCTGGGCACGAGCGTGACGTCCGCCGCGCGCATCCAGGTCGACAGTAACTGGTGCGCCTGGGGAGCCACGAAGCTGACGTGCTCGATGACACCCGCCTCGCTCACGCGACGATGCAGAAGGTCGAGCGTGTCGCGGCCGTGACTACCCGAGGGTCCGCCGACGATCGCGAGCATCGCGTGATGACCACGGGCGCGCAACTCAATGAGTGTCTCCAAGGCGAGGTCCACGCCCTTGAGTGCTTGCAGGCGTCCAACGAAGAGCAGTAGCGTCGCCACTCCGTCAAGGCCCAGGGCGTGACGCGCCTGGGGTCGGTAGCCCGGCGCGAAGAACGCGTGCTCGACGCCGAGCGGCACGACGTAGACGCGCTCGGGGTCGGCATCGTAGAACTTCACGAACTGTTCGGCCTCGACTTCGCAACTAGCGAGCACCGCGTCGGCGCAAGCGAAGATCGCCGCCTCTTGAAAGGCGCGCTCCTCGGATTCGGCCTCGAAGTGCTCGGCCTTGACTCTCTCTAAGGTGTGAAACGTCATGATGAGCGGGATGTTCAGCTCGTGCTTCAGACGATGACCGACCAATCCGCTCAACCAGTAGTTCGCGTGGATCGCGTCGGGTAGACCCGTACATCGAAACGAGGTGGCAACGGCGTCGGTGAAGTCACAGACGTAGTCGGCGAGCTCGCCGCGTTCGATCGGCGCGGCGGGGCCGGCGGTGACGTGATGGACGCGAAAGCCGGGCTCGACGACCTCGACGTCGCGACCATGGGGACTGTCGCGTCGGGTGTAGACGTCGACCTCGTGGCCGAGTCTCGCCAGGGCACTGGAGAGTTCGCGCACGTAGACGTTCATGCCCCCACCGTCGCCGGTGCCGGGTTGGGCGAGGGGCGAGGTGTGATAGGAGAGAACGCAGAGTCGAGCCACGCGCCCACCCTACCGGGAGCAGCGCCCTATATATATGGCGTGTACTTTCGAAGGATCCTTAAAAATGCGGGGATTCACTGGCCTCGAGGACCCAGGACCAACCATTTCACCTCACGCTGGGAAACGACACCGAAATCGCGCGAATCCGTGGACGCGTCGGCGTTGTCACCACGCAAATCCAACGAACGGCCCGATTTCTCCGTGCATCGCTTGAGCAACCACCGCGTTGGTTCGCGCGGATCACGGACCACCACCACGTCGCCCACGCGCACCGGGCGCCAGCGGCGCACGGCCGTGACGGTCTCGCCCGGGAGAAACGTCGGCAGCATGGAAGGACCCTCCACGAGCAGACGGCGAAAGAACAGGCGAGCGAGCAGGGTCATCGGGGTGAACGCTAGTTGAGCGCTCTGGCTAACCTCGTGAGAGACAACTGGTCTCGCGAGACCCAGACAATCGAAAGGCGAAGCCATGACGCTTCTTTCTCGAATCAACGCAGCCCTGGACTCTTCGAGCACCTCGCTCGTGGTTCACGCCCACTGTGACCTGCCCTGTGGCGTGTACGACCCCGCGCAAGCGAAGCTCGAAGCCCAGTCCGTGAAGGCCTGTATGGAGAAGTACAACGCCTCGAGCGACCCCGACTTCAAGGTTCGCGCCACGATCATCAAAGAGGAGCGCGCCGACCTCGTCAAGCACCACCTGTGGGTTCTGTGGACCGACTACTTCAAGGTCGAACACCTGAAGGCGTACCCGAACCTGCACGATCTGTTCTGGATGGCGACCAAGTCGGCCGGCGAGGCGAAGAAGACCAATGACGTCGTCGTGGCGGACCGTCTGCTCGCCGAGATCGACGACATCGCCGAGATCTTCTGGGCGACCAAGAAGTAGCAAGCGAGGCCCGGCATTCCTCGCCGGGCAAACAGTCTTGTTCAGCTCAGTTCGGGGTGCGCGGGACAGTTCGCCAGCAACGGGTTCTTCAGCAGTTCGGCCTGGTCGATCTCGGTACCGCACGCTTGACACGTCCGGTAGGTACCACCGCGCAGACGCTCGAGTGCCCGGTCCACGTTGTTGAGCGTGTTCTCGATCGCCACCACGCTCTCGTTACTGAACTCGCTCACGCCAGCCAAGTTACACGCTGATCCGCCGAGCGCGTTCGGATGAAAGTTGGGTCCTCGATTGCTACCATGGCGCATGCTCATCGCGTCGTGGAACGTCAACGGAATCCGGGCCGTACAGCGCAAGGGGCTCTTCGACCCCTTCATCACGACCCTGCAACCCGACATCCTCTGTCTCCAGGAGACCAAGGCCCAGCAACACGAAGTGGATGCAAACCTCGACGGTTACGAACAGTTCTGGCATTCGGCGAGCAAGAAGGGTTACTCCGGCACCGCCATCCTCTCGAAGACCTCGCCACTGTCAGTGACGACCGGACTGCCCAAGAAGCTCGCCACCAAGCACAAGTTCGCCAGTGACCCTTTCGGCAACCCCAACGACGAGGGCCGGGTCGTCACGGCCGAGTTCGAGGAGTTCTTTCTCGTCACCGCCTACACGCCCAACGCCAAGGGCGACCTCGGACGCCTGGGGTTACGTCACCAGCAGTGGGATCCCGCATTCCTCGCCTACGTGAAGGAACTCAACGCCACCAAGCCGGTCGCCATCTGCGGGGACCTGAACGTCGCGCACACCACCGACGACCTTTCCAATCCCAAGGGCAACGTCGGCAAGGCGGGCTTCACCACCGAGGAGCGCGCCGGCTTCGAGGCCCTGTTGAACGCGGGTTTCGTCGACTCGTTTCGCGTTTTCACCCAGGGTTCAGGTTTCTACACCTGGTGGTCGAACTTCAACAACTCGCGCGCCAACAACGCCGGGTGGCGCATTGACTACTTCCTCGTCTCGGCGGACCTTGCGCCGCACTTGAAGGCCGCCGAGATCCACGCCGACTACATGGGTAGCGACCACTGCCCGGTCAGCATTACCCTGGAGTTCTGAGAGAACTTCTCGCTCGCGTCAACGGGGGCGGAATCGCTCGAGGTCGAGCCCGATGGCGTCTTGGGTCGGCGCGTCCACTCCGGCCTCTTGGGCGAACTCGGGCCAGCGCCGCACGGCTTCGAATACCTCGCGCACCACCTGCTTGAACCCGGGCACCTCGTGGCGATCGCCCACGACGTAGAGATCGTCCACGCTGATGTCCTCGATGCGGCCGTTCACTCGAAGATTATGGCGACTCGTCCACTGGCTGGCGGGCTGGTAGGCGTGGGTGACGTCAAAAGCAGGCGCCAGTTCCCAGTCGCCGTGGGGCGAGCGCAGGAACGCGAAGTTCTTCGCGTGATCGTCGCGATTGACCGCAACGACGTTAAAGACCATGCGACGAAAGGCCTGGGTCAGTCCGTCGAGACCCAGGCCGAGTTGGCGGACCGCGCCGAGATACTGGTCGTAACTGTGGGCACCCACCTGACGAGGGTCGAGGTGTGCGAGCGCCGCGAGCGAGAGCACGTGACGACGAGCGCCGTGCTCGTCGCGGTCGAAGCGGCGCGTCATGAAGTGGCGGCGGGGCCCTTCGGCGAGCAGTTCACAACGCGTCATCGTCACCCCCGCAGCCCCCGCCATCAGGCTATACGCGTACTCCACCCGACCGTAGGGCGCGCTGATGCCGAGACCGCCACCGTGACCGTCCATGCCCGTCTCGCTGACGCCGTCGAGTTTGATGATCCACTGTTCGAATCCCGGCTCGAGCGGCGCGAAGGCCGACGCCACCTGGTAGGTCGAGGGTTGAAAGGCGACGACGGCCTTGGCGCGTGCGCCACCCGCACTCGAACCCACCTGAATCAATTGCTGAATCGCCGCGTGCGCACTCTGGGGATGCGCGAGTTCGCCGCGCACCGTGAGTCGAGCCGCGAGCACGAGGTCGGCCAGGGTCACCGCACTCGTCACGTCGCGTTCCGCGTCAACAGCGGGGGGTCGAAATTCGAGGGCACCCAGCGCGCGGTCGGCCGCGTACGCGAGACGATCGAGCGGCGTGATGAGTCCGGGTGCCACGCCGTGCTCGGCCATCCACGCGTTCACGAGCGCGTTGCCGAAGGCGTCGGGCAAGCTGTCGGCGAGCAGCGGCACCAGACCGTGAAATGCTTCGGGTGCGAGCTCGGGCCACTGGCTGTTGTCGTAGGGACGTAGACGAAGCGGCATCGTCAGTGGGGAGAGTTCGATCCCCGAGGCGACCCACTCGGGTGCGTAGGCGAAGACGTAGCGACCGGTGTCGGGATCGGCCGCGGCGGCGCCGACGCGCGCGCCCCACGCCCAGACCTCGATGACCCCGGTCTGGCGATAGGTCACGGTGAGGACCGTCGGCGAACGCGGCGCGCTCGGTGCGGGTCCGCGCGACGCGCGTCGATCAGGTCGAGCGGATTGAACGTGCGAGACGGCACCAGTGAGCGAAGCCACTCGTCCTGACCCAGGGCGTGCGCGACCCGCACCAGGGTGCCGGTCGTCGAACCGCGACCGTTCTCCAGGTTCTTCAGCGCACCGAGTGAGACGTTGGCGCGCACGGCGAGTTCGTCTTGGGTGAGACGTTGTTCGATTCGTTGGGCTCGAATGCCGTCCCCGAGGGCGACCTCGAGTTCCTGGTGCTGTCTCGCCATGGGACCTCCTTACAGCAATATTAGCGACTTTTACCTGCGACAATGAAGGGCAATTTTCTGTTTAATAGTCTTTTTTACAGCCTTTATTGCATGAAGAAGTGCTTACGGTCATTCATCTATCTTTTAATTGCGGCATCTCGTGCCCGGGGCCATTCCGCTTCTCAGACTGGTACCCACCAGCTGGACCTAGGGCGCCACCACTGAGCCACTCGCGAAATCTGATCGGACCACGTGCGCGACCGCCGCCACCGTCCCAGGCGAACGGGTGACGACGCCAAGTTCGCGATTGTAGGAGAGCGACGACGTCGAGAAGTTCTCACTGCCGACGAACAACGTACCCCCACGAGGGCCACAGTCCGAGCAGATGACTTTCGCGTGGACGTAGGCCTGGGACGAGTCAAGGGTTCTCGCGTGCACGCCAGCCCTCGCCAGGTCGCGCAGCGCTGGCGACCACTGCGAATCCTCCGTCATGACGACCTCGACGTCCACTCCCCTCTTGGCGGCCGCCTCCAGGGCCACTTCGATCGACGTGTTGTCCATCTCCTCGTTCTCTACGAGTAACGTCGAACGGGCCGAGTCGATCACGTTCACGAGCGCGGGACCAGACCCCGGGCTCCAGACCAGACCACCCGGACCTTCACCC
>Ga0302267_10000173_pt1 | contig 82125 bp, 73 predicted proteins | sample III_Bog_E1_3_FD_194555 | JGI IMG/M metagenome (GOLD analysis project Ga0302267, IMG submission 194555) | Peat permafrost microbial communities from Stordalen Mire near Abisko, Sweden - III_Bog_E1_3 | ecosystem: Environmental > Terrestrial > Soil > Wetlands > Peat | place: Sweden: Abisko... | reverse complement strand
GAATCTCCTTCTGCAGGAACGAATCCGCCGGCTTTCCGACCGAACTCAAGCCGGTCAGTTCCAATTGTAATGCAATCGAGCTGCTCAGTCCCGCCGCCGTCCCGGGCGGCGCCCCATCGGTGGGCCGCTGGAGGTATCTGCGCTGCACGATCTGAATACGGTAACAGCAGCTTTTGTATTCGATTCCGGCCACTTGCTCGATGGTCTCGCGGTCCTGCAGCGAGTACACCCAGCGCCCGATGGTGTTCCAGCGCCCGCCGATCGGCCAGACGAAGGAGCCGTCGTATTGCTTCAAGATGCCGCTCTGGAAGCGGTAGGAGAGGTTGAACACGCGGGCGTTGTCCGGGTGGTATTGGACCCCGACCTCCTCCTTGTCGGTGTGCGAGGTGTAGGGGTTCCATTGATAGTCCAGGTTCACGCTCACGTGCTTGTACGCGGTGAGGGCGATTTCGGAGATGATGTCCGAGGCCGGGTATTGCTCGGCGAGCTGCCCGGGCTGGTAAGCGACCAGCTGCCCATTGCAGTTCTGGTAGGTTTGGCCGTTCGGGTTCTGGGCCCGCACGGTGGGCACGAAAAGCTGCGGCGAGTACAGCGGGTTGGGCATGGACGCCAGGTTGCCGGGCTGGCTGGCGGTGGGCGGGACGTTCAAGAGGCATTGATCGTCGGGAATGTTCACCCGCGGAATGGAGATGTAGCGGATCTGTCCGATGCTGGCCGAGAGGTATTGGGCCCCCGAGACGGAGTCGAACAGCCGCGAGGTCACGCCGATGGCGACCTGGTCGGCGTCGCTGATGCGGTCGTCCCCGACGTAGCGGTTGGAGCGGAACAGCTCCGTCAAGTTGAGATCCGGCACGGCCGTGTCGAAGATCGGCAGCTCGTTCTGGTTGCGATACGGCGCGTAGCTGTAGACGATCCGGGGCTCGAGTGTCTGGGTGCGCTGGCCGCTCGAGCCGACCTCGCGCTCGAATACCAGGCCGGCGTCGAGGCGCCCGTAGGGCAGCGAGCGGGTGGGAGTGCCCGGCAGCCCGGGTCCCGCATTCTGCAAATCGTATTGGGTGAAGTGGAAGCCGGCCGAGGGCTCGAAGAAGTAGCCGGCCTCGCGGATCGACCAGCGCAGTTCGGGGGACAGGTCCACGCGCGCGCCGTTCGGCGTCGGCAGATACTCTCCGGTCGCCGTTTGATAGATGCCCGTGTCGCTGATGTTCTTGCGCAGGAAATAGGCGGCTTCGGTGTTCAACACGAATTCGAGGCGCGTGCCGCCGAGGGGATACAGGCCCTCGGCATCGATGCGCGGCACGCTCGAGTAGGGCCGGTCGAAGTCGTATAGGGCACTGTCGATGGTCTGGAAGTTCTGCAGCTCGCCGCGAATGCGCCAATGGTCGTCGTAGTACTTCACCTCGGCGCGGCGCTCCAGGTAGGTCACGCTGGTCTGCTGCGAGCCGACGGTGAAGTCCGAGAAATAATTCACGTCGCTGACGCTGGTGATGTCGGCGTCGAAACGCAGCCCGCGCTCGAAATCGGTCACGTCGGTGAAATGGAAAAACGTGCGGTTGCCGTGTTCCTGCTTGTCGTCCGGCAGGAAATTGCCGGTGATCGAGCCGTGCGAATTCGCCGTCAGATAGCGAAAATCCTCGCCGAGCTGCACGCCGCGGGCGGACATGAAGCCGGGCGTGAGGGTCACGTCATAGTTCGGGGCCAGATTGAAATAATAGGGAACCTCCAGCTGGTAGCCGTTGCTGCTCGAGTGCCCGAAGTTCGGGAACAGCAGGCCGGTCTTGCGCTCGTCGCCCACCGGGAACGAGATGTACGGCGTGTAGAAGATCGGCACGCCCTTGAACCGCAGCTGCACGTGGTGCCCGGACCCTTCCTGGTTCTGGGTGTCCAGGTTGATGGACGAGGCCTGCAGCATCCAATCCTGGTTGCCGACCGGACAGGTGGTGTAGCGCACCTGTTCGAGGTCCACCTTGCCGTCGGGCTGCACGGAGATCTCGCGGGCATAGCCGCGGCCGTTGCGGTCGAGGATCTGGAAGTCGGCCTTGTCGAAATCCGCGCCGCCGATCGCATCGTAGACGCCGTCGACGCTCTTGATGCGCAGCCGGGGGTCCTCGAAGTCGACGCTGCCCTGGACGCCCACCTTGCCCGTGTTGTAGTCATAGGTCATGGTGTCCGCCGACACGGTTCGCTGGTCCTGGCTCACCTTCACGCGGCCGGCCGCTTGCGCGTGTCCCTGCATGTCGCCCGTGAAGACGTCGCTCTCGATGTGGATCTGCCGGTCCCCCGGCTCGATGGGCACCGCCGGAGGCGGCGAGTGCTTGGGCGGAGCCGGGCACATGTCCCCGGCGTGAATCACCGGTGCCGCGCTGCATGCGAGGAAGGCCAGCGCGGCTCGAAGCTGAAAACCCATGGACAAAGTGGATCGCCTTACTCGGTATACTAAAGCGGCCGCGCGTGCGGTGTCGCAATGGTCAAGCATGGTTCCCACGGATGCAAGCGATTCCCGCCTCGCGGCGCTCACTCGCTGGGTGGTCGAGGACCTCGGATTTGCGGGCGCCCGGATCGAACCCGCCTCGGCGGATGCGAGCTTTCGCCGCTATTTCCGCCTGACTCGCGGCGCCGATTCGTACATCGTCATGGACGCGCCGCCGGACAAGGAAAACGTCGCACCGTTCGTGCAGGTGGCGCAGGCCCTCGCCGCCATGCGCCTGAACGTCCCCATCATCCTGGCGCGCGACGCCACCGGCGGATTCCTGCTGCTCACGGACCTGGGATCCCGCCAATATCTCGACGAGCTCGCGGCAGGGCGCAACGTCGACGGGCTGTACGCCGATGCGCTCGCGGCGCTGGTGACCATGCAGGCGTCGGGCGCTGCAGCGGCGCGCGGCCTGCCGCCCTACGACCGCGCTCTTCTGCTGCGCGAGATGGAACTGTTCCCGGAGTGGTTCCTCGGCCGGCACCTGGCGTGCGAGCCCGTCGCGGGCGACCGCGAGCTGCTCGACCGGTCGTTCGCTGCGCTGAGCGAATCGGCGTTGTCGCAGCCGGCGACCTTCGTGCATCGCGATTATCATTCGCGCAATCTCCTGGTCACGGATGAGCGCAATCCCGGCATACTCGATTTCCAGGACGCGGTATCGGGACCGGTCACGTACGACGCGGTGTCGCTGCTCAAGGATTGCTACATTGCGTGGCCCCGGGAACGGGTGCTCGGGTGGTTGCGGGACTACCGTGCGATGTTGATGCGCGCCGGGTTTCCGCTGGGCGCCGATGAATCGCAATTCGTCCGCTGGTTCGACCTGATGGGGCTGCAGCGGCACATCAAGGTGCTCGGCATTTTTGCGCGGCTTTATTATCGGGACGGCAAGCGGGGGTACCTCAAGGATCTGCCTCGAGTGCTCGACTATGCGCGCGCGGCGGCGGCCTGCTGCGCCGAAACGGCGGAACTCGCGCGGTTCCTGGCGCGGCACCAGGACGCGTTCGCGGCCGCACAGGCCCGGGCGGGGGCGTGAGCCGCCCCGCGGCGCCCAACCCGGGCGCGGCGATGATCCTGGCCGCCGGACGCGGCGAGCGCATGCGGCCGCTGACGGACGCCGTGCCGAAGCCGCTGCTGCGGGTCCGCGGCAAGCCCTTGATCGAGCGCCACGTCGAAGCGCTGGCGAGGGCGGGCATCGGGCGTCTCGTGGTCAATCTGGCGTGGCTGGGATCGATGATCCGGGAGTACCTGGGCGACGGATCGCGCTACGGGGTAAGCATTCGATACAGCGAGGAGTCGCCGCGCGCACTCGAGACCGCGGGCGGCATCTTCCGCGCCCTGCCGCTTCTCGGCCCCGGTCCCTTCGTGGTCGTGAACGGCGACGTGCTGACGGACTATCCCTTCGAGCGCCTGCGCCTGGCCGAGGCGCATGATGCCCACCTGGTGCTGGTGCCGAACCCACCCCAGCATCCGGCGGGCGATTTCGGTCTGCAGGCCGGTCTCGCCCTGGCGCAGGCGGCGCAGCAGTTCACGTTCTCGGGGATAGCGGTGTACGAGGCGCGCTTCTTCGCCGGGTGCAGCGACGGCGTGTTCCCCTTGAAGCCCCTGTTGAGGCGCGCCATGACGGCCGGGCGCTGCGGCGCCGAGCTCTACGAGGGGCGGTGGGAGGACGTCGGAACTCCGGAGCGCCTGCGCGCGCTGGACGCCGAGCGGGGGTAGAATCGCGCACATGTCGACGTTCAAGGGCATCCCCATTTCGGAGCAGCGGCCAAAGCCCAGGAGCGGCGAAAAGTACGCGACGCCGCAAGGGTTTACGGCGATCAAGGACGGCATCAAGCAAGCCGCGTCGGCCCCGGCGGCCGCGCGCAAGCCGCCCTGGCTGAAGGCGCGCATGGCGAGCGGCGCCGAATTCGCGAAGGTCGCGGGCATCGTGCGGGAACACCGGTTGAGCACGGTCTGCGAGGAGGCGAAGTGTCCGAACATCGGCGAATGCTGGAATGCCGGCACGGCGACCATTATGTTAATGGGGGCCGTGTGCACGCGCGCCTGCCGGTTCTGCGCCGTCGACACCGGCAACCCGCGCCAGTGGCTCGATGCCGAGGAGCCGCAGAACGTCGCGCGATCGGTCGAACTGATGCGGCTGAAATACGTGGTGCTGACGTCGGTGAATCGGGATGACCTGCCCGATGGCGGCGCCGCACACTACGCCGCGGCGGTCCGGGCCATCAAGCAGCGCAATCCTGAGACCGCCGTCGAGGCGCTGACCCCGGATTTCCAGGGCGTGCTCGCCGACGTGGAGACCGTCCTCGACTCCGGGGTGGACGTGTTCGCGCAGAACGTGGAGACGGTCGAACGGCTCACGCAGGCGGTGCGCGACCCGCGGGCCGGATACCTGCAGACGATCGGCGTCCTGCGGCACGCGAAGGTGCATCGTCCGGCCGCGCTGACCAAGACCAGCCTCATGCTGGGTCTCGGCGAAAGCGAGGAGGAAATTCGCCGCACCCTCGCTGACCTGCGCGCGGCCGCGGTGGACATCCTCACCCTGGGGCAGTATCTGCGGCCGACGGCGAATCATCTCGCCATCGAGCGATTCGTGACGCCGGATGAGTTCGACCGGTACCGGGAGTGGGCGCTCGCCCTGGGTTTCCTCGAATGCGTTTCGGGGCCGCTGGTGCGGTCCAGCTATCGCGCCGAGCGGGCCTTGATGCGCAACAACGCGGGACTCGACAACGGCAAGCTCGCCGCGATGCCGGCGGTGACGCGTTGAACCCCGGCGGCGGCGCGTCGGACCCGGCCTCACCGCGGGTCAGGCATCTCGGACTCGCCGCCTACGAACCGGCATGGCGGGAAATGCAGCGCTTCACGGACCTGCGAGGGCCGTCGACCCCCGATGAAATCTGGACCGTGGAGCATCCGCCCGTATTCACGCTGGGATTGAACGCGAGCCGCGAGCACCTGCTTTCCCCGGGCGATATTCCCGTGGTTCAGATCGACCGCGGCGGCCAGGTGACCTACCACGGACCCGGTCAGCTCGTGATCTATCCGCTCATCGACCTGCGGCGGCAGGGTCTCGGCATCCGGCAGTTGGTGATCGCCCTGGAGAACGCCGTCATCGGCTTCGCCGCCGGACTGGGAATCACGGCGGTCGGGTCGCGGGAGGCCCCGGGCGTCTATGTCGGCGGCGCCAAGCTCGCCAGCATCGGCTTGCGCATTCGCCGCGGAGCCAGCTACCACGGCCTGGCGCTCAACGTCGCCGTCGACCTCGAGCCGTTCGGGCGGATCAATCCGTGCGGTCATCGCGGCCTTCCGGTCACGCGGCTCGCGGATTTGTGCGGGGTGGCCGACGTGGACGCGGTGGCTCGCGCGCTGACGCCGCATCTGATCAGGGAGCTCGGCTTCGCGGGGGGGCCTGCGCGCGAGGGCGCCTCGCCGGATCACAGCGCCATCAACACCAGCTTGCAGGCCGTCAGCTCCCGGTAGATGGCGTCGAGCTGTTCGCGGCTGGAGGCGCGGATCACGTAGGTGAGCGCCAGGAAGTTGCCGTCCGAGCTGGTGCGGGTGCGCACGTTCGCTTCCTCCAGCGGGCCGGCATGGCGCTCGATGATGGCCTGAGTGGCCGCGCGCAGGCCGCTGTCGTGCCGTCCCATCACCTTGACGGGAAAGTCGACGGGATATTCCTGGTCGGCGGCGTTGCGCGGTGCGGTCATAGGGCGGGCGTGGACGACAGCTCATCCAGGTAGGCGGCGAAGGCCGCGTTCATGCGCTTGAACATCGGCCCGGGCCTGCCCGATCCCACGGGCCGGCCATCCAGCGAGGTCACCGCAAGCACGCCGCGCGTGGCGAAGCTCAGCCAGATCTCCTCCGCCGAGCGCAGCCGGCTCTCGGGCACGCGATCCGCGGAGTGCGGGATCTTCAGGCGATCCGCGAGTTCCCACACGACATCGCGGGTCGTACCCGGCAGGATGTGGTCGCCGTTGGGCGGTGCATGGATGACGCCGCCGGAAATCACGTGCACCGAGGTGGACGAGCCCTCGGTGAGATCGCCGTTCTCGATCATGATGGTCTCGAACGCGCCGGCGTCGGCGGCGAGCTTCTTGAGCAGCACATTGGCGAGGAGCGCGGTCGACTTGATGTCGCGCCGCGCCCAGCGGGTGTCGGCTGCGGTCACGGCGGCCACGCCCTGGTCGAGCAGCGCCGCGGGCGCCGTTCCCGACGCCGTGACATAGGCGAACACCGTGGGGCTGAGGCCCTCCGGCCACGCGTGATTGCGGCCGAACTCGGATCCCCGGGTCACTTGAATGTAGATGTAGGATTCCCGGGCCCCGTCCTGCGCCAGCAATCGCGAGCACATCGCGCCCCACTCGGCATGCGACCGGGGCGCGGCCATGCGGATGCCCGCGAGGCTCCGGTTGAGCCGGTCCAAATGTTCGCGCAACCTGAACGGCCGTCCGCCGTGCACGGGAATGACTTCGTACACCGCGTCGCCGAACAGGAACGCGCGGTCGAGCGGCGAGACCCGGGCCTCGGCGAGCTGCGGGTAACCGCCGTTCAGGTGGCAGATCGGCAGCGGGCCGCTCACAAGAACCACAACCGGAGGGTGTCGATCAGCCGCCGCCACCAGCTGCCGGAAGCGACGCTCTTGAGCGGGTGGACGGGCATGGTCGCAAGCGTTTGACTGCCCGAGAACACACGCAACTGTCCGGCGCTCGCATCCGTGCCCAGGGGCGCAATGAGACGCGGCAGCGTGTCCAGCGCCGTCTTGATGTCGCCGGCCTGGCCGCGCGGCACCGTGACGTAGAAGTCATCCTTGATGCCGACGGCCACCGGCGACTCGGCCGCCTTCCAAACCTTCGCCGAGCCGAGCGCCGTTCCGCCCTTGATGACGAGCTTGGTGTCGAAGAACGTGAAGCCGTACTGCAGAAGCGCGGCGCTCGCATCTTCCCGCCCCTTCATGCTCGTCGATCCCAGCACCACGGAGACCAGCCGCATGCCATCGCGCAGCGCGGAGGTCACCAGGCAGAAGCCCGCCGAATCCGTATGACCCGTCTTCAGGCCGTCGACGCTCGGGTCGCGGCCCAACAGGCCGTTGCGGTTTTGCTGCTTGATCCCGTTGTGCTCGAACTCGCGCACCGAGTAATACTTGTAGTACTCGGGAAAATCGCGGATCACGGCGGTCGCGAGCAGCGACATGTCCTGCGCCGTCGTGTAATGCTGCGCCGAGGGCAGCCCCGTGCTGTTCTCGTAGTGCGTGCCCGACATCCCCAGGCGTTTGGCGTACTCGTTCATCATCTGCACGAAGGCATCTTCGGTGCCGCCGACGCGCTCCGCCAGGGCGATTGTCGCGTCGTTGCCCGACTGCACGATCATGCCCATTATCAGCAGTTCCACGGAGACCGGCTTGCCGAGCTCGATGAAGGTGCGCGAGCCCTCGGACCGCCAGGCGTGCTCGCTCACGATCACGGGCTCGTCGAGCTTGAGTTTCCCCGCCTTCAGCTCCGCGAAAACGATATACGCGGTCATCAATTTCGTGAGGCTGGCCGGCTCCAGGCGCACCGCCGGATCCCGCGACGCCAGCACCTTGCCGGTGTGGAAGTCGATGAGGGTGAATGCCCGCGCATCCACGCTCGGCGGCGTCGGTATCGGCGTATCGGCACGGACGGGAACGGCCGCGAACACGGCGCATAGAAGCAAGCAGACCAGGGGACGGAACATGATGGACAGATACCTTCGGAGAAATGTCGGTGAAGTTTACCGGTGATTGACCCGCGACAGTAGCTCGCGAGGGCCGCCGGGGCGGCCTCGCAAGTCAATCCGGCGCGAGATGCGCGTCGTGCACGCCCGCCTGACCGAGGGCGGCGACGATGCGGTCGAACTCGGGAACGTCGGGAACGGGGCCGATGCGCACGCGGTACATCCGGCGTCCTGCGATCGTGTCGTCGCGGATGAAGATGGTGCCGAAGCCGCCGCCGCGCAATTTGGCCGCCAGGCGCTGCGCATTGGCGGGGTCGGCGAAGGCGCCCGCCTGCACGAACAGGGCGCCGCTCGCCGCCGCCGCGGGCGCAGGAACGCCGGCGGCGGGCGCCGGCAGCGCCGTGTCGCCGACGGCCGGATCGATGGCGCGCACTTCCACCATGGCGGTTCCGTTGCGCAGCATGTCGAGACGCGCCGCGGCGGTGTAGGACAAATCGATGATCCGATTGTCGACGAACGGGCCGCGATCGTTGATGCGCACCACCACGCTGCGCCCATTCTGCAGGTTGGTGACCCGCGCGTACGCGGGCAGCGGCAGGGTTTTGTGGGCGGCGGTCATGCCGTACATGTCGTAGGGTTCGCGGGTGGAGGTGAATTCCTGGTGAAAGCCCGGGCCGTACCATGACGCCACGCCGCGCTCCACGTAATTGGCGCTCGATGAGAGCACGTAGTAGCGCTTGCCGAACACCTCATACAAGGGCGGATTGCCGTAGCGCGATTTCGGCTCGACGCGCGGCTGCGCGTCGGGAATCGATTGAACGGCGGGGGGCGGGGCGGGAACGGGCGCCGGCGGGGCCTCCTCGCGGCGGGGGGCGCTGAAACACCCGGCGAGCGCGCCGGCGGCCAGCGCGCTCGGCAGCCAGCGCAGGCGCAGCGCTCTCAAGGCCCGGCCGCCCCGCCGTTCCGGCCGGCCAAGGCGGTGCCGGTGGCGGCGGCGTCCAGCTCGAGGACGCGCTGCTTCAGGGCCGCGGCCAGTTCGTACACGGCCATTGCGTACAACGCACTGTGGTTGTAGCGGGTGATGACATAGAAATTATTGTAGCCGACACGCCAGCGGATGCCGTCGGGTTCGTCGGCCGCGATGAGCATGGCGGGCGCTTCCGGCGGCAGGAGGCTCTCGAGGTTCACCCCCTTGGCCTCGAGCGATTCGACGGTTTCCTCGAGGGCCAGCTTGCGGCCGTCGAGATCCGCCGCCTTCCCGGCATTCACCGCGGCTTCGCTGAGCACGGGCTCCCCGGGGTTCCAGCCGTGTTCCTTGAGGTAATTGCCGACGCTCGCGCACACGTCGGACCAGTTGCCCCACAGGTCGATGCGGCCGTCCGCGTCGGCGTCGACCCCGTAGCGGCGGTAGTTCGAGGGCATGAACTGCGGCGCCCCCATGGCCCCGGCGTAGGAGCCTTTCACGGCCAGCGGATCGAACCGCATGTCGCGCGCCAGCAGGATGAACTGTTCCAGCTCGTCGCGGAAGAACGGGGCGCGCGCCGGGTAGTCGAAGGCCAGCGTCGCCAGCGCATCGATCACGCGGTAGGAGCCGGTGCTGCGGCCGTAGAATGTTTCCACGCCGATGATGGCCGCAATGTACTCGGGGGCCACGCCGGAACGGACGCTGGCGCGGTCGAGCTGCTGCCGGTGCGCCAGCCAGAAATCCCCGCCTTCGCGGATGCGCCGGTCCGTGAGGAAGATGGAGCGGTATTCGAACCATGGCTTCGCCTTCTCGGCGGGCCGGTTCATGGCATCGATGATCGCCGGCTGGCTCTTCGCGGCGCGCAGGAGCTTGTGCAGCTGCCGCTTGTCGAGCGAATCGCGCGAGGACACCTGCTCGATGAATCCGCTCACGTCCGGCCGGCCGGTGTCGATCGCCGCGGCCGGGCGCATGGCCGCGAAGAGCAGGCAGAGGGCGGCGGACAGCGGCTTGCGCAGGCGCGAGGTCACGGTCAAGACCCGATGAGCTTGCGGTGCGAGTGCAGCGACATGAGGATGCCGAAACCCGCCAGCAGCGTGACCATGGACGTGCCGCCGTAGCTGATCAAGGGGAGGGGCACGCCGACCACCGGCAATATGCCGCTCACCATCCCCGAGTTCACGAATACATAGACGAAGAAGCTCAGCGCGATTGCGCCGCCGGTGAGGCGGGAGAACGTGTCCTGGCCCTGGTTGGCCAGGTACAGCGAGCGGCCGATGACGACCCCGTACAGCGCGATGAGCAGGAGCTGGCCGAGCAGCCCGAACTCCTCGCCGATCACGGCGAATATGAAGTCGGTGGAACGCTCCGGCAGGAATTCCAGCTGGGCCTGGCTGCCGTTCATGTAGCCCTTGCCGAAGACCCCGCCCGAGCCGATCGCGATCTGAGACTGGATGATGTGGTAGCCGGCGCCCAGCGGATCGTTCTCGGGATTCAGGAACGTGAGGATGCGCTGCCGCTGGTATTCGTGGATGAAATGCCATCCCGCCCAGGCCGCGCCGCCGAGCAGCGGGATCGACGTCAGGATGATCCCCATTTGCAGGCCGGCGAGCAGCATGACGATGAGGCCGGATGCGACGATCAGCAGGGCGGTGCCGAGGTCGGGCTGCACCACGATCATCGCCGTGGGAACGGCGATGATGATGCCCATGACGATGAGGTCCTTGAAACTGAGCGGCAGCGGCCGTTCGTGCATATACCAGGCGCACAGCATCGGCACCGCGAGCTTCATGATCTCGGAGGGCTGGAACCGCATGAATCCGACGTCCAGCCAGCGCTGCGCGCCCTTGCCGACGTGGCCCTTCACCGCGACCACCGCCAGGAGTATCACGCCGATCGCGTAAGCATAAGGAGCGAACAGGCGCAGGTATTGCGGAGTGGTGAGCCGGGCGAGCGCGAGCAGCGCGGCGACGGCGACGGCGATGTTGCCCAGATGATGCTCCACCATCTTCACGTTCTGCCCCGATGCGCTGTAGACCACCAGCACGCCGATGCAGACGATGATGGCGAGCACGCCCGTCAAGGGGCCGTCCAAACCCAGGGCGCGCAGGGTGCGGCCGCCGAGGTTCAAGGTGCGGCGGGCGCGGGATGGCGAGAATTCGTCGTACAGCATGGTCTGCCTCCTCAGCGGTCGTGCAGGCGGCTCAAGGCCCCGGCCAGCACCGGCCATATCAGGCCGCCGATGACCGGCGCGAGCCAGCGGCTGAAGGCCGTCACGGGATTGCCCGTGGCGCCGTCCACCCAGAACAGAATGAACTGATAACCCGTCAGCAGGGCGAATATCGTCAGCGACTGCGACAACAGGGAGAACACCCGCAGCCGCAGGCGCAAATGGGTGGCCCAGGCCGCCATCAGCGTCAGCGCGAGGGCGTGCTGTCCCAGCACGACGCCGCGGATCACGTCCAGCGAAAGCCCCGCCAGGAAGGCGAGCGCGAGTCCCCCGGCGCGCGGCGACTCGATGGACCAGTAGAACACCACCAGCACCAGGAAATCCGGCCGGAAGGCGTCGATGGTCGCGGGCAGCGGCAGCACCGACAGCGCGAGCGCGACCAGCGCCGACAGGGCCATGGGTAGCCGCCGAACCGGCTCGTCGCGCATCATGGGACGGGCGCCCCCCGGGGTTTGGGCGCCGCCGCGGCGTTGGGCGTTGCCGCGGCCTTCGGCGGCGCGGCGGTGTCCACGGGCGCACGGGCCGCCGCGGGCGGCGCCTGCGCGTCGGGCTTCAACCACACGAACATCAGTTCGCGAGACCGGTCCAGAGCGGCCGCCGGCCGGACCACGACGTCGGCCAGCGATTGGGCCGGGTCGCGCCTGACCTCGGCCACGGTGCCCACGGGGTAACCCGCCGGAAATCCGCCGCCGAGTCCGGAGGTGACCACCAGATCGCCCGTAATCACGTCCGCACTGGTCGACAGATAGGGCAGTTTCAGATGACCCATGTCGCCGGTGCCCACGGCGATGGTGCGCAGGCCGTTGCGGTTGATCTGCACCGGGATGGCGTGCGATGCGTCGCTCAGCAGAATCACCTCGCTGGTCAGTTGCTCGACCCGGGCCACCTGCCCGAACACGCCTCCTGCGTCGAGCACGGCCTGCCCCACGAACACGCCGTCGCGCGCGCCCTTGTCGACCAGGACGCGCTCGCGGAAGGCGTCGATGTCCAGGTCCATGATGTCGCCGATGAGGAAGCGCTCGGCAAAGCCCGAGGCATTGCTCCGCAGTGCGCGCAGCCGCTGAGCCTCGGCCTCGAGCGCCTCGTAGCGCTGCAGCCGGAAGTTCGCGACCCGAAGTTCGGCCTCGAGCCGGGCCTTGTCGGCCCGCAGCGCGTCGCGCGAGGACACGCTCTCGCGCAGCCAGTGCCAGCCCTCGAAGGGACTGGCGACCGCGACCTGCACCGGATAGGCGGCGACCGACAGAAAACGGCGGATCTCTCCGAGATGGTCGTAGCGCTTGTCGAACACGATGAGTCCCAGCGCCAGCAGCGAATACAGCACGCAGCGGAGCAGCAGCCCCGACGTGCGTCCCGCAGCATCGGTGTTACGGAATGCGACCATGAGCGGGCAACGCTTCCCTAGTCGCTTGCATTACTCCAGTCCGAAGATGCCCGGTCCATGTTCCTCGGTGAGTTCGAGGATCCGGCCTCCGCCCCGCGCCACACAGGTGAGGGGATCGTCCGCCACCACCACGGGCAAACCGGTTTCCTCCATGAGCAATTTGTCGACGTCCCGCAGCAGCGCGCCGCCGCCGGTGAGCACGATGCCGCGTTCCGCCACGTCCGCGCCGAGTTCGGGCGGGGTCTGTTCGAGCGCCTGCTTCACGGCGCCGACGATGCCCTGCAGGGGTTCCTGCAGCGCTTCGAGAATCTCGTTCGAATTCAGGGTGAAGCTGCGGGGCACGCCCTCGGACAGATTGCGCCCCTTGACCGAGATCTCGCGCACCTGCTGACCGGGGTAGGCCGAGCCGATTTCCAGCTTGATGCGTTCGGCGGTCGCCTCGCCGATGAGAATTCCGTAATTCCGGCGGACGTAGTTGGTGATGGCTTCGTCGAACTTGTCGCCGCCGATTCGCACGCTGGCCGCATAGACGATGCCGTTCAGCGAGATGACCGCGACTTCCGACGTGCCGCCGCCGATGTCCAGCACCATCGAGCCGCGCGCCTCCTGGACCGGAAGACCCGCGCCGACCGCCGCCGCCATCGGTTCGGGGACGATGTCGACGCTGCGGGCGCCGGCGCCCTCGGCCGACTCCTTGATCGCGCGCCGCTCGACCTGGGTGGAGCCGAAGGGTACGCACACCAGCACACGGGGGCTCGGACTCAAGAAACGGTTGCCGTGCACCTTCTTGATGAAGTATTGCAGCATCTTCTCGGTGTAGGTGAAATCGGCGATGACGCCGTCCTTCATCGGCCGGACCGCGGTGATGTGGCCGGGGGTCCGGCCCAGCATGTTCTTCGCCTCGACGCCCACCGCGACGATGATCTTGCCGCCCCGCGTGGGTTCGTCCTGCACCGCAACCACCGACGGCTCGTTGAGAACGATGCCGCGCTCGCGAACGTAGATCAGGGTGTTCGCGGTACCAAGATCGATCGAGAGGTCATTGGAGAAATAACCTCTAAGGCGTTTGAACATGGGGTGATTTCTGCTGAAAAAATGGGTTTAAAAAGTTGCGCTAATGTAACAACCGATAAGACATATAACAAGGCAACGTGTATCATAGATTTCAGCCAAAACTGCGCACCCGCGCGCACTTTTCGCATCCATATGAGCCTAACCCGTCAAGACGTCGAAAAAATCGCGCTCCTTGCGCGTCTATCGATCACCGAGCAGGAAATGCCGGTCTATGTGACCAGCTTGTCCAGCATCGTGGATTTCGTGGCCGATTTGTCCCGTACCGACACGGCCAACGTCGAGCCGATGGCGCACCCGATGGACGGCCAGCGCCAGCGCCTGCGCCCGGATGTGGTCGCGGAGACCGATCACCGCGAAAAGTACCAGCGGAACGCACCCAGCGTGCAGGCCGGCTTGTACGTCGTCCCCAAGGTCATCGAATAAGGCGCAGCGAACACCCGTGACGATGCACGACCAGTCCATAGGCGAACTCGCCCTGCACTTGGGCGCCGGCCGGTGCTCGAGCGTCGAGCTCACCCGCCATTTCCTCGCGCGCATCGAGCGCTTCAATCCGGCGTTGAACGCGCTCGTCACCGTGACGGCGGAGGAAGCGCTCGCGGCGGCCGCGGCCGCCGATCGCCGCCTGGCCCGGGGCGAGCGCGGTCCGCTGCTCGGCGTGCCGTTAATACACAAGGACATTTTTTGCACCGACGGCGTGCGGACCAGTTGTGGCTCGCGGATGCTCGACAACTTCGTCGCCCCCTACGATGCCACGGTGGTGGCCCGCCTGCGGGCGGCCGGGGCCGTCATGCTGGGCAAGGCCAACATGGACGAATTCGCCATGGGATCCTCCAATGAGACCAGCTATTACGGTCCGGTGAGAAATCCCTGGGACACCGGCAAGGTTCCCGGCGGCTCATCGGGCGGCTCGGCCGCGGCCATGGCGGCCCGGTTGGCGCCCTACACGACGGGTACGGATACCGGCGGCTCCATCCGCCAGCCCGCCGCACTCACGGGCGTGACGGGGATCAAGCCCACCTATGGCCGGGTGTCGCGCTACGGGATGATCGCGTTCGCCTCGAGCCTCGATCAAGCGGGGGTCCTGGCGCGCTCGGCGGAGGATGCGGCGGCGGTGCTGCAGGTCATGGCGGGATTCGATCCGCTGGATTCGACCAGCGTCGATGCGCCCGTGCCCGATTATCCGCGACTTCTGGGCGCTCCGCTCACGGGCCTGCGCATAGGCCTGCTGCGCGAGTTCTTCGACGGCCTGGAGTCCCGCAATGCGGCGCTCATCCACGATGCGCTGAAGGTCTATACCTCGCTCGGCGCCTCGACGGTGGAGGTCAGCCTGCCTCACCTACCGTTGTCGGTGCCCACGTACTACGTCGTCGCGCCGGCCGAGTGCTCGTCGAATCTGTCGCGCTTCGACGGCGTGCGCTACGGCTATCGCTGCGACAACCCCAAGGATCTTCTGGACCTGTACCGCCGATCCCGGGGCGAGGGCTTCGGCCCCGAGGTCAAGCGGCGGATCATGACCGGCACCTACGTGTTGTCGGCCGGCTATTTCGATGCTTATTATCTGAAGGCGCAAAAGGTCCGGCGGCTCATCAACGAAGACTTCCGCAAGGCGTTCTCGGAGGTCGACGTGCTGATCGGGCCGACCACGCCCACCCCGGCGTTCGCCATCGGCGCCAAGATCGACGACCCCATCACCATGTACCTGAACGACATCTACACCATCGGCGCGAATCTCGCCGGGCTGCCCGGCCTGTCGCTGCCGTGCGGGTTCGTCGACGGGCTGCCGATGGGCCTGCAGCTGATCGGACCCCATTTCTCCGAGTCGAGGCTGCTGAACGCCGCGCATCAATATCAGCTGCGCACGGATTGGCACCGGCAAGCGCCGCGCGGGTACGAGTAATGGCCGACTGGGAAGTGGTGATCGGGCTCGAGATCCACGCGCAGCTCGCTACGCGCTCGAAGATATTTTCCGGCAGCGCGACGGCCTACGGCGCCCCGCCCAACACCCAGGCGAACCTGGTGGACCTGGCGTATCCCGGCGTGCTGCCCGTGCTCAACGCCGAGGCGGTGCGAATGGCGGTCAAGTTCGGCCTGGCGATAGGCGCCCATATCGCGCCGCGGTCGGTGTTTGCGCGCAAGAATTATTTCTATCCGGATCTTCCGAAGGGCTACCAGATCAGCCAATACGAGCTTCCGGTGGTGAGCCGCGGTTCGCTGCGGATCGTGCTCGAGGACGGCACGCAGAAGATCGTCGGCGTGACCCGCGCCCACCTCGAGGAGGACGCCGGCAAGTCGTTGCACGAGGGGCTCGCGAACGCCAGCGGCATCGACTTGAACCGTGCGGGAACGCCGCTCCTCGAGATCGTTTCCGAGCCGGACATGCGCTCCGCCAAGGAAGCGGTCGCGTACATGAAGAAGATCCACACGCTGGTGCGCTACCTCGAGATCTGCGACGGCAACATGCAGGAGGGGTCGTTCCGGTGCGACGCGAACGTGTCCGTGCGGCCGCGCGGGCAGGAGAAGTTCGGAACGCGCGCCGAGATCAAGAACCTGAATTCCTTCCGGTTCGTCGAGAAGGCGATCCAGCACGAGGTCGCCCGCCAGATCGACGTCATCGAGAGCGGCGGCAAGGTGGTTCAGGAAACCCGCTTGTACGATTCGGACAAGGACGAGACGCGATCCATGCGCTCGAAGGAGGAGGCGAACGACTACCGCTACTTCCCGGATCCCGATCTGCTGCCCGTGGAGGTGAGCGAGGGCTTCATCGCCGAGGTGCGGAGCAGCCTTCCGGAGCTGCCGGACGAGAAGGCGGCGCGGTTTGCGCACGACCTCGCCCTGTCCGCCTACGACGCGGGCGTGCTGTCGGCGAGCCGCGAGCTCGGAGAGTATTTCGAGGCCGTGCTGGCCGAACTCGGCACCGCGCACGCCAAGCTCGCGGCCAACTGGGTCATGGGCGAGCTGTCGAGTGCGCTCAACCGCGACAACCTCGACATCACCCGCTCCAAGGTGCTGCCGGCCGACCTCAAGGGACTGCTCTCCCGCATCGTCGATGCGACCATATCGGGCAAGATCGCCAAGGATGTGTTCGAGGCCATGTGGTCGGAGGGGAAGTCCGCGGACCAGATCATCGAGGCCAAGGGCTTGAAACAGATCACCGATTCGGGCGCCATCGAGAGCGTGATCGACGCGGTGATCGCCGCCAATCCCAGACAGCTTGCCGATTACCGCGCGGGCAAGGACAAGCTCTTCGGCTTCTTCGTCGGCCAGGTCATGAAGGCGATGGGCGGAAAGGCCAATCCGGCGCAGCTGAACGACCTGCTGAAGGCGAAGCTCGGCGGTTGATCCGATGCATGACCGCGATTCCCTGCACCGCTTCCTATTCGAGCACTATCCGATTCGCGGTCACCTGGTCCATCTGGACGCCTCCTGGCGCGCGCTGATCGAGCACCGCGACTACCCCGAGGCCGTCCGCACGGCGCTCGGCGAAGCCGTAGTGGCCTCGATCCTGCTGGCCGCCACCGTCAAATTCGAGGGAGTCCTGTCCCTGCAGCTGCAGGGAGAGGGGCCCGTCCACCTGCTGCTGGCGCAATGCACGAGCGGCTTGGGGGTGCGCGGGCTGGCGCGCTGCCGCGGCGAGGTCGCGGCGGCCGCAGCCGGCGGGCTGGCCGGGCTGGTGGGCTCGGGTAATTTGACGGTGACGATGGAATCCGACGACGGCTCGCAGCGCTACCAGGGAATCGTGCCCATCGCCGGCGACCGCCTGGCCGATTCCCTGCAGATCTACTTCGAGAATTCCGAGCAGCTGCCGACGCGCCTGTTCCTGTACGCGGACGAGAACGGCGCGGCGGGAATGCTGCTGCAGCGGCTGCCGGGCGGCGACGGCGCAAGCGCGGCGTCGATCGACGACGCGTGGCGCCGGGTGCAGCTGATCCTCGCGACGCTGACGACGGAAGAGCTGCGGACGCTGCCCGACAAGCAGATTCTGCACCGGCTGTTCAACGAGGACGACGTGCGGCTGTTCGAGGCGGCCCCGGTCTATTTCCGGTGCCGGTGCTCCCGCGAGCGGGTGAGCGGCATGCTGCAGGGCCTGGGCGAGAGCGAGACCCGATCCATCATCGCCGAACGGGGCAAGGTCGAAGTGCATTGCGATTTCTGCAATCGCGCGTACGTATTCGATGCGGTCGACGTGGCGCAGTTGTTCAACCCCGCGGTGGCCGGCGACGCCGGCGGGTCCGTGCACTGAGCGCAGGCCGGCGCCCGGGCGTGCAGCTCAAGGCCGCCATCGCGCTCATCGCGGCGGCCGCGGGCGGTTTGACGGCGGGCGCCCCGGCGCAGGCGCCCGGCGCTCCACGGCAGGCTACCGCCGAGGCCCCGCCGCAGGACGCCGCCGGCGCCCCACGGCAGGACATCGCCGGCGACGCTGCGCCCCCGTTCTACACAGCCCGCTTCGAGAAGTCGCCTTCAGCCGCCCAGATGAGCGCCCTCGGGCGCGCGCTGTTTCGCGATCCGGCCTTGTCGGCGTCGGGGAGGATCGCCTGCGCCACCTGCCACAGCCCGTCGCACGCCTTCGGGCCGCCGGACGGCGCCCCGGTCCGGCGAGGCGGCGTGGACGGGCGCCGCCCGGGGGTGCGGACGGTCCCCTCGCTCCGGTATCTGCAGAGCGTTCCACCCTGGAGCGAGCATGCGTTCGATGAGGAGACCGGGGCCGATCAAGGTCCGACCGGCGGCCTCACCTGGGACGGCCGAGCGCCGTCCGCGCATGAGCAGGCGCGGGTGCCGTTGTTGTCGCCGTACGAGATGGCGAACGCGAGCATCGGTGCGGTCGCCGCCGCCGTGCGGCGATCCGCGCACGCCGCGCAATTTCGCGACGCCTTCGGGGCGAATATATTCGGCGACCCGGCGCTCGCCTTCCAGGCCGTGCTGCTGGCCTTGGAGACGTACCAGCAGGATCCGGCGGAGTTCTATCCCTACAGCAGCAAGTACGACGCGTGGCTCCGGCGCCAGGCGTCGCTCACCGACCAGGAGCTCGAGGGTCTCGCGGCATTCAACGATCCGGCGCGGGGCAACTGCGCCCGCTGCCACCCGAGCGCCGTTCGCGACGGCGCGTTTCCCCAGTTCACGGACTTCGGCTATGCGGGAATCGGCGCGCCGCGCAATTCCGCGATTCCGGCGAATGCCGACCCGCGGCATTTCGACCTGGGTCTGTGCGGGCCGCTGCGCGCGGACCTCGCCGCGCGCGCGGAATATTGCGGCCTGTTCCGCACACCCACCTTGCGCAACGCGGCGCTGCGGCGGGTGTTCTTCCACAACGGCGTGCTGCACCGGCTCGAGGACGTCGTGCGCTTCTATGCCGAGCGTGACACCCGGCCGGAGCGATGGTATCCGCGGGCCCCGGGCGGCCCCCTCACGTTCGACGACCTTCCGCCGGGGTATCGGGGTAATCTGGAGCAGGCGGCGCCCTTCGGCCGCCGCGTGGGCGATCCGCCGGCGCTCGGGGAGCGCGATGTCGCCGCGATCGTCGCGTTCTTGAACACGCTGACCGATGGATACCGCCCCTGAGCCCCTCGATATCGGGTGACGGAGCGCAACGCCCCATCCGCCGCTACCGCTTCAGGTGCCGGTCTTCGGGCATTGGAACTCCTCGCTCTTGCCCTGCTTGGGCTCGATTTTCTGCCATCCGGGCGGCAGGTCGAACACGCTCGGGTCGATCGCGTCCGTTGAGATCGACTTGACCTCGGTCTGCATGCTCATGAGGGTCATCATGTTCGGGCCGGCCGTGGCGGCCGCCGGCGTGGCCGCCGGTTTCGAATCGGATTTCTTGCTCATCAGTCCGCCCAGCAGCTTCGAGGTGAAGGCGCCGGCCGCATTGCCCAGGATTTGTCCGCCGACGCCGTTGCCGGCGGCCTGTCCGGCTTTCGACTCCGCCGTCGACGTTGCGGCGGAGGTCGAGGAACCGGCGGCCGCCTGGCCGGCCGCGGCGCCGGCATCGCCGACGGTGCTGCCGGAGCCCGCTTCGCTTCCCGACGCGCCGCCGTTCCGGGCCTTCGAGCACTGCGGCCCGCCGACGCTCACCGCGAATACCGTGCGCAGGGGGATCCCCTTGAGGTCCCCGGCATGGGAGGAGAGCTGCTTCAGCTGATCCATGTAGGGCGCCATGACCATCTGAGCCTGCGCCTTCATGGCGCCGGAGACCTGGTCGAGTCCGAGCTTCTTGGCGTGCTCCATCGCGAACGCGCTCTTCTCGTCGTAGCCCTCCACGGGCTCCTGGGACAGCCACAGTTCGCTGCTGGCGACGAAGTCGCAGGTGTCGCCGGTCTTGACGTCCTTGCAGCTGTAGGTCATGGAGATCAGCGTCTTTCTGGCGGTGTGACCCGCGATCACGGCGCTGTCGTCGGTCTTCGACACGTTGAACTTGGGTTCGGTTTTCTCGCAGCCGCTATCCGCGGCCGGCTGGGTCTGCGCCGGCCCGGCGGGGCACTGCTGCATCTTCTCCAGGGTTTCCTGCATCTTCTGCTGCGCCAGCGCGCGCTGCTGCGCAGTGGGAAACGGCGTTTCCAGGTATTTCTTCTTGTCGGGCTCCAGCCGCCATTCGAGATCGCGATCGAGCCGGATGATGTCGCCGGTGCGCATGGAACCGGCCAGCATCGAGAGCATGCCGTCCACCTTGCCGTCGCTGTCGCGGCGCTGCTTGTCGCGCGTGGTGCGCTCGGTGGCGCTCGTGTGCATCTTCACGATGGCCGCATTGATCGTCGTATCCTCGACGACCGTCACGTCGGCGCGCGCCGCATGGGCGGCCACGAGCGCCGCGGCGGCGAGCCCGGCAGACCATGCGCAGGCATGAATGTTGCGAAGGATTATCATGTGTTTTCCCCCCCTCGTTGGTGAACGTGCGCCGCGGGCCGATCGCCCGCGCGCACCCCCGCGCAGAATAGCCCGAAATGCCCGATCCAGTGCAGTCCATCGTGCAGGTGCGAGGCGAAATGCGCAAGATTGCCTATACTGCATGCCGCTGATCCACAGCGACGGTGACCCATGGAACCAGACTTCGAGGCGCTGCGCAGGGAATTCCCGGTTCTGCGGCGCAAGACCTATCTCAACAGCGGGTCGTATTGCGCCCTTGCGAATGAGGTGAAGGACGCCTTCGACGCTTATATGGACGACCGTCTGCGGATGGGGTCGAGCTGGGACACGTGGGCGATGAAGAACGAGTCGGTTCGCGCCCTGGTGGCCACCCTGCTGCGGGCGCTGCCCGACGAGATCGCGGTCACCGCGTCGGTGTCCGCCGGCCTCAATGCGCTGGCGAGCGCCCTGGTGTTCAGCGGCAGCCGCGACAAGGTCGTCATCAGCGATTTCGAGTTTCCCACCAACGCGCAGATCTGGCACGCGCAGGAGCCGCGCGGCGCACGGGTCGTGCACGTGCCGCGCGACGCGGGCGGCGGGATCCCGCTGCGCCACTTCGAGAGCGCCATCGACGAGCGGACACAGCTCGTGGCCATCACCCACGTCTGTTTCCGCAACGGCGCCAAGCTGGACATTCCGGGCATCGTGCGCATTGCACGCGCGAAAGGCGCGATGGTGCTGCTCGACTGCTATCAGACCGCCGGATCCCTGGACGTCGACGTGAAGGCCCTGGACGTGGATTTCGCGGTGGGAGGCATGCTCAAGTACCTGCTCGGCACCGCGGGGATCGGCTTCCTCTACGTTCGCGAGGCCCTCGCGCGCGCTTTGGTGCCGACCAACAGCGGATGGTTCGCGCAGGCCGACATCGGCGCCATGGACATCACGGCGAATCGTCCGGCGCCGAATGCGCGCCGCTTCGAGGCGGGAACGCCGCCCGTGGTGAATTGCTACGCCTCAGAAGCGGGGCTGCGGATGCTGCTGCGAGTGGGCATGCCCGCAGTGCAGGAGCGCAATTACGCGCTGACCCGGCGCTGCCTGCGGCGCCTCGAGGAGATCGGATGGCCGAGCGCCACTCCGTCGCAGGATGAATGCCGCGGCGCCACGGTCGCGGTGCCTTCGTGCGACGCCGCCGGCCTGGTCGCCGAGCTCGGCAAGCGTGACATCGTCACGTCGTTCCGCGATGATAACGTCAGAGCGAGCTTTCATTTCTACAACAATGACGACGATGTGGAGGCTTTCGTTGCGGCGCTGACCGATCTGCGCGGCTCGTACCGTCCTCGCTCCGAATCCCGAAACTGACCTTACCGCGAGAAGACCCATGGGCACCCACGCACAGATTCTTTCCACTCTGGTCGACGGGATCATTCACGGCGGCATCCGCGTGGTCGATCTCACCGTTCCGCTGGACGCATCCACGCACACGATCCGGCTGCCGGAGCAGTTCGCGGCGTCGAAGCCGTTCTCCCTGGAAGAGATCTCCCGGTACGATTCCCGCGGACCCGCCTGGTACTGGAACAACATCAGCTGCGGAGAACATACCGGGACGCACTTCGACGCTCCGGTGCATTGGGTGACCGGGAAGGATCATCCCGACAACGCCACGCACAACATTCCGGTCGAGCGATTCATCGGGCCGGCGTGCGTCATCGACGTGTCGCGCCAGGTGAAGGGCAGCGCGGATTTTCTGCTCACTCAGGGCGTGGTCGAGGAGTGGGAGAGCCGGCACGGCCGCATCCCGGGCCGCGCATGGGTGTTGGTTCGCACCGACTGGTCCAAGCGGGCGGGAGAGGCATTCCTCAACATCGGCGCCGACGGGGCGCATACCCCCGGCTTCCATCCGGATTGCGTGCCTTTCCTGGCGCGCGAACGCGACATCCTGGGCGTCGGCGTGGAAACCGTCGGCACCGATGCGGGCCAGGCGGCGACCTTCACGCCGATGTTTCCCTGCCATGCGCTCATGCACGGCGCCAACCGATTCGGGCTCGCCAGTCTCACGAACCTCGATCAGCTGCCCGCGACCGGTGCCGTGGTGATCGCGCCGCCGCTCAAGATCGTGAACGGCTCGGGCAGCCCGCTGCGCGTCCTGGCGCTGGTGCCGGCCTAGTCGGGGGGCGCCGTGCTGCGCGCACGCCCGATCGAGCCGGCGAAAGCGGTCCGGCACGCGGCTCGGTCATTGGCGCCGCGCGGTCAGAGGGCGGTGACGCCGGCCAGCTGCGTCAGGCTCATCGAGCGCGTGAGCGCCACGAACTCCCGGATGTAGGCCGCCTCGGCGCCCGCTTGGGTAGTGGCTGCATACAATTCACAGCGCAAGCCGTGCGGGCCGATGGGCCGCGAGACCACGTAGCCGCGCTCGATGTAATTGCCCACGGTCCAGGAGGGCAGGGCGGCAATTCCACGGCCGCTCGCCACCAGCTGCAGGATGGCGACGGTGAGCTCGGCCGTGCGCCGCTTGGGATTGATCTCGGCAGCCGTCAGGCAGTGCTTCATGACATCGAGCATGTCGTCGGGCACCGGATAGGTGATGAGCGTCTGCGCCGCGAAGTCCGCCGCTTCGAGCCACGGCTTGGCCGCGAGCGGATGCCGCGGACTCATCAACGCCACGCTCTCGTAGCGAAACAAGGGGCTGAAGACCACGTTGGAATGAGGCTCGGGCCGGTCGTGGATGATGGCGAGTTCCGCCTCGCCGCGCTCGAGCAGCGGCAGGGGATCGACGACGAAACCGGAGATGATGTCGAGTTCCACCTCCGGCCAAAGCGAGCGGTAGGAGTCCATGGCCGGCATCAGCCAGTCGAAGCAGTTGTGGCATTGCACTGCAATGCGCAAGGGGCCCGCATGGCCTTGGGCGAGGCGCGCGACGTCCCGGGCTGCTTCGGCCACCTGCGGCAGCACCACGCGGGCGAGCGCGAGCAGTCGTTGGCCGATGGCGGTAAAGCGCAGGGGCCGCACGTTTTTCTCCACCAGCGCGGCGCCGAAATGGCTCTCCAGGGCCTTGAGTTGGTGGGACAGGGCAGATTGGGTCAAAAACAACCGCGCTGCGGCCTTGGACAGGCTGCCGCACTCCGCCAGTGCCAGCAGTGTCTCCAAATGCCGAAGTTCCAGTGCCGTCGTCGCCATGAGCGGAATTCATCCAGTCCATGAAGATAATGAGATTGTGTCACAGCTTAGCCGCTTGCATCCTCAGGGTCGAGATGGTCTGACCTGCGAGGATGACGACAGTGAGCGAAGTAGCGGTGTCGTTCGAATTCTTTCCACCCGGCGACGACGCCATGGGGCGGCAGCTGTGGGACGCGATCGCGCGGCTCGAGCCCCTGCAGCCGAAGTTCGTGTCCGTGACCTACGGCGCGGATGGCTCAACGCGGGCGCGAACCCATGAATGCGTCATGCGGCTGCTGCGTGAAACCGATCTATGCGTGGCGCCGCACCTGACGTGCATCGGGGCGTCTGCGGCCGAGGTCACCGGCATCGCAGAGGACTATTGGCGGCACGGCATCCGGCACATCGTGGCGCTGCGCGGCGATCTGCCGGACGGGATGGGCGCCGGCGCCGGGCATGCGGACTCCCCGTTCGCGCATGCCTCCGATCTCGTGCGGGGTCTCGCCGGCATCGCGCCCTTCGACATTTCGGTGGCCGCGTATCCGGAGGGTCATCCGGAGTCGGGCGGCGTGGCGGCCGACGTGGACAACCTGAAGCGCAAGATCGATGCGGGCGCCGGCCGTGCGATCACCCAGTTCTTCTTCGATACCGACGCGTATCTGCGCTATCGCGACCGCTGCCGGGCGGCGGGAATCGACATCAACATCGTGCCCGGGATCCTTCCCATCACGCGTTTCCCCCAGTTGCGGCGCTTTGCCGACCGTTGCGGCGCCAGCATCCCCGAATGGCTCAGCCGGCGCTTCGACGGCCTGGACGATGATGCGGACACGCGCCGCCTGATTGCGGCGCACGTCGCGATCGAGCAGGTGCATCGTCTTCAAGAGCACGGCGTGACGGAATTTCATTTCTACACCTTGAACCGCGCCGAACTCACCTATGCCATCTGCCATGCCTTGGGCTTGCGCCCAGGCCCACCCAAGTCGCAGGCCGGCGCCCGCACGGGGGCGGCCGGCGCCGGCGCGGCGGGGATGGCCGCCGAGCGGGCAGCGGTGGCCTGAATGAATTCGATGGGGTTCCCGGCGCGGTCCGAGTCGTTCATGGCGCTGCTTCGGCAGCGCATCGTGATCCTCGACGGCGCCATGGGGACCATGATCCAGCGGCATCGTTTGAGCGAGGCGGATTTTCGCGGCACGCGATTCGCCGATTGGCGCGGCGACCTGCGCGGCAACAATGATCTGCTGTCCATCACCCAGCCGCAGATCATCGGCGCCATCCATCGGGAATACCTCCGGGCCGGTGCGGACGTGATTTCCACCAACACCTTCAACTCGACGCCGGCGTCGCAGTCCGATTATCGACTGGAGAAGCTGGCCGGGGAGTTGAATCTGGCGGCCGCGCAGGTGGCGCGCCGCGCGGCCGATGAAGCGGGCGAAGCCAGCGGTCGCCGGCGCTTCGTCGCCGGTGCGCTCGGGCCCACGGGCCGGACGGCCTCGCTGTCCCCGGACGTGAACGATCCGGGCTTCCGCAACATCACCTTCGACGAATTGGCCGAGGGCTATGCGCTCGCGGCAAGGGCGCTCATCGAGGGCGGCATCGACCTGTTCCTGATCGAGACGGTGTTCGACACGCTGAACGCCAAGGCGGCGCTGTTCGCGGTGAGTGGCGTCATGGACGAGACGGGGGTCGAATTGCCCATCGTCGTCTCCGGCACCATCACCGACGCATCGGGCCGCACCCTGTCCGGACAGACGACGGAGGCGTTCTGGAATTCCGTGCGTCACGCGCGGCCCGCCGCGATCGGCCTCAACTGCGCGCTGGGCGCGAAGCAGCTGCGCCCCTACGTGGAGGAACTGGCACGGGTCGCGGACACCTGCGTGTGCGCCTATCCGAACGCCGGACTGCCGAACGCCTTCGGCGAATACGACGAGACGCCGGGCGAGACCGCCGCCACGCTGCAGGAGTTCGCGCAGAGCGGGTTCCTCAACATGGTGGGCGGCTGCTGCGGCACCACGCCGGCGCACATCGAGGCCATCGCGCGCGCGGTGACCGGCCTGCCGCCCCGCGCCGTCCCGGCGATCGCGCCTGCCTGCCGGTTGAGCGGGCTGGAACCGCTGACCATCGACCGCACCAGCCTCTTCGTGAACGTGGGCGAGCGCACCAACGTCACCGGCTCGGCGAAATTCCGCAAGCTGATCGAGGCCGGCGACTACGCGGCGGCGGTCGACATCGCCCGCCAGCAGGTGGCGAACGGCGCGCAGATCATCGACGTCAACATGGACGAGGGCATGCTGGATTCCCAGGCGGCGATGACGCGGTTCCTGAATCTCATCGCGGGCGAGCCGGATATCGCACGGGTGCCGGTGATGATCGACTCGTCGAAATGGTCGGTGATCGAGGCCGGTTTGAAGTGCGTTCAAGGCAAGCCGATCGTCAACTCGATCAGCATGAAGGAGGGCGAGGAGGCGTTTCTCAAATGCGCGCGCGCATGCCTTTGCTACGGGGCGGCGGTCGTGGTCATGGCCTTCGACGAGCGGGGGCAGGCCGACACCGTGGCCCGCAAGGCGGCGATCTGCGAGCGCGCCTACGCTCTTCTCACCGGCACGCTGAATTTTCCCCCGGAAGACGTCATTTTCGACCCGAACATCTTCGCGGTGGCCACCGGCATCGAAGAGCACAACCGTTACAGCCTGGATTTCATCGAGGCCACGGCGGCGATCAAGCAGCGCATGCCCGCGGTTCACGTGAGCGGCGGGGTGAGCAACGTATCGTTCTCCTTCCGCGGCAACGAGCCGGTCAGGGAGGCGATGCATTCGGTGTTCCTGTACCACGCGATCCGCGCGGGCTTGACCATGGGGATCGTCAACGCGGGGCAGCTCGCGATCTACGAGGACATTCCATCCGATCTGCGCGAGCGGGTGGAGGACGTCATCCTCGCGCGGCGCGAGGATGCGACCGAGAGACTCCTGGAGATCGCGGAGCGGTTCAAGGGGGGCGGCTCGGCCAAACGGGGCGACGACCTGGAGTGGCGCAATCTCCCGGTGGGGCAGAGATTGCAGCATGCGCTGGTGAAAGGGCTGGACGAGTTCGTGCTCGCAGATACCGAGGAGGCCCGGCTGCAAGCCAAGCGGCCGCTCGACGTGATCGAGGGGCCCCTCATGGAGGCGATGAACGTGGTGGGCGACCTGTTCGGCTCGGGCAAGATGTTCCTGCCCCAGGTGGTCAAGTCGGCGCGGGTCATGAAAAAGGCCGTATCGGCGCTGATTCCCCACATCGAACGGGAAAAATCCGGCGCCGTGCGCTCCAACGGCAAGGTGGTCATGGCCACGGTCAAGGGCGACGTGCACGACATCGGCAAGAACATCGTCGGCGTGGTGCTCCAGTGCAACAACTTCGAGGTCGTGGATCTCGGCGTGATGGTCCCGTGCGAGAGGATTCTCGAGACGGCCACGCGGGAGGGTGCGAATCTCATCGGATTGTCCGGCCTCATCACCCCCTCGCTCGATGAGATGGTGCACGTGGCCAGGGAAATGCAGCGCCTCGGGTACACGCAACCGCTGCTCATCGGCGGCGCAACCACGTCACCGGCTCATACGGCGGTCAAGATCGATCCCCAATACGGGGGAGCCGTCATCTACGTCAAGGATGCCTCGAGATCGGTCGGGGTATGCCAGCAGCTCGCGACCGCGGATACCCGCGACGCCTACGTGGCGGGCGTGAAGGCCGAGCACGAGCGCCGCCGCGAGCAGCACCGAAACAAGAGCCTGAAGGCGCCGCGGCTCATCCTCGAGGAGGCCCGTGCCCGGAAATTCAAGATCGACTGGGACTCGTACGTCCCGCCGGTTCCGCGTCTCCTGGGGCTCCGCCGCTTCGAGGACTATCCGCTCGAGGAACTGGTGCCGTACATCGATTGGATGCCGTTCTTCAACGCATGGGAGTTCGCGGGGAAATTTCCCGATCTTCTCTCGGACCCCGTGGTCGGGGAGGCGTCGTCGTCGTTGTATGCGGACGCCAGGCGCATGCTGGACACCCTGGTGGCCGAGAAATGGCTGCGGGCGCGGGCCGCCGTCGGATTCTTTCCGGCCAACTCGAGCGGCGACGACATCGAGGTCTACGCCGATGAGGCGCGTGCGGCGCCGATTTGCCGCCTGCACCATCTGCGCCAGCAGAAATCGAAACCGCGCGACCAGGCGCAGCTGTGTCTCGCCGACTTCACGGCGCCCCGCTCGAGCGGGCGCGCCGACTATATCGGCGCATTCGCCGTCACCGCCGGCATCGGCATCGAGACGCATGTGGCGAGATTCGAGGCCGCGCATGACGATTACAGCAGCATCATTCTCAAGGCTCTGGCGGACCGGCTCGCCGAGGCGTTTGCCGAGCGGATGCACGAGCGGGCGCGGCGCGAATTCTGGGGCTACGCTGCGGACGAGCGGCTGGCCGGCGACGATCTGATTCGCGAGGCGTATCGGGGAATCCGGCCCGCCCCGGGCTATCCCGCGTGTCCGGACCACACCGAGAAGGCCGCGCTTTGGAAGCTGCTCGACGCCGAGAATGCGGCGGGAATCCGTCTCACCGAATCGTTTGCCATGTATCCGACCGCCGCGGTCAGCGGATTCTACTTCTCTCATCCGCAGTCCCATTATTTCGGGGTGGGCCAGATCGACCGGGACCAGGTCGAGAATTACGCGCGCCGCAAGGGCATGCGGCTGGGCGAGGCGGAGCGCTGGCTGGCGCCGGTTCTGGGTTACGACCCGGGCGAGGCCGCCCCGGCGGCCGTTCCGCCGCGGCCGGCCGCGAGCGCGGCGTAGGAGCCACCACCCGGGCGTTCATACGGGTTCATCCAGCGATTTGGCGAGCGGCGTGAAGGTTTTCGGCCCGGTTGCCGTCATGTACCAGCAATCCTCCAGGCGTACCCCGAATTCCCCGGGAAGGTAGATTCCCGGCTCATCCGAGAAGCACATGCCGGCGCGAAGAGGCGTCGAGTCACCGTGCACCAGATAGGGCGGCTCATGGCCGTCCAGGCCGATTCCGTGGCCCGTGCGATGCGAGAGGCCCGGCAGCTTGTAGCCCGGGCCCCAGCCCTCGCTTTCGTAGAAGCGGCGCACGGCGTCGTCGATGGAACCCACCGGGACGCCCAATTTCGCCGTCTCCAGCGCAATTTCCTGTCCGCGCTTCACGGTGTTCCACACCTTGAGCTGCCGCGGGCTCGGCTCGCCGAACACCCAGGTTCGCGAGATGTCCGACTGATAGCCATGCACCGTGCAGCCGCAGTCCATGAGCAGGGTCGAGCCGTCGCGCACGGTCTGCGGCTGTTTCGATCCATGGGGATAGGCCGACGCCTCGTTGAGCAGTACGAGGGTGAACTCGGGCGTGCCTCCCAATGCGGAAGTGGCGTCGTCCATGAGGGCGGCGATGTCCGCCGGGCGCATGCCGCGGGCCACGCGCGCATGCACGAAACGCAGGGCCGCGATCGTGACGTCGCTGGCGGCCTGCATCAGCGCGATTTCAGCGGGCGATTTGACCAGCCGGCACGCCCGGACCAGGGACTCTCCCGACACGACCTGGTACGCGTTCGAGGCGCGTCGAATGCCGTCGACGATGAAGAAGCGAATCGTCGGCTCGACGGCGATCGGCCCATGCGCCACGCCGCGCTCCCGGAGGCCCTGCGCGATGGTCTCGAACGGATTGTCCGGTTCGTTCCAGGGTCGGAGGTCGGCATCGACCTGCAGCGTCTCGCGCACCGAGGGCTCTTCGAACACCGGCGTGACGATGAGCACCGCGCCTCGTGCCGGGATGACGGCCGCCGTGGTTCGCTCCGACCGGTGCCAGCGCACGCCGGTGAAGTACTCGAGAGTCGAGCCGGACTCGGTCACGAACGCGCCGATCTTCTGCTGCCTCATCAGCTCTTGCAGCTGCGCAATCCGGGCGCGGCGCTCCTCCGCGGAGATCGGATCGGCATGGACGGTCAGGGAGGTCAGTCCTGCGGCTTCGCCGCCGGGGGCCGGGGCCGGGGCGGGGGCGGGTGAAATTGCCGGGGCCGGGGGCGTCGCGCCGCGAACGCCGCCGGCGAGCAGCGCGGCGCCCGCGCCGGCGGCGGCGAGGAACCTGCGCCGCGAGGCCGGGGCCTCACGGGGCGCCTCTTGATTCGGGGGCGCTGATGGGTCGGGCATCGGTACCTCGGGGTCGCGTGAACTCGGCGGCGCATCTTAGCACTGCGCCGCCCGGCGCAGCCCGGCCCAAGGGGGCAACATTGTCGAGCAAGGCGGGGGCGATACCGTTTAAAGTTACGCTCCGGACGGCGGTTGGCCCTGGTAGAAGGAGACTCCATCGAATGCGCAGACACGGATTCCATGCCTGCATGATCATCGCGCTCCTCGCGGTGCATTCCGGGGCGCACGCCGCGCCGCGCGCGGACTTCACGCTGGCGCAAGCGCTGCACTATCCCTATGCGACCCAGCTGACGGCCGCCGATCGCGCCGACGTGATCGGCTGGGTCGAAATCATCGACGGCGTGCGCAACGTGTGGGTGGCCCGCGGCCCGGCCTTCGCTCCGGTCAAGGTGACGAACTACGGCGACGACGATGGACAAGAGATCACTCAGCTGACCTTCTCCCCCGACGGCACCCGGCTGGTGTTCGTGAGAGGCGGAGACCACGACTCGAACTGGCCCGCGGAGGGCAACCTGGCTCCGGATCCCGGCTCCTCTGCGGAGCAGCCGGTCACCACGATCTGGAGCGCAGCGCTGGCGGGAGGGCCGCCGGAGAAGCTGGCCGAGGGCGATGCGCCGGCGATATCGGCGCGGGGCGAACTGGCGTTCGTGAAGGACGATCACGTCTGGACCGTGCCGCTCGCCGGCGGCAACCCTCAGCACCTGTTCTTCGACCGGGGCAAGGACAGCGATCTGCGCTGGTCGCCGGACGGCACGAAGCTCGCCTTCGTGTCCGACCGCGGCGATCACTCGTTCATCGGAATCTATGCGGCGAAGAACGCGCCCCTGGTCTATCTCGCGCCATCCACCAGCCATGACGTGTCGCCGCGCTGGTCTCCCGACGGCAGCATGGTCGCGTTCGCCCGCCGTGCCGGCGACGGCGGCGCGCCGGAGCCCGCTCTCACGCCGACGCCGCATCCCTGGTCGATCTGGACGGCCTCCGCCGCCAGCGGGTCGGGGCACGCGCTATGGGAGAGCCCGAATACGCTGGCCGGCTCCTATCCGGACGTCGAGGGAGAGGCCAACCTGCATTGGGCGGGGGATGAGATCGTCTTCATGGCCTATCTCGCCGATTGGCAGCATTTGTACGGCGTGCCGGCGGCGGGCGGGGCGTTGGCGATGCTCACGCCGGGCGCTTACATGGTGGAACACGTGGCGGAGAGCCGTGACCACCACTACATGATCTTCGATGCCAACTCCGGCGAAAAGGCCGGGGATGACGACCGGCGGCACGTGTTCCGCTCGCGCATCGATGGGGGGGTGTCGACGCCGATCACTTCCGGCGAATCCCTGGAATGGACGCCGGTCAGCGCGGGCGAGGGAAAGGTCGCCTTCATCGCCGCGGATGCGCGAACGCCGCCGTCGGTGGTCGTCGCCGACGTCGACGGATCGAAGCGGATCAACCTGGGGGCCGGCCTCCTGCCGGCCGATTTTCCCGCCTCGCAGCTCGTCGCGCCGAAACAGGTCACCTTCCGCGCCGCCGATGGAACTCTGGTTCACGGCCAGTTGTTCGAGAACGGCGCGACCAAGCCTCATGAACCGAAGCCCGGCGTCATTTTCGTCCATGGCGGCCCTCCCCGGCAGATGCTCCTCGGGTGGCACTATATGGAGTACTACAGCAACGCCTACGCCGTGAATCAGTATCTGGCGGCCCATGGCTTCGTGGTGTTGTCCGTCAATTACCGGCTCGGGATCGGCTACGGCCGCGCCTTCCACCAGGCGGAGCACGCCGGATACGCGGGGGCGGCGGAATATCAAGACGTGCTGGCGGGGGCGCATTTCCTGCAGGGATTGAGCAGCGTGGACGGGAGGCGCATCGGTATCTGGGGCGGATCGTACGGCGGCTACCTCACGGCGCTCGCGCTCGCCCGCAACTCCGATATCTTCAGGGCCGGGGTGGATCTGCACGGCGTGCACGACTGGTCGCGGCTCATGGACGACTGGCTCGGCAAGCCCGGCGTCCGCTACGAGAAGGGCGACCGCGAACAGGCCATGGAGACCGCCTTCAAGTCCTCCCCCGATGCGGACGTGGAGAGCTGGAAGTCGCCGGTGCTGCTGATTCAGGGCGACGACGATCGCAATGTGCCGTTTCAGCAGACCGTCGACATCGCGCGCCGCCTGGAAGCGCGGCAGGTGCCTTTCGAGGAACTGGTGATCCCCAACGAGATCCATGGATTCCTGCGTCACGCGACCTGGGTCAAGGTGGACGAGGCGACGGTGAGTTTCCTGGGGCGCAAGCTGGGAGTCGCGCAGCAGTGAACGTGAAAGCGGGTGAGCGATGACCGTGCAGCGCGTTGCCGATGCCATCGTCGAACGGCTGCGTGCCCACGGCACGCGGCACGTCTTCACGGTGGCCGGTGAGAGCTACCTGGACGTGCTCGATGCGCTGTACGGCGCGCGCGGCCAGCTCGATGTGATTACCTGCCGGCACGAGGCCGCGGCGGCCAACATGGCCGAGGCGGCTGCGAAGCTCAGCGGCCGGACCGGCGTCGCCTTCGTGACCCGGGGGCCCGGTCTCGCGCACGCCGGCATCGGCGTGCACACGGCGCAGCAGGATGCCACGCCCATGGTGCTCTTCGTCGGTGAGATCGCGCGCGAAGACCGCTGGCGGCGCGCTTTCCAGGAGGTCGACCTGACCCAGACCTTTGCCGATCTCGCGAAGGGAGTGGTGCGCATCGATGTGGCCAACCGCGCCGGCGAACTCGTGGACCGGGCGTTCCAGCTGGCGACGACGGGGCGGCCGGGCCCCGTGGTCGTCGGACTGCCGGAGGATGTGCTCGGAGAGCCGTGCGCCGCGCCGCCCGCGGCTGTTCCCGGGCTGCCCCGGTACGGCGTCGACCCCGAGGACGTCGCCGCGATTGCGGCGCGGCTGAAGGCGGCGCGCAGGCCGCTGGTATGGCTCGGCGGCAGTCAATGGACCGCGGCCGGGGTGGCCGCCGTGCAACGCCTTGCCGAGGCTTGGAACCTGCCGGTGGCCACCGGCTTTCGGCGCAAGGATCTTTTCGCCAATCGTCATGCCTGCTACGCGGGAGAATTGGGCTTCGGCGCCAATCCCGCCTTGCTGAGACGAGTTCGGGAAGCGGATGCCATCCTCGCTCTGGGCGCGGCGCTGGGGGACGTCGAGACGGGAGGCTATCAGTGGCTGGATCGCGCGGATACGGGCAACCGCCTCATCCACGTGCACGTCGACCCGCAAAGCCTGTCGGCGGTATTTCCCGCGCAGTTGGCCGTGCAGGCGCCGCCGGGCGCGCTGGCGGCGGAACTCGCGCGGCATGCACCCGCGGGTCCTGCGCCGTGGGCCGAATGGACGAGCGCGGCGCGCGCCGATCAATCGGCGTTCATGGAGCCGGTGGCCGTCGCCGGCGCGGTGAACCCCTCGCTGGTGTTTCGCGAACTTCGCGCCAAGCTGCCGGACTCGGCGCTGATCGCGAACGGTGCCGGCAACTACGCGGCGTGGCTGCATCGCTTCTATTCGCACGATGCGTATCCCACGCAGGTCGCCCCCGGGAGCGGCGCGATGGGATACGCGGTGCCAGCCGCGATCGCCGCGAAGCTCACCCATCCGGATCGCGAGGTGATTTGCGTCGCCGGAGACGGCTGCTTTCTCATGTCCTGTCAGGAACTCGCGACCGCGGCGGCGCTCAATCTGAAAATCGTGTTCCTGGTGGTGAACAACGCCTGCTTCGGGACCATCCGGATGCACCAGGAGATGCGCTTTCCGGGGCGGCAGATGGCGACGGCACTGGTGAATCCGGATTTCGTGGCGCTCGCCAGGGCCTTCGGTCTCGAGGCATGGCGCGTCACGGCGACGGCGGATTTTTCCGCCGCGCTGGCCGCGGCGCGCGCCCACCATGGCCCGTCTCTCATCGAGTTGGTGACCTCGATCGAGGATATCGCTCCGGGACGCCGGCTCAGCGCGCTGGGGCGAGGCTCCTAGAAGGCCGCGGGGTAGGCGCCGCCATCGAGGAGGACGTTCTGGCCGGTCATGTAGGCGGCGTGCACGCTGCATAGAAACGCGCAGACTTCGCCGAACTCCTCCGGCGTGCCGAACCTCCGCGCCGGAATCTCGGCGAGCGACCGGCGCTCGATCTCGGATTCGGCCACTCCCTGATTCTTCGCCGACGAGCGGATCCCGGCCCGCAGCCGGTCGGTTTCGATGCTGCCCGGAAGCAGATTGTTGATGGTGACGTTCTTGGCGGCGACGCCGCGCGCGACGCCGGCGACGAACGCGGTGAGGCCGGCTCTGGCGCCGCTCGACAGGTCCAGGCCGCCGAGCGGCATCTTGACGCTGATCGAGGTGATGTTGACGATTCTTCCGAAGCCGCGCGCGGCCATGCCGTCGATCACCTTCTGGATGAGCTCGATGGGCGTCACCATGTTCATGGTCAGGCCGGCCAGCATCGCCTGCCGGTCCAATTCCCGGAAGTTGCGAAACGGCGGCCCGCCGTTGTTGTTGATCAGGATATCGGGCGCCGGGCACGCCGCGAGCACGAGCGCCTGTCCTGCGGCGGTCGAGATGTCGGCGGTCACCGGCGTCACGTCGGCGCCGGTCGCGCGTTTGATGTCCTCGGCGGTCCTTCCCAGCGTCTCGCGGTCGCGTCCATTGAGCACCAGCGATACGCCCGCCCGGGCGAGCGCCATGGCGCATCCCCTTCCGAGGCCGCGGCTCGATGCGCACACGATGGCCTTTCGTCCCGCAATTCCAAGATCCATAATGACCCCCTCTTTTCGAAGAGCGCGACCGCCATGGCGCGGCGCCACCTCACCGCCGCGGAGATTAGCACGCTTGCGCCCGATGTCCCGCGGGCCGGCCGGGAGTCAATGATATCTCTGGCCGGACGCGAGCCGGGACATGGTCTGGCCGAGCACCAGCGACAGCTGCCGCACCAGGTCCCGCGGCTGCATGTCGAGCTTCGCGGCCAGCGCGCGCAGCACGCCCGTGCCGAACAATTCGTGCAACTGCGATCCGGTGATGGGTTCGAACGGGCCATGCATGATCCACGACTGCGCCACGCTGCCCATGCCGAGTTCGCGCATGCGCTGCGAGACCCCTTCCGGCCCGCCATGCTTGTCGATCAGAGCCTCGACGTGGCGCGCGAAGTCCTGCCGCGCGATCTCGCCCCACAATAGCTTCGGCAATATCACCGTCGTCGTTCCCTTGATTCTTATGCCGCGAGTCTGGCGCGGTGGCGGCCCTGAGACTGTAAAGGAATGTAATGCCGCGCGTTCTGCTGCGCGAGGCTCCGCTATGGGCTTGCGCCTTTGACAGTGTTTTACAGTCGACCGCGCCGTTAGCTGCCAAGCTCCCGCCTTCGGACTCGCACGCGGGCCCAACATCACAAACCTAGGAGTCGATCATGTTTCGCAGCATCAAACTGATATCGGGGGCGGCCGGGCTGTTACTGGCGGCGGCGAGTCTGGCGCAGGCGCCGTCGGAGGCGCCGGCCGGATCGACGGGGCAGTGCAAGGACGGCAGCTATTGGACGGGCCCGACGAAGCAGGGAGCGTGCCGCGGCCATCACGGGGTGCAGACGTGGTACGGATCGGCGGGTTCGAGCGGCAGTGCGGCGGCTCCGGCGGCGGCGGCCCCTGCGGCGGCGGCTACGCCTGCGGCAGCGAGCCCGGCGGCGCCTGCAGCGCCCGCGGCGGCGTCGACGAAGTCCTTGCCGAGCGCGACGAAGTCGAGCGGTCCGGCGGCGACGGCGGCGCCCGGAGGAGGTCCCGGGCTGGTGTGGGTGAACAGCAGCACGAAGGTGTATCACTGTCCGACGGACCGCTGGTACGGGAAGACGAAGAGCGGAGAGTACCTGAGCGAGTCGGATGCGATTGCCAAGGGCAATCATGCGGACCATGGGAAGGCCTGCAGCCAGTAAGGTCTGATCGGGGGGCGGCGCCGGGACGGACGGGCCGCGGCGCCCCCCTCAATCCAACGAATCGAGTAAGGAACGGGGATGAACATGCGAGCGATGACGGTGGCGCTGTGTGCGCTGATGCCGGTGGCGGGATGGTGTGACGATGCGGCGGCGCCGCCGCCGCCGCAGCAGGAATGGACGGGGAAGGGTCAGGCGGGGTATTTGTCCTCGCAGGGCAACTCGGAGGCGAAGTCGGCGAATGCGGCGCTGGATGCGGCGTACCTGGACGGCGCATGGAAGCATGGGTTTCACCTCGGCGGGCTGTACGGGCAGAGTGCGGGGATCGTGGCGGCGGAGCGGTGGGACACGACGTGGCAGACGGATTATGCGCTGACGCAGGATCTGTACACGTTTGGGGGGCTGCGCTATCAGCACGATCTGTTCAACGGATTTGACTATCAGGCGAGCGTGGCGGCGGGGGTGGGGTACAAGGTGTTCGACACGAAGTCGACGATGCTGGACGTGCAGGTGGGCGTGGGCTACAAGGAGTTGCGGCCGGAGGAGCTGACGAAGGCGGCGGATGGGGCGGTGATTGGGCGGCAGTTGGAGGCGAGGGAAGGGGAGGCGATTGGGACGCTGGGGGTGAATTACTCGCAGTCGCTGACGGCGACGACGACGCTGACGGACAAGCTGTTGGTGGAGAGCGGGTCGCAGGACACGCTGGTGACGAATACGCTGGCGCTGGCGGTGAAGGTATCGGCGAAGCTGGCGTTGTCGGTGGGCTATGCGCTGCAGGACAACACGAATCCGCCGGCGGGGCTGCAGAAGCTGGACCGGCTGGAGACGCTGAATCTGGTGTATTCGTTTTAACACACGGGAACTGAAGGGAAGGGGATGCCGATGGGACTATTGGACGGGTTGATGGGCGGAGTGGTGGGGGCGGAGATGGTGAGCGTGGTCAACGGGCTGATCGAGAAGCACGGCGGGGTGCAGGGGATCGTGTCGCAGTTGGAGCAGCAGGGGCTGGGGAGCACGGTCAAGTCGTGGGTGGGGCCGGGAGCGAACCAGGCGATCACGGCGGATCAGGTGCATGCGGCGCTTGGGCCGGAGGTGATCTCGGGGCTGGCGGCGAAGTTTGGGATGAACCCGCAGGATCTGGCGCAGAAGCTGGCGCAGGCGCTGCCGCAGGTGGTGGACCGGCTCACGCCGCACGGGGTGGTGCCGCAGGGGTGATGAGGGGCGAGGGTTTAATCATCAATGACGAGGGGATGAGGACATGAGTATTGGGAGTGAATTCAAAGAATTTGCGATGAAGGGCAACGTGATCGACCTGGCGGTGGGTGTGATCGTGGGCGCGGCGTTCGGGAAGATCGTCTCCTCGCTGGTTGGGGATGTGATCATGCCGCCGCTGGGGGTGATGATCGGGGGGATCAATTTCAGCGATTTGGCGCTGACGCTGGGGACGGATCCGAAGGGAGCGCCGGTGTTGCTGAAGTACGGATCGTTTCTGCAGACGGTGTTCGACTTTTTGATCATTGCGTTCGTGATTTTTCTGGCGATCAAGGGGATCAACAAGCTGAAGAAGCCGCCCGCGCCGGCCGCGGACGCCCCGCCGCCGCGCCAGGAAGTGCTGCTGCAGGAAATCCGCGACGCGCTGCTCAAGCGCTAGCGTCTCCCCAAGGGGTCCGAGCGGGCTGATTGAACAAGTCGAGGAAAGCGCTGGCGGCCTTGGCACTTGCCGGCCTCGTGCTGCTGCCTGCGGCGCTGCTCGCCTTGTGGGCCGAGCCTCCCGATCTGATTCGCGTCGCGGCGAACTACACCGCCAAGAGCGTCTGCTCGAACGCTTTCATCGCGAAACGCGATCCCTCCGAAGTGCTGGCCGCGGACGTTCAGGCCCCCGGGCATCCCATCCTCAAGTTGATGCGCGTCACGGTCGACCGGACCACCGGAGTGGTGCGCGCCGGCCTGTTCGGGTTCATCGGCGGCGGCCTGGCAGTCGCGAGATCGAACGTGGGGTGCGCCGCGATGCCCGACGGCCGTCTCGATGCGGCACGCGCCGACGTCGCGCCCGTGCCCGCCACCGGCCCGGAGCCGCTCCAACGCGACCTGATCGTCACCGTCCCGGCATTGCAGGACGTCATCGCCAACGACGCACTGGCCGGGCCGGGCATGAGGGCCATCGTGGTGATGAACCACGGCCGGCTCGTCGCCGAGCGGTACGGACGCGGCTTCGGCCCGGCCACGCCGCAACTCGGATGGTCCATGACCAAGAGCGTCACCGCGGGACTCATCGGATTGCTCGTCAAGGATGGACGCCTGGCGCTCGATCAGCCGGCCGGTCCGGCGGGCGGCCGCTCGACGATTGCCGATCTTCTGAGCATGACGAGCGGACTGGAATTCAACGAAGGCTACGGCACGGTGTCCGATGTCACGCGCATGCTCTATCTCGAGCCGGATATGGCCGGCTTCGCGGCGTCGAAGCCATCGATTCATCCGCCGGGCGAGGCGTGGAGCTACTCGAGCGGAACCGCCGTGATACTCGCGCGGATCTTCCAGGATGCCGCCGGTCCGGACGCGATCTCCTACGTTCGGCAAAGACTGTTCGCGCCGCTCGGCATGCTGAGCGCCGTGATGGAGACCGATGAAAAGGGCACCTTGGTCGGCTCCTCGTACATGTACGCCACCCCGCGGGACTGGGCGCGCTACGGGCAGATGCTCGCGCAGGACGGTCTTTGGCAGGGGCAGGAGATATTGCCTCCGGGGTACGTGGCCATGATGAGCACCCCGGTGGCGGCATCCGGCGGCGATTACGGACACGGCATGGTGTGGCGCAGACTCACCCATGACGATGCGCCACCCGCGGTTCCGGATGCGGCACATGATCTGCCGGCCGACACCTTCTGGATGTCGGGCCACGATGGGCAGTACGTGGCCATCGTGCCGTCGCGCCAATTGGTGGTGGTGCGCATGGGCCTGACCCCGGAACACGACCACTATCGGCCCGAGCCGCTGGTGGCCGCCGCGCTCCGCGCCGTCCGGTGACCGGAAGCCCGACTGCACGATTTGCGCCGCGCACGCGGACGCGGACGGGCGGCTAGACCGGCTTCAATCGACCGCGCCGGAAATCCTTGAGAATCTCGCGTGCGGCATTGTGTCCGGGCGCTCCCGTGACGCCGCCGCCGGGGTGCGTTCCGGACCCGCACATGTACAGGCCCCGCAGCGGACCGCGATAGTCGCCATGGCCCAGCATGGGCCGCGCGGAGAACAGCTGGTTCAGGCTGAGGGCTCCGTGGAAGATGTCGCCGCCGATGAGCCCAAACGTGCGCTCCAAATCCAGCGGGCTCATGATCTGCCTGCCGAGCACCGATGCCTTGAAATTGGGCGCATGGCTGTTCACGAGATCGATCATCAGGTCTGCGACCTCCTCGCGATGGTCGTCCCAGGAGGCCCCGCCCGGCAGGGCGGGCGCGACGTGCTGGCAGAACAGGCTCGCCACATGCCGCCCGGGAGGCGCGAGGCTCCCGTCCAGCGTCGACGGAATCAGCATCTCCACGATGGGCCGTTTCGACCAGCCGCCGGATTTCGCGTCGAGGTACGCCTGGTCCATATAGGCCAGGCTCGGCGCCATGATGATGCCCGAGGTGTGGTGCGCGGCCCGAGAGCGACCCGGCAGCGCCGTGAAATCCGGCAGCTCCGCGAGCGCGACGTTCATCCGGAACGTGCCGGAGCCGCAGCGCCAATTGTTCATGCGCTCCCGGAAATTTTCGTCGAGCACGCCGGGGTCGATCAGCTGGCCGTAGAGCAGCTTCGGATTGAGATTCGACACCACGCAGCGCGCCCGCACCGCGTCTCCGTTCTGCAGCACGCACCCGGCCGCCCGGCCCCCTTCGACGATGACTTCGCGAACCGGGCTGGACAGCCGGATCTCGACGCCGCGCTCGGCGGCCGCCTTGGACATCGCCTGGGTGATGGCGCCCATGCCGCCGATGGCGTGACCCCAGGCGCCTTTCTTGCCGTTGACCTCGCCGAAAACGTGGTGCAAAAGCACATAGGCCGAGCCCGCGGAATACGGGCTCGCGTAGTTGCCGACGATGCCGTCGAATCCGAAGGCGGCCTTGATCGGCGCGCTCTCGAACCAGCCATCCAGGTAATCGCCGGCGGAATTCACGAACAAATCGAGCAATTCACGGCGCATCGCCATGTCGAGCCTTGCGACCCTCCTGCCGATTCGGGCGGACCGCAGCAGCTCCGGCAGCGCGTCGAGCCAGCCGCCGGCCGTGACGTTCGGAGGCGTCTCCAGCACCAGGTCGCGGAGCACGTCGGCGATCAGATCGAGCCGCTCGCCGTAACGGCCGAGCCGCGATGCGTCGCGGGCGGAGAACTTCGCCACCTCCTGTTCGGTCCGGCCGGCTCCCACCTTCAGGTACCGCGAGTCGTCCAGCGGCAGGAAGTTCGACAGCTCGCGCTCAACCACCTCAAGCCCATGGCGCGCAAGGTCGAGATCGCGGATGACCTTCGGGTTGAGCAGGGAGACGGTGTACGCGGCGACCGAATTGCGGAAGCCCGGCGCGAACTCCTCGGTGACGGCCGCTCCGCCCACGACGCCGCGCCGTTCCAGGACCGTGACCTTGAGGCCGCCGGCGGCGAGGTAAGCGGCGCACACCAGGCCGTTGTGGCCGCCGCCGATCACGACCGCGTCGCGCAGGCCCGCATCAGCCATGGTTGGTCCTGGCCGCCGTCCGGCTGCCCGGCTTGCCCTTGGCCGAGTCCGGCCGCAGCAGCCGCGGGAAGGCCCCGTTGCACAAGGCATTGACCCAGTCCTCGCACATGGCAATGGCTTCGCGCGGCTTGAAGGTCGAAGGACTCAAGCTCAACTCCACCCACAGCCCGTCGAGCAGTGCGGCGAGCGCAATGCCGGTCGGCCGCAGCTTGAATTGCGGCGCGGCTCCGGATTCGACGAGTTGCCCGAGCAGGGATTCCAGGATGGTGCGATAGGTTCGATAGGTGCGGTCGTGCACCTCGCGGATCTCGGGCGAGTGCGCGACCATGCTCCAGAACACGATCCACACATTGAAGAGCTGCGGGTCGATCAGCTCCGGGGCGAAGGAGGCGCGAAAGAAGCCGCTGATTCTCTTGCGCGGGGTTGCAGCCCGATCCTCGGCCTGGCGGCGCAGCAGGTCCTGCAGCGACAGCGCCAGAGACTCATAGGTCTCCGCCACCAGCCCGGACTTGCTCGGAAAATGATGATTGATCAAGCCGATGGACACGCCGGCGGCGGCGCTGATGCGGCGGACGGACACCCCTTCATGGCCGTACTCCTTCAGACAGCGCAGCGTCGCCTCGACCAGCGCCTCACGGCGCACGGCCCGGGGCTCGCGGTGAAATTTGGGTACCGTCCGCTTGGTCGCCATGTCAGATCTTCCCTGTCGTTCTCAGGCGGGGACCAGCATAGCCGACCGCCGCGCATGCGCGAACACGAAACGTGAGGCCGTCCGCGCTCACACCGGAAAATCTCTCACATACGGCAGGTCGGTCGGCACCATGTCCGGGGCCGCGCCGGCGCCCGCCGCGCCGCGCCCGGCCGACTCGAATTCCCGGGCATGACGGTGTCCGCTGTGCACCGCATGGACGATGGCGCCGGGAGCGATGGCATCGCCGATGCGCGTGATCGACAGGATGCCGGCGTCCTTGAGATCCCCGCTGCGGGCCTCGAGGGATTCATAGAGTTCGCTCCTCGGCTTGCGCATGCCCACGATGACGATGGACCGGCAGGCCAGCCGGGTCTCCCGGCCGCTGTACACATCCGCCAGGGTCACCTCGGCGCCGTCGAACCCCACCACGCGATGCAGGGTGTGAATCCGCACCTCTGCGGCGACCAGCGCGCGATGAACCAGGGGCAGCTCGTTGGTCATGAACGTCCACGCCGATGCGTTGCCGGCCGTCGTCACATAGTGCACGTCGGGGGAGTGCTTCGCCAGGCGCTCGGCGACGGCGCCCCCCAGGTAGTAATTGTCGAAATCGAACACCACGACAGGTCCCGGGGGCAGCGCCCCGGAGGCGAGATCATCCGGCGTATAGACGCCCGGAACGTCGAGTTCCCCGACCGGAAACTCCAGCGTCGAAAACAGCATCTTGGTCCAGCGGGCGCCCGTGGCGACGACCACGTGGTCATGCTCCAACCCCAGGATGTCGTCCGCACCGAGCTCACTGCCCGGGTAGAGGCTCACGTTCGTGCGCTCGCGCAATTGGGCCAGGCGCCAATCCACGACGCGTCCCCAGGTGGCGAGACCGGGCAGCCGGGTTTCGAATCGCAATCGGCCGCCGAATTCCTTGGCCGCATCGGCGAGGGTCACCCGATATCCCCGCCGCGCCAGAGTCACCGCGCACTCCAATCCGGCCGGGCCGCCGCCGACGATCAGAATGCGCGATTCGCTCGACGGCGCCTCGAAGCGCTCGGGATGCCAGCCGCGCCGCCATTCCTCGCCGGCCGTCGGATTCTGAGTGCAGCGCACCGGCACGCCGTCATGCCAGCTCGAGATGCAGATGTTGCAGCCGATGCATTCGCGGATCTCGTGCTCCCGTCCCTCGTTGATCTTGCGCGGCAGGAACGGATCGGCAATGGAGGGGCGGGCGCCGCCGATGAGATCCAGGATCCCGCGTTTGACCTGCGAAACCATGACATCGGGCGAGGTGAAGCGGCCTACGCCCACCACCGGACTCTTGGTCAGCTGCTTCACGCAATCCACGATGCGCTCGTGGCTGCCTTCCGGGGAGAATCGCGACGGCGCGCAATCGGTGGGGCTGGAATCCATCTTGACGTCCCACAGGTCGGGAATCTCACCGAGAAGCTGCACCACCTCATGGGCTTCCGACGGCGCGTCGACGCCCGGCTTGCCGCGCAGCTCCTCGAGGCTGATCCGCAAGGCCACGGCGCACCGGTTTCCCACGGCGTCGCGGGTGACCTCGAGCATTTCCCTGACCAGGCGCACGCGATTGGCGATGGGGCCGCCATAGGCGTCGGTGCGATGGTTGTACTCGGGCAGGAGGAACTCGTAGGGCAGATATCCCATGCCCGCATACACGTAGACGATGTCGAAGCCCGCCTGCATGGCGCGCCGCGCGCCGGCCGCCTGCCACCTGAGCAGATCGCGGATGTCGCTCCGGTCCATCACGCGGGGCCGCAGATTGCCCATGAACCCCAGGTGGGTCGACAGCCACGGCATCCCGGACGGCGACAGCGGCGCGAGCCGGCTGGTGCGGTTCAGGGTGCACGCGCCGCCGTGCCAGAGTTCGATGCCGGCGAGCGACCCGTGCTCGTGCACGGCATCGGTCATCAGGGCGTGCGCTCGAATGTCCCGGTCATCCCAGAGCGAGGCGAAGGGCAGCGGCGAGTCGTCCGAGCTCGGATGTATCGAGACGGCGCCGGTGCACACGACGCCCCAGCCGCCCTCGGCCTTCACGCCGCGGAACGCGGCGCGGACCTGCGGCAAGGCGTTGGTCATTCCGCTCGCATGGGGCACCTGATAGAAGCGGTTGGGCGCCGTGACGGGCCCGATGCGAACCGGCTCGAACAAGACATCAAAGCGTGGGTTTCGCGCCATGGCATGCTCCTCGAATCAGGCGTCCGCGGTGGGAAGCCGGACACCCGCGAGCCTAATTGATCAGTCGTACAGTAGCAACAGCGGGCGCGCGCGCCCGTGCCGGGGCCGGCCGGGCATGGCTACGCTGCGCTGGAGCGCGGCGCCGCCATGCGGGTCATGGCGCGCACCGCGATGCGGGTCAGGCGGCGCGGAAGGTCCGCCAGTCGAGCTTGAGCGCCGTGGCGACGGCTTCGTGGGTGAGCTTGCCCTCGTGGACATTGAGGCCGTGCGCCAACCCGGCATCCTTCGCCAGCGCCTGCTGCCAGCCGAGGTCGGCGAGGGATTTCACGAAGGGCAGCGTGGCGTTCGTCAACGCGAAGGTCGAGGTCCGCGGCACCGCGCCCGGCATGTTGGTCACGCAATAGTGAATCACGCCGTCCAGGACGAAGGTGGGATCCGCATGGGTGGTGGGCCGGCTGGTCTCGAAGCAGCCGCCCTGGTCGATGGCGATATCGACCAACACGGCGCCGGGCTTCATGGACTTGACCATGGCGCGGGTGACGAGCTTGGGCGCCGCCGCGCCGGCGATCAGGACGGCTCCGATGACGAGGTCGGCATCGCGCACCAGCTCCTCGATGGCGTGCGCGGTGGAGTAGGCGGTCTTCAATTGGCTGCCGAAGATCGACGACAGTTCGCGCAGGCGCTTGACGGAGCGATCCACCACGGTGACATCCGCGCGCAATCCAACCGCCATTTCGGCGGCGTGCGTGCCGGAGACACCGCCTCCGAGAATCACCACCTTCGCCGGCGCCACGCCGGGGACGCCGCCGAGCAACACGCCGAAGCCTCCGTTGGCCTTCTGCAGGCAGTTGGCGCCCACCTGCACCGACATGCGTCCGGCGACTTCGCTCATCGGCGTGAGCAGCGGCAGGGACCCGTCCGCCGCCGTCACCGTCTCATAGGCGATGGCGGTGGCCTTCGAGGCCATCAGCGCCTCGGCCTGCTCGCGGTCGGCCGCCAGGTGCAGATAGGTGAACAGCACCTGGCCCTGACGCAAGCGGGCGCACTCGGCCAGCTGAGGTTCCTTGACCTTGACGATGAGCTCCGAGGCGGAAAATACCTCTTCGGCCTTGGGGGCAATCTTGGCGCCGGCCGCCTGATAATGCGCATCCTCGAATCCGATCCCGGCGCCGGCGCCCGTCTGCACCAGGACCTGATGGCCGGCGTCCACCAGCTCGCGCACCCCGGCGGGCACCAATCCAACCCGATACTCGTGAATCTTGATTTCTTTCGGGACGCCGATCTTCATGAGGGAGCTCCGGGATGGGATGAGTGGATTTGGAGCTTAATCCGCATCGCAGACGAAAAATTGCCAAATGCACCCCGATGGAGCGCGAAAATGGCAGAATCTGTCTCGGAGAGCCGTATTGGCGCAAGAATATGTGGCGTCCGGGGTCCCGTCAAAACCGGCAGTCGAGGAGGCTCGGATGGAATCGGATGTGCGGCTGAAATTGGATCGCTATGACCGCGCCATCGTGCGCGCGCTGCAGCTCGACGGCCGGGTCACCAACAGCCAGCTGGCCGAACTGGTCAACCTGTCGGAATCCGCATGCCTCCGGCGCGTGCGCGCGCTCGAGGAGGCGGGTTTCATCGAAGGCTATGCGGCGCTCATCAATCAGCAGAAGGCCGGCTGTCCCGTGAACGTATTCGTCAACATCACCCTCGAGAGGCAGGAACAGGCGCATCTTCGCGCGTTCGAGGAGGCCGCCCGCAAGGTGCCGGAGGTGATGGAGTGTTATCTCATGTCCGGAGAATACGACTACCTGCTGCGTGTGGTCCTGGCGGACACCGCCGATTTCGAGCGGTTGCACAGCCAGCATTTGACGCGCCTGCCCAACGTGGCGCGAGTGCACTCGAGTTTTGCGCTGCGCACGGTCCAGAAGTCGCGCGAGCTGCCGGTGCGCTGATCCGAAAGCGGGCTCCTGCGGGCAAGCGCCGGTGCGCCCCGGGCCCGATCAGGGTTTGGGCTTCAGCTGCAGCGAGAAGGACACCTTGACGGCATCCCCCACCTGGTCGGTGCTCTTCCAATCCCCCTGTCCGACGCCGAACTCCAGGCGCTTCAGCCGGGCGGTGCCGTCGAGCCTGGCGCCGCCGCCGGCCGGCGTGAATTGAAAATCGAGCGGCACGTCCTTGGTCACGCCGTGCAGGGTCAGGGCGCCCTGAGCGGCGTATCCCGTCGGCGTCTTCGTGAAGCTGCGGGTCACGTAGTGGGCGCTCGGAAAATGAACGATGTCGAATATGTCCGGTCCGCGCATGGTCTGGTCCCGGTCGCCGTCCTTGGAATCGAGCGAATTCAAATCGATTTGAACGTCGAAATGCGAATCGGCCAGCGCGTCGGGGGAGAAATCGATGGCGGCGGTGAATTTGTGAAAGGTGCCCGTGAACTCGGCGCCGGCCTGCACGCCGGTAAAATTCAGCCGGCTCGCCGCGGGGTCCGCGGTGTAGCTGGTCACCGGATTCGCCGCGCGCAGCAGCGGCGCCGCCATGCAAAACAGTCCGATCAATGCCGCCACTCGCCCGTTCATCAGCCTCGCTCCGATCTCGTGAAGGGCAGCATGCGCGTCAGCACGTCATCCCTGTCCCAAAAATGATGCTTCAAGGCCGCCAGGACGTGCAACACGACGATCGCGAACAGGATGTCGCTCATGAAATCGTGCGTCGCCTTCAGGGCCTCGAATGCCGCCTTGTTCTGGCCGATGAGATTGGGCCACGTGAACAGCCCGAACCAGCTCACGGAGTAGTTCTTGGCGGACGACATCATCCAGCCCGTGAGCGGCATCGCAAACAACAGCACGTAGAAGGCGAGGTGCGTGGCGCGCGCGAGGCCGCGCTCGATCGGCCTCATTCCGGGCGGCAATTCCGGAGGCCGGTTCGCGAGGCGCCAGAGCACCCGGACGATCGCGAGCATGAGCACGGTCATGCCGAAGCTCTTGTGGCGGGTCAGCAGCGCGAGCTTGCGCGCCCCGTTCGGCAGGTCATCCGCCGTCCAGGCCAGCGCGAACTGCGTGCCAATCAGCGCGGCCACGATCCAGTGCAGCCATTGGGCCACCCGGGAGTATCGCGCGGGGGAATTCGCTGTTGGCATCGAGACGCTCCGCGTGCAGACTTCAGGCTAGTCTAGCAAGACAGCGCGCAACCCATGACGTTCAAAACATTCGGGATGATCGGCGCCGCACTGCTGCTGACGGCCTGCGGCGCACCGCTGCCCAAGGCAGAGCAGCCGGGGTCCGGCCCCGCCCCCGCAGCGGCGCAGCCGCCCGCCGGCGCGGCGGTCCACCGCATCGACCCGCAGCAATCCGAGATCCGGCTGCTGGTGTACAAGGCGGGTCCCATGGCGCGCCTGGGCCACAACCACGTGATCGTCAATCGCGCCGTGAGCGGCTGGGTGAGCGCGCCCGGGGCCCCCGCCGCCGGCGCGTTTTCAATGCAGATTCCGGTCGACGCATTCGTGGTCGACGACCGCCAGGCGCGTGCCGAGGAGGGCGCCGATTTCGCGCAGGAGGTGGGCGATGAGGCCCGCAGCGGAACCCGGCGCAACATGCTCGGCGCCGCGCTGCTCGATGCCGAGCGTTTTCCGGCCGTGACCGTCGGCAGCATCTCGATCGCGCAGGCGCAGGGCGCGCTGACGGCGGCCGTGGTCATGACGATCGCCGGGCACGAGTCGCGGCTCACGATCCCGTTCGCGCTGGAACGGACGGCGGGCGGCATCGCGGCGTCCGGCAGCACGGTGCTGCGCCAGTCGGACATGGGCCTGACCCCCTTCAGCGTGATGCTGGGGGCGCTGCAGGTGCAGGACGAGCTCACGGTCAAATTCCGCATCATCGCCCGATAGGCGCCGGGTCCGGCAAGGCGCGTGAGCCCCGCGCGGCGCTCAGGCGGCCGGCGGCTCCTCGGGCTTGCCGATCAGGAGGAGCGAGGTCCCTTCGGGCGCCACGAGCATGGCGGCCCGCGCGTGCTTGAGCGGCGAGGGCACGCGTCCGGCCGGCGTGACGCCGGCGGCGGCGAGCCGGCCCATGGCCGCGTCGAAGTCGTCGACTTCGAACACGAGCGTCGGCTCGCGCAGGTGGATCGGGTCGTAGAATCCCACATCGATGGTGTCGCTGGTGCAGGTGACGTGCGGCAGGGCGGCGTCCGGCTCGTCCATCCCGACGAACCCGAATTGCTCCCAGTGGATTTTCGCGGATTCGCGGCTGGGCGCCGGCAGGCCGATCTCGAGAAAATAGCCGCACAAGGATTCTTCGGTGGGGCGCCGCTTCACCGGGGAGAAGGTGCGCGCCTCGACCAGCCTGATGACGTGGCCGGAAGGGTCGGACCAGCCGATCTGATTGAACACGTCGCCCGCCAGCCGCCGGAAACCGGGTTCGACACCCATGATCTCCAGCGCTTCCACATGCTTCAGGAGCTCGGGCTTGACGAAGGTGAGCGACGGCTCGAACCCGGGATTCTGATGCAGCCCCAGGCAGAGCCTGCCGTCGGTCACCACCGCATAGGGATGTTCCCACGCTTCCCCGACCCCGGCCTCGGAGAATCCGAGCCGGCGGTAGAAATCCAAGGACGCCCGGACGTCCGGGGTCGCGATGGACAGCTCGAGGAATTTGCCGAGCACGTGTTTCCAAATAAGAGCCCGTCCGGGCAATCCGCTAACCGACGCCCCCCACGCACACGTACTTCAATTCGGTGTAGTCGAGGATTCCGTACTTGGAACCCTCGCGGCCGGTTCCCGACTCCTTGACTCCTCCGAACGGCGCCACCTCGGTCGAAATGATGCCGGTGTTCAGGCCCACGATGCCGTACTCGATGGCCTCCGAGACCCGCCAGCTTCGCGCCAGGTCGCGGGTGTAGACGTATGCCGCCAGGCCGAACTCCGTATCATTCGCCATCGCGATAGCTTCCGCCTCCGAGTCGAACTTGAACAGCGGAGCGATGGGGCCGAAGGTCTCCTCCCGGGCGATCAGCATCTGCGCGGTCACGCCCGTGAGAATGGTGGGCTCGAAGAACGTGCCGCCGAGGGCATGGCGCTTGCCTCCCAGGGCCACGCTCGCCCCCTTGGCGAGTGCGTCCGCAATGTGCTCCTCGACCTTGGCGACGGCCTTGGCGTCGATGAGCGGTCCCTGCTCCGTGACGCCCGCAAGCCCGTCGCCGACCCGCAACTTGCCGACCGCGGCGGTCAGCCGCTTCGCGAATTCCTGGTACACGCCCGACTGGACCAACAGCCGGTTCGCGCACACACAGGTCTGGCCGGTATTGCGGTACTTGCTGGCGAGGGCTCCCTGGACCGCCGCGTCGAGATCGGCGTCGTCGAACACGATGAAGGGGGCGTTGCCGCCCAGCTCGAGCGACAGCTTCTTCACCGTCCCGGCGCATTGCATCATCAATTTCTTGCCGACCTCCGTCGAGCCCGTGAAGGTGAGCTTGCGGACCTTGACGTTGGAGGTCATCTCGCCGCCGATGGCGGTGGAGGATCCCGTGACGACGTTGAACACGCCCTTCGGAATGCCGGCCCGCTCGGCGAGCTCCGCCAGCGCCAGCGCGGAATAGGGGGTTTGGGTGGCCGGCTTGCACACCATGGCGCAGCCCGCGGCGAGGGCCGGCCCCGCCTTGCGCGTGATCATTGCCGAAGGAAAGTTCCAAGGGGTGATCGCGGCGACCACGCCCACCGGCTGGCGCAGCACCAGGATGCGCTTGTCGGCCTGGTGTCCCGGAATGATGTCGCCGTACAGGCGCTTGCCTTCCTCGGCGAACCATTCGATGAACGACGCCGCATAGGCGATCTCGCCCTTGGATTCCGCGAGCGGCTTGCCCTGTTCGGCGGTCATCAGGATCGCGAGGTCATCCTGGTTCGCCATCATCAGATCGAACCAACGGCGCAGGACGGCGGCCCGGTCCTTGGCGGTCCGGGCCGCCCATGCGGGCATGGCCGCCGAAGCCGCCGCGATGGCCCGCCGTGTTTCGGCCACGCCCATGTTGGGGATCACGCCCAACGGCTGGAGAGTGGCTGGATTGTGCACCGGCAGCGTCCCGCCGCCGTCCGCTCCCTGCCAGCTGCCGTCGATGAAGCCCTGTTCGCGGAATAGCCGTGGATCTTTGAGTTTCATGGATGTCCTGATTTCAGCCGACGTGTTGCCGTAAGAATTCCACGCTGCGAGCGAAGGCGAGTTTCGCGGAATCCGCCTCGAAGCTCGCGCGGTCCGTGCAGTTGAACCCGTGCCCGGCGGGGTAGAGATAATAGGTGCCCTGCGGATAGGCCGCCCGGATCTTCTCCACGGCGGCAAGGCTGATGTGATCGTCCCTCTCGCCGAAGTGGAAGAGGACGGGAGCGCGCGGCTTATCCGCCAGATGCCGATCGATCCCGCCGCCGTAGTACGCGATCGCGGCGGCGACCTTCAAGCGCGCCGCCGCCAGCCAGCTCTGCAGGCCGCCCCAGCAATAACCGACGGTCGCGACCTTGCCGGCGCCGGACACGTGGCGGATCGCCGCATCGAGGTCCTGCATGACGTCCGCGGGATCGGCGGCCTTCATGTATCCGAGCCCCCGTTGACTGTCGGTGTAAGGCACGTCGACGTCGCGCTCCTGGCGATCGAACAGGGCCGGCGCGACCGCCAGATATCCTTCCGCCGCGTACTGGTCGGCGACGGCGCGAATGTGGCGCGTGACGCCGAATATCTCCTGGATTACGACCACTGCGCCGCGCGGCTCGCCGGCGGGGTCCGCCAAGTAGGCCGAAGGACGATGTCCATCCGACGCGGTCAGCGCAAGGTTGCGGCCCATGACGATTCAGCTCCCGGAACTCGAGGTTGACGAAGGGGGCCGAGAGAATAGCGCGTTCGTTCCGCGCCGCTCAACCATCTTCAACGCTCCAGGATTGCCGACACGCCCATGCCGCCGGCCGTGCAAACGGAGATGAGGCCGCGCTTGGCTCCCTTCTCGTGGAGCGTCTTGGCGAGCGTCGCGACGATCCGGGCGCCGGTCGCCGCAAACGGATGTCCGATCGCGAGACTGCCGCCCTTGACGTTGAGGCGCGACCGATCGATCGTGCCGAGGGCGTCGCGCAGCCCGAGGCGGTCGCGGCAGAACGCCGGATCGGCCCAGGCCTTGAGCGTGCAAAGAACCTGCCCGGCGAACGCCTCGTGAATCTCGTAGTAGTCGAAGTCCTGCAGCTTCAGGCGGGCATCGCTCAGCATTCTCGGCACGGCGTAGGCCGGCGCCATCAGCAGGCCCTCGCGCTTGTCGGCGAAGTCGACCGCCGCGACTTTTCCGTAGGTCAGGTAGGCGAGCACGGGCAGGTTGCGCTCGCGCGCCCATGCCTCGGAGGCCAGCAGCACCGCCGAAGCGCCGTCGGTCATCGGCGTCGAGTTGCCCGCGGTGATGCTGCCGGTGCCCGAGCGGTCGAACGCGGGCCGCAATTGGGCCAATCTCTCGAGGCTCGAATCGCGGCGGATGTTGTCGTCCTGGGTGAGCCCGAGATAGTCGCGCACCAGGTCCGCGTAGAAGCCATCCGCGTAGGCCGCGGCGGCCTTTTGATGGCTTTCGAGCGCGAGCTGGTCCTGATCCGTGCGGGTGATGCCCCAGGTCTTGACCATGAGCTCCGCGCTTTCGCCCATCGAGAGGCCGGTGCGCGGCTCCGCCAGGCCCGGCAACACCGGGCGCAAGTGGCGCATGCGCAATCCGAACCAGGGAGCCAGCCGCTGCCTTCCGGTCTCGCCGCGGAAGCTCTTCAACAACAACTGCTGAAACGTTCGCGGAAAGACGACCGGGGGGTCGCTGACCGAGTCGACTCCGCCGGCAATCGCGGAGTCGATCTGGCCGAGCGCGATCTTGTTGCCGACGAGAATGGCGGCCTCCAGGCTCGTGCCGCAGGCCCGCTGCAGGTCGAGTCCCGGCGTCTCCGCGGCCAGCCCGGATTCAAGCACGCATTCGCGCGTCAGGTTCCATTGGCTGGGGTGCTTCATGACGGCTCCGGCCGCCACCTCATCCAGGCGCTGCCCCTGCAGGCCGTAGGCGTCCACCACGCCGCGCAGCGCCGCGGTCAGCATGTCCTGATTTCCGGCCTGGGCATAGGCCCCGTTGCCGCGCGCGAACGGAGTGCGCACGCCGCCGACTATCGCCACGCGGCGCGCGTTTTTTCCGACCAGCATAAGTCCTTCCTCGCTAGAGTCCCCGGCTCAGCCGGCCAGGCTTCGGATTATGACCCCACCCGCCGGCATATAATCGACCGATGGCCCGTTATTCTCATTTGACCCTGCTGGTATTGTCCACATCGGCGCTCTGGGGCTGCGGCGCGCCTGCGCCGCCTCCGGCCCAAGCGGCCGATTCCGGGGCGCGCGTCGAACGGCTGGGGGCTCTGGTCGAACGATATTGGGACGAGAGCGCGGCGCTCGAGCCGTGGTACTCATGGGGCGCCGCCGACCTCGCCTTCGGCGCGACCCCCGGGGGCAACATCGCGCCGCAGACGCTGGCCGATTCGCTGGCGCTGGAGCGGCGCTACCTGGAGGAGCTTGCGGCGGTTCCCCGCTCGACCTTGGATGCGGGATCGCAGCTGACGTACGATTTGTTCCGGCGCGGGCGGCTGCTGGCGGTCGAGGGTTTCACGTATCCGTACGAGCTGCTGCCGGTCAATCCCTACGAGGGCATGCCGCAGCAATTCGCGCTGATGGCTCCCGCGGCGGAACGGCTCGCGCTGTCGAGCGCCAAGGAATTCGATGACTGGCGGACCCGGACCGAGCGCTTCCTCGGCTGGATGAACCAGGCCGTCGTCAACCTGCGCGAAGGAGTCCGGCGCGGCTACAGCCTGCCGCGCCCGCTGGTCGAAAAGAGCCTGCCGCAGCTCAAGGCACTCGGCGAGGACACGCCGGCCAACGTGTTCTACCAGTCCATGCGCGGAAGCGCAGGCGGCACGGGCACCGCCGAGCAAGCCCGTCTGAGCGCAGCGATGACCGCCGTGATCAGCGACCGCATCCTGCCCTCGTACCGGGCATTGCACGACTTCCTGCAGCGCGAGTACCTGCCGCGAGCGCGGACCAGCGTGGCGCTATCGGCCCTGCCGCTCGGCGAATCCTGGTATGCCTATCTCGCGAAACGATTCACGGACGGCACCCTGGGGCCGGCGCAGCTGCATGCGGCCGGCACGGCCGAGGTGGAACGCGCGCGCCAACGCCTGACGGCGTTGCTGGCCGAGACGGCCTTTGCCGGCAATGCGCCGGGCTTCATGGACCATATGCGCCATGACCCGCGATTTTCCTTCAACGGCGCCCCGCAGCTGACGGGGGCCTATCAGGATCTCAAGAGCCAGGTGGCGAGCGCGTCGCCGGCGTCGTTTTCCGCCTTTCCGCGGGCGGACTTCGCATTGCGCACCGTCGAGCCGTACCGCGAATCGGTCTCCGAACCGCTGTCCTACCGGCCGCGCGCGCCCAACGGCATCGTCACCGCGGTGCTGTACGTCAACACCGCGCAGCTCGACCTGCAGCCGGCCACCGGCCTCATCTCGCAATATTTGCGCGAGGCCGTTCCGGGCCATCACTACCAGATCGAACTGCAGCGCGAAGAGACCCGGATTCCCCGGTTTCGCCGCTTCGGCGGTTCGCCGGCGTTCATCGCCGGATGGGGACTGTATGCCGCGACGCTCGGCGAGGAACTCGGGCTGTACCGGGCAGCGGAAGACAAGTTCGGTGCGCTGTCGGCGCAGATCCTGTGCGCGGCGGGACTGGTGATCGACACCGGCGTGCACGCGCAGGGGTGGACGCGCCAGCAAGCTCTCGATTACCTGCATGCACAGATGCCGATCGACGATTCCGTGGCGGCGGAGTCGGTCGACCGGATCATCGCCTTGCCCGGCGAGGCGCTGGCCTGCACGGTCGGCTTTCTCAAGATCCAAGGGTTGCGGACGCTGGCGCAGCAGAAGCTGGGTGCGCGCTTCGACGTGCGCGCCTTTCATGCCGAGGTGCTGCAAGATGGCGCGCTGCCCCTGGATATGCTGGAGTCGAAGCTCAAGCGGTGGGTGGAGGAGGTTTCCTCGAGCCGTGCGGGCACCGGGCCGGAGGCCGCCCCGGTGCCCGCGGTGGATACGCCTGCCGCATCCGACAGGCGGTGATTTTTTTAGATTCATCGAGGGGTCCATGGCGACACGAATCATGCAGGCCGCGGCATCGGCCCTGGGATTGGGGATGGCCTTGAGCGCCTGTCAGCAGGAACATCAGGTCGAGGCGCCGCCGGCTCCGCGCATCAAACAGGTGTTCCACTTGGGCGGCTATGAAAAAGATTTCGGATACTCCCAGGCCGTATTGATCGACAAGACGCTGTACGTTTCCGGATCGGTGGCGGCCGATCAGAACGGTCGCCTGGTGGCCCCCGGCGACATGGCGGGGCAGATGCGCGCGGCGTACGCCAACATCCAGCGCACGCTCGCCGCGAACGGCGCCGACTTCGACAAGGTCGTGAAGGAGACCATCTTCACCACGGATATGGACGCGCTTCTAAAGGCGTCGGACCTGCGTTTCGAGTTCTACGACAAGGAGCGCCTGCCGGCGACCTCCTGGGTGCAGGTGCAGCGGCTGGTGGACCCGGGCTTCCTCGTCTCGATCGAGGTGATCGCGGAGCTGCCGTGAGAGGCCGGCGGTATATCCGCGGGAAAGTTGAAGTATCCTAGGAGCCTGTCTGAGTCATTTGCTCGGCTCACGTAGATTACTCAGACAGGCTCCTACGGTCTGGTGCGGTTTCAGGTTCTTTTGGGGTTTCGGCATTGCGTAACGCGGTTGACAGCAAATTCGAGCGGCGGCTCGCCGGACTGATCAATTCCGGCGAACGAGCCGTGCTGCGCGGGGGCCGCAAGGGCGTCGAGAAGGAGTCGCTCCGTGTTTCGCCCGGCGGCGAGATCGTCCAGACGCCGCACCCGGCCGCGCTCGGCGCGCCCCTGACCAACGAGCACATCACGACGGATTTTTCCGAGGCGTTGATCGAACTGGTGACGCCCCCGTTCCAGGAAAGCTGGACGCTGCTGCAATATCTGTGCGACATCCACCAGTTCGTCTACCGGCATCTGGGCGACGAGCTGCTGTGGGCGACGAGCATGCCCTGCGCCATCGTGAGCGAGGAAGCCATCCCGCTCGCGCAATTCGGGACCTCGAACGTGGGGCGGATGAAGACCATTTATCGCCATGGCCTGGGCGAGCGCTATGGCCGCATCATGCAGGCGATATCCGGCGTGCATTTCAACTTCTCCTTCGCCGACCGGCTGTGGGAGACGCTGGCTCACATCCACGAGTCGCGCCTGCCGCGCCAGGACTTCATCTCCGAGCAATACTTCGGCGTGCTGCGCAATTACCGGCGGTTCGGCTGGCTCGTCCTCTATCTGTTCGGCACCTCGCCGGCGGTCTCGAAGAGCTTCTTCGCGGGGCGCAAGATCGAATTGGCGACCCTCGACCGCGACTCGGTCTATGAGCCCTTCGGCACCTCGCTGCGCATGAGCGACATCGGCTATCGCAACAAGAATCAGGCGAGCGTGAGCGTGTCCGTCAACAGCCTGGACGAATACGTCAGGGACCTGACCCGGGCCATCGGCACCCCCTATCCGCCCTACGAGAAGATCGGCGTGAAGGTCGACGGCGAATACCGGCAGCTCAACGCCAACATCCTGCAGATCGAGAACGAGTACTACAGCTACATCCGGCCGAAGCGCGTTGCTCGATCGGGCGAGCGGCCGACGAAGGCGCTGCAGCGGGCGGGCGTGGAGTACGTCGAGGTGCGCGCCCTCGACGTCAGCGCGTTCGATCCCGTCGGCGTCAATCAGAACAAGCTGCGCTTCCTCGAGGCCTTCCTGGCCTTGTGCCTGCTGCGCGAGAGCGGCCCCATCGGCCGCGACGAGCAGGCGGTGCTGGACGGCAATCACCTGAAGGTCGCCCGGCGGGGACGCGAGCCGGGGCTCACGCTGACCCGCGATGGCAGCGAATTCTCCATGAAGGACTGGGCGCGGGAACTGCTCGACGCGATGCAGGGGCTGTGCGAGCTGCTCGACCATGGGGAGTCGGCGCGCCCGTACATGGCGGCCCTGGAGCAACAGCGCGCCAAGATCGACGACGTGGAGCGCTCGCCGTCCGCGCGCCTGCTGGCCGAAATGCGCCAAACCGGGGAGACCTTTGACGCCCTGGCGCTGCGCATGTCCAAGCTCCACAAGGACTACTTCCTGGGCTTGTATCCCCCGAACGAGAGCCGCCTCGCGGAGTTCGCCGCCGAAGCCCAAGAATCACACGCCGCGCAAGCCCGCATCGAGGCCGGCGACAAGCTGGATTTTGATACCTATCTTGCTGATTATCTTGCAGATTAGGCCCTTCCACCGAGTGCGTCCAAAAAATTCTCTGCGGTATTTGACATAATTTTGCGCCCACGCGCCGCGGCTTTATTTCTGTAACGTGTGCCCCAGGTCATTGAGCGTCCATGGAATGGCAAGTACGTTGAACAAAATGTTCGACCCTAAGCGTTTCCCTGCCGAGGAATTGCCGGATTCGCCGCATGCGCGGCAATTGCGGGCGGCCATGCAGTGGCTCACCTTCGACCCGGAATTGGAGTCGGGATACCGCCAGGCGAGCCTGGACGAAAACCTGCGCTTCATCCGCGCGAATCTCTGCCTCGGGCTCGCGGTCATGCTGGCCTTCACGGCGGTGGAGACGCTGTTGCTGGGCGAGGGCCTGCGCCGCATACCGACCCTGATCCACCTCGGAGTGATGGTCCCCGCGTTGCTGGTGGCGCTGGCGGCGAGCTACTCGCCGCGGCGCCATCGCCTCTACCCGCCGGTGGCGATGGCCGCCGGCGCCGTGATCGGCCTGTGCGTGGCGATCATCCAGCTCATCGCGGCGAGCCGGGGCGTGTCGCAGCTGTTCCCCACCGTGATGCTCGTGACGATTTACATCTATTTCATGGGGAGCCTGCTCTTCTACCACTCGGTCGCCGCCAATGTGCTCGTGGCCACGGTGTACCTGTCCGCCGGGACCGCGCTGCAGCTGCCGGGCCTCGAGTTCGGATTCGACGCCATCAGCCTGGTGGCGGTGAACATCTTCTGCGCATCGGTGGCCTACATGCACGAGAAGACCAGCCGCATTCGCTTTCTCGAGGCGGCATTGCTGCGCGAAATGGTGGCGCGCGACGGACTCACGGGCATCCAGAACCGCCGGATGTTCGACGCGCACATCCAGCAGACCTGGGATCAGGCGGTGCGCGACCGCCTGCGGATCGCGGTCCTGCTCGTCGACATCGATTGCTTCAAGGACTACAACGACCGCTACGGGCACCAGGCGGGCGACGAGTGCCTGCGGGCGGTCGCCGTGACGTTGAGCCAGTGCGCCCGGCGGCCCATGGACTTCGTCGCGCGCTACGGCGGGGAGGAGTTCGCGGTGGTGCTGAACGATGCCACCCGGGAGTACACCGCCGAGCTGTTGACCCGGATTCAGCGCTCGATCGCGCAGCTCAACATCCAGCACGAGGCCTCGCGGGTGGCGAGCCGCCTCACGGTGAGCATAGGGGCGGCCTTCGTGCTCCCGGGAGCGAACCGCACCCACGAGGGCCTGGTTCAATTGGCGGATGAGGCCTTGTACAGCGCCAAGGAGCAGGGCCGCAATCGCGTCGTGGTGATGGAGGCCGAGTATCAGTCGCTGCGCACGGGACGCTTCGACAAGCGCCGCATCGCGGGCCGATGAGACCTGCCCGCGGCCCGCGCGTCAATCGGCGCGGTAGATGTGAATTTCCGGAGCTCCGCCGGCTTGGCGGCAGGCCCGGAACATTCCCTCCGAATTGAAATCCATCTCGATCCTGCCGTTGCGGTCGACGGCAACCACGCCGCCTTCGCCCCTCAGAGCCGCGAGTTCGCCGTGCACCACCTCGCGCACCGCGCTCGCCAGATCCCGGCCGCCGTAGCGCATGCGGGCGCTGATGTCGTGGGCCACGGCGGCGCGGATGAAAATCTCGCCGTGACCGGTGGCCGACACGGCGCACGAGCGATCATCCGCATAGGTGCCCGCGCCGATGATGGGCGAATCCCCGATGCGCCCGAATCGCTTGCCGGTCATGCCCCCGGTCGACGTGCCCGCCGCGAGCGTGCCGTAGGTGTCGAGGGCCACGGCGCCGACCGTGCCGACGTGGGAAATGGTCAGCGCCGAGAGGCTGGTGTCGCCGCCGCGAATGCGCTGCAGCTGGCGCCACCGTTCGGGAGTGTGGAAGTAGCCGGCCGGCACCAGCTCGAAGCCCTGGCTCAGCGCAAAATCCTCCGCTCCGGCCCCGGACAACAGCACGTAATCCGACTTCTCCATGACCGCGCGCGCGAGCGCGATGGGGTTCTTGACGTGCGTGAGGCCGCAAACCGCGCCGGCTCGCAGCCCGCGCCCCTCCATGATCGACGCATCGAGTTCGTTGCGCCCATCCAGGGTGAAGACGGCGCCGCGTCCCGCATTGAACAGCGGGTCGTTCTCGAGCTGAACGACCGCGCCGGTCACGGCATCCAGGCTGGTGCCGCCGGCCTCGAGCACGGCGTAGCCGGCGGCCAGCGCCTGCGCCAGCCCCGCCCGGTAGAGGGCCTCCTGCGCCCCGCTCATTTCCGAGCGGGGCAGGGTGCCCGCGCCGCCATGCAACGCCAGGGCGATCATGGGGCCGTCAAACGGCTTCCTTGAGAGGCACGAGCGGGTCGGCCAGCTTGCCGATGTCCGGCCGGGCTCGATCCGCGATCAGCTTGCGGGCCGCCATGTAGTCCTTGGTCTGGTTGACCGCCTCCAGGGCCTGCAGTACGCCTCCCTTCAGATAACACACGGAGAAGCTGCGCGTGGCCGGATCACCCCGGGTGACCTGCCGATCGTGGCCCTGCGACAATCCGACGATCAGCAGCTTGTTGTCGAACTGATCCGACCAGAACCAGGGCACCTTGTCGTGGACCGTCGTCTTGCCGAGGATGTTGAGGGACGCGGTTTTGGCCTGTTCGAAGGCGTTGTCGACGGATTCGAGCCGCACCCGCAGGTCGAAGCGCAGCGACGGATGATAGGTGCAGTCCCCGGCCGCATAGATGGAAGGGTCGCTGGTGCGGCAGTATTCATCGACGACGATCCCGTCCGCGCACGCGAGGCCCGCCTCCCGCGCCAGTTCCATGTTGGCGACGGCGCCCACGCCCACGATCACCAGATCCGCCGCGTGCGCGCTGCCATCGGCGCAAATCACGCGCTCGACGCGCGCGCTTCCCTCGAGTCTCACGACCCGGGTGCCGCAAATGATCTGCACGCCGCGGGTGCGATGTTCGAGCTCGAAATACGCCGACACGTCGGCCGCGACGACGCGCGCCATCACCCGGTCGGCCATTTCCAGGACGGTGACGGCACAGCCGAAGTGGCGGGCGGCGGCGGCCACCTCGAGGCCGATGTAGCCCCCGCCGATGATGACCACCCGCGCGCCGGGCTGGAGGGCGGCGCGGATATCCGCCACGTCGGAAATGCCGCGCAGAAAGTGCAGTCCCGGCAAATCCGCTCCCGGGCAGCTCAAGCGGCGGGCGCCGGCGCCGAGGCCGAGGAGAAGACGGTCGTAATCGAGCGTCTCGCCGTTCGACAGCGTGACGCGGTGGGCGGCGGGGTCGAGGCGCGCCGCCCGGACGCCGAGCTTGAGATCGATGTGGTGTTCGTCGTAGAAGGACTGATGGCGAAACGGCAGCCGGTCGACCTCCATCTCGCCCAACAGGAATTTCTTCGACAGCGGCGGCCTCTGGTACGGCAGGTAAGGCTCATCCCCCACCATGACGATCCGCCCCTTGAAGCCTTCGCGCCGCAGGGTGTCCACCGCCTGAGCGCCGGCCTGGCCGGCGCCTATGATTAAGATCGTCGAGATCACCGGCGGCTCCCATGATGGCGTTGGCGCATCTTATCAGGGGCGTCGCCCATTTCGGATCCAAGTCCCGGCGCCGGTGCCGGCCATATCGCCGGCCGTTGCGTAGTAGACTATCCAAGCACCGGTCATGGCGGTAATCTTCGCGCGGAGCCTTCAATGAAATTGATCACTGCGATAATCAAGCCCTTCAAGCTGGACGACGTACGCGCGGCGCTCTCCGAAATCGGCGTTTCCGGCATGACGGTGACGGAGGTCAAGGGATTCGGCCGCCAGCGCGGCCATACCGAGCTGTATCGCGGGGCGGAATACGTGGTCGATTTCGTGCCGAAGACCCGCATCGAGGTCGCCGTCAAGGACGAGCTCGTCGATCAAGTGCTCGACGCCGTCGTGGGCGCCGCCAAGACCGGCAAGGTGGGCGACGGCAAGATCTTCGTCACCGACATCCTCCGGGTCCTGCGCATTCGCACGGGTGAGAGCGACAACGCGGCGCTGTAGCGCTTCCCGACGATTCCTGGTCCTGGCGTTGCTGGCCGCCGGGGCTTCCGGACCCGGTTTTGGGGCGAAACTCACCGACCTCGAGCACACCCGGATCGACGAGCCGAGGCCCCCCGGCGTTCCCTCGGACGAGGCTCTGGAGGCCGCGGGGGCGGTCATCGGCACCATCGACGTCGATGTTCGAAACATCTTCGATCAGAGCGACCCGCGCGAGACCACCGGGCTGTTCCGCCTCGCCAATCGCCTGCACATCCGCACGAAGCCCTCGGCTATCCGGGCACAGCTGCTGTTTGCGAGCGGCGACCGGTACCGGGCCAAAAAGCTGGCGGAGACGGAGCGTAACTTGCGGCTGCTCCGGTTTGTCTACGACGCGCACGTCGTGCCGGTGCGCTACGCCGACGGAGTCGTCGACATCAAGGTGATCACCAAGGATGTCTGGACCTTGAGCCCCGGATTTTCCTTCGGACGCTCCGGTGGAACCAACTCCACGAGCTACGACATCCTGGACACCAACATCCTGGGCCTGGGCAAGACCCTGGAGGTCTCGCGCGGCAGTACCGTCGACCGGACCGCCAATGCCATATCCTGGGCGGATCCCAACGTGTTCGGCTCGCACTGGACATCCCAGGCCTCGTACGTGGATGCGAGCGACGGCAGCGCGCGTTCGCTGCAGATCGCCGCACCCTTCTATTCGCTGGACACGCGCTGGAGCGCGACCCTGTCGGGCATCGCGTTCGACCGCACGCTGTCGCGATACTACCTGGGCGACATCGTCGATCAGTTCAACGACAACGAGAGCTCCTATGCGTTCGTCGGGGGACTGTCGAGCGGCGTGGTGGACGGGTGGGTCAAGCGGCTGATGTACGGAATGATCTACGACCGCAATATATTCATCCCGGCCCCCGGGACCGCCGTGCCGGCCAAGCCGCTGCCGCCTGATCGAATCCTGTCGTATCCCTTCGTGGGGTTCGACATCCTGCAGGATGACTTCAAGAAAGTCGGCGACGAGAACGAGATCGGCAGAACCGAGGACTTGTACCTCGGCACCCAGGTCACGGCTTCCGTGGGCTGGTCGAGCGGCGCCTTCGGCGCCAATCAAAACGCCGCCGTGCTGTATTCCACGTTCACGACGGGCTATGAGCTGCCCGCGGAGCAGCAGCTGTTTCTCAACGCGGCTCTCTCGGCGCGCATCGAGGAGGGCCGTGCCCGCAACCTCATCACGGACGCGGGCGCGAGATACTACTGGCGCTGGCACGAGAATTACCTGCTGTACGTGTCCGCGTCGGGCACGGTCACCGATGCCCTCGATCCGGACCAGCAACTGCTCCTCGGAGGCGACAACGGCCTGCGCGGGTACCCGCTGCGCTACGAATCAGGCACCTCGCGCGCGCTGGTCACGGTCGAGCAGCGCGCTTTCACCGACTGGTATCCGTTTCGCCTGGTACGCGTCGGGGCCGCGGTCTTCACCGACGTGGGACGCACCTGGGGCAGCGGAGTCATCGGCAACAGCGATCCCGGGCTGCTGCGCGACGTGGGCTTCGGATTGCGGCTCGGCAACACCCGGACGGGCCTCGGCAACGTGGTGCACGTCGATTTCGCGTTTCCCCTCACCAACAGTCCCGGCGCCCAGAGATTCCAGTTTCTGGTGCAGACCATGCAGAGCTTCTAGTCCTCCGAGGCTTCCTGTTCCTGCCGGGCTTTGCGCCGGCGCGACCACAGCATCAAGAAGCCGATGCACACCGCGAAGTTCAGCGCCCACCACCACATCTGGCGAGCCATGCTCCGTTCCTCCGGCTTCGCCCCGGCGGCGGCGGCGAGATCGCCCTCGAGCACCTCGCGCGCCGGACCCTGCACCACCTGGAACTCCACGGCGGCGGCCCCCGGCAGCTCCAGATCCTGGGTCCGCAGGGTGTAGCTCCCATCGGGCTCCGCGACGGTCGGGTGCACGACGCCGCGCAGCATGACCGCCACAACCGCGTCGCGAACGGGCGCATTGTCGGACAGCCGGCTCACGTGAATCGACATCCGGTCGCCGTCGACGACTCCCACCGCCAGCAGGGCCGCCGACTTCGCCTCGACGCGCTGCACCGGCGGCGCAACGCCGGCGCGCAGCGGCATCGCGGCCAGCAAGGCAAACCCGGCGCACAGCAGCAAGCGCCCGGCGAGGCGCGCGCGCGCGCAATGGCGCAGCCTTAAGCGCGCATGCCTCAAAGCAGCCAGCCCCAGACGCCGAGGATCGTTCCCGAGACGGCGGCGACGATCCCGAGGACCGGGAAGAAATTCCGGCGGGCCAGGAAATACAGCGAGCACAGCACCAGGCCGAGCTCGAGCAACCCCTCCCCGATGTCGAATCGCAGTGCGCGCGCCTCCTCGATCCTCTGTTCGGCCTCCTTGGACTCGGCTTCCTTCCCGAGCCGTGCGGCGTCGTCCGCCTGCTTGTCGCGCGCGCCCTGGAGCTTGCGGACGGCGGCCTCGGCCTTGGCGGGATCGGGCGCGAGGGCCTGCAGCAGCGTAGCCGCCGCGTCGTCGGTGTTCTCGCGCACCTTCTTGGCCTGATGGTAGGCCCATAGGTCGTTCGATTCCGTCCGCAGGATCACCGCGCGGGTATGCGCGCGGTGGGACGCGATGGTGGCCACCGACAGGAGAATGCCGACCACTCCGACGAGGATCCCGACGCGCCGCGTCACGGGATCCGCCGCGTGCTCGGGCTTGACTTCGATATCTGCCATGACGTGAAACCTATTTGACGAGATGCAGCCGCGGATTGGTGCGCGATATCCCTAAGACCCCGCTGCGGACGACCTCGACGATCTCGCCGAAGCTGCCCGCGTCGGCGATGAACTCGCTGACCTCGGCTTCGGTGCCGGTGAGTTCCACGATGAAGCTCGAGGGCTTGGGCGACAGGACCTTCGCCCCCAGGCGGCGGGACAGCGTGTTGACCGCCTCGACGTGTTCCCCCGCCACCTGGAGCTTGATGAGCATCAACTCGCGCGCGAGGTGATCGCCGCCCGTCATGTCCTCGACGGCGACCACGTCCACCAGCTTCAGCAGCTGGGCGTTGATCTGAGCGATGACTTGATCCGAGCCGGTGGTCACCAGCGTGACGCGCGACACCGTCGGGTCGTTGGTGGGGGCCACCGAGAGGGATTCGATGTTGTAGCCGCGGGTGGAGATCAGCCCCGTGACGCGCGTGAGCGCGCCCGCCTCGTTCTGCAGATGGATCGCAATGATGTGTCGCATACCCAAGAGGATACGGGAGGGCGGCACTTGGGCGCCAGGGCGAGAACTGCTAGTCTTCACGGGTGAAAGACCGCTACGACATGCTGAATCAAGGGGCCCACCCGCTGGCCGGCGCCACGATGACCGGGGCGGACATGCTCGTCCAGGTCCTGGCCGACGAGGGCGTCCGCACGGTATTCGGCTACAGCGGCGGCGCCATTCTCCCCATCTACGATGCGGTGTTCCGCTACAACCAGGAGCACGACTCGGCGATGCCGCTGATCGTGCCGGCGAACGAGCAGGGCGCCGGCTTCATGGCGGCGGGCTTCGCGCGGGCCAGCGGCCGGGTGGGCGTGGCGCTGGTGACCTCCGGCCCGGGGGCCACGAATATGGTCACCCCGGTGCGCGACTGCATGGCCGACTCCGTGCCGATCGTGGTGATTTGCGGCCAGGTGCCGACGACGGCGATCGGCACCGACGCGTTCCAGGAAGCCCCGGTGCCGAGCATCATGGGCGCCGTCGCGAAGCACGTGTTCCTGATCACCGACCCGACCAAGCTCGAGGCGACGGTGCGGACGGCGTTCGAGATCGCCCGAACGGGCCGCCCCGGACCCGTGGTGCTCGACGTGCCGAAGGACGTGCAAAATTGGAAGGGAGTTTTCCACGGCTCGGGCCGCCTGCCGATCCCGGGCTACCGCCAGCGCATGAACCGGCTCGAGGCCAGCAAGCTGCCCGAAACGGCCTGCGCGAGCTTTTTTGCGGCGCTCGGCGCGGCGGAGCGTCCGCTGCTCTACGTCGGCGGGGGCGTCGTCAACGGCAGCGCATCGGCCACCCTGGTCGAGTTCGCGAGCGCGTTCGGCATGCCGGTGGTCACGACCTTGATGGGAATCGGGGCTATCGACACCCGGCATCCCTTGTCGATGAGGATGCTGGGGATGCACGGCGCCGCATTCGCCAACTACGCGGTCGACGATTGCGACTTCCTGGTGGCGTTGGGCTCGCGCTTCGACGATCGAGTGGCGGGGAACCCCGGCAAGTTCGCCGCCCAGGCCAAGTTCACCGCGCACATCGACATCGACGCCTCGGAGATCAACAAGGTCAAACATGTCGATTGGAGCCACGTCGGCGTGATGGACGAGGCCCTGCAGACCTTGCTGAGCTACGGCAAGCGCAGCGGCTTCAAGCGCAACTGGTCCGCCTGGCACGCGCACTGCGACCAGCTCAAGTCCCGGTACGCGATGAACTACGATCGGAACAGCGAGATCATCCAGCCGTATTATGTCATCGAAGAGATCAACCGGCTGACGCAGGGACAGGCGATCATTTCCACCGGCGTGGGCCAGCATCAAATGTGGGCGGCGCAATACTTTGACTTCAGCAGCCCGCGCTTATGGCTGACGTCCGGCAGCATGGGCACCATGGGATTCGGCCTGCCGGCGGCGGTAGGCGCCCAATTTGCGCAGCGCAACCGGCTGGTGATCGACATCGACGGCGACGCCAGCATCCGCATGAACATCGGCGAGCTGGAAACGGTGACCACGTACGATCTGCCGGTGAAGGTCGTGGTGCTCAACAACTGCGGCGACGGCATGGTCAAGCAGTGGCAGAAGCTCTTTCACAAGGGCCGGCTGAGCGGCAGCGACAAGAGCCTGCACAAGAAGGACTTCGTCAAGGCGGCGCAGGCCGACGGCTTCAAGTTCGCGGTCCGGCTCGACAAAAAGGCCGACGTGCCGCGCATTGTCGCCGAATTCATCCGCTTCGAAGGGCCGGCCTTCCTGGAAGTGATGATCGACCAGGACGCCGGGGTCTATCCCATGGTGGGTCCGGGCCAAGCTTACGCCGACATGATCACCGGCGACCACATTCCGTCCCGGGTCAAGGTCGAGGTCAAGACGCCCGACGCCTCGGAGATGTTCTGAACCGCAAGGCGACCCACGCCCCGTTCTCCCATCATGTCTTGCGCGCAGGTCAGGCGGATCCCACGCCGGCCACCAGCCAGTCGACCATCATGCGCAAGCCGTTCTTGCCCACCTTGCCGTGCGGGTGCACCAAACAATAAGGGTGTCCAAGCGCCACGGTGATCCTCGACAGCGGGATGAGGCGGCCGGCGGCGAGATCGTCGGCCGCCATCATGCGCTGCCCCAAGGCCACGCCGACGCCGTCGCGTGCCAAGTCGAGCGCAAGACTCGAGGTCGACACGTGGTAGCCCCCGGTGTCTTCCGGGCGAGAGATGCCCGATTTTGCAAACCATGCATGCCACGTGGGATGTGAAAGGAAGCTCGGTCCCCAGTTGGTATGAATCAGGTGATGGTCGGGAACTCCCGCGATGCCGTTTCCGATATCGTTGAGCTGCAGATACCCGGGACTGCACAGAGGCAGGACTTCATCGTGGTGCAGGCGCAGGATATTCAATTCGGGATACAGATTCGCTCCGTAGCAAATGCGCAGGTCGACGTCGTGACGGACGAAATCGACGGGATCCTCCTCGACCCGCAAATCGATCCGCAGGCTGCGATGTTGAAGCGCGAACTTGGCGATTCTCGGGGCAAGCCAACTTTGGGCAACCGACGGCAGTGCGCTGATGACCAGGCGGGAACGCGTCTCCCCCGCCGCAACATTGCCGGAAAGCCATGAAATCGCCTCGAACGCATCCGAGGCCCCCGCATAAATCGCTTGTCCCGCATCCGTCAGAATCACCCGGTTGCTGTACCGCCTGAACAAGCGCTTGCCCAAAAACTCTTCGAGCTTGCGCACCTGTTGACTGACCGCCGCGGCCGAGACGTCGAGTTCGGCCGCGGCGGCTACATAGCCGCCCGCGCGGGCCGCGGCCACGAAAGCTCGCAACGCATTGAGGGGTGGAAGGTGCATGTGGCCCCATGACTAAGTAAATCTAAGCCAGGATAACTTTTTGCCATATTGCACAATAGTTTCGCTTAGTCAAGGATGCAGCGTGCCGAATCAACAAAGTCACCGGGATGTCGCATGAACCACCCATCGAAATTGACTTGTGCGATCGCCGCGCTATTGAGCGCCCATGCCGCAACGATCGAGTGCGCAGCCGCCGCGGACGACACGGACAGCGGCTCTGCTCTCGGGGAGGTCGTGGTCACGGCGCAGCGCCGATCCGAGAACCTGCAAGATGTGCCGATTTCCATTCAAGCCTTGACCGCCGAAACGCTGTCCCAGCTCTCCGTCGCCACCTTCGACGACTATGTGAAGTATCTGCCCAATGTCACGGTGGCGGGCTACGGGCCCGGACAGGGCGAGATTTATATGCGGGGACTGGCCACCGGCACCCAAGGTCCGCAGGGGAACGGCATCACGGGAAGTTTCCCCAATGTCGCGGTCTACCTAGATGAGCAGTCCTCGCAGTTGCCGAGCCGAAATCTGGATATCTATGCCGCGGATCTCGAACGTATCGAGGTACTCGAGGGCCCGCAGGGCACCCTGTTCGGAGCGGGCGCTCAGGCGGGCGTGGTGCGTTACATCACCAACAAACCGAATCTGAACAACACCGAGGGCAATGTGACGGCGGGCTACGCCGCGACCGCACACGGTGACCCGAGCTCGAGCGTGGAGGCGACTTTGAACCTGCCGATCATCCCGGGCGTGCTCGCTGTGCGCGGCGTCATCTACGACGATGCACGAGGCGGCTACATCAACAATGTCCCAAGCACCTTCACTCGGCGGGACACCGACCTCGGCATCAGTTATGCGGGCGGCAGCGTCCCTCCCGGCAGTCCAGCGATCAACAACTACAACTCGGCCGGGAACGCGATCAACCCAGTCACTTACCAGGGGGTACGGGTGTCGGCACTCTGGCAGATCGACGACGACTGGAACCTGCTTCTCGCACAAACCTACCAGGACATCGACGCCCAAGGCGTCTTCTATGAAATGCCGCGCGGATCCGATGGGCAGCTCTTGCCGGATCTGTCGGTCACAAACTTCAACCCGTCCGACTCCAGGGATCGGTTCACCAACACGGCCTGGACGCTGACCGGCAAGCTGGGCCCCCTCAAAGCCGTCTACACCGGAGGATATCTCGATCGCAAGGTCGAGCAGACACAGGACTACACCAATTACTCGCGCGGCTACTTCGCAGACTATTATCAATGCTATGCGCCGACGGCCACTGCAGCGGGAAAGTGTTATTCACCGAGCGCGAGCTGGTCTGATACGGAGCGGGCCACGCATCAAAGTCACGAGCTTCGGCTGAGCACGCCCGATGATTGGCGTCTACGCGCCGTCGCCGGGGCGTTTTGGGAGGATTTCGAGATTTACGATCAGGCGAATTGGGAGTATCGATCGCTGCCGACCTGCACGGCCACGGACAATGCCGGCTGCCTGTCGAACATCATTCCGGCGCCGAATTCCACGGTCGGCGATCCCAATGCACGCAACTCGAACGTCTCCTACCTGATCGATGCGGAGCGGGGCTACCGGCAATACGCGTTCTACCTCTCGAGCGATGTGGATTTGATTCCGAAGGTGCTGACCGCGACGCTGGGCACCCGATACTACGATTTCGACAACTCCGAGAAGGGCGCGTTCGGCGGCGGCTTTGGCTGTTTTGAGCAGGGACCGGCACCCTGCTCGGCGGGCGGCGGGAGCATAGACGCCGAACATCTCAAGGAGACGTATGCCGGATTCAAGAGCCGAGCGAATCTCACGTGGAAGTTGACGCCGGATCTGATGCTCTACTACACCTGGTCGCAGGGTTATCGGCCGGGCGGCTTCAATCGCACAATGAACGGGCCATTTGTGCCCGATCAGAATGGCGTCAAGCAATACTACACGCCGGCCGGCTATGCGCCTGATCAATTGGTGAACAACGAGATCGGCTGGAAATCGGAGTGGTTCGACCACCGCTTCCTGTTCAACGGCGCGGTCTACAAGGAGAAATGGAGCAACGTTCAGTTCGAGATCTTCGACCCGGCCGACTTGGGGTCGCAGGCCTTCGTCGCGAACGGCGCCAACTATGAGGTCAAGGGCCTGGAGCTGCAGCTGGTTGCCCGGATTGCCAAAGGCTTGACGATACAGGGCGGCGCCTCCTGGAACAGCTCCCAGCAGACCAACTCTCCCGCGTTGATCGCGAACAATCCGCAGAGCGTGAACTTTGGCAGGCCGATCACGACGATCGCCAGTCCCTATGGGGAGGTGGGTAGCTCCCTGGCGCAGTCCCCGCCTTTCCAAGCCAACATGCGGATGCGCTATGAGTGGAACGTCGCAAGCTATCTCGCGTTCGCCCAGGCCGGTACGGTGATCACGGCGCATTCGTTGTCGGTGGTCGGAAACGCCCCCGCCATCGCGCCCGCCGGTTCCACCAGCCAAGCGTTCGATCAGCCCGGCTATACGACTTACGACGCCTCGCTTGGCGTCAGCAAGGATGCATGGACAGCGCAGTTCTACGGCCAAAACATCACCGACACGCGCGGTAAGACCTTTATCAGCGATTCCCAGGCCATTGAAACGCAGTCCGTGATCCGGCCGCGGGTGCTCGGATTAAGATTTAGCTATCGGTTTTGAGTGCGACACGAAACGACCGGCTCGTCCGCTTCTCCTAGAAATTCCAACCAATCCGAAGACCCATGCAGCCACTCCACGTATTCGACGGACAGGAATTATCCATAGCGCGAATTGCGGAGCTTTCCCGAGGCGCCGGCGTGCTCGACCTGTCGCCGCGGGCATGGGAGGCCGTGGCGGCCTCACGCGCGCTGGTGGAGCGGCAGCTCGCCGCCGGTGCGACGATTTACGGCACCAACACCGGCATTGGATCGCAAAAGGACGTCGGGGTATCCGCGGACCATTTGCGCGACTTCAGCAATCGGATGATCCTCAGCGAGGCGACGGACTTCCCGGGTCCACGGGCCTCCGACCAGGCGGTGCGCGCGACCCTCGTCGTCCTGATCAACAATCTCGCGCGAGGCCGGACCGGGGTCCGCCCCGTGCTCTTGATGCGATTGCTCGAGCTCTACGCCGCTCCACGCCTGCCCACAATCCGTCAGGACGCCTCGTTCGGCGTCGCCGACCTCACCCCGCTCTCGCAATTGAGCCTCGCGGTGCTCGGAACCTCACTGCATGGCGAGGAGCCGGCATTGGACGGCCGATTGGATTTGGCGCCGAAGGAATCCGTCTCCCTGATCGACAACAACAGTTTTGCGCTCGGATCCGGGGCGCTGGTCCTGGCGGAGATCGAGCGTCTGCTCGCGGCATTCGATCTTGCCGCGGCGACCGCGCTCGAGGGGTTTCGCGGCGGATTGCGGGCTCACTTCGAGGCCGCGGCCGGCGGCTTTCGCGGCGCGGGGCAGGCGCGTTCGCGAAGACATCTGCTCGGCTTCCTGACGGGGAGCCGCCTGGGGCAGTCGGGCGAGGCGCGATTCCTGCAGGACCCCTTGAGTTTTCGCGCGATTACGCAAATTCATGGCGCGGCCTATGAAGCATGGGCATGGACGAAGACGCAGTTCGAGACCGAAATCAATTCCTCGGTGGACAACCCGCTGGCGGACCCCGAAACGGGAGAACTCTTCGCCTCCGCGAGCATGGTGTCGCTGCTGCCCTCCCTGTCCCTCGACATGCTGCGTCAGGCGCTGGCGAAAGCCGCCCTGCAAAGCACCGAGCGCGCACTCAAGCTGCAATCCCCTCCGTTCAGCGGACTGCCGGTGGGGCTCGCCGAGCCGGGCGCCCCGGACGGCGGCATTCTATCGATCAACCTGAACTACATCGGCGCGGCACGGATGGGTTCGCTCATGGCGGCGGCGGCGCCCGTCCTGTTGCACTATGTCGGGCATACCGCGGACGGTGTCGAGGACATCTCGAGCCTGCTGCCGTTATCGATTACGCAAACGAGTTCTCTGCTCGAACGGGCCTGGGAAATCGTCGCGCTCGAGATGGCGATCGCGGTTTGGGCCATCGCGCGCCGCGGTCTCGCGATGGCGGACGTCGGCCGCGGACCTCGAGTGGTTTGTGAATCGATCTTGCCGCTGCTGCACATCGGCGAGGAAGGTCGGCGGGTCTTTGACATGGCACGGATCGTCGAGGCGGTGCGCGGCGATTTGATCGGGAGTTCCATTGCGAGCGCCGGCGGTTCCGGTGCCGTTGGGGACATCCGCTAGAGCGCCGGCGCCCGCGGCGATATTGACAGCGTGGAGGAGCAATCTGATGTTTCTTAGAAACGCCTGGTATGTGGCGGCTCGAGACGAGGAGGTCACCCGTGTCCAGCACGCGGCCACCATCCTCGGTGAGCGTGTCGTGCTGTACCGCATGATCGACGGCAACCCGGTCGCCCTCGAGGACGCCTGTCCACACCGCAAGGTCCCATTGTCCCTGGGCCGCATCGTGGGTGACGCCATTGAGTGCGGATATCATGGACTCGTGTTCGATTGCTCCGGGCGCTGCACCCGGGTGCCGGGCCAGGACAAGATTCCGCCGGGTGCGCGCGTTCGCAGCTATCCGGTTGTTTCACGCCATGGGCTGGTGTGGATCTGGATGGGAGAGCCCGCGCGCGCCAATGCAAGCGACATCTTTCCGGTCGACCATGCGGACGACCCTGCATGGGGCAGCGACAGCGGCGGCGTGATGACCGTGGCCTGCAACTATCTCTACATTACCGACAATCTCCTCGATCCCTCGCACGTCGCCTGGGTCCATCGCTCGTCATTCGGCAATTCCGATTGCGAGGATGAGCCGATCAAGGCGGAGATCTCCGCGGAAGGCGTCATAGCGGCGCGATGGATGCACGATGTCGAGGTTGCGCCATTCTATGCGCCTCATGTGCCGTTCAAGGGCCGCTGCGACCGGTTGCAGCACTACGAGGTGCGGTTTCCGAGCCATGCAATCATTCGCTCGGTCCTGGCGCCGGCCGGGACGGGCGGCGCCGGCGAGCCCGTGCATCCGGACGCGCTGCTGATGGATTCATACAATTTCCTGACGCCGATCGACGCCGTCCGCACGCGGTATTACTGGTTTCAGATGCGAAATTTCTCGCCGCGCGATGGGGCTCTCACCAAGGCCCTGGATGACGGTGTGCACCGAGTCTTCAGCGAGGATCGGCTGCTGCTGGAGGCCGAACAACAGGGTTTTGAGCATCAAGCGACGCCGAAGATTGATCTTGCAGCCGATCGCGCCCAACTGCTGTTTCGCCGCCGCCTGGCTCGAATGATCGCCGAGGAGGCAAAGCCCGCGGCAGCGGCGCAGGGCGAACCGTCGGCGATTTCCGCCGCCGCCGCCGAATTGCGCCGGGACGCGTAGCAGCGGCCGCGCGCGTTGGGGCGGGCCGCGTAGGGGCGACCGCGGGCGTTGGGACGGGCTGCATAGCAGCGGCCGCGGGCGTTGGGGCGGGCTACCAGGCCCCGATGTTGGGCATGCTGGTCCAGGGTTCGACGGGTTTCAAAGCCTCCCCTCGCTGCAGCAATTCGATGGAAATCTTGTCGGGCGAGCGGACGAAGGCCATGCGCCCGTCGCGCGGCGGCCGATTGATGGTGACGCCGTGGTCCATCAGGCGTTGGCACGTCCCATAGATGTCGTCGACGGCGTAGGCCAGGTGCCCGAAGTTTCTGCCTGCGTCGTAGGGTTCCGGGTCCCAGTTGTAGGTCATCTCCACCTGCGCGCTCTCGTCGCCGGGGGCCGCCAGGAAAACCAGGGTGTACCTACCTTGGCTGTAGTCTTTTCGCGATAATTCGACCAGGCCGAGCGCATCGCGGTAGAAACGCAAACTCTGCTCGATGTCGGTGACGCGCACCATGGTATGCAAGTACTTCATGATTTCATCCTCGTGATTGACTCAAATTTGGAGCAACCCGTGCACAAAAGCAAACTGGGCGGATTCATCATCGATTGCAAGACCGGCGACCTGCCCCGGGCCGCCGACTTCTGGAGCGGCGCGCTCGGCATGCCGGTGCGCGAACTGCCGGGCAGCGAGGGCGAGTCGTACCGCAAGCTGGAGGACCTTCATCAAGGCTTGAGCATCGAAGTGCAAAAGGTCGATCACCCCAGCCGGGTGCACCTCGACATCGAAACCGACGACATCGAAGCCGAAGTGCGCCGCTTGGAGGGTCTGGGGGCCACACGGGTGCGGCAGGTTCAGACCTGGTGGGTGCTGGAGGCGCCGACGGGGCAGCGCTTTTGCGTGGTCAGCGCGAGTTCGCCGCGCTTCGAGGAGCAGGCCTCTCGATGGCCCTGAGGCTGGCTTCCGCCGCAGCGGGTATACCCTCGTTGCGTTTATGTAACAGATGGGCACGCAGTGGACGGACTGCGGGGAGGATGCATAAAATTCTGGTAACCGATGGATTTTTCGTAATTTTCTGATATTGTGGGCCTGAATTAGGTAATGCAGGCAGAATTGCCAGTTACCTAGCCGCAACAATTGATAGAAGATAGAGCGCTGGACACGGTTGGTGCCCCCGTATCTACCACTGACGGACGTGTCGGGTTCTTACCTTGCACCTGTTCCACTCGAATTCCCCGGCTTGTCCGGGGATTCTTTTGAAGGGGGCCCGTCCGGGGAGACTCTCTCGAATTGGGCGGCCTGACCTCGGGATTACACTACGAGGACACCTTGAGGACATGCGATGGCCCTGTGTGACGGTTTCATCGGTGCGGTGGGCGACACGCCGCTGATCCGCCTGCGACGCCTGAGCGAGGAGACCGGGTGCGAGATCCTCGGCAAGGCGGAGTTCATGAACCCCGGCGGTTCGGTCAAGGATCGCGCGGCCAAATGGATCGTGCAGGATGCGGAACAGCGCGGGGTGCTGCAGCCGGGCGGCACGGTGGTGGAGGGCACGGCGGGCAACACGGGCATCGGCCTCGCGCACGTCTGCAACGCGCGCGGCTACCGGTGCGTCATCGTGATGCCCGACAACCAGGCCGCCGAGAAGTACCAGATCATCGAAGCGCTGGGTGCGGAGCTGCGCAAGGTGCCGGCGGTGCCCTATAGCAATCCCAACCAGTATCAAAAGGTGGCGGGACGGCTGGCCCAGGAGTTGCCCGGCGCCGTGTGGGCCAATCAGTTCGACAACACCGCCAATTGCAGGGCGCACTTCGAATCCACCGGGCCGGAGATCTGGCGCGACACCCAGGGCAAGATCGACGCTTTCTGCGCGGCCACCGGCACGGGCGGGACGCTGGCGGGGGTGGCGCAGTACCTCAAATCGAAATCCTCCGCGGTTCGCATCGTGCTCGTCGATCCGCCGGGCAGCGCGCTGTATCACTACGTCAAGGACGGCGAGCTCAAGTCCGACGGCGGGTCGTCAATCACGGAAGGCATCGGAACCGGCCGCGTCACCGACAACCTGGCGGGAGCTCCCATCGACGATGCCCTGCGCGTCGCGGACGCCGAAACCATGCACTTCGTGTACCGCATGCTGCGCGAGGAGGGGCTGCTCCTCGGAAGCACCGCCGGCATCAACGTTGCGGCCGCGGTGAGGGTGGCGAAGCAACTCGGTCCCGGCCACACCGTCGTCACCATCCTGTGCGACGGCGGCGCGAAGTATCAGTCGCGGCTGTTCAATCCCGCGTGGATCGCCGAGAAGGGATTCCAAGAGGCGATCGCCGCCCGGTAGCGATCGAACGACCGAGCGGCGGCCGGAATTGGATAAGATAGTTCGATGCGCATCGCTCACATCATCCTCTCGCGGGGTTTTGCCGGCTCCGAACGGGCGACGGCTGAATTATGCAATGCGCAGAGCCGAACGCACGACGTTCTGCTGATCATCAGGCGCGGGCATGCCAACGCCGCCGGCATCACCATCCGCCAGTGGGTGGATCCGGGCGTGCGCATCGTGGAGGTCGGCAATTGGCTGCCGCGGGCCGGCATCTCGCGCGCGCTTAAGGATTTCAAGCCCGACGTCGTCCACGGGCATCTGCGGCGCTCGACGCGCATGCTGGCGCGCATCCGCCCCGACGCGGCCACCATCGCAACCCTGCACATCACCGTCAACGGTCCCCATTTTGCGAACCTGGACGGCATCGTCTGCATCGCGCGCTGGCAGCACAACGACATACCGGCCGACTACGGCGGCCTGGTGTTCGACATCAATCTGGCCTATCTGCCGCACAGGCGCCTGGCGGCCGCGGAGATCCTGGCGCTGCGCGCCGAGCTCGGAGTCGGGCCGCAGGATTTCCTGGTGGGCGGCGTCGGGCGCCTCGCGCGCAGCAAGGGCTTCGACACCTTGATCGAGGCCTTCAAGCAGGCGAATCTTCCTCAGGCCAAGCTCGTGATCTTCGGCAACGGCCGGGAACGGCGCCGGCTGGAGCGGTTGTGCACGCCGGCCGTCGCGCTGCCGGGGTTCCGGGCCAACGTGAAGGACTATTACCAGGCCTTCGACGTGTTCGTGTGCCCGTCGCGCCGCGAACCGCTGCCCTACGTGCTGCTCGAGGCCTTGGATGCCGGCGTGCCGATCGTGGCGTCGAATGCGCTCGGCAACGTGGAGTTGCTGGAGGAATATCCGGGGGACCTGTTCCCGGCGGAAGACGCCGGCGCGCTGGCGTCGCTGCTGCGCCGCTGCCACGCGACCCGTCCCCCGAAGGTGCGCCACGACCTGGGCCCGTATTCGCTCGACGTGGTGTTGGAGCAGACCGAGGCCGCTTACCGCGCGCTCATCGCGCGCAAACGCGGATCATGACGGCAGGCCCACCAGGCGCGAATCCGGATGCTCGTCGCGGCAGAACAAGAGATTCAGCAGCAGCCCGCGGCGCGCCGGCAGCCCGCGCAGATAATCGACATAGCCGCGCTGCCCGAAATACCGCGCCGCGTGATCCAGCAGATACATGGCGGGGAACTGTGCGGCGATCAGTTCGAGGAATTCATCGACCGTGCTGTTCTGCTCCTGCAGCTGCTCGGGCGCGTATTCCACGAAGAGATACCGGGTGCGCGCCAGCGTTGTGCGGCCACCGCGGATCGCGTGCACCTCGTATCCCTCCACATCCATGACCAGCAGATCGATGCCGTCCCAGGCCGCCAGAGGACTCTGGTCGAGCGTCACCAGCGGCACCTGAATCCGGCCGTCGCGGGCCACGCGGCTGTTCCCGGTGTTGGTGGGATTGTGCGTGAAGCGAATGGTGCCGGCTGCGTCGCCGACGGCGGCGCGCTGCACGTCGACGCCCATGATGCCATTGAGCACGAGATTGAGATCCAGCAGGCGCAAATTGGCCGGGCTCGGCTCGAAGGCCATGATGCGCCGCGCGCTCGTGGCGCGGACGATCGGCACCAGCAGCGATCCCAGGTGCGCTCCGGCGAACACGAGGCGGGGGTCGGCGCAGTCCGCCAGGATCGCCGAGAGCGCGGCGACGTCGCGCATCCCGTACTCGCCATCGCGCAGCAGCGTGCGGGAGACATTGAAATCGGCGGGGTCGACCGCCAGGACGCCGTTGCGCGACTCGACCAGCACGGCAAAGCCGTGCTTGGACAGGATCCGCGAACGGAGCCGCCCGCGGATCTCGCGCAGGATGCGTTTACGCCAGGAGATTTTCATGAATGGATGCCGATGGAACGCCCGAATCCGCGGGTTGGCGCCCGAAGCGCCGCGGATTCAGGCGGATCGGGAGAGATCGACCTCGGGAATGGGACGGAACCACTCGAGTTTCGACTGCAAGCCCACCACGGAGCCTACCACCAGCAGCGCCGGCGATGCGATGGCGGAACCGCGCACCGCATCCGCAATGCTGCCGAGCGTCGCGGAGATCACCCGCTGCTGCGGCAGCGTCCCTTGGCCGATGAGGGCCGCAGGCAGCGCCGTCGCGGCGCCATGCTCCAGGAGCCGGTCAACGATGTGCTCGAGGCGGCCGAGGCCCATGTAGAACACGGCGGTCGTTCCCGCAGCGGCCAGCGCCCTCCAGTCCGGTTCCCTGCCGTCCTCCCCGGAATGCCCGGTGACGAAGGTGACGGCATGCGCGTGGTCCCGGTGGGTCAGAGGAATGCCGGCATAGGCAGCCACCCCCGCGGCGGCCGTGATGCCGGGCACCACCGAAAAGTCCACCCCGGCGGCCGCCAGCGCCTCCAGCTCCTCGCCGCCGCGCCCGAAGATGAACGGATCGCCCCCCTTGAGCCGCACCACGCGCTTGCCCTCGGCGGCATGCCGGATGAGCAGGGCGTTGATCTCCTCCTGGGGGGTGCTCGCGCCGCCGGCGGACTTGCCGACGCAGATGCGGGCGGCATCGCGCCGCGCCAGGTCGAGTATGGCGTCCGACACCAGGCGATCGTGCAAGATCACGTCGGCATCCTGCAGCGCGCGCAGCGCCTTGATCGTCAGCAATTCCGGGTCCCCGGGTCCCGCGCCCACCAGGACCACCTCGCCACCCGCACGCGGCGCGGTGGAGGTCTGCGAGATGAGCTGCCGCGCGATGCGCTCGGCGCCGCGGCGGTCGCCGTCCATGAACCGGCGCGCCGCCGGCCCGTCCACCAGCGTCTCGAAGAATCGCCGCCGCTCGCTCGCGCCGCGCAGGCGCTGCATGCTGCTCTTGCGAAGTTCGCGCAGCCACCCGGCAAATTCGCCCATGCGCTTGGGCACGAGCGCCTCGAGCCGCTCGCGCAGCCGGCGCGCGAGGACGGGCGAGGTCCCGCCGCTGCTGACCGCCACCAGCACCGGATCGCGATCGACGATCGCCGGAACGATGAAGCGGGACGCCTCGAGATCGTCGACGGCGTTGACCGGTACGCCCCGCGCCTCGCTCAGCTTGGCAATCCAGCGATTGACCGAGCGGCGCCCGGTCGCAGCGATGACCAGGCGCGCACCGTCGAGATCCGCCGCCTCGAATTCGCGGGCCACCAGCCGCAAGGCTCCGGCGCCGCTGCGCTCGACGAGCTCAGGCACGGCCTCGGGCGACACCACCGTGATCGCCGCGCCGGCGCGCTCCAGCAACGAGACCTTGCGCAAGGCAACCTCGCCGCCGCCGACGACCAGCACGCGCTGGCCACGCAGATCGAAGAAAACCGGAAAATACCTCACGGTGCCCTCTCATCCTCGCGCGGCGGGATCCGCCGCGCAGCGATCAGCCGCAAGACCCAAGTCCGCCGCTGAGCGCGGCCGCGGCTGGAATGCTACGCCGCGGATGCAGGCCGCACTCGCGCGAGTCGGCCCGTTCCCACCACCAGCGGCCCGACCGCTCGTCCGCGCCGGGTTCCACGGCGCGCGTGCAGGGCGCGCAGCCGATGCTGGGGAATCCGCGGTCGTGCAGCACATTGTACGGCAGCCGCTTCCTGCGAATGTAATCCCAGATCTCATCCTCCGACCAATCCAGCAGCGGGCTGATCTTGAACAGCCCGTACCCGCCGTCCCATTCGACCGGCGATGCGAGCGCCCGGCTCGCGGATTGGCCGCGGCGGATGCCGGTGACCCAGGCGCCGCGGCCGGTCACGGCGCGGCGGAACGGCTGCACCTTGCGGATCGCGCAACAGCCGCGGCGCTGCTCGAGACCGTCGCGAAAACCGTTGATGCCGTTCTCGCCCACCCATTCCTCCACGTCGGCGGCATCCGGGTAATACATGCGCAGCGCGCGGCCGTAACGCCGCTGCACGCGCTCGATCAGATCGTAGGTTTCGGGATACAGCCGGCCGGTGTCGATGCTGAAGATCTCAATCTGCGGGACCGCCCCCCAGATCAGATCCGTGAGGACCATGGACTCGAGCCCCAAGCTGTTGGCGTAGCAGACATTTTTGTACTCCGCCAGGGCGCTTCGAAGACGCGAGATGCTGTCGTTGGCGCGGTCCTGCAGGGCCCTGGGGAGATCCGTCATTGCTGCGCTCATCATGGGAGGCAGTATAGGAACCGGGGGGCGCTCAGGGAAACGAACTAAAGTTTATGTGGGTATGCGCATTTGTGCTTATATCATGGCCCCATGAAACTTCAGCAACTGCGCTACCTCGTGGCGGTCCACGAAAATGGATTGAACATCACGGCGGCCGCACGGCAGCTTCACACCTCCCAACCCGGCGTCAGCCGCCAGCTCAAGCTCCTGGAGGAGGAACTCGGCTTCCAGCTGTTCGAGCGCGAGGGCCGCGCGCTCACCCGCACGACGGCCGCCGGCGAGGAGATCATCTCGCGCGCCAGCAGCATCCTGCGGGAGATGCAGAACATCCGGCGAACCTCGGCCGAATTGCGCAAGGCGGACGGGGGCACGCTGTCGATCGCGACCACGCATACCCAGGCCCGGTACGTGCTGCCGCCGGTGATACGGGCGTTCCGGGAGAAATACCCCAAGGTCCGGCTGCACCTTCATCAGGGCACGTCGGAGCAGATCGCCGAGATGGTGGCGCGGGACCGCGTCGATTTCGCCATCGCCACCGGTTCGGAAGATCTCTTCCCGCACCTGGTGCGGTTGCCCGTATATCGGTGGCACCGCGCCGTCGTCGTCCCGCGCGGCCACCCGCTGGCCGCCGCGGGCAAGCTGACGCTGAAGAAGCTCGCCGAGTACCCGATCGTGACCTACGTATTCAGCTTCTCGGGCAGGTCCTCGCTGCCCGCGCTGTTCGAGACGGCCGGCCTGTCGCTCGACGTGGCCCTGACGGCGCGGGATTCCGACGTGATCAAGACCTACGTGCGCATCGGATTGGGCGTGGGCATCCTGGCCCGGCTGGCCATCGATCCGGTGGCCGACGCGGATTTGACGGTGCTCGACGCCGCGCACCTGTTCGAGGGGCACACGACCTGGATCGGCTTTCGCCGCAGCGCGCTGCTGCGCGCCTACATGTACGAGTTCATCGAGCTGCTGGCCCCGCACCTGCCGCGCAAGCTGGTGCGCGAGACCGAGCGCATGGAAACCCAGGAAGAGGTCAACCGCACTCTGGCGGGCCTCAAGATCCCGGTCAAAGACAATCCTTAGGGGCGCCGCGGATTCACCGGCGAAATTGCAGCGGCAACGGGAGCCCCGCGTCGTTGGCCGGCTGATAGGCCGCCGAGAAGGTGTGAAAAGCACCCGTGGCCGCCGCCAATTCCGACTCGGGCAGCTCGAAGCTGTTGAAACCGCAGCGGGCTAGAAAGAAGATTTGATCGCGGCGCACGTAGCCCGCCGCCCGCAGTTCGCCCGCGTACCGATAGCGTTCGCGAAGCAGCCGGCCCTGCGTATAGCCGCGCCCGTCGCTGGGTCCGGGAAATTCCGCGACGATGAGGTCGAATCGCGACAGGTCGGGCGCGAGTTGCTCGACCTTGTGCGCGCCGGACAGCACCACCCCGAGGCGCCCCGGCGCTTCGAGCCACGCGGATCGTTCGGCGACCCACCGGGCGAGCGACAAAATGACGCCGCCCGCCGCGGATGCCGCCGGGCCGGCGCCGTCGTCCAGGTACGACCAATCGTCGGCGACGACCCGCCCGTCACGCAGCAGCTGGCGCGGCATAAGCCCTCTCCTTGAACGGCTTGAGGCCGATCCGGCGGACGGTATCGAGGAAACGCTCCTCGGGACTGCGGTGCTCGACGTACACGTCCAGCAAGCGCGCGATCGTGTCCGCCACGCCGGCCTTCGCCACCGACGGGCCGATCACCGATCCGAGCGAGGCATCCGCGCCGGCCGCACCGCCGATGGTGATCTGATACCACTCCTCCCCGCCCTTGTCGACGCCGAGGATGCCGATGTTGCCGACGTGGTGGTGCCCGCAGGCATTCATGCAGCCCGACATCTTCACGTCGATCTCGCCGAGATCGTAGAGGTAATCGTAGTCGTCGAAGCGCTCGTTGATGAGCCGCGCGACGTCGATGGATCCGGCGTTGGCCAGGCTGCAAAAATCCAAGCCCGGGCAGCAGATCATGTCGGTCAGGGTGCCGATGTTCGGCGTCGCGAGGCCCGCGCCCTCGAGGGCGTTCCACAACTCGTGGAGTTTCTCCTGCTCCACGTCCGCGAGCAGCAGATTCTGCGTGTGCGTCACCCGCACCTCGCCGAAGGCATAGCGGTCGGCGAGATCCGCCACGAGCTCCATTTGCATGTCGCTGGCGTCGCCCGGCGGAACTCCGGGCTTCTTCAGTGAAATGTACACGGCCCGGTAGCCCGGGACCTTGTGCCGGACGGTGTTGTAACGGTACCAGGCGCGAAACGCGGCGGCCTTGCCGGCGGCAGGGTCGACGTCGTCGAGATCGCGGTACGCCGGCGGCTCGAAGAAGGCCCGCATGCGGGCGACTTCGGCGTCACCGACGCGCAGCCCCGCGTCGCGAAGCGCTTCCCACTCCGCCTCGACCCGGCGCCTGAATTCCTCGACGCCTAAGGACTTGACCAGGATCTTGATGCGGGCCTTGGTCAGGTTGTCGCGCCGACCCTCGAGGTTGTAGACGCGCAGCACGGCCTCGAGATAAGAGAGCAGATGCTCGCGCGGCAGGAAGTCGCGCACGACCTGGCCGATCATCGGCGCGCGGCCGAGGCCGCCGCCGGCGAGAATCTCGAATCCCAATTCGCCGCCCGGGCCCCGCACGATGTGCACGCCCACGTCGTGAACCAGCGAGGCGGCGCGGTCCTGCGCCGCACCCGTGACGGCGATCTTGAACTTGCGGGGCAGGAACGCGAATTCCGGGTGGAAGGTCGACCACTGCCGGATGATCTCGCACCAGGGCCGCGGATCCTCGAGCTCATCCGGGGTCACGCCGGCGAGGTGATCCGACGTCGTATTGCGTATGCAGTTGCCGCTGGTTTGTATGGCGTGCATGTCCACGGCGGCGAGCTCCGCCAGAATGTCCGGCACCTGCTCGAGCTTCGGCCAGTTGAACTGGATATTCTGCCGGGTGGTGAAGTGTCCGTAGCCGCGATCGTAGCGGCGGGCGATCGAGCCCAGCGCGCGCAGCTGCGACGACGACAGCAGTCCATAGGGAATGGCGACGCGCAGCATGGGCGCGTGGCGCTGGATGTACAGGCCGTTTCGCAGGCGCAGATGCTTGAACTCGTCGTCGCTGAGCTCCCCCGCCAGAAAGCGCTGGGTTTGATCGCGAAACTGCGCGACCCGTTCATTGACCAGCGCCCGGTCGATTACGTCATATCGGTACATATCGAAGGATACTAGCCGCCGCCCCGCCGCAGCCGCCAATAACGTCCGGGCATAAACTGATAACGTCCCACGCTGAGGCGCCGATGTCGGCCCGAAAGCGTGATTCGCTCGGCAGCCGTGCCCCGCGAAGGAGGGCAGCATGGTGCGGTCACAGGAGGGCTCGAGGTTTGCAGGTGATGGATTTGACGGAATTGGCGGTCGCGCCCGACAGCTATCAGGTGTCGCCGGAGCCCGTGTTGATGACGGCCGAATTGTACGGGTCGCTGGCCTTGTGCCTGCACGACGAAAGCCGCGGCGTGGGCGGATTGCTGCACCTGCGGTTCATCGACGGCACCGGGTCGCCGACCGACGTGACGGACAATACGTTGAGTTCGGTGCTGGTGGTGCTGGACCGGTTCACGCGGGCCGTCATCGGCAATCCCGCGCGGCGCGATGCGATTCACGCGCGCATATTCGCCCATGCGCTGCCGCCCACAGACCGGTTGGAGCCGACCGCTACCCTGGTCGATCTGATTCGGGCGGATCTCGCCGACGGCAAGATCGCGTGCGGAACCCAGATGACCCGACGCTCCGAGCCGGTGCGCGTGTGCTTCGAGCCATTCAAGGGGCGTGCCTGGATCCCGCGGCGCCCGGCGGGCTCGATCCCCTAAGCCCGGCATTTTGCCCCTCCGCCCGCAGTTCATTATAAGCTTCCGGGAGCGTTCGATCGCGGATCCGCCCCGAGTCCGGGGCGGTAGCGATCAGAGGGTTGATATGCGCACTGGATGGGTGATTGCGGTGCTGTTGATCGCGGGTTGCGCCAGCGAAAAGCTGGCGCTGGCGCCGCCTTCCGGGGTGGATTTCAGCGGCCACTGGAAACTCAACGAGGCCGACAGCGACGATCCGCAGCGCGTCGTGCTGAGCCAGAACGCGGGCGCCCAGACCGGCGCCAGCGGATCCGCCGGCCAAGGCGGCCCGGGGGGGCAGGGCCGCGGTTCGGGGCGCGGCGGCCGCAGCGGCGGCATGGGCGGCGGCGCTCCCTTGGGTCCCGTGACGCCGGCCATGAGCGCCCTGAGCGATGGCCTGCGCTGGCCCGGCAGACAGCTCGACATCGAGCAATCGGCAGGCGTGGTCACGATCG